>Ga0307380_10011316_pt1 | contig 11187 bp, 7 predicted proteins | sample UN3MG_FD_202239 | JGI IMG/M metagenome (GOLD analysis project Ga0307380, IMG submission 202239) | Soil microbial communities from Risofladan, Vaasa, Finland - UN-3 | ecosystem: Environmental > Terrestrial > Soil > Coastal area > Acid sulfate soil | place: Finland: Risofladan, Vaasa | collected... | reverse complement strand
CAACTGGGCCGACCCGACCGAGATGAAGGCGACGATGACCAAGCTCTATGACGGCGCCATGCAGGGCCGCACCATGTATGTGGTGCCCTATTCCATGGGTCCCGTCGGCTCGCCCATCGCTGGCATCGGCGTGATGGTGACCGATAGCGCCTACGCCGTCGCTAACATGCACATCATGACCCGCGTCGGTGACGCGGTGTGGAAGGCACTCGGCGACAGCGAAGATTTCGTGCGTGGCCGGCACACGGTCGGCGCGCCGCTGACCGCCCAGAACCAGGCCGATGTGCCGTGGCCGTGCAACACGACCAAGAACATCTCGCACTTTCCGGAGACGCGCGAGATCTGGTCTTACGGCTCGGGCTATGGCGGCAACGCGCTGCTTGGCAAGAAGTGTCACGCCCTGCGCATCGCGTCCGTGAAGGCGCGCGACGAAGGCTGGATGGCCGAGCATATGCTCATCCTCAAGCTCACCAACCCGGAAGGCGACGTGAAGTACATGGCGGCGGCATTTCCGTCTGCCTGCGGCAAGACCAATCTCGCCATGCTCAACCCGACGATCAAGGGTTGGAAGGCCGAGACCATCGGTGACGACATTTGCTGGATGAAGTTCGGCGAGGACGGGCGCCTCTACGCGATTAACCCGGAGACCGGCTTCTTCGGCGTGGCGCCGGGCACGTCCGAGGCGTCCAACCTCAACGCCATGAAGGCGCTCGACAAGAACTGCATCTACTCCAACGTGGCGCTCACCGATGACGGCGACGTGTGGTGGGAAGGCATGACCGAGGAGCCGCCGGCACACACCATCGACTGGTTGCGCCGCTCTTGGACGCCGGAATCTGGCCGCCCCGCCGCGCATCCCAACGCGCGCTTCACCGCGCCGGCTGGCCAGTGTCCGGTCATCGCGCCGGAGTGGGAGGATCCCAAGGGTGTGCCGATCGACGCCATCCTGTTCGGCGGCCGCCGCGCTTCCGTGGTGCCGCTCGCCGTCGAGGCCGAGAATTGGAAGCAGGGCACGTTCCTGGGCTCCATCATGGCTTCGGAGAAGACGGCCGCCGCCGCGGATGCGAAGGGCGACATTCGCCGCGACCCGATGGCGATGCTGCCCTTCTGCGGCTACCACATGGGCGACTATTTCGCCCATTGGCTGAAAGTGGGCGAGAAGGGCGGCGACAAGATGCCGAAGATCTTCTACGTCAACTGGTTCCGCAAGAGCCCCGAAGGCAAGTTCCTGTGGCCAGGCTTCGCGGAGAATTCCCGCGTGCTGAAATGGATCTTCGAGCGCTGCAACGGCACGGCGGGCGCGATTGACACGCCGATCGGCAAGGTGCCGGCGGAAGGCGCCCTCGACACCGAAGGCCTCGACGTCGACGCTGCCGACCTCAAGGAGCTGATGCGGGTCGATACCGAAGGCTGGAAGTCCGAGATCCCCTCGATCAAGGAGCATTACGCGACCTTCGGCGACAAGCTGCCCAAGGGCTTGAAGGACGAACTCGCCGATCTGGAGAAGCGCCTCGGTTAACGCGCTTCCAACAATCGGACGATTGCGTCATGGCCGGGCTCACGTCCGGCCATGATTGTTTCTGGGAGCCGCGCGACGCTTGCCCGGCGCCGCAACTCGCCTTAGGCACATCCGCATGACAAAAGGAAAGAGCGTCGTCGCGGCCGGTCATCAACTGACGGTGTCCGCGGCCGCCGAGATTCTCGCCGATGGCGGCAATGCCTTCGACGCGGCGATCGCCGGCGTGTGCATGAGCTTCGTCGCCGAGGCGGTCTTCGCCTCCCCCGGCGGCGGCGGCTTTCTCATGGCGCGCCCGGCCGGCAGCCACAAAGTCAGACTGTTCGACTTCTTTGTCGAGACGCCGCTAAAACGGCGGAAGGCAAGCGAGGTTGCGTTCTTCCCCATCCAAGCGGATTTCGGGCCTGCGACGCAGGAGTTTCATATCGGGCTCGGGGCGAGCGCGACGCCCGGCGTGGCGCAAGGCCTGTTCGCCATGCACGAGGCTCATAGCCGGCTTCCTATGAAGCGCCTGGTCGAGCCGGCCGTCCGCGCCGCGCGCCAAGGATTCCCGCTTACCTCGTTCCAAGCCTATCTCTTCACCGTGATCGCGCCGATCCTGCAGGAGAGCGCGGGCACCCGCGCGATCTTCGCGCCGAACGGCAAGCTCATGGCAGCGGGCGAGACCTTCCGCAACGAAGGCTTGGCCGAAACGCTTGAATGGTTGGCGGAAGACGGCGCGCGGCTGTTTGTCGATGGCGATATCGGCGCGTCGATCGTTGCTCAGTCGCGCGATCTCGGCGGGCACCTGACGGCGGACGATCTGAAGCGTTATCGCGTCGAACTGCGCGAGCCGCTTCTATGGCGGCACGGCAAGGCAAACGTGGCGCTCAACCCGCCGCCGTCGGCCGGTGGCGCGCTGATCGCCTTCGGCCTGACCTATCTCGAAGCGCTGACCCAAGGGGGCGCGACCCTCGATACGCTAGCGCTGCATGCGGCGATGGAGGCGACCAATAGCGCGCGTGCCAGCCACGGCGAAGGCCTTGCCGAGCGGCTTGCGGGCGGCGTGCTGGCGGACGAGATCCGCAAGGCCGCGCGCCACCGACAAGCCTATCGCGGCACGACCCATATCAGCGTCATCGATAAAGACGGCAATGCCGCCTCCGTCAGCCTCTCTAACGGCGAGGGCGACGGCTTCATCGTCGGCGATCACGGCTTCATGTTGAACAACATGCTGGGCGAGGAAGATCTTTGCGAGCATGATTGCTGGCGCGAGGGCACCCGCCTGTCGTCCATGATGGCGCCCACCATCATCATGGAGCCGGACGGCACGGTGACCGCGCTCGGCACTGGCGGCTCGAACCGCATCCGCACTGCGATCCTGCAAGTGGCGGTCAATCTTTTGGCGCACGGCATGCGCCTGGAGGACGCCGTCGCCGCGCCGCGCATTCACGTGGAGCGCTGCGGCACCACGAGCTACGAGCCGGGGCTGAGCGAGGCGGTGGAAGCCGCGTTTCGCGCCCTCGAGGACAAGGCGCGTCCCTGGCCTGCGCAAAACTTGTTTTTCGGCGGGGTCCATGCCGCCCGCTGGCACGAGAAGCGCGGCGTCGAAGGGGCTGGCGACCCGCGCCGCCAAGGCACGGCGCAGACGGTCTGACCTCCGTGTCGTGTCGTAAAAGGTCAACCACGCGGCGCTAAACGGCAACTCGGCGCGCCGCAGGCGCGCAAGATGGCTGTGCGCAATACAATGGGGGACGCCATGCAGAACGCCGTCGCCATCTATCATGTGGCTTTCGAGGACGCCGGCACGCTCGGCCCCGTTCTGGAGGAGCGCGGCGTCAATCTCACCTATCTGCAAGCGGGCCGCGACGATCTCGCCCCCGCCAAGGACGCCGATCTCGTGCTGGTGCTGGGCGGCCCCATCGGCATCTACGAGATCGACCGCTATCCGTTTTTGAAAGACGAGCTCAATGTCGTCGAGGCGGTGGTCAAGCAGGGCACGCCCGTGGTCGGCATCTGTCTCGGCGCGCAGGCGCTCGCCGCGGTGCTCGCCGCGCGCGTCTATCCCGGTCCGCAAGCGGAGCTCGGCTGGGACGAGCTGATCCTGACCGAAGAGGGCAAGGCCTCGCCGCTTCAAGTGCTCGAAGGCTTACGCGTGCTCAACTGGCACGGCGACACCTTCGATCTGCCCGCAGGCGCCACGCGGCTCGCCTCCACCCCGCTCACCCCGAACCAGGCCTTCACCTATGGCTCGAAAGTGTTGGGGCTGCAGTTCCATGTGGAGCTGGAGGGACGCGATATGGAACGCTGGCTCATCGGCCATACGCTCGAGCTCGCCAAGCACGACGTCAATCTCGCCGAGATGCGGGAGCGGACCGCGCGCTATGCCCCGCCCACCAACGTCGCGAGCCGCAAACTGTTCAACACCTGGCTCGACGGGTTGTCCGCTTAGTCCCCACGAAGAGTGCCAAACGGGTATCCCTCTGCCCAGTGGGGAGAGGGAGCAGGCTGTGCGCGAGCCTAGTCCGCGTCGCTCGCCAGCACCGACTGGCCGATCTGCGTGGGCAGCTCCTTGGTCTCCGGCGCCTTCACCTCATCGCCCTTGGCGTTCCACCAGGTCGTCGCGTAGGTCACCCCGCCGCTGCGTTTGACGAGATGCGTCCACACCTCCTCGCCCGGATAATAGGGAACGGCCCAAGGCCCGATGAGTTTCTTCGGCTTCGCCCGCCACGTGACCAGGACCTCGCCGCCCGGCCGCACATTGCCCTTCTTCACTTCGAGCACGCGGAGCTTGGCAAGATAGCCGGGCAGGTCCTCGCCGGTCTTCTCATGCTTGGTGATGCTCGTGCAGGTGACCGACATCACGCGCACCAGCGCCACGATATCGCTCTGCTCCATCAACTCTTCGTCCGACTTGGGCGGCGGCACGGCCCCTGCGGGCACGGCCAAAATGAAGGAGAGAGCGAGTAGACTGAGCAGGCGCAGGATTGGACGCATGGGACCTCCTTGGTGGGTCCGGGAGTTTATCATAGCGAAAGTAGAACCGCGTCATGCGGCGAAGCCGGGCGATGACAAGACAGGGAGGAGACGAAAACGATGGTGAACATTTATCTGTTTATCGAGCTGCTGGGCTCGGCCAACGCCATGGCCACCCTCGACACGATCAAGGCGCTGCAAATGGAGAACTGCCAGTTCGCCAATGCGGTGAGGCTGTCCGACGAGAAGCTCGTGGCCCAGCTCGACTGCAAGGACTCATCCGACGGCGACAAGGCCATCCTCAACCACATCGCCAAGGTCGACGGCGTGGTGCAGACCAACATCGTCGCCGTGGTCCGCCCGCGGAAGGGTTAGCGCTCGGGCACCTGCCAGTCGGACGGCGGCACGTCCCGGCGGCGCAGGCGAATGGCAAGGCCTACCGCGACGCCAACGGCAATGGCGATGGTGAGGTTAGTCAGTACCGTCAGAACCAGCGTCAGCAGCAGCAGGGCCCGGTCCGACACCCGCTCCGCCATATAGCCGCGCCATTTGTGCGGCTCGGTCATATACCAGGCCGTCAGGATAAGCAGCGCGGCGAGAGCAGGCAGCGCGAGATGCCCGGCAAGCGGTGCGGCCGCCAGCATGATCACCAACACGGCAAGCGCATGGATGAGCCCCGCGACCGGCGTCTTGGCGCCGGCACGCACATTCTTCGCGGTGCGCGCAATCGCGCCCGTTGCGGGGAGGCCACCAAACAGGGCCGAGCCGATATTGGCGGCGCCTTGGGCAATGACCTCCGCATTTGGCCGGTGGCGGCTCCCGATCATGCGGTCGGCGACCATGGCCGACAGCAGCGATTCGACGGCGGCCAGGAAAGCGATGACAATCGCGCTCGGCAGCAGCTCTATGATGCGCGCGAACGAAACCTCAGGAAGCGCCGGCGCTGGCAGGGTGTGCGGCAAGGGTCCGTAACGGGAGACGATGGTGTCGACCGGAAAGGCGAGCGCGGCGATGAGCGCCGAAACCGTCGCCACGACGATGATCGTGCAGGGGAGGCGCGGCGCCACCCGGCGCAACAGCACGATCGAGACCAGCGTCACCAAGCCGACAAGAAGGGCCGCGACGCTCCCCGTATCCCGCGCGGCCCATAGCGCGGCGACCTGCCCCAGAAAGTCCGCCGGGAGCGCATCTACTTGAATGCCGAAGAAATCCTTCAGCTGGCTCGTGGCGATGATCACCGCGATGCCGATGGTGAAGCCGTTGATGACCGCCTCGGGAATATGTTGGACCAGGCTCCCGGCGCGTAGGGCGCCGGCGGCCAGCAGGATAAGCCCGGCCATCAGGGTGGCCAGGACGAGGCCGTCATAGCCATGCTCGGCGATGACGCCGTAGACCACCACGATGAAGGCGCCTGTCGGTCCGCCGATCTGGACACGGCTGCCGCCGAGCAGAGAGATCAGAAACCCGGCGACAATCACCGTGACGATGCCCGTCGCGGGATCGGCGCCGGAGGCGATGGCGATCGCAATGGCGAGCGGGATTGCGACCAGGGCCACGGTGAGGCCCGCGATCGTGTCGCTCAGGAACTCTGCGCGCGTATAGGTCTGAAGTGTGGTGAGCAGCTTCGGCTTCATGGGCCGGTGTGGCGCAACGGCCCGCTTCGCGTCAATGCGCGAATTGTCCAGGGGCAAGGTCTAGGCGCACAAACGTGAGCGCCTAATGCGCGGCCTCCCAGTTGTCGGCGGCGCGGGCATCCACTTTGAGCGGCACTCTTAATCGCAGCGCCGGCTCCGGCGCGCGTTCCATCACGCTTTGAGCGACCTCCATGGTCTTTTGCGCCTCGTCCTCCGGCGCCTCGAAGATCAGCTCGTCATGCACCTGGAGCAGCATGCGCGCGCTGAGCCCCGCCTGGTCCAGCGCGTCCGCCATATGCACCATGGCGCGGCGGATGATGTCCGCGGCCGACCCCTGGATCGGCGCGTTGATCGCCGCGCGTTCGTAATTGCCGCGCAGTGACGGGTTCTTGGTGTTGATCTCGGGATAATGGATCTTGCGGCCGAACAGCGTCGTGACGTAGCCGGTGCGCCGCGCCTCCACCTTCATCGCTTCCATATAATCCTTGATACCGGGGAAGCGCTCGAAATAGGTGTTGATGTAGTCGCCGGCCTCACCCCGGCCGATGCCGAGCTGGTTGGCCAGCCCAAAGGCGGAGATGCCGTAGATGATGCCGAAATTGATGGCCTTGGCGCGGCGCCTGATCCCCGGGTCCATGCCCTCGATGGGCACGCCAAACATCTCCGACGCCGTCATGGCGTGAATGTCGAGCCCGTCGGCGAAGGCTTGGCGCAGCGTCGGGGTGTCCGCCATGTGTGCCAGCACGCGCAGCTCGATCTGGCTGTAATCCGCCGAGATCAGCTTCTTGCCCTTATCGGCGACGAAGGCCTTGCGGATCGAGCGGCCTTCCGCCGTGCGCACCGGGATATTCTGCAGGTTCGGCTCGACTGAGGACAGCCGGCCCGTGGTCGTCGCGGCCAGCGCGTAAGAGGTATGCACGCGGCCCGTCTCGGCGTGGATGTAGGTGGGCAGCGCGTCCGTATAGGTGCTCTTCAGTTTGGCCACCAGGCGCCAGTCCAGCACTTTGCGGGGAAGCTCGTGGCCTTGCACGGCGAGTTCCTCGAGCGCCGCGGCGTCCGTGCTCCAGGCGCCGGTCTTGGTGCGGCGCCCGCCAGGCAGGCTCATCTTGTCGAACAGGATCTCGCCGAGCTGCTTGGGCGAGCCGATATTGAACTCTTCCCCCGCCAGCTCCCGGATCTCGTCTTCGAGCCTGGCGATGGTCTGAGCGAAGGCGCCCGACAGGCTCGCCAGCGTGGCGCGGTCGACCTTGACGCCCGCGCGCTCCATCTCGGCGAGCACGGGAGCGAGCGGCCGCTCCAGCGTCTCGTAGACCGTGGTGACGGACTCCGCGGCAAGCCGCGGCTTGAGGAGGGTCCATAGGCGAAGCGCGATATCGGCTTCTTCCCCGGCATATTCGGTGGCGCGCGCGACCTCGACGCGATCGAAGCCGACCGCCGCCTTGCCGGTGCCGAGCACTTCTTTCTCTGTAAGGCAGGTATAGCCGAGCAGCGCGTGCGCCAGCTTGGCCGGAACGTGCTCCGCGCGGCCCGCATCCAGCGCATAGGACATGAGGCAGGGATCGTCGACCGCTGTGAGCTGAATGCCGTAACGGGCCAGCGCCACCATGTCGAACTTGGCGCTCGACACGATCTTGAGCACGGCCTCGTCCTCAAGGACGGGCTTCAACAGGTCGAGGGCGTCGCGCAACGGGATTTGCGGGGCCGCCGTCTCGCCGCCGAGGTCGAGCTCATCGCCCGCGCTATGACCAAGCGGGACATAAGCCGCATGCCCGGGAATGAGCGCCAGCGCCACGCCGGCAATCTCGCCCGTCATGGGATCGGCGGCGCTTAGCTTCACCCGGAAGGCGAAATAGCCCTGAAAACGCGCGGTCTCCAGCAAGTCGACAAGCCGCTGAGCCTCGGTGACCGTCTCATAGTTGGCGCGGTCGAAGGGGATAGCTTCCAGCTTGCTGGCCCGCTCGATCGCCAGTTCCGCCGGGCAGCCGCCTTGGACTTCGATGTCGCGGGCGGGGCCGGCCTCGCCGCGCGGGCTCTTGCGCAAGGGATGGTCGTAATCGTCCTTCTTCTTACGCGGGCTTGCGGCCGGCTTCGCCTCGCCTTCGGCAAGCGGGGCGCCTAAGCCTTCGGCCACGCGGCGCAACAGCGTGGAAAACTCCATATGCCGCATGAAGGCGGTGAGTACGTCCGGATCCGGTAGCTGCACGGCCGTCTCGGCCAGCTTCACGTCGAGCGGCATGTGCGTGTCGAGCGTGACCAGCGTCTTCGACAGCCGCGCCTGGTCGGCAAACTGAATAAGATTTTCGCGGCGCTTCTGCTGCTTGATCTCCGACGCCCGCGACAGCAGCGATTCAAGATCGCCATACTCATTGATGAGCAGCGCGGCGGTCTTCACGCCAATGCCCGGTACGCCCGGCACGTTGTCGGAGGTGTCGCCGATCAGCGCCTGCACCTCGATGACCTTGGACGGCGGCACGCCGAACTTCTCCATCACGCCCGCTTCGCCGATCACCTTGTTCTTCATGGTGTCGTACATGACGATGCCGGGCCGGACCATTTGCATCAGGTCCTTGTCCGACGACACGATGGTCACGTCGGCGCCGGCTTCGAGCCCCTGGAGCGCATAGGTGGCGATGAGATCGTCGGCCTCGTAGCCCTCCTTCTCGATACAGGCGACGTTGAAGGCGCGCACCGCGTCCCGCACCAGAGGAAACTGAGGGATCAAATCCTCGGGCGTCTCCGAGCGGTTGGCCTTGTAGCCATGAAACAGATCGTTGCGGAACGTCTTGGCCGAATGGTCGAAGATCACCGCGAAATGGGTCGGCGGGGCAAGCTCGCCGGTTTCGCGCAACAGCTTCCACAACATGCCGCAGAAGCCGTGCACCGCGCCCACGGGCAGCCCGTCGGAGGGGCGCGTCAGCGGCGGCAGCGCGTGATAGGCGCGGAAAATATAGCCGGAGCCGTCGATCAGATAGACGTGGTCGCCGCGTCCGACCGGCTTTCCGGGGGCGGATTGGGTGGTCTTTTGGCTTTTCATGATGCGGGGAATATAGGGGCTGCGGTCCCCTCAAGGGAGTCGCTTCGCAGCCTCATCCACGGCCATAGACGTCATTCCGGCGGAAGCCGGGTGACGGCAGTCTCTAGGATTGCTTTTCCAGCTCGGGCTTCGGCTTGGCGGGGCTGCCCGGCTGCTGATTGCTGCTGCCCGGCGCAAACGCCTTGTCGGATCCCCCAAAAGTCTTCTCGATATAGTCGGTGAAGTACTTGTCGAGGAAGGGGAAGGCCCGGGCGAAGCGGGTAAAGTCTTTTTGCGCGATGAACAGCAGAAGCCCGTCTTCCAGCGCCTCCACGAGGCCTGTGCGCAGCTCCGACTTGACCAGCACCCGCTCGCCGAAATGCTCGCCCGGGCCGAACACTTTCTCGAAATGCTCGCCCGTGTCCGGGTTGTCGATGGTGAGCTTGAAGGCGCCGTTGATCACCGTATAGAAGCCGTCGATCAGCATGCCCGGCTCGAACACCTTGTCGCCCTTCCAGAAATGGATGTAGCGCGTGGCCGGCGGCAGCATCCTGAGCTGCACCAGGTTGGGCGGCATGACGGAGTTGAGCAGCCAGTTGATGCCGACGCGGAATTTTGCGGCAAAACCCGGCAGGAACGACAGGTAGAAGCCACGCCACAGGAGCCAGGCCAGCACGCCGGACAGCTTGAAACCGTAAACGTCGGCCACGGCCTTGCTCATGCCGAGCGAGGCGAGCGAGCCCTTGGACGTGTAGGCGAAGGGCTTGAGCTTTTGGCCCTTGAAGGATGCCATGATGTTGGCCGCCAACTGATAGCCCTCACGCACGGCGAACTGCGCCGTCTGCGTGGCGTAGTCGGCCGGATCTTCCTGCGGATTGTCATTCAGCGGGATCAGCGCCGCATCGCCAAGCGCCCAGACATGGTCGTGTCCTTGCACGCGCATGAAGCGGTCCGTGACGATGCGGCCCCAATGGAGATCGAGCCCGAGCATCTGCACCAGCGGATGCGGCCCGTTGCCGATCGTCGCCACGACGGTCGAGGCGTTGAGGATGGCGCCATTGGTCAGCGCGACACCGGTGGACGTGGCGGACTTCGTGCCGACGCCCGTCAGCACCTCGATGCCCTGACTTCTCAGTTGTTGCGTCGCGTAGGTGGCAAGATCGGCCGGGAAGGTGGGCAGGATGCGCGGCGCGTACTCGATGAGATACATGCGGATCTCATCGACCGAGATGTTGTGATAATAGGGCAGCGCCCGGCGGATCAGCTCGCGCATTTCCGCCACCGTCTCCACGCCCGAAAAGCCCGCACCCACGACGATGAAGGTGAGGAGCTGCTCCTTCACCGCGCGCTCGGACGTCACGTCCGCCGTCTCCAGGCAGCCGATGACATGGGTGCGCAGCATGTGCGCATCCGTCAGGTCTTTCATGGTCAGCGCGTGATCGGCCATGCCGGGAATGCGCCCGAGATCGACGCCGGTCCCGAGCGCCAGCACCACCTCGTCATATTTCAGCTCGACGGGAGTCATCCGTGAGCCCTGCATGACGATCGCCTTCTTCTTCTCGAAGTCGATGCCCATGACGCGCGCCTGGCGCACCTGAACCTTGCTCAGGAGCTGCCGCAGCGGCACCACCGCGTCGGAGGAATTGATGCTGCCGGAAGCCACCTCGGCCAGCAGAGGCTGGAACACGAAGTAGTTGTTGTTGTTGATGAGCTCGACCTCGACCGTGCCGCGGCCGAGCTTCTCCAGAGACTTCGCGGCGAACACGCCGCCGAAGCCGCCGCCAAGTACGATGACCTTCTTTTTCTTGTCTGACTTTTCTTTGCCTGCCATGGGCTTGCCCAGCCTTCCCGTGGTTTGCTCAGAATACCTACGCCAATGCCCCGGCGCGTCAAGTCACGCCTGGGGATCGTCAACGGCTTAGAGGCCGCGCATGGCGCGAGCGTGACCGAAGATGACCCAAGCTTAGGCGAGGATAGACAAAGGATTAAGGTTGCCGGCAGGGCGGCTCAGGCGGTGGCCGCTGCGTGACGCGGTTCGGGCGGCTGTAGCTTCGCCCAGGCGGGGCGCT
>Ga0307380_10011315_pt1 | contig 11187 bp, 11 predicted proteins | sample UN3MG_FD_202239 | JGI IMG/M metagenome (GOLD analysis project Ga0307380, IMG submission 202239) | Soil microbial communities from Risofladan, Vaasa, Finland - UN-3 | ecosystem: Environmental > Terrestrial > Soil > Coastal area > Acid sulfate soil | place: Finland: Risofladan, Vaasa | collected... | reverse complement strand
ATCTGGCCACATGCGTGAATTGACGGGTGTCATCCGGTGAGTTTATCGACTATCTCGTCGCTTGCCCGTTCGAGCGAGAAGAGAGTGAGCAAATCGTTTGGGGCGAAGATCGTCTGCGGAGTGACAATCTCCCTCTTCCCTTCGCGCTCGACAGCGATGGCCGTCATCGAACCGGGAACGATATCCCTGCTTACGCACTCAGCGAACGATTTCCCAACGAGAGTTGACTCGGCTTTGACAGCGATGCGAAAGACCTGATCCCCCTGTGATAGGATCGTAAAATCCTTGACCTTGGGGCGCTTCACCGCTGTGTACAGGTGATTTGCCACCACTTCCTCCGGGTTCTCCATCACGTTTGCACCGAGGCGGTTGAAGAACTCGGCGTGCTCCTTACCATTGACGATGGACACAATGGATGGGATCTTAAGCTGCTCAGCGATGGAGACGACCATCAGGTTCACCGCGTCGTCGCTGGTAGTGGCGATAAGTGCGTCCGCCCGTTCCGAACCGGCCTCGCGCAGCGTCTCTGCCAGAGTCGCGTTTCCATTGAGGACGGTAATGTCGAACTTGTTGCTGATCTCCCGGGCGCGCTCCGGGTTTGATTCGACCACGACCACGTTATTCTTCTCTTTGGTGGCGATTTCGATCAGGCTAAGCCCGATACTTCCCGCGCCAACAATTATCATATACATCATCCAGCCCTCCCCACACTCCACGCATGGTAGCACAGAATGGATCAATGGTCAACGGCAAAGGCAGAGAAAACGCAGAATCTAACTCAAGTTGGGGAGGCTAGTATTCAGCCATCAGCTTTCAGCCGTCAGCTTGAAGCAACGGCAAGAAGCTGTCGGGCGTCAGCGAGAACAAGGGCTAGCGAGAATGTGGTTCTGTGTCAAGCTTCAAGCTGATAGCTGATAGCTGATAGCTGACGGCTGACATATCTTCCTCTTGCGGGTAAACTTGCACCGTCTCCCGCCTTCTTCGAGGTTGGTGGGAGTCGGAGATCGACGAGGGGGGGATTGATCGTGAATAGGAAGATCACTTTATTGCTATTGAGTTTTGGCATGCTTGTGGCGCTCGGGGGATGTGCCCCGACCGGGCCGAATATATCTCCGACAGCAGCGTTCGGCTTTGTCGCACAGAACGGGTTTCGTTACGCGCCGCTCGTTGTCCAGTTTGATGCCAACGCCTCATTTGATAGCGATGGAAGGATTTCTTCCTACCAATGGGACTTCGGTGACGGGGCGAGCGACAGCGGGATGAGGCCGGTGCACAGTTACTCAAGTCCCGGTCAGTATTCTGTCACACTTCACGTCTTTGATGATCGCGGTGGCGAAGGTGCAGCAAGCCGGACGGTATCGGTCCTAGCCGTTACTGACGGTCAGCTACTGAGGCGCTACACCTGGCAGTACAAGGGGGCGGAAAAGGCGCTGGAGACGCTCATCCCAGAATCCCTCTATCTGAGCTATCACTCACAGGACCGTCAGCCGCTCGTCGATAACTACAAGTACGACGACTACGTGTTCGATTCACGCGACGACCCGACGATTTCGGACATCGCTCGTGCGCTGCGGGCGAAGATCGGCGGCGGGGACACCGAGTTCGCCAAGTTCGCGCTCTCCTTTATCCAAGGAGGAATTACCTACGCCCTTGATCAGCCGGGCCTTGAGTACCCGCTCTACCCGCTGGAGACGCTCGTCGACAAGAAAGGAGACTGCGAGGACACAACCATCCTCTACGTCAGCCTGCTGCGAGCGCAGGGGATCTCGTCGATGATCGCCGCGGTCGATACAGACCACGATGACATGCCCGATCATGTCCTCGCACTTGTCCCGGTGGATTCCTCCTTTGCCGCTGAGATCGACTGCGTGGCGGGGATGCACGTCGGCCTGTACGCTATTGGCAGCGGTCTCTTCGCAATGGCCGAGACGGCGGCAGATCCGAACGCAAGCGGGTACATCGGACTCGGCTGTGATCCGTGGGGGATCGAGACGACGGACTTCAAGAAGACATGGGATTTGTAGGGATGAGCTTTCAGCCTTCAGCCGTCAGCCTTCAGCGGTCAGCTATCAGCGGTCAGCTTACAGCCTTCAGCTATCAGCTTACAGCTATCAGCCTGAAGAACAGAGCCTATGCCTGATGGCTGAGGGTTCGCTGTTGCTTCAAGCTGATGGCTGACAGCTGAGAGCTGATTGCCATGACGGTGTGCTCGCTGTATGATGCTGGCGCGAAGGAGGTCCTTGGTGAGCAATTGTCTGGTAGATCCGCGGAAGCTATTGTCGTTTGATTTTGGAGAATATCATCCTTTCAAGACGTATCGGCTAGGTTTAGCATACGATCTTATGGATATGTACGGGCTCATCGATCGCGATGGAGTGGTTGTTTACGAGCCGCGTGAGGCAACAGAAGACGAGGCGCTGACGTTTCACAATCCCGGCTACCTGGAAGCACTCCGACTAGCTGATTCAGGGATGTGGGTTCCTAACCAGTTTTCGCACGGCCTGGGAACGCCGGATAATCCCGTCTTCCCCGGGGTGTACGAATGGGGAATGCTCGTTGCCGGCGCATCTATCGATGGGGCGCGGCAGATCCTCACTGGTGCGGCGTCGATCGCATTCAATATGGCTGGCGGACTGCACCACGCCATGCCCGCGCGCGCGTCCGGGTTCTGTCACATTAATGATGTTGTGCTGGCAATCAACGTCCTTGTGGCAGGCGGAAAGCGCGTCGCCTATGTCGACATCGATGCTCACCATGGGGATGGCGTGCAGCACGCGTTCTACAAGACGAATCGCGTGTTGACGATATCCGCGCATCAAGACGGCCACACGATCTTCCCCGGGACCGGATTTACTGATGAAATTGGGCAGGAAGAGGGGCGTGGCTATGCGGTGAATATCCCTCTTTCACCGGGCTCGCGCGATGAAGTGTATGAGCGCGTCTTCAGCGAGGTCGTCTTCCCGGCGCTCGACGCCTTCTCGCCGGACGTTGTCGTTACGCAGCTTGGCGCCGACGCGCTGATTGGCGATCGCGTGGCCAGCCTCGGAATGAGCCTGAACATGTTCGAGGGCTACGTCAAGCGCGTGCACACCCTCGACACGCCGTGGCTTGCACTCGGCGGCGGCGGATACGCGGTAGAGAACGTGGTGCGTGCGTGGACCCTCGCTTGGGCGCAGATGAACGATATTACTCTTCCCGACGACATCCCGCCGCTGTGGCAGACCGAGGCGACGACGTATGGAATATCCGTCAGCAGCCTGCGCGGAGACGATGCCAATGAGCCGTCTCCGCATCGCGTGCTGGACGCTGCCGACCGCACGATTGACACCGTGATCAGCACCGTCCTCCCCTTGATTGGGAAGTAGCAATCAGCTATCAGCTATCAGCTATCAGCTATCAGCTAGAGAAGAGGCTACGGAGACTGGCTCTTTGTTTCAAGCTGATGGCTGATGGCTGATGGCTGATCGCTTGCTGTTTCTTCAAGCTGACGGCTGATAGCTGACAGCTTTCTCCATTTGACAACCTTCCGGCCAAGAGATAGAGTGATCCCTCCCACACGGAGGCGAGCAGAATGAGCGACAAGGCAGTAGGAATCAGGCCAGCTAAGGCGAGACAGACAGTGCAGATAACCCTTGCTGATGGAAGGATCTTTGCCGGCCCGTGCGGCACGCCCCTGCATGAATTTCTCAAGACGGCCTATCCTGATCGTAACAACCCACCTGTTGCGGCGATCGTTGATGGGACTCTGCGTGAGCTTGCGTGGCCAGTGGCGATCGATGCAAACGTTGAGCCGGTCTTTGTCTCCGATTCGGATGGAATGCGCATCTACTGCCGTAGCCTTTCCTTCCTGTTGATCGTTGCCGCGCACGAGCTGTATCCGCAGGCGCATGTGTTCGTCGACTATTCCGTCCCCTACGGCGGTTACTTCTGCCGCGTGGAAGACCGCGAGCCATTCACCGCGGAGGAGCTATCCAATCTCAAGGAGCACATGCGCCAGCTTGTTGCCGATGATCTTCCCATCGAGCGGCTGCGAGCTACCGTGGCCGAGGCGGCCGACGTTTTCAGAGCGCGTGGCGAACGCGACAAGGTGCAGTTGCTGAAAGATCTCACCGATGATCACATTCACCTCTACTCGCTGAATGGCTTCTCCGACTACTCCTATGGGTACATAGTTGCGACGACAGGGGCGTTGCACACATTTACCCTAGAGACCTTCTCCGATGGGTTCATCCTCCGCTTCCCGCGACGAGAGACCCCGACGCGGCTCCTGCCTGCGCAGCGATTCACCGAGCTGCGACGTGTGTTCAACGAGTACGGAGAGTGGCTCGATGTCGTGGGGATACGCAACGTCAGCTCCCTCAATGAGGCGATTCGCTCCGGGCGAATCGAAGAGGTAATCCTTGTCTCCGAGGCATTGCACGAACAGCGCATCGCTGAGATCGCTTCCACTCTCGCACGGCGACACGATGCCGAGCATCGCCTCGTGTTCATCGCCGGGCCGTCATCGTCAGGGAAGACGACATTCTCCAAGCGCCTGGCGGTGCAGCTCGTCGCCAACGGGATTCATCCCTATCCGCTGGGGATGGATAACTACTTCATCCCGCGCGCGAAGCTAGAGGCACGCGGGGGAAAGATCGACTTTGACTCCCTTTCCGCACTCGACGTCGACTATTTCCAAGAGCAGTTGCACACCCTGCTGCGCGCCGAGAAAGTGACCATTCCCCGATACAACTTCCGGACTGGGTGCCGTGAGGATGGAGACACGATCCAACTGAAGTCTGATCAGATCCTGATTGTTGAAGGGATCCACGGCCTCAATCCGAAGCTCTTGGAGGGCTTCTCCGATGGTGAGGTGTTCCGCATCTTCGTCTCGGCACTGACCCAGCTTAACCTGGACAGCCACAACCGTGTTTCCACAACTGACACTCGGCTGATCAGGCGCATTGTTCGCGACGCCGTCTACCGCGGCTACTCGGCGGAGAGGACGGTGGACATGTGGGAAAACGTGCGGCGGGGCGAGAAGCAGAACATCTTCCCCTACCAGGAGCAAGCCGATGTGATGTTCAATTCAGCGCTTGCCTACGAGTTGTCCGTACTCAAGCCGCTCGTTGAACCGCTTCTGTTGCAGATCAGAGATCCGCGCCCGCGGATTGAGGCGGAACGGCTGCTTGCCTTCCTGCGATGGTTGGATCCCTATACATCCGAGAGAATTCCGGGCAACTCCTTGCTGCGCGAATTTATCGGTGGCTCCACCCTGCGCGACTTCACCCCGAGCCTGCTGTTAGCAAGTGATGGGTAATGAGTGATGCGTGATGAGAAAAGAAAAACAGTGCCACGAAGGCGATTTTGTTCTTGCGTAGCATCGGACCCTGCCCGATGGGCAGGCGCGTGCCCGACCTTGCTCTGTAAGTTTGTGCCGTAACGTGTGTTTCAACGTGGCACACAAGGTGCCGCGCTACAGAGGCATGGGCGTATCAGCCTTCGACTATCAGGTAAAAGCTTGACATAGAACCAAATATGCGCTGACGTTTGGTCTTAGTTCCCCGTTCCCCGTTCCTTCTCGTACTCAACGCCTGGCTGGCAAACGCAGGCGCAGAGAGCACAAAAGGAAGCGGCAAGGAAGGGGAAAGAACAAGAACAAAAGGTATATCCTAGCGGTCTTAGCGGCTTGAGTGAGCGTTAGCGAACGGGCGTGAGGAATGCTTGTGCCTCTCGCAGGCGAGCGCCAAGGAGAAGCGCTCTGCTCGAGATCAATCACCTGATTGGCCGAGAACGATCACTGCTGCCCGCACCGGCGAACCCTCGATACCTGCAATATTGAGCGGGAATGCCACGAAGTACGGATCTCCCACCGCCAGTGACAATTGATCGAGGCTGACGAGTCCCTCCACGATTGGTATCCCCGCGCCGAGAAGAATGTGATGCACGGGATAATCAGGGCTATCGCATGGATCGGGGCTGGGAAAGTCGATGCCGAGGACGGCAATCTTGCTCTTGGCGAGGAGCTGCGCCGCCGCGGGCGTGAGGTAGGGAGCATCTCGGTAGTAATCATCGCCTCCGATATGATGATCCCAATTGGTCCTTATCAACACGGCTCTGCCAGTTAGTTGGCCAGCATCGGCAAACACCTCCGGGCCAATCTCTCTGCCACTTGCTGTGACAACGATTGCGCATGGCATTTGAAGCGCAAGCGAGGCGATATCGGTGTCATCTGCGACAAAGTGAAACGGGCTATCGATATGCGTGCCGCAATGTGGTTCCAGATGGGTGAATAGCGTCAGGTTGTACCCGTCACTCTCGGCTCTAGCCATCTGTTTGATCGTTAGGCCAACATGATCGCCGGGGTAGGCCTCTGTCCCATCGGTGACTTTTCGTGTCAAATCGATTATCTTGATATCCATTTTCCTCTAGCAATCAACACTCAGCCGTCAGCTTAAAGCTTGACATAGAACCAAGTTTGCGCTAGTTTTCGGCCTTAGCTGATAGCTGATAGCTGATAGCTGATAGCTGATAGCTGATACCTAAACCCTTTCTGGTACGCCCGAGAGGACTTGAACCTCCGACCTTCGCATCCGCAGTGCGACGCTCTATCCGCTGAGCTACGGGCGCATATCTGTACTTCTGGTCTGGCGGAGGGACGGGGACTCGAACCCCGAAGCCCTTGCGGGCGTACCAGTTTTCGAGACTGGCTCCTTGCCATTCGGTCATCCCTCCAGACCGTCAGTATGGTAGATCGTTACGGGCGTTGATGCAAGGTAAAGAGCAAATCAGCACTCAGCGATCAGCTTTCAGGCCGGCAAGGAATTGAAGTGCTGGGATGTTGTGCCTATTCTTGATTCTCTCGCCAAGCCGCCAAGGGTTATTGGTCCTCATCAAGATTGTTCACTACGCGCACTATCCCGTTTTTCATCAGGACGGCACCAAAGTTAAGCAAGTACCCAAGCTTAAGTCCGGTGAGGCGCAGGTATCTGAGTACTTGCTTCTTGTGCGCGTTAGTCAGATATTCAACTGATTTAAGCTCAATTATGACCTTGCCTTCGACAACGATGTCTGCTCGGAAGGCTTCGTCAAATTTGATTCCAGCGTACTCGATAGAAATCGGAACCTGTCATGCTACTTTCAAGCCATGTTGCTCTAGCACATGCGCCAGCACTACTTCATACACCGTCTCAAGTAGTCCTGGGCCAAGGCTCTTGTGAATTGACACGGCAGTATCAATAACGATTCGCCCCATCTCATTTTCTGTCACTCTTTTCACAACGCTTATTCAGAATTTTCCTTTGCGCCTCCGCGCCTTTGCGAGGGGAAGTCAGCCTCTTGAGTATCATCACTCTCTTTACAGGCTCAGGTAGACGAGAACCCCCAGCCCAGCGGTGATCAGCAAGAGCAGCCACCACGGCGTCTCCGCTTCCTGAGGAATCGTCGGTGTCTGATAGAGTTCATCCCACGTCTGCTCTGAGGTAGTTCTCTCCAGTGAAGGCGCGGGAACGGTGGGATTCTCCTGTTCGGGGGAAGAGGCAATATTGAGTACCGCGGGCAGTGTTAGGAAACCACCCTCAAGCCAGATGCGCGGTATCTCGTGGAACGAATGACCGTTCAGTGCGATCGCGCGTAGAGAGGCAAATGGGATGTCGCGCTTGCTGTCGCCTTGTTGCACGGTGACAACATCATCGATCCCGGAGAAGGCTGAATACGGTCCGATGTACACCCGCGTTGGCGTCTCAACGACTACGCGCGGGAAATCAATCACCATCTGCACGATCGTGGACAGAGGAATGTCGAAGCTGCCGTGGGGGGAGGAATCCAGGCGGAGTAGCGGCGCTATCCCCGTTATGGTTCCATTGAGAACGCTTCCGGCTGTGGTTTCCACGAGGCTCGCTCCGGCTCCGAGTGCAGCGAGCGAAACGATACACAAGAAGACAAGGCCAGCAAGTACGTGATTCATAAGGCGAGACTCCATTGATGCACCTCCGATCGGGATTAGGACACATGCCACAATAGCACCCACGGGATACGTAAGTCAAGAGGGACAATGGGAAATGGTAAATTGTGAATGGTGAGTAGCCAACCAGGCTCCTCATTGATGGCTGATCGATGGGGAGTAAAGGATTAGTGACTTCCAGAGGGCCTGGGGATTTGCCGCGAGTGAATCGATTTGCTGTTGGTGCGGGCTAGATAAACTCTATCGAGATGGACCTATCACCGTTCGGGACCCCAGTGGAGTAAGACTCGACCCCGCGAAATACATGGGGAGGCGGCTATTTCACAGGGCAGGAAGGGCAGGCAGGGCCCAGCGTTACGCAAGCAACATCTTAGCCTTCGTAGCGTGGCAGCCCTGTTCGCTTCTCAAAACAGGCAGACTGCCACGTTCAGGTACAGCTCACAGGGCAACGTTGGGCACACGCCTGCCCATTGGGCAGGGCCCAACGCTACGCAAGCAACAGCTTCGCCTTCCTAGCGTGTGCAGCTTGCTTGCCCTGTGAAGTCTTACTCCACTGGGGTCTGCCACGTTGAAGATTTCGTAGCGTGTGCAGTTTGCTTGCCCTGTGAAGTCTTACTCCACTGGGGTCTGCCACGTTCAGCCTTAAGGTGCGTTGAATTCCGACTTGGAGACCAGCTCTGCTTAGGCCAGTAATGCTCCCACCTTGTTGGTCGATTCTTTGGTGAGCACTCTGCCGTAGATCTTGTTACATCTACCCTTCAGGGGGGCTCGCTTCCGCGTGTTGCTGATCTGCGGGGTCTGTGGTAGATGTACTCTCGCCCCATCGAGAGGCAATGTCCAGTAGCTTCTTCATGCGCAAATCGATCTTGTCGAAACCGGCGCGAAAATCTTCCTTGGTGGCCAATCTGTCCATGTATGGCTTACTGGCAGCGAAGTATTCATCCAGATCATCAGGAGTGTAATCATGTCTTCTGATTTTTTCTCTAAGGGTGTGTTCCATTTCATCAAGTTCTTCTTTCGTCACGATCTCATCTTGCGGCTTTCCCATGGGATTTGCCCCTTTGCTCGCCTAGTGGTCCAGGTCGTTAAGTATTACAGGTGGATGGTAAACCCACCATCGTGTTGTTATCGAGCTACCTTTGCCGCCAGCTCTTGTATCTTGAGCTTGTTCTCTTGCACGTCACCCTCTATGCGATCGACACGTGCGGTCGTCGCGACTCGTTCCTGATTCAGATTCATAAAGAGATGTACCATCTTGTCTTGGCCAGTGATAACCTCATCCATGCGTCTGTTGAACTCGTCTCGCGTGACCATCTTCTTGATCTCCGCCTGGTTATCGAGCACCACGGAGGTTAGTCTGCTGAGTGCCCCGCTATTGGCGTCGATCTTGGCAGCATTAGCGTCGATTTTGGTGCTATTGGCATCAATCTTCGCGCTCAGTTTCTCTTCTACCTTTTGCAGCTTGTCTTCTACCTTCTGCAGGCCATTTTCTACGTTTTGCAGTCTCCCTTCTACCTTTTCAAGATCCTTCTTTGTCGCTAGTTCGTCTTGCTGTTTCATGCTCACCCCCGACCACCAGCTTAAGTTATAGCGGTCTGAGACGGGCGTGTCAAACAGGAAAACAGCGATCAGCCATCAGCTTACAGCGATCAGCCATCAGCAATGAGCTTGAGTCAGCGGCTTTCAGTGGTCGGTGTTGAGCGTTCCCAAATGAGGTCACTCGCTGTTCCAAAGTGGGTGGCCGAAAACACTGCCAGAGCACCCTCTCGCAAAGACGCCAAGACGCAGAGAACAGCAGAAATACAGTGATGGATGATGATTGATGAGGCCCGGAGGTGGGATTGAAGGATTACGGATCAAGGTCAGTTTCTAGCCTGTAGACTGTGGACCTAAGACTGATGACTGAAGACTCTCTAACGATCTTTGGGGCTTGAGTGAGGGTAGCGAACGGGCGAGGGGAGAAGCTTGCCCGCGAATGCGGGTCTAGTTGACTGCTAATAGTCCATCGCCTGCGAGACGTATTGACAGGCAGAATCACCTATTGTACTATCAAGCGGGTTTGCTGGAAATAGGAAAGGAGTTATATATGCCAAAAGTAGAGGATATCTTGTGTTTAATTGAATCTCTCCCAGAAAAGGAATATGAGCAGTTGAGGCAGTGGTTCTCTGAAAGGGACCAAGAAAAATGGGATGTGCAGATTGAGATAGACTCAAAATTGGGGAAATTGGACTTCCTGATTACGGAAGCTGGTGATGAAAAAGCAACGGGAGGGCTAGAGAAACTCTCAAGCCATTTCTGGGCTTGCTTTAAGAGTCTTCCTGCCCCTGTTCAAGAGGTATCAAAGAGAAACTTCGAGCTGCTCACGGCGAATCCTTTGCATCCTTCCCTCCATTTCAAGAAACTAAGTCAATTTTGGTCAGTTCGGGTTGGGATTAGTCATAGGGCCCTTGCGGTGGAGGATGGTGGAAACTTCATTTGGGTTTGGATTGGTACTCATAACGAATACGAACAAATGATTACAGGAATGGGCTAACAAAGCGTTGCCCAGGCCGTTTCAGGAATGATCTCGAACAGAAGCTCGAAGAAGTCTTTCCGTGTCTCCTGCTTCCCAGCGAACGAGCAAGGGGAGAAGCTTGTGCCTTGCGCAGAGGGTTGCCACGAAAGCGACGTTGTTTGCGTAGCGTTGGGTCCTGCCTGCCCTGTGAAATAGCCGCCTCCCCATGTAATTTCACGGGGTCGAGTCTTACTCCACTGGGGTGCCCAACGTTGGCTTGTGAGCTTATGTCTCAACGTGGCAGTCTGCCTGTTTTGAGAAGCGAACAGGGCCGCCACGAAAATCAGGATCTTGCGCATGGCTGCAACTTGCCTGCTTGGCGGGGTCGGAGGATTCTGCTGTTGCTTCAAGCTGATGGCTGACAGCTGAAAGCTTGTTGCTGTTGCTTCAAGCTGGCCGCTGATGGCTGAAAGCTTGTTGCCGTTGCTTCATGCCGATTGCTGCTTACCATCAAACAAGTTTTGCTTCTATCCTGTCGAGCCGTTTGTTGGTAACAACTCTCTCCTGCTCCAAGATAGAGAAGGATCGCGCAAGGCCATCAATACCGCTTACAATCTCATCCAACCGCTTATCCATATCTTCCTTGGTGGCCATTCGTTCACCGTTGTCGAGTACCAGGGAAGTCAGTCTATTGAGAGTTCGGCTGTTAGCGTCGATTTTTGCAGCATTGGCGTCGATCTTCGCGCTGAGC
>Ga0307380_10011312_pt1 | contig 11190 bp, 7 predicted proteins | sample UN3MG_FD_202239 | JGI IMG/M metagenome (GOLD analysis project Ga0307380, IMG submission 202239) | Soil microbial communities from Risofladan, Vaasa, Finland - UN-3 | ecosystem: Environmental > Terrestrial > Soil > Coastal area > Acid sulfate soil | place: Finland: Risofladan, Vaasa | collected... | reverse complement strand
AAAGATGGCATCATTACTGAAAAAGAATATAACAATACCAAATCGAAAATTTTAAAAAGGAAGTATTAGACGGCGATGAACCCCATTTGAACAGGCAACAGCAAAATCGGCGTTTAAAACTTCGCTGAAAGTCTGGAATTTTCTAAAATTTACATATCTTGTATTAAGACATGAAGACAAGGGCGTTTCGCCCCTGCCTTTTTATATCCCCGCAACCGTTTCACCAATTCGTGAATACCACCGCCGCGGGTCGATTCCGAATTGCAGGCACTACGATAAGCGTCTATTTTTTAAGCCTTTAAAGGGAGATATATCCTTGGCACAAACTTTGGATGTTATCTTTCTATCAGGGCTTTTTTTGATGCCCTTGTCGGTTTTAATGCAGTTGACGCCTTAAACTGTTGACATATCACTTTGTGGTAATATATTTGATAATGCCGTATGGACTTTTGCCATTCCATTCTTCTTTCAATCCTCTGGGATACCCCTGGAAAAATCACCCCTTTTAAGGGGTATCCGCTTAAGGGTCCGAATGCGTTAGCATCCCGGGTTGCACACCGAGTGTCCAGGGGCAATCGCAAAAAATATAGAAAGAAAATAGACACTTCCTGCAGAAAGAAGAGGTTAAAAACAATTCCATTATTATCATAAAGTTAACGTCCGAATAGGCAAATGCAAATTATGGGTCTTTTGCCTTGGTTTTTATAAGCCTGGCAGTGATTATTTGGATTTTTTAAAAAGATGGTCCATTTTAACTATTGAACAATAAAACTTATTTTAAAAGAAAGGCGGGCTAAAATGTCTGTAATTACAATTTCTAGAGGATCGTATAGTAAAGGTAAAAAGATCGCTGAGAAGATCGCGCAAAAGTTGGGATATGAATGCATTTCAAGAGACATTCTCATCGATGCTTCAGAATATTTTAATGTTCCCGAGATTAAGCTTATTCGAGCACTTCATGATGCGCCCTCGATTTTTAATCGTTTCCATTACGGAAAAGAAAAATACATCAGTTATATACGTGAGGCGCTCTTAAACCATGTGCAAAAGGACAATGTTGTCTATCATGGTTTAGCAGGCCATTTTTTCCTCCAAGACGTGCCTCATGTTCTTAAAGTCCGAATTATTGCAGATTTGGAATATCGAATAAAAGAAGAAATGAAACGGGAGAATATTTCTGAAAAGGACGCCCGTTATATCTTAAAAAAAGACGATGACGAAAGGCGGAAATGGGGCCTGTATCTTTATGGTAAAGATACCGCAGATTCGAGCCTGTACGATATCGTTCTGCATATTGATAATTTAAAGGCAGACGATGCTGTAGACATATTGATTGATGCAGTAAAACGTCCTTGTTTCCAGACCACGACTGAATCTAAAATGATTCTCAACGATTTGTATTCAGCTGCATCGGCAAAAGCAAAGATAATTGATGAATTTCCTTTGGCTGATGTCAGCAGTAAAAATGGGACCGTCTATATTAGTGTCAAAGCATCCATCTCCCAGACAAACGGTACATCAAATACATTAAATGAGTTGTTTAAAGATTTTAACGACGCAAAAGAAGTTAAAATAGAGGTTCTTCCCTTCGTAACCGACGATTAAACTCAAACTCCATCCATAAAAACGGCATGGTGGTGGCATACGGGTCATTGCCATGCCGGTTTGTGTCAATTCTTCACTGGCTGTTCCCCAAACAACATTTTTTTTGAGAACTCATCGAAACGTTTTTTATTCATAAATCTTTTCGAAGTTAAAGAAATGCGATTCCAACTGTTTGCGCCCCAACCTTCATAATACCCTCACCCATCAAAATTTTTTGGGAACTTTTTCCCAACCGCCTTGTCTAATGGAACCAAAGAATTAAAAAATGACCCAAGGAGGTTGGAACAATGACCCAAAAGAAAAAATTTTGTTTTATCGTTGTCCTTGCAGTAATGGTAATGGTTGGAAAAATTTCTTACGCACAGCCGGAAAGTGATGCAAACAGAACATTGTCCCCATATTTCCTGGTACTAAGCGACGATCCGGACCTGGACCGGCTCCCTTTAAAATCCACACACGCCGACGTCAAAATTTCAGGCGTTATCGCCGATGTCAAGGTCACACAGGTCTATAGAAACGAAGGCAAGAAACCGCTGGAAGCCGTCTATGTCTTTCCGGCATCCACTCAAGCGGCGGTTTACGGAATGAAAATGACCGTCGGAGAACGTACCATTACGGCCAAAATCCGCGAACGTGAGCAGGCGCGGCGTGAATACAACCAGGCCAAACAGGACGGGAAAAGTGCATCGCTTCTGGAACAGCACAGGCCCAATGTTTTTCAGATGAATGTGGCCAACATCCTACCGTCTGACATCATCAAGGTGGAGCTCAAATATACCGAACTTTTGGTCCCCACGCATAATGTTTATGAATTCGTCTATCCCACGGTTGTCGGACCCCGCTATGTAGACCAGGAATCCCAGGAAACCAGTCCTGATGAAACGTGGACCTCCAACCCATATCTGCATCAGGGAGATCCGCCAACGTATACCTTCAATATGAACGTCGATATTGCGGCGGGCGTTCCCATCAAAGACATTACCTGTCCTTCACATCAGACCCGCGTCGATTACAAGGGCCCGGCCTTTGTCTCGGTTCATCTCAATCCGTCCGAAAAACACGGGAGCAACCGGGATTTCATCTTGGAATACCGACTTGCCGGCGGCAAGATTGAAACCGGGCTTCTCCTTTTTGAAGGAAAAAATGAAAACTTTTTTCTCCTTATGATGCAGCCGCCCAAAAAGGTCTTACAAAACCAGATACCGCCCCGTGAATACATATTTATTGTGGATGTGTCCGGGTCCATGCACGGCTTTCCCCTGAACATATCCAAAAAACTTCTCGAGGATCTCATCGGCAATCTTCGATCCACAGACCGATTCAATGTGCTTCTGTTTGCCGGAAGTTCCCACCTGATGTCGGAACAGTCCTTGCCTGCAACCCAAGGAAACATCACACGGGCCATAAACACCATTGAACGTCAGCGCGGCGGCGGCGGTACGAGACTTTTGCCGGCCCTTAAAAAAGCCCTTTCCCTGCCGAAAACCAAAGGATACTCCCGAAGTATTGTCATTGCCACCGACGGGTACGTCTCGGTGGAAGACGAGGCATTTGACCTGATCCGGAACAATCTCGGTAAAGCCAATATGTTTACGTTCGGCATCGGATCCAGCGTCAACCGCCACCTCATCGAAGGGATGGCAAGGGTGGGGATGGGAGAGCCCTTTGTCATTACCAATCCTGAACAAGCACCTGAAACGGCCAACAAATTCAGAAAGCTCATTGAATCACCGGTGCTGACCGGAATCGAAATCGACTTCGGCCGGTTCGAGGCCTACCATGTGGAACCGCCCAGCGTTCCGGATGTTTTGGCGGATCGGCCCGTCATTGTCTTCGGGAAATGGCGCGGCAGACCTCGCGGCACCATCTCTATAGAGGGTTTTACCGGAAAGCATCCCTTTTCAAAAAAGGTGGATGTCTCCAAGATAACGCCCTTGAAAACAAACTCGGCGCTGCGCTACCTGTGGGCACGGCACCGGATCGCCCTTTTGGACGACTACAACCGGCTCAACCGTCAGGACGAGCGAGTCAGAGAAGTCACCAATTTAGGACTGACGTATAACCTGCTAACAGCAAATACTTCATTTGTCGCCGTGGACACCCGGGTTCGTCTCAAGGATGGGCAGGCGGTCACCGTCAAGCAACCCCTTCCCTTACCCCTGGGCGTCTCCGATTATGCCGTAGGAGAGAACCGATCTTTTTCCGGAAAATCGGTCTCCTCCTTTGCAGCCGCCCCTTTGGTGTCGGGCATGAAGAATCAAGTCGTTGAAGAAAGCCTTGAACGCAAAAAGGAAGACCGCTCGGCTTCCGAGCCGGAAATGGATGCGTCCATCCGCGAGAAAAACCCTGTGGAATTGGGCAACGTTACGGTAACAGACGGCGTATCTGATCAATCTGTTCAGAAACTGCTGAAAAAACACCTTCACGAATTCAACCGATGTTACAAGATTGCCCTGAAAAAACAGCCCCGTATAAAAGGGAATGTCGTTTTCAAAATAATGATAGATCGTGCCGGTCGCGTTTTAAACGTTCATCTGGATAAAGACGACGCAAAAGATAAAATTTTTGAGCGCTGTATGCTCAAAAAACTGAAAGAACTTCGATTCCCGCCATTGAAAAAAGGAAAAAATAGTGTCATCGTCGTTACATTCGTGTTGAAATAAACGCCGAAGAACAACGCACATGAAGGGGGCGGATCATCCTGTAATAGTGATGAAGTCTCTGTAATGGAGATGGAGCGAAGGGGATGAGTCAGCTCGAAGAAAGATTCAGCCAACCAGAATACTGGGAGGAGCTAATTTCTTTCTGCGTCGGCTTGAAACTGAGAGGCTTCAAGAGAATGGCTGACAGGAGCCGTATGAATCGAGAGGTTCACGTACGGTTCTGTGGGGGACTGGAGGTGAGATTCCTCCGGTCTACCCGACTTCAAAGGTCGAATAGTGAAGATTTCGAACCGAAATCAAATCTTTGATTTCTTACCTGTCACACATACTGAAGTAACTTTAATCGTTTTACATATATCTCAAAAATGAAAAGCCGACCGATACCGTTAGTATTCAAAATTATAAGAAAAAAAGTCTTGTTCTAAATGAAGCACCCTGCCTATAATTAATTCATGGAGACGGTAAAGATTAAGAAAATTTCAGGAAGGCGGAAGGTTTTTTGTCCTGTATGCAAAATGTGGGTCAGCTTAAGCTTATTTAAAAAGCAGGATAATACTCTTGTTTGCCCTTTTTGCGGTTTTGTTATCGACCAAGATGAACAAAAATGGCAATTTGTGTGAAAAAAGTTGTGCTTTCTTGCCAGTCTATCAAACATTCACAACAAAAACTCATATACAGATATCATATTTTTCTGTGTCAGACCAGCTTGTTGGTCGGATCTCCTTCTTCAACCATTGATCTTAGAATCTCTCTTTCATGGTCGAGTGGAAGCCGACCTGTTAAATAGGCGTAGCATACGTGATCATTGGTTTCGTTGGTGAAAATTGCTTCGGCTTCTGACCGACCGGAGTCCTCTATTTTAGTGATTGTGATCGTGCAAGTGATCGTGTCGCCGAAATAGACAGGCTTGATGAACTTAAAGTTCATTCCCGTAGCGAGCCAACCCACCTGGCCACCAAACTCACAAATCATTGATCCGACTATTAGGCCATGACAAATGAGTCCTTTGAACCCTTTAGCTTCAACCCAACGGAAATCATAGTGGACTGGGTTGTAGTCTCGGGTGATGTCACCAAAGTACTCAGTTTCCTCGTGAGTGAATGTTCGCGAGTATTTAAACGAATCATTCACTTTCAGGCCTTCTATAGCTCGTTGACGTATAAGATTTGGCATGAATTTATCCTCCGATTGGGCAACCACTATGAGTTTCAAAACTTAATGAATTGTTAGAAAAGTACCTTAAAAAAGCAAAAAAGGCAAACCCCCGAAAATGGATTTGCCTTTAATGAAAAACGATATCCCAAATTTTTTGGACCTCTGATATTTAAATTTTCATAGCAGAAATCAAAGGTCGGGATTTCATAATTTACAAGGGGACTCGTCTATGGTCTTTAGATATAATTCATCACCGGTTACCTGAAGATAAAATACTGGAAATTCGGTCCAAGCACTTGTGTTAATATACCTAATACCATTGAAAACTATATCCTCTGGGTAGTGAGTATGGCCACAGGTGACCGCTTCATATCCATTTTTCATGGCACAATTCACCGCATTTATCATTACATTTTTACGGAGAAACTTGTAAAAGAGCCCCCATTTCTTGGCATATTGGGCCACATGCACTGGCCTTGCTCCCAATTTCACCCTCAAATCATGCATCAGTTTAAAAGCCTGCATGAAAGCTTGGTTTCTGGGCATAATCTCGTCAAAATCGTCTCCATGGGCAATTAATAGTCTATGCCCTAAGTTGTAAAGACGAGTAAAGTTGACTTTCTCAAACCCTTTAGGCACATATCCATTATCATGGTTACCTCGTACCCAAACGACCTTTTGACGGTAAGATTTCTGCTCAATAAGGTCAAGGATCCGCTGATGCGGTGGCTTTAATTTCTTATAAGGATTGTCTATAATATCCCCATTTAAGATAAGTTCGTGATCTTCAGAAATATTCCCGAGAAAATGCTCGAAGTCGTCATATAAAAAATGGTGAGATCCTATATGTAAATCGCTGACAATGATTGCGTTCATATAAAGTGAATCTTCCTTCAATCTTTCTTTTGGGCTAAAAACAAGGCAGAGCCATTGCTGACCCTGCCTGTTTATAGTATTTTTAATTTTTCAATGTTCTTTGTTTTCGTCTTCTATCGTTCCCGCTTCTCCTATCCTTACCAGACCTGCGTTCAGGCATATGTCCGTTATATGAGTATTGTCGCCTTTCTATATCTGATCGTCTAACGCCATTATCAGGTAATATGTGTTTCATAATATAGACAACCTAATTTTGTTAAGGCTTTTAAAAAATGTTTAATTAAAAGCCAATCATTTAAATATGAAGGCTTCCCTAAATGCCGTTATTAAGCTCGGTGCTTATCAAAATTGTTATATATATACCTGACCGAGAACTAAGATGCACGTGCACCAGAGAAGCCAATAATTAAGTGCCATCTCAAACTCCCTTTTTAAGTATAACCTTTGGAGGCTCTAAGCCATCACGTGGTTTTTTATTTAGGTGTTGAAGTTGAGTGGCACTTAATTGCGTTAATTCTGATTTCAACGCATGTTTTGATTTTTCTTTATTATGAAGCAGAAACCATGCCAAATCCTTAAGATAATTATATATGCAATAATTCTAAATATTTATCTTGCCCAACAATATTAACACTACCCAATATTATGAATAATATTTACCAATTCCTATGAAAGTTATTTCATAATCTTAAAATTTTTTCACACTTTGGAACAACACTAATTTTAGAAAAATAAGGTGGGAAGTAATGACTTAGTGCCAGAATCATCAATTCAAGAAATATGAAGATAGCTTACCAGAAGCACATCCTGAAATCAATTCATGTATAGTACATATATCATAGAAATGAAACGGGCAAACCTCCGAAAATGAATCTGCTCTTATTGAAAAAAATGATATTATAGTAATTTTGAAGACCTGATATTTATGGAATTATTGCAGGTATAAACAGCGATGAACAGTTTCCGAACAAAAATAAAATAGCCGTCTGCCTCAGAAACGAACGGCAGACGGCTATGGCGAATTTTATGGGTCGGCCGGCTTTATCCTTTCATTTCATTGATCCTGTCGGTAAGCTCGGGAATAAAATCGAGGATGTCGTCTACGATACCGACATCGGCAGCCTGGAAAATCGGCGCCTTGGGATTCTTGTTTATCGCAATGATAAACGGGGCGCCCTTGATGCCGCCCACGTGCTGAAACGCTCCGCTGATACCCAGGGCCATGTAGACCTTCGGCTTGACCGTCTGGCCTGAGGTCCCGACTTGGCGGGATTTTTCCAGCCATTTTGCATCCACAATCGGTCTGGAGCATGAAACATCTGCGCCCATGGCTTTCGCCAGATCGAATATCATCTCCAGGTTATCCTCATCTTCGATGCCCCTTCCCACCGATACCAGGACATCCGACTTGGTGATATCGACGTCGCCGACCTCGGCTTCCACAATTTCCAGAAAACGGCGTGCACCCCCCGGAAGGCCACCTTCCATGGCTTCGGCGGTTTTGTCGACAATCTTGCCCGCTGCGCTTTTACTTTCATCGGCTTTAAAAGATCCCGGACGCACGGTAATCACCGCACCTTGAGAAATATCGCAATGTACATGCGTGCTGACCTGTCCGCTGTATTCCTCACGCACAGCTTTGAGTTTTCCGTCTTCAACGCCTTCAAAATCGACGGCATCCGGAAGGTACGCTGCGTCAAGCTTTATGGAGAGGCCCGGTGCCAGATCCATACCAAAATGTTCATGGGGAACCAGAACGATGCCGTCTGTTGGCAGAATACGGACCAGCAAACTCCTCAGCACCTCTGCATTTACATACGCCAGCGCTTCGTTGTCGATCTTCCAAACCTCGCTAAAGGAAGACACAAGCTCGCTGCACACCGCATCGAGCTCGGCACCGGCACCGGCAATAACAGCCGCAACTGAAGCATCAGGATCGAGTTTCCGGGCTGCTGCAATCATTTCAAGGGCGGTATCGTCTGCAACACCATTTTTGTGTATAATATATGCGAAAACCTGTTGCGCCATTATTTGATCCCTCCTTTGGCTTTTAAGAGTTCAAGCAGTTTATCAATGATCTCTTCGGTACTCCCTTCCAGAATCTCTGCGCCTTCACCCAGATCCGGGACAAAATAATCGAGACGTTTTGTCCTGGCGCCGGATTCTCCGACAGACTCGGGAGCAATCCCGAGATCGCCGGCGGTGTGAACCGGAATTTCAAGTGATGCCACTTTCCTGATTCCACGAATGCCGACATATCGGGGTTCATTGATGCCGGTCTGAATGGAAAGAACACAGGGGAGATCGATTTCATGCATCTCCTGGTTTCCGCCCGCAATTTCACGGCCGACTTTTAATTTTTTGTCATCAACAACCTCTATAAAATTCACCAGAGACGCATAGGGCCAGTCGAGCATCGCCGCCAGCATCCCGCCAACCTGACCTGCCCCGTCATCGGCCTGGGCGCCGGTCAGAATCAGGTCATAATTTTTCTTCTCCACCTCGGCTTTTAAAATCGCTGAAATTCCTCTGCCATCGGATCCTTTAAACGTTTCATCCGAAAGGAGTATGCCGTGATTGGCCCCCATGGCCATTTCTCTCCGAATGACTTCTTCATCGTTCTCATCCCCGACGGTAACAACGGTAACCGAGCCACCCATCTTGTCTCGAATCTGAATGGCTTCTTCAACCGCATAATTGTCCCATTCGTTTACAGAGTATACCAGATCATCCCGCTCGATGTCCGTACCGTCTCTGTTGACCTCGATCTCATTTTCCGAGGTGTCCGGGGCCCTCTTAATACAGACCAAAATTTCCATGTCTTACCTCCAAAAATTTTAGTTGTTCGTTATCATTTTAGCTTTATGAATCGTTATTTATTATTTGACAAGCAATTAAGACACGTTACTTCAGGTGTCATCCATCACGGTTCAGTTATCATGTGCCGATCAATCAGCTCCACCAGGTCGATGGCGTCCATCTCGCCTTCCAAACCGCTGGTCTTGATGGCATCTTCAATATTGACCATACAGAAGGGGCAGGCCGTGACAATCACGTCTGCACCGGCGGCCTTGGCCATCTCAACCCTTACCTGCCCCATCCTTTTTTCCTCTATGGGCTCATAAAACAGCATCAGTCCGCCACCCCCGCAGCAAAAGGATCGGTCCCGGCAATTTGCGGCCATCTCCACCCGATGGATCCCTGAAATCGCATCGATAACCGCCCGCGGATCGTCGTAGATGTTATTATGCCGGCCGAGATAACACGGATCGTGATACGTATAAATTTTGTTCGGGTCCTCAACCGGTTTTAAACGGAGCTTTCCCGACTTGATGCACTGCGTCAGGGTCTGGCTGATATGCGACACCGGCGGGACATCTTTGTAGTCATGTTTCAACGCATTGAAGGCATGGGGATCCGCAGTGACAATATGGTCGACCCCTGTATTGACGATGGCATCCGTGTTTCGGTCTCTTAATTCTTGAAAAAGCATCTCCTCCCCGAATCGTCTCACCTCGTGGCCGCTGTCCCTTTCCGCCGGTCCCAGAATTCCGAAATCGATCCCCGCTGCCGTGAGGACGCGCGCGGTGGCCCTGCCGATTTCCTGTATCCGGTCATCGTAGGATGTAATGCTGTCAACAAAATAGAGGGTGTCTGCGGTCTCTTTTTTCTTGAGTATCTTGACAGTAACCTCTTCAGGCAGATCTTGGGTCCAGTCTGCACGCTTTTTCTCCATCTTGCCGTAAGGGTTGCCGCGTTTTTCCAGGGCATTCAGCGGCTTTTGAAGGGATTGCGGCACCACGCCATCATCCACCAATCCCCTTCTTACATCGACAATCTTGTCGATATACTCGATAAACAGCGGACACTCTTCTTCGCAGGCACCGCAGGTTGTGCACGACCAGACCTCATCTTCTTCGAGCACATTGCCGATAAACGGTCGGCCGTCGACCGGTTTACCCTTGAGGGGATTTGACATGAACGAATAGTCACGGCATTTTATGGATATAAACCTGGGTGAAAGGGGTCGGCCCACAGCATTGGCCGGACAGTTATCGGAGCATCGCCCGCAATCTGCACACGAGTAAAAATCGAGCATGTGTTTCCAGGTAAAATCCTCGAACTTTTTGACCCCAAACGACTCGAGTTCGTCAAGCCGGTCATCTTCAACACCCCATTGAACCGGTTTTATCGTACCTTTGTCGAGTTTCATTAAAAACACATTCGGCAAGGACGTAATCACATGAAAATGTTTCCCCAACGGCAAAAAACAGAGGAAAAAGAAGAAGATCAGCTCATGTGAAAAATACGCTCCCAGATGTAAATTCTGCAGCAGATCCACCGGTGCGAATCTTAGCGTATGGGCGGCAAGCCATGTTCCGGTCATCGGGGCCATAATCTCCGGCTTCAATCCACTCTGGATCTGAGCTGCAGCCAAACTCCCTTCAAAAACCATATCACACGTCACCAGTCCCATAATCAGCATCAGCACCAGCAAAGCTTCCCAGGTATGTTCCTTGCCGTATTTGGCCGGCACCGCGTATCGTTCGGGTTTGATGATTATCCGTCGATACATTGCGGCCAGACAAGCGGCCAGAACAAGGGTTCCGGCAAAATCTTTGAGAATCGCGTAAATATGCCCTAGGGTGCCGTCCATGCCTGGCAATAGATAGCCATCTGAAATTCCCAACAAAACGAGAGTTGTCGAGCGCAGGGAAAGAACCATGAAACCGGCGAACAAAAGAATATGGATAATTCCGGCATCCTTATATCTGGGATGACGGTACTGCCCGACGGCAAACTTTAACATCTTTAAAAATCGATCCGGCAAGCGATCCAACCTTGGGTCTGGAGAAGCTTTAACCAGTGGTTTCAGCCGAAGTGCAATGAT
>Ga0307380_10011311_pt1 | contig 11191 bp, 22 predicted proteins | sample UN3MG_FD_202239 | JGI IMG/M metagenome (GOLD analysis project Ga0307380, IMG submission 202239) | Soil microbial communities from Risofladan, Vaasa, Finland - UN-3 | ecosystem: Environmental > Terrestrial > Soil > Coastal area > Acid sulfate soil | place: Finland: Risofladan, Vaasa | collected... | reverse complement strand
AGAGGCGAACTGCGTGACAACCCTTCCTGTCCATGGATCGATCTTATAGATTTGGTCGACCGGAGTGCCATCAGAGTTCCACAGGAAGGCTCCGTCCCAGGCGAGGCCATATGGAGTAGCTGCCGGACTCGCGAATTGCCGTTTCACTATGCCTGTCCATGGATCGATCTTATAGATTTGAGCAGTCCCTCTATCGCAGTGCCACAGGAAGGCCCCGTCCCAGGTCAATCCAATACCAGTAACCGCTGGAGTTCCAAACTGCCTGATGACTCTCCCCGCCGTCATGCGTGCGCCACCCCGTGAGGACCACGGAATTTGCGGATCCGGACAGTCACGTCAAAGTAGTTGTTCGCGTCCGTGCCCGTCCCCACCGCCTGAACTCGCAAGAAGTTCTGCCCCGCGACGGGCAGATAGTACGTTTTCCAAACCCCGCTCGCCGTGTCGGTGTCCTCCCAGCCAAGACTAGCCCAGAAACCCTCCTCGAAGTCCGACCAGATCGCCGCGCCAGCGCCCATCTCCCCGTCGTAGTCATGGCTGAACTGCACCAGGATGCGCAGGTGCGTGGGCGCGAGCGTGCTGTCGACGGAGATGTAGAGCCAGGCCCCGGCGTATTCCTGCACATCGAAGGGCTTGCTGATGAAACTCGTCGGGGCGTCGTCTATCCGCACATCGTCGATGAGCGTTATCACGTCGTTGGTGCGGATGATCTCATCTGTCGTGACAGGCTTATCATCGTCGGCGCGCCCGCCGTCTATGATGATCTCCACGGGCAGGGGATTAGGAATGCCCGCCGGGGCGTCGTTCACTATGACTTCGATCGGCAACGGGTTCTCCGCCGCCGCCGCATCGCCCTCGACTATCACTTCCGTTGGAACCGGATTCTCCGGCGTGCCCAGGATGTTGCCACTCTCGTCGGTGATTACGGCGGCCCTGTAGCTGGCCCGGTGTATCCCGAATTCCAGCCGGGAGGGCCCGACCGGGTCGTCGATAATCTCGTTCTCCGTCTCGTCGAATTCGTCCATTCCTGCCTCCACAAATGCAAACAGCGGCCCTTCCCGGAACCGCTGTCATGGTGGTTCCCGAAAAGGCCGCTGATCTAAAGACCGGTGGCTATTCTGTTATCGCTTGTGCTTCGGTACTATGCTCCTCGGCATTCCTAAGTATTCCTCTATCGCGCCCAGGATGATGATGATTGCCTGGCGTATGGCCATCCAGAGGTTGCGCGACTCCAGCATCTCAGGCCATCGCCCTGTCTATGGCGTCGCCTATCATGTCCACTATCCGGTCAGATTCCTTCTCCACCACGTCCTGGGCCGTCACCCAGCCAGTGCGTTTGTGCATCTCGGTCTGCACGTCCCTGTCCTGCACGAGGCGGGCGTAGCTTGCCTTGGTCCCTATTGTAGCACTTAATCCGCCAGATGCAACTTTGGTCGTCCAGGACGGGCTGAGGCGTTCGCTCAACCTATCGCTATTCCTATCATATCGTGGTGAAAGACCCGCTGCGCGCCGCATGGCGATGTATTGTCTGCGCTGATCCTCACTTGCCCATGGGAGTGGATAGTTTCGGTTAATTGGCGGTTCTATCGCTATCTTGCTCCTGACGTGCTCCCCTGCGACTTCCAGCACGCCGCGCATGTACTTGGCACCCTCCAGGTTGCCCAGGGTGTCCATCAGTTTGTCAAGGCCCTCGATCTTAATGCTGACCGTCACCGCTGTCTTCTCCGCATTGCAAGTCAATGTCTATTGATTCCGCTGACCTACTCGCAACCCTACAAATCCGAACCGTCACGGTCGTCTTGCCATAGCGTTCATCCTGATTGGCGTCCTTAATGCGCTCCCACTGCTCATCAGAACATCGAATCGTTAGACTTCTTTTTGCCATATTTCCTCCTTGATGGTGACGGTCATTCTACAGCATTCCTAGCCATTCGTGCGTGGGCCAGCATCTACAACGTGGATGGGCCGGGAACCAATCAACTGTCCAGCCCTCGGTTTGGGGCTTGCCATGGTTCGGTCCGCATACATCACAAACCAGTTCATCGTAGCTCGTCTGCCACACCGCCACAACATTGAATCCCGCGCCCTTGGCCCTGTCGGCGAACACCCTCTGCCCCTCGGCGTATGCCCTGGTGGTCTCGGTGACGGCTATCATGCTGGCCCTGGTGGGCCCGAACCACTTGCCGAGGTTGTCGCTCAGGTCCCCTATTGTCATCCCGGGAGTGGTGACGAACTGGTTGACCTTCTGCCTCACGCCCCGCTGCGTCGTCCCGTCTATCTGGGTTATCAGCTGGCCCACGTAGAGTTCGGCCCACGTAGCCGCGGCGTCCGCTATGAGGCCCCAATCAAATGCCAGGGATATGTCCTGCTTCTGGCCGGTGACGGGGTTGTTCTCGTACATCGTCTCCGCCGCCGTCGCCGCCATGCGCTCCAGGTTCGGCCCCAAAACGTGCATCAACCCGGCCCGTTCCTTCTCCCAGAAGGCGTAATCCACCTTGTTAATGTCCGGTTTCCTGCCCAGTTTGCGCATGATCCGGGCAAGCTGTTCCCTGAAGAACCTTGTGAGCAGTCTTGTCAGTCTGGCCTCGTCCCTGTCCTTGTTCTCGGCGTCCGGGTCCCTCTGTCCGTCAGCCGTCTCGCGGACGGCCTTAGCAAAAGGGGGATCGAAGGCACCCCGTATGTCCTCGGCGGTCTCGGCCATCTCTAGGGATAGGGCCACCACATCTTTCGTTTCCTGACTTAGAACCTTGCTCTCGAAGGGCCCACGGAAGTCGCCGCCCTCCTTGAAACGCTTCAGCGACCGTCTGCGCCACGTGCGCAGGTCGTCGCCCTCCGGCTGTATGCCTGGTTGCCCCTCCAGTGGTGCCTGGACGGGTTCCGGCTCCTGTTTTGGCGGTTCCGGTTCCTTGTCCGGCATGTTCTCGGGTATGGGTATGCCTATCTGGTCCCATAACTGCTCGCCGATGTACACCGCGCGCTCGCGCGTGAGGATGTTCGCCTCGTATTGCTTACCCAACTGGAACAGCAGCCGGGCGTATTCCTGGCCCTTCATGGCCTCGTTCTGCTGCATCGCCTCGATCTTGTTGAATTGGTATTCCCACCGGTAGCCCAGCGGCTCCCAGAGCTGGCGGTTCATGGAGGATTGGATGATGCGGGCGTCCGGGATGAGGGTCCCGGTGACGAATTTGAGGGTTTCTTCCTGGGCCGTCGCCCTGCTCGCCGCCCCGCCCTCCAGGTACGTGACGCTCATTCCGTATGCCGCGGCGATCCGCTCTCTGGTCTGGTCTTCCAGTTCCGGCAGCGCGAGTTCGTTCATCCGCTGGCCAATCACGGTGGGCTTCAGCCCCCTTCCCAATATGAGCGTCTTGAACCACTTCTTGACGCCCTGATGTATGGTCTCGATCATGCCGCGGATGCGTTCGACTTCCTCTGGCGGCGGGCTTGGCTGGTCCGTCGTCAGTATGATGTCCAGAAGCGCACCGTGCTCGAACTTCCCGCTGGCCATCGTGGTCGTGTAGACCGCCAGCATCGCGTCATCCAGGGCAACCTGCGCGCAGGCGACGCCCGGTTTCAGATCATCGTCTGGATTCCAGGTCGGCATGTAGACTATCTGGTCGGGTCTGTATGTCCGATCATTGGTCGTGTTCTTCTGTTGGAAACCGATGATGCCGGAAGGGCCGGTGAGCACTTCCATATAGCGCGGATTCGGGTTGAGCCACTGCAACTCTTCGTTCGCGGGCCTCTTCAGCCAAAAAGACGCCCCGAACATGCACCTTGCGGCTTCCGTGCGCCAGAGCAGCCATTCCAAGTCAGTGTTGCTGAAGGGCTGGTTGGATTCCGGCTTGTCGGACTCTGCAACTATCCTTTTGCCCTTGTATAGCTGATAGGGCAGTCCGGACAGAGCGTGGCAGCGTATCCGCGTGGCCCTGAATATCCAGGACACGCTCTTGTAGACATACTGTACGGTTTTCTGGGCGTCCTTTCCGAAGAGTTCGGGGAACACCACGTCCAACTGGTTCAGCGCTATGGCCTTGCCCGCCATGGAGCTGAAGAGGAAACTGTCTTGGAGAGCCTTGTTCATCCGGCCTCGCTATCGAGAACTGCCGCGTTCCTCTTTACGCGCCAGTCTCGTTCATAATGCTATCTATCCACGCCACACATCAACCGTTTCCGGATCCTCACCTGGAGAGAATAGGCCCATTTCAACTGCCTCATCCCAGGAGACTATCTTGGCATGTTTGCGATTTGCTGCATGAATCAGGTAGACAGACCAATGGCCCTGGGGATGGCCCAGAAAAGGGTTATAGATCATGTCAAGTACATATTGACCATCTGTTGAGATTCGTGGTGCTGGAAAGTCGTCTGTCACGCCACCACCCTCCTTATAGGTCTCAAAGGGGGCAAGAATAATGGGTTGATCACTAACGGACTCATCAGTCCATTCAATGGGCAATCCCAGCAATGTCTTTGGAAGGGGATCGTCCTGTTGATCCTTACTCATAGTCCTCCTTCATATTTGGCCCAGGCCACAACCGTGCCTTCATATTCATAGTGCGGCGGGCCGCTGCCGGGATTGTCCAATTCCCACTTGCCCGTCATGAGGCAGAAGTCCATCCTGGTGACAGCCCCGCTTTCGCAGCGCACCCAATGTTCGCCCCATTCCGTCGGCAGGCGTTCAGAAGACGAAACCCATCCGGTCTCTGGGGGTTTTGGCTCCGCTGGCGGTGGCGGCGGATCGGGCAAGCCCGTGGGCCAATCAGAGCGTTTCATATAATGTGTGGCGTCGAATTCCCAGTCTTCCCATCGCCCATCATCCAAATGGTCCACCTTTATGTCGCCACGTGCATTGGCAACGAGATAACCCCCGTCACGCTTAGGGCAGCCTTTTATCCAGGTCATAATGCTATCACCCAGGGTCCCGTCTGGCCCACTGCATGCCAGGCCAGCGCCAGGGCCATCACCGTGTCGTCGTGCATCCCCTCGGGCGCCATGTAGCGCGTGATCCCGGTCTCCCTGCTGCGCTTGACCTCGTAGGCTATCAATTCCGCCTTCTGCGTCGGGTCGTCCAGCAATGGAAAGTTCCCGCGCTCCAGCGCCAACGACAGGGCCTCGATTGCCTCCTTCTTGCTCTTCGTCTGCGTATTGAACGCCCAGACCGGCAGGCCGTCCGCCAGAAGGCGCTCGTATATCGGGTCCCCCATCGAGTTGATCTCGACGACGATGAGTTCCGGCCCCCACCGGTCCCTCATCACCCCCAGCCTGCCCCGCTGGAACCGGTAGTCTATCTGGTTGAACCGATCCACGGCGACCTGCTTCTTGTCCGTCGCGTCGGCCACCGATATGACGGTGAAGTCGTTGACCTTCCCCCAGTCCACCCCCATGACGTAGGTGTGACCCAGTTGGGGAACTCCCGGCCTGAGCTTGCTGACCTCCTCGATGTTCCGGAAGACGGTCCCGGAGTCCTGGGTGAATTCGGCCAGGAACTCCTCCCTGAAGGTCTGTTCGGGCCTGCCCTCATAATAGTCTACGGCCTCAGAAAATGCGAAGTTCGGATTCTCCAATGGGTGCGGCTCACGGACCAAACCTTTGTCTGTTACTTTTACGCCCAGTGTCGGCACCTGCCAGGACTCGGAGTCGTTCCTGTCCTTGGCCGCCATCCACTTGCGCCAGAACCAGTTGTGGCCGTTCGGCGTGCCCATCAGCAGTGCCCAGCCCATAGTGTCCCCGAGCATGGGCCTCAGTACGCCGTCCCACGCTCTCTCCTGGATGTAGGGGGCCTCGTCCAATATCACCCCGTCCGCGGATAGCCCTCGCGCATTCTTGGGGTCGTCCAGGGAAATGAACGTGATCCTTCCGCCACCGGGGAATGTCGCCTCCATGTTGCTGATATTCCCCTTGCCGAACCTTCCGCAGCACCTCCAAAGCTCGTCCCACGGTATCTTGCACTGCTTGTATGTCGGCGCGCCGTACAATATCCGTTTTCCCGTGATGGCCGCGTCGAATGCCATCTCCCAGCCGAGCGTGGTCTTGCGCCATCTTCTGCCAGCGCAAAGCCACTTGAACCGCGCCGGATTCCTGGCGATGGTGGCCTGGCCCCTGTGCATGTCGGGCAGTTTGAGGGCAACTTTGGTCATCTATGGTTCCTCGTCACTCCACCATTGCGCCTCGGGAACCGACAAATCTATCTGCATATTGGACACGTCAATGATGCCGTTTAGAACTTTATATTCGTCATAATCGGCCAGCATTCTAAGCGCCTCAAGACTCGGCTTCATCTGTTCGCTAATCTTGCGACAAATACGAATGAAGTCTTGTTCATCCCCGAGTGGGTCTTGGTAGGTTAGATGGACGTATGTCTCCGGCCCAAGGCCAAAATCCTCCCTCGCCGTCCACTTGGGCAACTTCGCCATAGCGACTGCGGGCAGCGCCAGAAGTATGCCCCTGATGAACTCGCAGCGGTTCATGGTCTTGTCACTGCCGCTAATGCCTCGCGTCGGCAATACCTAGCATAGGCACCCACCTCATCGTCTATCTCGCGCTTAAGCCAGGCCCTGCAGGTCTCGTAGTCATCCCAGACCCCACTACACTGATCCCTGCTGGTCTGAATTGAAACCAGTTCCCACCCTTTCTGACCTAGGTTGCGGAGATCCTCAAGCACGTCCTCTTGGCTGTATGCGACATGCGGTTCGCCCCATTTCAGTGTTTGATACTCATAGCGATGAATCATGTCTCCTCCTTGTGTTAATGGCCCCTTTGGCTCTCACCCGCCCAAAACATAGAACGTCGGAATGCCGTCCTCGTCCCCCAATATGAAGCCGCCGGACAAAAGCGTCTCTATCGCCCGCGGCGAGATTGTCTCAATACTAAATGAGCCGTGCGGAGTATGTGTGTAAACCGCCGCGTACGCCTCCCGTAGCCGCTCCATTGTAACAGGTCCCTCATGACAATTGACGAAAGCATCAGAATGTGTGCGGTCTTCCAGTGTATCTTGGCGGTTGTCTCGGCAATCCCGTTCTACTTCTATTGGAATCGTCAGGGTGGGTAATGGCCTCTCAATGCTGAACCCAAACCAGGGATCTTTGCCTTTCCTCTTCCCGATTTCCAATTTGAATGACATTGTTCCTCCTTATATGGCTATTTTCCCAGATATCTGTCCTGCAATAGGTCCAAAAGCTGCGCCCCCGTAACCGTCGAGCCGTTTTCGCCCCGCTTCTCCGCGCAGAGCAGCTCCAGTACAAGTACCCAAAAGATGACGCCATATGACAACTTCTTTGCCCGCTCCAGATCGCGCTTGGATTCCCGCGATATCTTCCATCCGCCGCCCGTGCCCATTCTGTATAGTTTGCGTGCAAGCTGCCACGCATCCAGGCCGCTGTTCCGAAACTCTTGGGCGATTCTTGCCGCGTGTTCGCCTGCGTGCCGCCCGGTTGCCTCAATGGTTAGCTGCATGACTCCTCCTTATGTCAAAGACTATTTCTTGTGGCGCCTCAAATCCTCAATGGTCATGAGAATGGCCTCGGCTAGCTTGACGCCCATGTAGAGGGGAAGCAGCGGTCCGGCCATCAATATCCAGAACCAGGTCGGGAGACCGTCATCCGCCTGGATATGGCGTTGGATGTTCATGATTGAGATAATAGGCTATATCTTTTCGCACGCAAACGAGCTTGGTTGCGCCATCATATTGACGCGGAAAATACATGGTCGTATCGTCTTCGGCGATGAATCGGGGACATTCGGGAGCACCAAAGCCGCTATCGAATTCGTGGTCGAGAATGTCGTGATCCCAACCAACCTCTTGGCCATCCATGATGCCGTTCGTTCCACACCAGCCAGGAGAATAGGCTTCGGCACTAACTGGCTGCCATATGATACGGCCTTCCTTAAAAGCAAAACCTGCTTCCAATAGCCACTCCCTTATCGTTGCCATACATCCTCCTTATGACAAGTACCTAGAAATGCACCCAGCTGTCAGACCACCAAGATGCCCCTTTGCCCCTTCCCCCGGGATTCCGATAGGGTGGTAGCCTTAGTGTGCGGCGCACCAAAGGGCGATACCGACAACCACGCCGGTTAGCGATACAAGTCCACCCACTATCATACCTACCAAGAAAAACACGCCGATCAATATGTCCTCATTCATGTCTCCTCCCTTTTCCTCAGATAATATGTATTATCCTATGAGTTTGACCCTAAACTCCTATGATAACCGCGCCACAGGGCACTCTAGGGCACAGATTTTACCTAAGATAATCACGCTACTCAGCAGCCGGCTCCTCGTCCACCGCGTTGATGCCGCCGGTGACGGTTACGTGCAACTCAGCCACGCCGTCCGTGCTTGTGTGCTGCGTGGCCTTGCCAAGCACCCTATCCATGAGTTCTTTGGCGCAGTCTATCCTTGTGCGCTTGTCGTTATCTTCGTCTCGCATGAACGTGATCAACAGGCCGATCGCGTAGCGCACATCATCGGCACACTCATCCATTGACTTTGCTTCGATCAGCTTCGTAATTCGACTTCGCCCTGGCTTCCTCCCCGAACCAGGCCGCTTGCCACCCCACCCCTCTGCCATTATGTCACCACTTGCTTCCCTTGGATTCAACCAAGAACATCGCCCCTGGCAGACGCGGCGCTCGGTTCTGGCCCTTCCCGATACGAGATCGCATATGTGCCTGTCTTCCAGTTGCGTTGCACGCCCACCAACTCACTCCCCATGGGCACCTTGTCAAGCGCGCCGCGGAGAATCTCATAATCCTTACGCACAGCTGCCAAGGCTGCCTCTATCTGCTCAACGCGTCTTGCCCACATAGCAAGCGTCTCGGATGCGTCATGGACCACAAGCCTATTGGTATACATCATGTCCTCCTTACTCTGGCACGGCGCTTGGTTCTGGTGTCAGCCATTCTGTATAGCCCACACAATAGTTCTCAGGGCGCGTGTTTGTTCCTTGATCATATCCGTCCTTGTAACACACGCCCCACACTGCACCCGATCTAAGTGGAGGCCCCCATCGAGACCAATGCTTACAATGCCCACACACAGCACACACGACTATTGTCCTTGTCATAGCGCGGCACTATATTCCGGCCACTGTTCTTGCATCAACTCCCCCGTTCGTAGCCACTCCTCTGCGCGACCATCTTTCACAGCCTCATGGCCATCCTCCCAGCACCAGCGCATTACGCCGTGCCTGCGCACTATCAGCAAGTTGCCCCCGGCGTCACCGCACAATAGCCGCCCTTTCTTGGACCAGGCATAGCCGTCCATCCACCCAATCGCCTCATCATTCGGCTGTTCTGGCACTAGGGCGGCGCGACAATCGCTAGTCTCGTCCTCACCGTTGCAGTAAACGAGCATGTACTTAGCGCATCTGTTGGCCGCCGTGATAATTCTCTGTTCCATTTGTAGCTCTGTTTCACATGGCATTATTCTCATCCTCCCTATTCCTTCGCGACGCTAGGTTCTAGCAATCCCTCCTTGATCAACTCGTTGCGGATGGATTCGTATGTCCTGTCATACTGTGGCTCGTACGTGTCCTCCCACAATCCCGGCGGATAGGCCTCCCCCAGTGCCATACGCATCTTGACCCAAGCCGCCCTTACGCCAGCCCTCGCTTCATTACAGCGGACTTGTGCCATAGACAACCCCTGCTCTGCCTCGGACAATCCCTTGGCCGCAAACTCACATGCCCGCTGTGCCGCTTGTGCCTGATCCAAACAGGCCTGCAGTGCCTCAGACCATTGTACTGACATCATCTCCTCCCTATTCTAGCGCCTTACTTCCGGCCACATTCATATCCGGGAACCAATTCCAGGAACCGCCCATACAACGCGTGAACCATGGAGCCTTGACTCTCATGTACGGAGCGCTTGTCTAGGGCATGAAGTATCGTCCATAGCTCTTCCTTGGTAAGACTGACGTTTATTGGTTCCGTTCTCTGCCCCAGTTCCGGCCAGCCGTTCTCCTCTACCCAATCCCGCACCTTTTGGCACGCGTCGCGAGAGGCTTCTGCGGCCTCCTCCGCCGACTCCGCAAACCGGTCATATTCACGATTCGCGCTCTTGGCGTCCTCGATGAGCGTGATTAGTTCCCGGAGTTTGCCTTCGGGTACTTCCAATAGTGCATCCATTTCCTCCTCCTCATTCTATGCAAATGCGCGACCTTCTTTCATCCTCCGGAACACCATCCCTTTCCTGAAGTGCCCAGTCTAGGTCCCGCCACGCAAGTTGTTCCGCATCTACGTATTCCATACGTCGTTCTTTTGTCTGCTCAAGCTGCTTCGTGGCGCATTTGACTGCCCGTCTCGCGTCCCTTGCTCGCATTTGGGCTAGTTTCAACTTCCCTAAATAGAGTGCAATTCTGTCATTCATCATGTCCTCCTTATTCCGGCTCACCATTCAATCTTGTATTCAGCGCCTCGCAGATAGCGATCAGTGTTGGCAATGTCCTGGACATGCGTTGGATTTCCTCGGCCACCAGGGCGGCGTCAACCATGTCCATGCGTTCTACGAACGGCTCCAGTTCGCCTAACAGGATGGCGGCGCTCGCGTCGACCACCAGATCGTTAATGGCCTTCGCCTTATTCACGTTCATCTCCCCCTGGCGCTTGCCTAGAGCACGCCCATCCTGTCTGCATGCCCTTTTGTATCCGCCTCTACTTCGGCGATGATCCCGAACCCCTGCGTTACAAGTTCCGTGGCGATCTTCGGGTTGATCTTAACGGTATCTCCCGGATAATAGAGCTTACCTTGGGTTCGATAGTGCCTAACCAACCGGATAGAGATCATTCCGTCGCCGTCCCTGATTAGTGGGGGCTGGCGGAGAATCCAGACCACATATGGGCGTTGATCGTCTCCTGTTAGACAATCGCCCGCTACCAATTGCCAGCCTATCCTCTCTAGTTCTTTAGCCTCTTGAGGCAATTTCATATCGCCCCAATCCTTCACAAAAGCCCTAAGTTCTGCCATCATCTCCCCCTTGCTCCTTGAATAGTCGATCCGATACGTGACGTACTACAATCTGTCTGCCCAACAACCTGCGCCACCATGAGGTCTTGATTGTGATTTCGGCTATGCCCGGCTCCGGCGCCCTGCCGGACAATATGGCCTCCATGTATTCGTGCGGGCAGACCACGCCCCCCCCCTGATATCGTCTGCCATCATCTCCTCCTTGCATGTTCCTTCCTGGCCTCCCGTCTAG
>Ga0307380_10011310_pt1 | contig 11193 bp, 9 predicted proteins | sample UN3MG_FD_202239 | JGI IMG/M metagenome (GOLD analysis project Ga0307380, IMG submission 202239) | Soil microbial communities from Risofladan, Vaasa, Finland - UN-3 | ecosystem: Environmental > Terrestrial > Soil > Coastal area > Acid sulfate soil | place: Finland: Risofladan, Vaasa | collected... | reverse complement strand
CCTGCACCTGTATCAACGGCAATGAGGCTGTGGGAAAATGCCAGGTAACGGTACAGGCCGGGATCTACCCCCTCCACCCGGTTGATGAGGAGATAGGTCTCGAATGCATGCCGCCCACCTGCAGAGGGGACATTACGGAGCGTGAAATAGGGTGGCTCTATATGGACGATTCCCTGCGTACACCAGAGCAGGTAGGCAAGTTCGGGGAGGGTGAGTGGATCCCTGCGATATCTCCTGACAGATCTCCGGGATTCAATCGCAGCACGGAGATCAAGGGCCGGGACCGGGATATGATCGGGTTTAGGAAGGGTGATGAGAACTGCATCATGAGGGGCGGCTTTCTCAAGAGGCGGGGCTGGAAGTCCCTTCATCTGGTCTGAGGGAGAAAGGTGGGCATACCTGGTCATTTTCATAAAAGTGCGGCCGGTGGATTTCATGGGCAGATGATTACCCTTCACAATCAATAAATGCCACGACCCGGAGAGTGCGAAAAGGGATGCGAGAGTAATGACTGTGTGACCTGCCCATGGAATGTATGTAAAAAGCAAGAGGAGCGTTTTTAAGTCCATCCATCTTTTCATCAAATCCTGGAGGGTATGATAACTATTAATTCTCTCGGAAGAAAATCAGGATTACCAGGAAGAGTTCCCATGTCCCGCCGACCTAAAAAATTCTACCGGAAACCGGGTCTCCCTCCCGGCACTCTCACTCCTGACGGGGTTGCACAGAGAGAACCGGTCAGGATCACGGTTATTGACTATGATGCTGCCAGTCTCCGCGAGATGGTGGTATCCGGCATAGAGGAGTGCCTGCAATTTCGGGATACCGGGACGGTCACATGGATTCACATTGACGGGTTGGAAAATACAAAAGTAATTGAGGATGTAGGCCGGCACTTCGACATCCACTCCCTTATTCTCGAGGATATATTAAGTATTGATCAACGGCCGAAGATGGAGGATCTGGACCATTACCTCTATGTCAATCTGAAGATGATGCACACCAAGGGGCAGAACGGGGATATCAGGATTGAACATATCAGCATGATTATCGGGCCCGATTACGTGATTTCATTTCAGGAAGAACCATCCGACGTATTTGACCCGGTTCGCGACAGGATCAGGAAAAATGGCAAGATACGAAAATTCGGACCCGATTACCTGGCATATTCCCTGATTGACAATATAGTGGACAATTATTTCGTCGTGATTGAGTACTTCGAAGATAAAATTGAGGATCTCGAAGAAGAATTGGTGACAAATGCCACCAGGGAATTACTGGTCAGGATAAACCGCCTGAAGAAGGACATGATTTATCTGAGGAAATCCGTCTGGCCTCTCCGGGAAGTCGTAACCGGCCTGATGCGAACCGATTCCCCGCTGATACAGGAGTCGACATCCATTTACTTGCGGGATGTATATGATCACACCATTCAGGTCATCGACACGCTGGAGACTTTCCGTGATATCATATCAGGAATGATCGATATCTATCTCTCAAGTATAAGTTTCCGGATGAACGAGATCATGAAAGTGCTCACCCTGATTGCCACAATATTTATCCCGCTGACTTTTGTGGCAGGGATATATGGCATGAATTTCAGGTATATGCCGGAACTGGAATGGGAATACGGGTATTATGTGGTATGGATCATAATGCTGGCCATTGTCGCAGCAATGCTTGCGTACTTCCGGAAAAAGAGTTGGATCTGATTTGATTTTTACAATTTCCCCCTGAATAACCCTGGCACCAGGAGAATAGATAAATACATTTTACACGGAAAACCCAATACCTGAATATACGATGGATACCGGTATTCTTCTCATCCTTGCTGTGGCTCCGGCAATTTTCTGGCTCTGGTATTTTTACAGCCGCGATAAGTATGAACCCGAACCACTATCCTGGATTGCCACAATCTATGCCCTGGGCATTGCGGTGACCATCCCCGTGGCCTTCATCGAGGGACTTACCGGCCTTTTAGTGAGCGGTTTTCTGATTGCCGTTGTAGTAGCGCCGATAGTTGAAGAGTATGGCAAGTTTTTCGTGGTGAAAAACACCGTATACGGGACAAGGGAGTTCGATGAACCTGTGGATGGAATCGTCTATGCGGCCGCGGCCGGGCTGGGGTTTGCATCGCTGGAAAACGTCATCTATGTTTTTTCTTCCCTGGAAACCTCGTTTCTGTTTGCCGTTCAGACAGGTATCATCCGGGCTCTTATCTCTGTTCCCGGGCATGTCCTTTTTTCTGCCATGTGGGGGTATGCACTGGGGCAGGCGCACTTCATGCCATGGTCATCCCGAAAAGGTATTATCACCAGGGGATTGCTGATGGCAATGGTCTTCCACGGCCTCTTCAACCTCCTCCTTTTTACCAACCTGGGTTTTGCCGTCCTGATACTTCTCGTGGTTCCGCTTATGTGGTGGCTTATCACAAAAAGAATTCACAAGACTCTTGAACAGTCGCCATATAACCGATACAGAAAATAAACCGATTTATCGGGATCTTTCCCGGTACATGCGCAATGCTTTCCAGGGATAGTCAACTCTGGCCATGAAAATTGTGGAAATAATTATCAGTACCGGTATTGTGGCCAGGGCGTGGGTGAGTGTATATGAATCAGCAATCATCCCGGATAACGCCACTCCGACGCCCCCGGCGCCCATCGCCACCCCCAGCATAATGCCTGAGGCAATACCTACATTCCTGGGCATCAGTTCATGCGACATTGCCACCGTGACCGCAAAACTGGACCATAAAAAGAATCCGAATGCCATGAGGCCAATCACCGAGAGTAATCCTTCAGAAAATAGAAACACCATGAATGCGGGAACTGAGAGAATAAGCCCAATTAAAACGAATTCTTTTCTCCCGTAAGTATCTGAGAGGATCCCCCCGATCAGCTGCCCGATCACGCCTGCAAGGAGCATCATGGTCACCAGCATATTGGCAGTGAAGATGTCCAGCCCCCTCTGTATGAGTAGCGGAGGAAAGAACGCGATGCCCGAGAAGACCGCCCAGGCCCTGACCATAGATGCAGCAAAAAGGACTCTGATGGGCTTAAGTAATGAAAAAAGTCCGGGATAATCTGATTCGGATGGTTCAGGCGATTTGGGCTGCTTCATGACCGGTATTACACGCCGGAGGATAACGGCCATGATCAGCGCAGGGAAGATCAGGAGGACCAGGCCCTGGAGCCCGAGGAAGAATACAAGTCCTCCGGCCATGAGAGGGCCAAGGGCATATCCAATGTTTCCACCTACCACAAAAAAAGCGGTAACCCTTCCCCTGTTGGAATCGGCGGCCAGCCTGCTGATTTCGCTTAAGGCATTGGGATGGAAGCAGGCATGGCCGACTGCAGCCATTGCAGCGCACAGCAAAAGGAGGGGATAATTTCCTACGATGCCCATCAGGGAAATAAATACAGCGGAGATGAGGATGCTTGTGGATACATGGAGCTGCTTTCCCTTTCTGTCAGAGAGCCACCCAAAGACGGGCTGGGTGAGGGAAGAGGTCATATTATACGATGTCACGAGAAGGCCGGCCATAAAGTAGTTATACCCGAATACACTGATGAGGAGCGGGAGGATGGCGGTGACAACAGGCATGTAGATGTCAGTTACCAGGTGAGCCAGAAATAGTGAGAAGACACTCCTGTATTGATCTCTCAAGACTGTATACGCCTCATAACAAGAACTTCCACGAGAATCTCCCTTACCTCTTTTGTATGGAAGGAAAAAGTTCTTTTCAGGGGAAATGCCACGCCCACGACTTCTTTAATAGTGCCCCTGCCCCTGATGTATTCTTCCACAAACTGCCGGCTCCCGCGATTGAATATACTGTAGACGACTTCACCGAGTTCAAGGGCGGCGTCGATGAAGGGACGGTCGGCATGGGCTGCCTGGGCCCCGAACGGGGGGTTCATAACCACTGTATTACATGACCCCAGTTGAGCCCTTACCTCCAGGTCCCTGATATCGCCTGTTATGAATTCCGGATCCACCCTGAAAGATTCAGCATTTTTTCTTGCAGTATCCACCGCATGTCTGTCGATATCCACGCCCTTGACGCTCGCAGCCCCCAGGAGGGATGCTCCGATTGAGAGAATGCCTGTGCCGCATCCCAGGTCCTGGACGCTCATGTCCTTAATGTCTCCCTGCATGAAGGCATGGTAGAGAAGCCTGGCTGCAAGAGGTGCCGGTGTGGCGTACTGCTCCCGCCTGGCTGAAGGGTCTGCAAATCCCTCCACCTGCTGGAGGGCCATTTCAAGTTGCTTCAGCCGCATATTCTATTCTATCTCGTCGATTCGGTAATCTTCCCATGATCGAACGCCACATACAATTTCATACTCCCACGGGGTGATGACCGGGACGGGAAATCGTATCTGGTCATCATATGCCAGTCTGGGGCAGGCGGTATTCACGTAGCAGGGAAACCCGAGATTCAGAAGCTCGTCCGGCGTCACTTCCTCCATCACCACGATAAATGCGCGGGGAGAGAGATCTTTTAGTTTCCTGGCAAGCAGATACCGATTCTGCCCCCGTTTCAGGCTCACGATAATCCCGTAATTTCCTGCCTCCCTGGCTTTCTCGATCAGGGCATGACGCCTGCGGAGGAACCGGCCGGCATCAACCTCAACAGCAGCTCCCGTATACGGGTCGAGGGCGACTACCCTTGCACCGGTAGCCAGCTGCACACCCAGAGGGTGGAAAACACCTGTACCTACAAAGAGAATCTCGGATATGCCGGGTATCCGGGCAGCGGCAAATGAACATCCCAGCACCTGTCCAGGATATTTCACCCTGTCCCCTCCTTCCTCGAAAAGGGTCTCAATACCCCTGGACTCAAGATAATCCTGAATTATCTTCACCATGTGAACGTGCTGTACAGTGGTAACAACACCGATTTTTCTGGCCGTGATCAAAGGAATTGCATTTTCCAGTATTGAAGGATCGAAGTCCATGAAATGCGGTTCAAAAATGATGTTGGGGTGAGACTCGATCTCGGAATGCCCGAACTGGACCAGAACATCTGCGTAATCGAGCAGTCGAACAGCAGGATCACAGGCCCCGTAGCAGGGATCACCGCTTATTATCACCTCAAACCCTGCGTCTCTTAGAGCAGAGGCAACAGGAATGGACTCCCTCTTGAGTCCGGCCGGGAATTGCAGGGCCACAACCCCTGCATTACGATCCTCCAGTTTTTTAATAAGTTCAGAAATATCTGTCAATTATCTGCACCCTGTCTGTGACATCGATGGTGACAAGGGCCTTGTACGGACGCCCGATATCTGCATTGCCCCTCCTGATTGCAAAACATATATCTGCTACCTCAGCACCGGCTATTTCCAGTGCCTTTAACAGGGCCCGGGTGGTTCCACCGGTGCTCACTACATCATCGACGATTACTACCCGATCCCCCGGATGTATCCCGTTCAGGTAGAGCTGGCCCTTGGAATACCCCGTGGTCTGGTGAATGGCGATTTCACCCGGGAGCTTATACTCTCTTTTCCTGACTATATTCATCGGAATATCGGTAAGGGTGGAAATGACCGAACCAATGTGGATCCCCATAGCCTCAGCTACCAGGATGCGGTTCACTCCATTAAGGTCGAGCACTTTCACCATGGCTGTGGCTACTTCCCGCAATAGAGCAGGCTGGATCTCGGGCACCCCGTCTGTTATGGGGTGAATAAAATAATGATATTCGCCTCTCTTCACAATTGGACAAGATTCGAGGGATTCAATCAATTTTTCAAGCATATTTCTCACTTATTTCCTGTAGAAATGATTCCACTGTTCCGGCATGGGTATGCGGCATACAGACGATTCGGAGATGGCCCTGCCGTGTCCATGATACCTGCCACGGTCCGGGTATCTCACGTGGAAGAAATGTTGCCACATTGACATCGGGAGTCACCACCCTTGTAAAACCGAATGACTCCAGGCCGTCAATTAACCTGTATGTATTCTTCATGCACCCCTGTACAATCGCCTTCATACCGTTTCTTCCCAGGTAATCCAGTACTGCCAGTGCCCCCACTACCGGTGCACCGGGCCTTGTTCCGCTCAAGGTGAATTCCTGTTTGACGGAAAGGTAAGGGGTGTCTATTGAGAGGGAGCATATGGAACCTGGGTCCCTGACCAGCAGGCAGCCTGCCGGGATGGTACTCATTCCCATTTTATGCGGGTCAACGGCCAGGCTGGACACCCCTGGCAGAGAAAAATCAAAGGGGACAGGATTATCCAGAAACGGCAGGACCATGCCCCCGAATGCTGCATCGACATGGAGAAAAATTCCTTTGTCTATTGCAATATCGGAGAGTGCGCAAATAGGGTCCACCATCCCGTATTCGGTAGTGCCGGCGATGCCCACCAGGCTGCATGTCTGGTCATCGATAACTTCTTTGGCTTTTTCAACATCCATCCGGTAATTTTCATCCAGCGGGACAGATCTCATCTCCAGGCATAGAATATCACAGGCCTTTTTGAAAGAAAAATGAGCCGATTCAGGCAGGACAACATTTGGGCGTTGTTTATTTGCCAGCGTCTTCGCCATCCTTAAAGCCTGGATATTTGACTCTGTCCCACCTGATGTGGCATACCCGCAGGCATCCGGAAGAGAGAAAAGATTCCCGAGCCTTTGCACCAGAAGCTGTTCAAGTGACGAGGTTCCATGGAAAAGACCCGGATCTCCCAGGTTAGTCTCCATAAACATCACGTGTGCCCTGACCGCCACGGGGTGCGGTTTTGTGCACATGGAGGAGAGAATGTACTTGTAGTTCAAATCCTCTTTTTTCTTTGAGGAGAGAAATTGAAAAAGCGCATCCTCTGATATTCCCTGTTCTTTCATATCAATATCCCGCAATGAAGTAGTATGAAAAGTCTGTTATTCATATCCGATTCAAAATAAGGGTTTTTTTCATCCTATTACCTGGTTCAGGTTTTCCTGGCAGCCTCAAGGATGATGCTCCGTTCAGTGCGGGCCACAGTCTCCCGGATCTTGGCTATGGCATCAATATTTGCCGAGACACTGGAAATGCCATGTTCGACAAGCCATTTGACCATTGGAGGCTCGGATCCGGCCTGTCCGCATATGGAGCATTCAACTCCATAGTCACGGCATACCTGTATGGCCGAATCAATCAGCGCCAGCACTGCAGGATGTTTAGGCTGGTACATAGAAGCGACATTCTCATTATTACGGTCAATTGCCAGTGTGTACTGGATGAGATCATTTGTCCCAAATGATGCAAAATTGATGCCGGCCTCTATAAAGTCCTCGATCATGATGGCGCTGCTCGGGATCTCGATCATGATTCCCAGAGTTGCCTTTTCCACGTCCACTCCATATTCCGCCATCATCTCTCTGGCCCGAATAAACTCGGAAGGATGCGAGACCATGGGGAACATAATCCCCAGGTTGTCGTATCCCTGCTCCCAGAGGCGTTTGAATGCCTCAACCTGCAGCCTGAACTGTTCAGGGGTCTGAAGGTCCCTGCGTATCCCTCTCCAGCCAAGCATGGGATTGGGTTCGTCGGGTTCATTCTCCCCGCCCTTCATATTCCGGAACTCATCGGTTGGGGCATCCAGTGTCCTTACCCAGACCGGTTTGCCATAGAATGCATCGAGCACGATTTTTATCCCGTTAAAGAGTTCCTGCACGAACTCCTCTTCCTTCCCGTTGGTAATGAACCATCCCGGCGTGCGTCCCAGCCCGAGGATGAGGTGTTCGATGCGTAGCAGACCCACGCCGTCGGCTCCCGTTGCAGCCGCCCGTTGAGCTGCTTCAGGTATGGAGACATTCACCTTCACACTGGTGGCGGTAATCAACCCCGTCCCTGCCGTAGCGGCCGGTTGCATTGCTTGAGGCTGTAGCGTTGCTGTCTCCATTACACCTTCATACACCTGGCCTTTTTCCCCGTCAACGGTGATTACCTGGCCGGGCTGTAAGAAAGACGTGGCTTTTTTGGTTCCGACCACTGCAGGCGTGCCCAGTTCCCTGCTGACAATGGCGGCGTGGCAGGTCAATCCGCCTTCATCTGTGACAATGGCTGCAACCTTACGCATGGCCGGTACCATATCCGGGTTGGTCATTTTTGTAACCAGGATATCTCCTTCCTTTACCTTCCCGGCATCCTTCATGTCTCTTACAAGGACAACTTTGCCCGAGGCAACCCCCGGGGATGCACCCTGGCCCTGTAAAATTATTTTTCCGGACCATGATCCTGACTGGGCCTTGGCCGCTCCCGCTCCGATTGTGGTGATGGGCCTTGACTGGAGAATATAGATTGTTTTCCCCATAATGCCCCATTCTACATCCTGCGGAACGCCGTAATGCGTCTCCGCAATCTTTCCGAACTTGGCCAGGCGGCTGACCTCGGCATCCGTGAGTACAGGGGCATCCTGCCGGTCTTTGGGGATATTCACTATCTTGGTGCCATGATCCCCGTCAGAGATGATTTCAATCTTCTTATTGGCGATCAGGCGGTCGATAATTTTCTCCGAATGCTGATCAAAGACATATTTGTCCGGGGAAACGGATCCTGATACTACTGACTCGCCAAGCCCCCAGGATCCCTCAATGATACTCAATTCTTCTCCGGTGACGGGGTGGGAGGTGAACATGACCCCGGCCTTCTCGGAATTCACGAGTTCCTGGACCACCACAGCGATATTCACACTCCGGTCATCAAATCCCTGTTTTGCACGGTAATATAAGGCGCGGCCGCCATATAACGAGGCCCAGCATTTCTGAACCGCTTCCATGAGATTGTCGTTTCCCTTGATGTTTAAGTAAGTCTCCTGCTGTCCTGCGAAACTGGCATCAGGAAGGTCCTCTGCCGTTGCGCTGGATCGAACTGCAACAACCAGACCGGACGCATCTATCTTTTTATATGCCTTCAGTATACTGGCTTTAATGTCATCGGGAATTTTTACGTTCATGATGGCATCTTTTGCATTTTTCGAGGCCTTTTCAAGATCATCACTGTCATCAACGTTGAGATGCTCCAGTTCGTCAAAGATAGTTTCTTCCAGCCCCGTTTCCACTAAAAAATTGCGAAATGCATAACTGGTGACTACGAATGCTTTCGGGACTGGGAGTCCTATTGCCGACATCTCCCCAAGAGATGCCCCTTTTCCTCCCACAGCGGCGATATCTTCTTTCCGTATTTCCTCAAGCCAAAGAATATCCGGCATTTGTTTCATGCACGCACCACTTATATCTCACTCTTTATGAACTTAATAAATTATCATCAACAGCATCAGGGAAATCTTGGCCACCAGAAGTATCTGACCCGTATAATGATGGAAGAAAACCATCAATAGGTATGCTGCAGAGTATATGTGGGTTTTACTGTGAGCATCAGAATACTTGTCAGTGATCCGCTGGCAGAAGAAGGCCTGGAGATCTTAAAAGAGCAGTATGAAGTAGATGTCCGGACTGATCTCAGGGAGGATGACCTCGTAGCGATCATGGGTGAGTACGACGCTCTCCTGGTACGCAGCGGCACCCAGGTCACAGCAAAGGTAATCGAAGCCGGAACAAAGCTTCGTTTTATCGGCAGGGCGGGAGCAGGTGTAGACAATATCGATATGAATGCCGCAACCCGCCGGGGTATCATCGTTGCCAATGCGCCAGAGGGGAACACGCTGGCCGCAACTGAACATACTATGGCTATGATGCTATCTCTGGCCAGGAATATCCCCCAGGCCAATACCTCCCTCAAGACCCGGGAATGGAAGCGCTCGAAGTTTGTCGGAGTTGAATTAAATGAGAAGACTCTGGGAATTGTGGGCCTGGGACGAATCGGCAGGGAGGTGGCCAAGAGAGCAAATGCCATGGGTATGCGGATCGTCGGATACGATCCCTTCATCAGCGAAGAGAGAGCTGCCCAGATTGGTGTTGAGGCTATGTCGCTCGAGGAGCTCTTCCGTGTTTCCGATGTCATCACCGTGCATACTCCGCTGATCAAGGAGACCCGTCACGTCATCAATAAAGAGAGCATTGCCACCATGAAGGACGGGGTGCGCATCATCAATTGCGCCCGTGGTGGCATTATTGATGAAAGCGCCCTCTATGAAGCGGTGAAGTCCGGAAAAGTAGCCGGTGCGGCTCTTGATGTCTTCGAAGAGGAGCCTCCCCTGCAGTCCCCTCTGCTGGATCTTGACCAGGTCATCACCACGCCACACCTGGGTGCCAGCACTGTTGAGGCCCAGCAGAATGTTGCAGTATCAATTGCCAAGCAGTGCATCTCGGTACTGAGTGGAGGTTCTGCAAGGTACATCGTGAATGCGCCTATCGTGCCCGCAGATAAGCAGGAAACAATCGAACCTTTTGCCTACCTTGCAGAGAAGATGGGCCGGTTCCTCATCCAACTGGTTGAGGGGAGGATGGAGAAAGTTGAACTGGTATTTGGGGGAGATCTCTCACAGCTGGGCAACAACAACCGGTTCATCACCCGGATGGCACTGAAAGGTCTCCTTGACCCTATTCTCCAGGTGCCTGTCAACATCGTAAACGCGGAATTCATTGCAAATGAACGCGGGATTGGGTTTTCTGAGACAATGACCCAGGAATCGGGCGGATTCAAAAACCTACTGACCCTGAAGGTAAAGACCGACAGAATGGAGGAGGCGATGAGCGCGACGGTCTTCATGAAAGGCAGGAGCCGCATTGTGGCAATAGGGGGCTATACTATGGATATGATCCCCGAGGGCTATGTCATCGTTTCCCGCCACCTCGATAAACCGGGAGTGATCGGCAGGGCATCCACGATCCTGGGGAAGGGAAATGTCAACATTGCCGGCATGCAGGTAGGGCGCATCAACCCTGGCGAAGAGGCTATAATGGTCCTGAACGTGGACAGCGAAGTCTCTTCAGAGATGATGGACGAGATAGCGTCGATGCCAGGAATTTTTACGGCCAAGTTTGCCAGGATATCTGATAATCTTATTTAGAAATCTGATTTTTGAATCTACTTTTTATTAGCGAAACCAGGGTTTGGCGATGATTATTACTTGGCAGGAGGGGGCATGCTGCCCCCTCCCGAACCCTCCCCCAGCAAGAGGATAGTCAGTGGGCAGGATTGTTTATGATACGATAATTTCGAACAAATCCCGTTACAGTCTCAATCCCTATCGTCTTTTCACTCCACCTGCTCGAATATCCTGACCGAATCGGGAAGAATTTTC
>Ga0307380_10011307_pt1 | contig 11195 bp, 9 predicted proteins | sample UN3MG_FD_202239 | JGI IMG/M metagenome (GOLD analysis project Ga0307380, IMG submission 202239) | Soil microbial communities from Risofladan, Vaasa, Finland - UN-3 | ecosystem: Environmental > Terrestrial > Soil > Coastal area > Acid sulfate soil | place: Finland: Risofladan, Vaasa | collected... | reverse complement strand
CGGGACCACTTACCGCTCAGGCCAAAATTACCCCACCTGGTCGACTGCTCGGTTTGTAATGAGGCGTTCGGGTCATAAAAAAGCGAATTTTCTCCTTTATAGCCAAAAGTTTCGCCGCTTAGATATTGAAACTGGCCCAGGTTGTCCCGACCGCTGTATATACTCAGGGTGAAAATATCTTTGGAGCTCGGCGTGAAAGTCAGCTTGCTGTTTAGGTCATAGAAATAGAAGTCGGGGTTTTCAGTACCTATGGAAATGTTAGGGTTTCTTCCAAGCCCGGGCCTGATTCCTCCTCCATCTGATTCATTCTCGCCTGTTATGAAATCGAACAGCTTGTTATACAAGGGACTGCGGATAACATCCGTATAAGCGCGCCTGGCTGAAAATAAGAACGCGCCTTTGTCGGAGAGCGGGATTTCAACGACCCCGTGGCTGCTCAGAAGGTTTATTCCCAGGCCATAGCGTAAATTATTCACATCGCCGGTCTTACCGGTCATGTTGACCACACTGGATGTCCGCCCGCCGAACTCGGCTGGAAACCCGCCCTTATAGACCCGGATGTCTTTGACAGCATCGGCGTTGAAAGCGCTGAAAAAGCCGAAAAAGTGGTCCACATGATAGATTGTCATCCCGTCGAATAAAACAAGGTTCTGATCCGGGGTACCTCCGCGGATATAAAGCCCCGATGACCCGTCACTCACACCGCTAATGCCTGGCAGTAACTGGAGGGAGCGGAAAATATCCACTTCTCCGACATTCGGCAGAATGGAAATTTCCGCCGGTGATATCGCCACCTGGCCAGCGTCTCTGGAGACCTCTAACATCGGCACTGGCTCTGATACCGTAATTCCATCCAGCTCGATTGTTTGCCGCTCCAACCTTATGCTGAGCGGTTTGTCGACTCCTTTAATGTTATCGACTACAATTTCCTGTGGAGCATATCCCACATACATTACTCTGAGCGTTAATGAATCAGCCGGTGCGTTTACAACTACAAAATACCCGGCAGAGTTTGTCGCCGCTCCGAAGTTTGTGCCTTTAATAATCACATTAGCAAAAGGAAGGGCTTCGTTGGTTTCTGCATCGCGAACATATCCGTTGATATTTTTTGCCGCCTTGTTTGGTTTCTCGATACTGGTCACCTGGGCCAAGGAGAGATTTATTTTGAACATAAAAGTGAGGAAACCTAGAAAGCACAGAGTGTTTGTTATAAAAAATCTCGATCCAGATAAATGCACAGCTCTGGACTCCCTTTTCGTGATTTTGTCCATTGACTCTCCTTAACCGAAATTTATCATGTTGACGGCTTCCAATCCTGCCTTTCCCCTGGCTCGACATCTCACGAAATCTATTTTGCCGCGCAGCTCCTAGCGGCGGACTACCCGGAAGCCTATGGTAGTGTTTCCGTAGTTTGGATTGCCGCATCTGCGAGCGGCTGATCTGCAGTCATCAGCGGAGCTGGCCCAACTGCCCCCCCGCATGATACGGAAGTAACCTGCTGCGGGACCTGTCGGGTTAGTTTCGCTGCCGCAGTGATATCTGCCATGGTAATCATTGCACCATTCCCAGACATTGCCTTGCATATCGAACAGACCAGCGTTGTTCGGGTTCTGATCCCCCCCGGAATGGGTTATCAGAGAACTGTTAGCTACGTACCACGCCGACCGGTTCAGATCGCCGCTGCTGTACTCCAATTGAATGCCCGCCCGGCAGGCATACTCCCATTCCGCCTCTGTGGGCAGCCGAAAACCGGTCTTGCTGTAATCGCATTCCCAGGTTTCCAGGTTGTAGCAGGGCTCAAGACCGGTCTGCTCGCTCAGCTTGTTGCAAAAGGTCACCGCATCATACCAGGACACCCCCTCCACCGGAAGGTTGATGAATCCCATAAATTTTGACGGATTAGTGCCCATTATAGTTTTGTACTGCTCCTGGGTAATCTCCATCTCGCTGATCTTGAAAGCGTCGAGAGTTACTGCATGCACGGGCCGCTCATAATTATATACTGTATCAACACCAATCGGAGTAATGACAATATAAAAAGCAGGCTTTAAATTGCTCCCCATCAGGAATGTCCCTGCGGAGACCTGGACCATCTGGATTCCAATCCCCTCATCCAGCGGGCTGACAATATCCACATAAAAAATATCTTCAGATTTATTATCACACGAACAGAACACATAACCCGCCAAAACCAAAACAATCAGGAGTCTTCTCACACATTACCTCCTACCGGATGCATAACACTTTTGGCTGATTGGATTCCTCGCCACACAGAGCGTGCCACGATGGAGATTATTTTGATAAGCTCGACCCTTTTGGGGCACTGATGGACTTACTTTGTAGGTGGAACCAGAAAAACCAGACCAAGCTCAAATTTATTGATTGCCGATGCCAAATCGTTCCTTTTTTATCAACATATGGATGGAGTAGTGAAAACAACCTAAGTGCAGCCTGGTGGGGAAATGCACAGATGATGTCAAGAAATGTCTCAAATGCCGCCAAGATTTGTTTAATATATTGTAATCCACATCTTTGGGCAAATCAGAAATAAATTACTCTGTCAAGATATAAACTTAACAGCTCACTTGAATTACATTTCATCCCCAAAAAGGTTCCAAAATTTATGGCCCTCCGGTAAAAAAAGCATTTTTTCCCTTGTATATATTGCAGGAGGTATTTTATGCGGAATGTCTTGAATAAGTCAAGATCAATCTTTGACTGACCAGAGGCTGTTTTCTTGGTGCGAAGGGACCCGGGAACATGAGACGGACTCTGGAAGACCATTTCCAGAGTCTATTTCTCCCGGTTTACTCAGGTTTTGGAAAGATATTTAAAAAATATGCATCGAAATGGTTCAAAAAAAAATGACCTCACACGAGAGGTCATTCAAAGGCTTAAAACTTTCAGCCTGTAACTTGTCTGCGGGGGGTGACTGGAATTAAGCCGGTTCATCGTTGGCGCCCCCCTGTTTCAGGCAAAAGTGTTACTTGACGACAATGGCCAGATAAGGAACTGTCCAGAACTGCTCACTGTTCACTATCCTCAGCACGGATTTTCCGCCGCCAATCTCTTCAATAGTATAAGAGGATTCGCTCCGGGGCGGTACGACTTTGGTATCTTTCGCCCGGCAGTCGATAGAGAAATCGGTCATCTTCCTGATATCGATCTTGGTGAAGGAGTTCCTCTCGAATTCACTTGAAAGTGCGCTCCTTTTCCTGAAAATGCCGAATTGATCGATAATGTTTTTCGCCTCCAGATCTTTGGCCGTGCCGATAACATAATAGGCGGTGTTTCTCGTTTCATCGAGGGTCTGCTCTGTCTCATGCAGCCTGGTCGATGTCTTTTTCAGGTTTTCCTGAGAGACATTCAGCGACTCCTGAGTATTTTTTATCACCAGGTTTTTCTCCTCGATAGTAGTCCGCAGCTGGGCAATGGTCACCTGGTTGTCCTCGATCTCTTTCTGAAGGTTGGCAACCATGTTTTCCAGGGCTTTTATCCTGAAAGCCGACTTTTTCATCCTCTCTTTCAGATCCTCGATATTCTGCCTATCCTGCTGGAGCTGGTTCTCTATTGCGGAAATATCGCTAAGTATCTGCGCCTTCAACGACTTGTCGGTTTCAGCTTTGGTAATAAAACTGCTGATCGTCGTCTGTTTCTCCCGCACTTCCTTGAGTTTATTACCCACATCGTTTACTGTCGCAGTAACCTCGGATATGTAATTGTTCAGCTTGGTCTGCTCCTCCATGAAAGCAACCTTTTCCTGCTGCAGTGAGGCGATTTCCTGTTTTTTCTGCGTGATACTCCGGAACTCAAAGATTGAGAGACCGGCAAGCGCGACGGCCACAACGACCGCCAGAACAAGTAAAATCCTTGCGGATTTCCAGGAATGACTTGACACGACTGGAGCTGTGTCTTTGGAAAAATCGTTACTCATTAAAGATCACCCTTTCTAAAACTGAAAGTTTTTCTGAATGAGGGTCGCCCCTCGGGGAAATGCTGCCGGCTGCAGCGGGATTATACAAAATCATGGAAAAAGGTTTCCTTTCAACTTGAGATTTATATTTCAATATAATACAGCAGATTGCTGGAAAAGTTCCACTAAAACACCAATATAACTAGTTCTGAATAAAATTGGAATACCCGAAGCAGGGGATCTGGAATCAGAAAAGAATCGGCAAACTATTGAACAAATCCAGCCGGTTATCATGGAACAGTTTGCGCTGTTACTGCTCGCCAGGTATCGGACTGGGAACTCTTATGCTGGCAGGGAACAATGCAGGGGACGCCGAGCGGGCGGGACCAGGATAGCTGAAGCTCGCTGGACGCGTTTATACTGGACCGGGTTATCCTGGCTTTGTACGGCTATCTGTCACGGATTATTCTTAAGTTTCAACAAGCTCTGTCTGGGCGGATCTATGTGTCAGCCTGAAGGTTGGTATGTTTTAATCAGGCCAGGGCGCACATTGAACCAGGTGACATTCAGTAAGGCTCCATTGAGCGGTTCTTACTGGATGGATGGTGGCTCAGGAAACGATGAGCCGTTTAATCGATATGAACCAAGGAGAAAGTTAATGCGATATTATGGGTGGTGTCTCTGCCTGTAGAAAAAAATGATCCCCTTTCCTGAACAATCGCTAACCTTTTCACCGAGGGCAGAATATAGTCCCGCAGGGATATTCTTAGCCACCACTGCTGCCAGACTTGAATTTTCCCGCCCCCGCCGAAATTGTATTGAAAGTTTCCATTGTTGCCAAGGATATAAGGCAGTTTAAACTCCGGTGGAAATTCTTCCTCGTCTATCTTAAGACCGAAATTATTCCCGAAATTAAACACGTACCCCAAACCCAAGCCAACAAACGGCTTGATATTCCAGAGAGATATTTTCGGATACCAGGGCAGAACTAGATTCAGGTTTGATGAGTAGAGGAGGATGTTGGGTTTCGCTGACTTTTCAGCGCTGAAAGCACTGCCCAAAGTATGCTCGACCTCGAAATTGCGCAGCGGCAATTTGTGGACCCAGGTAAAGCCCAGGAAAGAAGCCGAGCTTCTTTCGCCCATCCTGACACCGAGGGGCCCTTGGAAACGCCCGGAAGGGTTGCTTTCTGCCTCGCTAATTTGAATAAAATCACCATATGAATTACTTATAAACTTAAGCTCTATCGGTTGAGCTATGTCACTGGCCTTAAAATAACTTCCAAAAGAAATACCGATTTCCGAACAATGTCCCGGAGCGGCATAAAGAAAAAGACCAAAGGCAAAGACAAAAAAACCTGGTTTATAAATTTTCATCAACTCGCCCCCTCTCTAATAAAATATCTCTCTCTTGTTAACGTAACATTCGCCGGCGTTGAATACAAAAAAATATTGAGGCGGTCTCTGTGTGTTTTAACAGATTGAACAAATACACACCATTAAATACACATCATCTCTTGAGTAATTGTGCGCAAAACCTCTTAAAACTTGAATTTTAGTGTACCGAATGAATTTTTCTCCGTAACCGGGCAAAGCGGGCTGGAGTTATATTGTCTTAAGTTTTTAAAGACTGAGATCGGCAGTTTTCAGAAACTGCGGCGGGCGGCGAATGTTTGTCGCCTGCTCGAAAGCGTAAGCCAGCTTTATCAGGGCGGGTTCGCTGTAAGCCCGGCCGAAAAAAGAGACGCCGAACGGCAGGCCGAAAATAAATCCGGCGGGCACATTTATAATCGGGTAGCCGGCGACCGCGGCAGGGCCGGAGCTCCCGCCGACATAATGATCGCCGTTGACCAGGTCGGTTAACGAAGGAGGTCCTCCGCTCGGAGCCATAACAGCATCCAGCGTATGCTCCTCCATCAGCGCATCAATTCCTTCCTCCCGCGACAGGCGCAGGTTGTTTGACAAGGCTTCCTGATACTCAGGACTTGAAAGGGGGCCTTTTTCTTCGGCCTTGATAAATATATCCTGGCCGAAATACGGCATCTCTTTTTCCCGATTGCGTTCGTTGAACTCGATTATTTCAGCCAGAGAATGAACAGGAGCAGGGGGTCCGAGTTCCTGGAGATAGCTGTTGAGATCAGCCTTGAACTCGTAAAGCATCACCATGAATTCTTCGATTTTGCCCTTTCTTGGAATTTCGACCGGATCGATAATTATCGCGCCCTGGCTTTTCATTTCCTCTATTAAATTATCCACGATCCGGTCTGCCATTTCTGAACTCCCAAAATATTTGCGCGCCACACCGATCCGGGCCCCCTGCAGGCCTTTCGGATCCAGGAACTGCGTGTAGTCTGAAAAGGATTTCCCTGCACTCTCTTTTGTAACTGTATCCCTGGGGTCGATTCCGGTAAGCGCTCCGAGCAGAACAGCCGCATCCCTGACTGTTCGAGCCATCGGTCCGGCTGTGTCCTGGGTATGGGAAATGGGGATAATGCCGGAGCGTCCGACAAGCCCGACTGTCGGTTTAATTCCCACAACGCAGTTCACGCAGGATGGCCCGATTATCGATCCATCCGTTTCGGTGCCTATTGCCACGGAACAGAGATTTGCAGCCACTGCGACCCCGGATCCCGAGCTCGAGCCGGAAGGGTCCCGGTCGAGCGCATAGGGGTTATGCGTTTGCCCTCCCCGGCCGCTCCAGCCGCTGGTGGATTGGGAGGAGCGGAAATTAGCCCACTCGCTGAGATTTGTCTTGCCGAGAATGACAGCGCCCGCCTGGCGAAGTTTCGCGGCTGCGTAAGAATCATCCGGAGGGATCGAACCGGCAAGGGCCAGAGAACCGGCGGTCGTGGTCATTCGGTCCGCTGTGCCGATATTGTCTTTGATCAGCACCGGGATTCCGTGCAGCGGCCCGCGCAAATTTCCAGTCCTTCGTTCCCTGTCAAGTGATTCGGCGATCCGGAGAGCGTCGGGATTTATCTCAATGACCGACTTGAGCAAAGGCCCGCGCCTGTCGATCTCTTCTATTCTTTCAAGGTATTTCTCGGTTATATATTTCGAGGTGAATTTGCCCGATCTCATGCCTTCCTGAAGCCCGGATATAGTCGCTTCGTCAAACTCAAATTGTCTGACTCCTGAACCTTTATCCAGCACCAACTGACCTGGTTTTTCAGATTTGCCGCAGCTCAAAACGGCTATTCCTGCAGCTAACCCCAGAAATTTTCTTCTGTTAAGTGTTTCAGCCATTTTCAATCACCTCTTTTTGTGGTTTATGAATCAAACATTGTTTTTGGAATGCTCCCTTTCAGAATAAGTTCATGTAATGCTTCGATTGTTCGAAAATCCCTCCGCTTTTGGCATAAAAATCATTTTTCAGGTTGAACTCTCCCCCCTCGGGATGGATCCAGGTTTCACCCGCGCAGGGATGATATCCGATGAGCTTATCCCAGCGTTTATAGTTCTGATATCCATTGTTTTCCAGCAGGCCTGTTCTCAGTCCCGGGAAAGGCGCCAGTCTCGCAGCCACGTTTTTGTTCCAGTCGACCAGGATCGGATTGACTGTCAGATCCGCGCAGAAACAGGGCACACCACTCTCAAAAGCGGCCCGGGCGATTTTCAGGGTCATGCTGAGAGTCTTGGCCACAGGTTTCAGGGCCACAGCTCCGTATCCCATCTGGATTCTCCTGACAGTGTCGTTTTCCGTGTGGGCGCTTTCATCTGCCGCAACCCGCACGCCGATATCGCCCACCTCGACCTCGCAGTTTTCAGGGAAAGGCTCCTCGACCAGTAAAATCTGGCCCATGGCCCCGATCCTTTGAACATGGTCCAGGAGTTTCAGCAGGGTTTCCTTGTTTCGGTACCTTCCATTAGGATCGAGATAATAAAGGATCTTGCCGTTTTCCGTATGCGGAGTTTCACGGTGTCCCACGGCGATATGTATCTCCTCGATCCTTCTCATGTCCCATTTCAGCATTTCCTCCTGCCGGCCCGGCGGGCCGAGTTTCAGCTTGAGGATAAAATGCCCTTTATCCACCGCACCGATTATCTCGCTTACTGGGGCCTTGAAGGAGAATTGGGGAATGCTGGCGACTTTTGCGTGCCTCGATGACAGGACAGACCGGTAAGGCGCAGGGACCATTTCATTGAACGACCCGAACCCGTTCTCCCGCGCATAGAGAAGCCAGGCCGCATTGTCCACGGCAACCAGGGCGTTCAGGACGAATGTCTGGCGCAGGCTGTCGTTTCGGGTGATTCTTTTCCCGTACTCGTAAGTTTCTCCTAGAATCTCATCCAGCAAAGAAATAGGATCGCTGAAAGAAATTCCCCTGACCTGCTGGAGCGCGAACTCGCTCAGCGCATACATCAAAGCGTTTCCTCCCGCTTCCGAATGCGCGGCGAAAACAGCGGCATCTGACCACAGGACGCTCTGCGTACCCAGGCCGATTACCCTGATGCCCGAGTCGCTTTCAAGCAGCGCCACGGTCTGCCACAGCTCACTCACATACCCGCCCTTGAAACCGAAAGCCCGGCGCAGAGGCTCACGCTCAAAGTTCAAATCCACGGATTTGATATTTATCATTTTCTCTTTACCCTCTTACTACTCAGGTCATAAAATTGTTTACATCTATCCATAAAGGTAAATTTTTTCTTCTTTTGATGGCAAAAGAAGCAAAACCATTTCTTTTTAAACAAAAAGAAACAAAAGTTAATCCTGGCATTTAAGTCTTTTACTCCGCTTCGCCAAGCTCGCCTGGCGCGATAATGCTGCGCAAAGGCCTGCCTGGGCGTTGAACATATATCAAGCCATTAATGGAAATCACTTGTCTTCTACACGCTCCAAAAACAGGATCCCCGGACTTCAGGGCTTCTTAGGGCCACTAGTTTCATCTGGGATGATCTATCATCCCAGGTAGCTGCATTAAAACCTCTTTTCGGCAGTTGTAAAAGCTTGACTCTCAGGAGTTTTTAATTGTTGTTACGTAAATCAGGTACCGGCGCCTTAAATGTGAGAATCGACACCTGGTAAATCATTTATGCTTACTTGACTTTTATGAATAACCAAAGCTATAACATATAAAAAACACTATAAATGGAAACTATTTAATACTCCCCGTAGTAATTACTGCCTCTGCCGGCATATATCCCCGGTCAAAATAGTGCGGTCGTATTATCGGGTTTATCCGGCGTTCCTTCGGTTTGCAGCCCAATGGCTTTTCTCCGGGTGCCGAACCCTGGATTAAACAGGAAAAGTCTTGTTTAAATCCAAGATAACAAATCCGGAATAACTTTTAAAAGCAAAAAATTCCCGCCCGGCCTGGAGAACTCTTGATATTATTAATGACATAAGGTGCTGAGACCGTAGGGGCGGTTCGCGAACCGCCCATGCAAATTATTGATATATTAGGAGCTGACAATATCCCTCAGGCGTCTTTTAATTTCAATCCAATGTGAATGGTTAATAATCAACACACTTCTAGGGGTGATCCGATACCAGGGCCGCAGGAATTAAACTTATGAAGGATTGTATCCCGGGATCTGCTGCTATAGAATAGTTGTTTTTCAATTAGAGAATGGTTTTTCCACGAGTTTTGAAACCGAATTATGAAAAGAGGAGTCTAAATGAGTGAACAATCAGAAAATTATGGAGTCTAAAATGCAAGTCAGGATCATCATACATTACGGCTCGATATGGGCTGACAAAGTAATCGAAACCACAAATGGTGAAATATTCGTGTTTCGGTATCCGACTGGCCATCTGCACCATGAAACATGGTTCGACGAGCTGGACGAAGAGAGACGGAAACAAATCAAGAAGCAGGTTCCTGGTCTTGCTGCATAAACCTGAGCCTGAAAAGGAATGTCCAACTGAAGGAAAATAATAAAAAAATGAAACCAAAACTGAAAATCTGTAGTCTTAATGTACAAAGGAAGCAAAACTTACATCTTCCCCTCGGCGACAAAATTCATTCAATTGGAGGTAAAAATGAAAGCCGCAGCTTGTAAGTGGATCGACTCATCATGTACCTGTGCCAAGATTGCCTTTATCATAATCATCTATTTCGGATTTTTCGAGGCTGTCCTGAGCATGGGAGTGGTTTAATGAAAAGATCCACGCAAAATTATCTGACTTAAAAGCCGGTGTATCAGGAAAAAACACCGGCTTCGTTATTTCCACACCTGAAACAAAGATCCCCCAACCTCCACGAAGCCGACATCCTGACAGTCCCCTTCGATTCCCTTACAGCGGTATTTTCACTCTAAAAGTTTTTCCAGACCTGTATTATTCATAAGCTCTTATGTCCGTACACGGATACAACGAAGCATGAAAAGCCCTCTTGTGACCATGTTTGAAACACCCGTCCCGATCAGGCCGTAGGGGTAGACCCATGTGTCTGCCCATAGGGCGCACATGCGAATGCGCCCCTGCAAAATATTGAATGTTATTTCCGGGACATGACACTGGGATGATAAATCATCCCAGGTGAAATCAGAGGCCATAAAAAGACTTGAAGTCCGAGGCCCCCTGCTTCCGAAACGTACGGGGAAAAATAATTTCCTTCGGGGAACGGTACGACCAAAGCTGATCTCACGGAGCATTAAGCCAGCTCTTTCGACTCGGCCTGGTTAAGGATCAGTCTGGCGGCTACGAATTTCTTGTATAAAGCTTCAAGCTTTGACGCTTTCCCTTCAGCAGCGGCTTTGATTAAATCTCCCTCGATTTCGGCAACTTCCAGAAGCTTGTAATAAAGCATCGACTCTTTAAGATGGGCGAGCACAATTTTCCCAGTCAGAAGCGGATGGTTATTTGTCACATTTGCATCGTCGTATCGAATTCCATGTTCAAGTTCAACTTCCAGGCCTTGGCGGAAGTCTTCCAGGGGAATGTTCATCCCTTGGACATTGACAGCATGCAAAATAATTTTGGCTTCATCCCCTGAAACTTTTGCTGCGGTCATTTCGGTCCAATCTCTGATATTCAACTCCCGGCATATTCTTTTTACCTCTGCAAGTGTAACATACTCTCGGATTTCCATTGTATTGGCCTTTCTTTTTGTGGATGGCAGTAAATCGCAAGAGAAGTAAATCTTAGCCCCGAAATTATGTTATACTTCTTTTATCTGATTGTAAGATATTTATCAGGGTAAAATTCCTTGTCCCTTGTTTTGGATGAGAACAATTTTCAGAAAACAGTTAAGGACCTGCCGTTTCCAGCGGACCCCCTTGGTATTAATACCGGGACATGGTTGACTATCTTAAAGCATTTGGCGCTCCCTTACTCTGGA
>Ga0307380_10011306_pt1 | contig 11195 bp, 13 predicted proteins | sample UN3MG_FD_202239 | JGI IMG/M metagenome (GOLD analysis project Ga0307380, IMG submission 202239) | Soil microbial communities from Risofladan, Vaasa, Finland - UN-3 | ecosystem: Environmental > Terrestrial > Soil > Coastal area > Acid sulfate soil | place: Finland: Risofladan, Vaasa | collected... | reverse complement strand
CGCGCCTCGCGGTCCTCCATGCGCTGCGCCTGCTCGCGCTTGAACTGTAGCTCGGCGTCTGCTCGCGCCGCCTCCATCTGGAGGAGCTGCTGCTGGAACTGGGACTCCCCGCCGCGCGCGGCAGCCGCCTCAGCCCGGATCGCTGCCTCTCGGTCGAGGCGCGCCTGCTCCAGGCGGTCCTCGTAATCGCGCTCCTCGCGGCGGATGTCCGCCTCGCGCTGGAGACGCGCCTGCTCGCGCTGCCAGGCCAGCTCGGCGTCCTGCTGCTGGCGCAGCGCCTCGTCCTGCCGCTGCTGCGTCGCTGCCGCGAGGGCGGCCTGCTGCGTCGCTGCGACCTGCGCGGCCTGCCCGGCCGCGTCCTGCTGCGCGGCCTGGATCTGCCCGATCACGGACGAAATGCTCGTAGCGGCGCGCTGGGCGCGCTGCATACTCGTGTTGACGCTCGCGAGAGTCCCGGTCGCGAACTCGACCAGCGGCGACGCCCAGCTCCCGCCGCGACTTTGCGCCGACTGGATCCGCGTCTGGAATTCACGCTCCGCCGACTCGGCTTCCTGCACCGCCGCCTGAACGTCGTACTGAACGTCGGTGAGCTGCTGCACCAGGCTGAAGCTGCCCGGGTCGCGCGAGGATCGCGAGGCGGCCTCGGCCGACGCAACCTGGCCCATGAGCTGACTCTGGATCCCCCGCACTCGACTGAGCGCGGTCTGGATGTCTCGGGTGATGGCGGCGATCTTCGCGCGCCCCTCGTCCTCGGCCTGCTGCGCCATGGCCTGGGCGTAGCGCTTCTTGCTTTTCTTGCCCCCCAAGCCACCCAGGCCGAGGCCCCGGCCCTGGAGCGCGAGCAGGTGCGACCGTGGAATCTGATGGCCGCCGTTGTTCGCGACCATGCACTCGTGCAGGCTTAGTGCCATTGTTCGTCCTCTACTGCGATGTTGGGGTCAATGACCCACACGGTCTTTTTGAATACCTTTTCGCCAGGCGGCTCCCAGCCGATCGTCGCCTGGTTCTGCGTGGCGTCCGCCGCCAGCCATTCAGTTTTGCCGTTCCGCGTGACGCCGATCATGGCGTAGACGTGGCTGTAGCTGTCAGGCCGGCCGGGGTCCCCCGCGACGGTCACGAACGCGGCGCGGTGCCCGACGGCGAGAGCCATAGCGGCGAGCAGGCTGCTCATGTCGTCGCAGTCGCCCTGCTGCGTTTGGAGCGTATAGACGGGCGTCTGGATCCACTCCAGCGCGGTCGGGTCGAGCCGGTAGCGCACGTTCGCCTTGACGTACTCGAAGATGGCTTGTGCCTCGTGCCAGTAGTCTTTCGATCCGATGTGCTGCACGATGCTCCGGGCCAGGAACACGAGTTGGGGGCTCCGCGCGCCCCACGGGCCCATAACCAGCTTCTTCATCATCTTGAGCGTGGCGATGGTCCCCTTGGTTCCGCTCGGGATCTCGTAGACCTCGACGGGCGGGCGCTCCATGTTCAACAGGCGCACGGGCGGCATGGCCACGCGCGGGAGCGCGACCTCCGACCCGACCTTGGGGCTGTGACCGCCTGGGCTGCCGAGCGCGCCCAGGCCGTCGCCCAGGAACTTCTCGTGCAGGCCGGCCACCTGCTGGGGGCTGCATCGTCGCGCGTGAATCATCGCTGCGCCCATGGCGGGGGCCCGTACGGGCCACTCTGCTGCGGGTAGGGCCGGTATGCGCCTGCCGCCTGCTGGGCGGCGATGTGCGGCGGGACACCGCCTGGGCGGAACGCCCCGAACAGGCCGCTGACGACCTGGCTGGCGAACTGCCGCCCGGCACCGTTGACGCCGGCCTGGGCGTGGGCGTGGGCATACTCGTCGTCGCTGAGCGCAGCGCGAGACAGAACCTCGACCTGGCCCGTCAGCCCCTCGACCCGCTCGGCTAGCTGGCGAATGATCGCGGTCTGCTCGAACAGGGCCGTCTGCTGGGCCTTCATCTGCTCGATCAGCGCGGCTTGCTGCTGGAGCATCGCCGCGTTGCCGCGCACGACCTCGCCCACCCGAGCCATCAGGCCGAGAGCGAACGCGCGCCCCTCGGCTGCCTTCTGCTGCTGCTGTTCGTTCAAGCGCTACTCCTGAGTCGCTGGACCAACTGCTGGCGCCGTTCGAGCTGCCGAAGGAACCGCAGCAACTCCGCGAGGCGCTGCCGCTCGCCGGAGAGGGCGTGCTGACTCGCCGCCTCCGCCCGCCGGGCCTGGGCGCGCAGCGTGGCGTTGCGCTCCAGGTCGAGCGCCGCCTGCTGCGAGCCGGCCTGCATCGCCAGCACCTTCTCACGCACCGTCAGCTCGTCCTGCTGGCTCTTGAGGCTCGACAGCCTCAGCTCGTGCGCGGCCACCAGCTTGACTTGGGCCTCGATGGTCTCGCGCAGCGCGGATGCGCGGATGCGGATGGTGCGGATCACGGCGAGCGCGGCCTGCAACTCGCCCATGTAAGCCTTCTGCTCCGCCTCGAACTCGGTCGCCAGGTCCAGTTCACCGATCCCGGCGCGGACCTCCTCCAGGGTCGCCTCCCACTCGCTGAGCTGGGCCATGGCGTCCTCGATCATGCGTGCGGGCAGGTCGGGCGTCTCGTTCACCAGGCGGCGAATGCGCGCGACCCATCCGGCGGCCCCGCCGGCCTCGGCGTTGATGTCCCGCATCACCAGCTTGAGCTGGTTGCTCCGGCGCTGGTCCGCCGCTGCGATGCGCCGGGCCTTCTCGGCCTCGGCCGCAGCTATGCCCTGCTGCTGTGCGCGCTTGGCTCGCTTCTTCTCCTTCTTCTTGGCCTGTCCGGTCAGCTCCGTAAACCAGTTCCCGAGTCCGACACCTTGCATCGCTTGCTCCTGATCGCGGGCCGGCGCGGCCGGCATAATGCTGGCCGGCAACTCCAACGGGACCTCCGGGTAAGGGCCGGGGTCGGCCTCGCCCTTCCGCACGGCGGCGCGCCGGTCCCGCAGCCACTCGCTACGAGCCTCGACCTGCTGCTCCCAGACCAGGTCTCGCTGCTGCTCAGCGCGGGCGCGACGCAGGTAGTCGGCGCGGGCAGACGCATCCAGGTCAGCCCTCCGCTTGGCCTGGGCCGCCGTCGCCTCGGCCTGCTGCCGCTGCTTCATGGCACGCACGAGGTCTTGGGCGTCGCTGAGGAGCCAGCGGGCTCGGTTCTGAGTCGCCCTGGCTTGGCGCCCCAGTTCCACGAGCTGGCCGTAGCTCTCGTCCGCGCCTTCCTGCGCGTCGGTGATGAACTCCAGGGGCTCGTCCCCCCTGGGCAGGGTGACCTCATACTCCGCGAGCGCGGCGGACAGGTCCCCGGTCACGGCCTGTATCCCTCCGACCTCCTGAACGAACTGCTCGGCCTCCGGGGCGTCTCCCAGCATCGCGGAGTACTTCACCAGCGTCTCGCTGTCGAGCTGGGCGCGGCGAATGTCCCCGGTGACCTTGCCCCGCAGCAGGTCGATCCGCTTTAGCACCAGCACCAGCTTGGGGAGCGCATTGGCACGGACCCGCTCAGCCGCCTGGGCAGACATGACCGCCTTGGCGCGCCGGCGCTTCTTCCGCTTGCTCGAACTACGCTGGGCAGCGTAAATCCCGGTCCCTACCAACGTGTAGGAGTACGCGGGATCGGCGCCCAGACCTGTCATTCCCAAGGCACTCATAGGCTCCAGCCTACCGGACCTCTCCCCAGATGCACCACCAGTCCGTCCAGACCTGACGGCCGGCCGTACAGACCACGAGCCGCCCTTGCGGGCGGCTCAGGTGAGGCGAAACGTCAGGCGCCCTCTTAACTGCTCACCGCTTAGCGGCCGGCTCGTCAGCGCGGCCCTGGTGCGCGCCCCTCAGCTCGCGCCCGAAGGCGGCCGAGGGGGGACAGCGTCCGTAAGGGGCTGTCCTACAGGCGGCCCGTAGGCCGCTTGGGTCTGCGGAGCGTCGGCCTCGCGCTCAGCCGCGTTGGGACGCCAGCCCGCCGGCTGCTCGTCTACAGCCTGCACGCGCGGGTCGATCGGCGCGGGCACCTGACGCGGCCCCCATGGCGTCATCACGGTCATCATCGGAACCTGGTAGCCGGGGTGCGCCTGCTGCTGCTGCTGCTGCGGGTAGTAGCCCTCTTGCTGCGGGTAGCCCTGCGGAGGCTGCGGGTAGCCGCCCATGCCGTGCTGGCCCTGCGGCGCCTGGGGGTAGTCCTGCTGCGGGTGACCCCCCGGGTACGGCTGCTGAGGGTAGCCACCAGGGCCGAGCTGGGGGCGCTGCTTCACCGGCCCGGTCCAGCCGCCGTCCTGAGCAGGCGCCCGGTCGTGAGGCACGGCCTGGTAAGCCGTTTCGCGCACCGCCGACTGGTGATCGTGGATGATCTCCAGCAACTCGGCCAGCCAGGCCCGTCCCTCCTCGTCGTTGATGAGGTAGTCCTCGAACAGGATGACCTTCTCGTGGTAGGGGTTCGCTACCGGGATGTCGGCCTTGATGCGAGGCAGCTTCAGCCGGAGCATCGTGACCGTCGCGCCCTCCAGTAGCTCCAGGGCCTTGGGCACCTGTAGCTGCTGCACGATCAGGGCGTGCAGCTCCGGCATGAATTCCTGCGGCTCCCGCTCGTCCGAGTAGGCGTCCATCGTCGCCTGGAGGATGATCCCCCACTCCTCGCCGGTCGGGGCACGGTCCGCCGACTCCATCATGGCATCGCGGGCCGCAACTCCCTGCGCCTCCATCTGCGAAGCCAGCGCGGCCTGCCGCTGGCGGTAGTCCACGAGCGCCTGCACCTGGGCGTTCGTCGGCACCATGCCAGGGCCAGGGAGCGAGAGTCGCTGCTGAGCCGCTGCCATCTGAGCCGCGTGCATCTGCTGCGGATCGACCTGTCGCGGCGCCTCGCGCTTGCCCAGGTAAGCCTCGGCCACGCCCTGCACGCCGTCGGTGATCCGGTTCACGATGTTCTCGGCCGCGCTCGACTGGTTGCCGCCGCCGTCGAAAGCGTCCTTGAGCGACGCAAACGCGCCGATCATGGCCGTGATCTGCTGCGTGGGGTCAGTTTTGGGGTTCATGGCCTGGGCCGCCGCTAGCAGCTCGATCATGTCCTTCGGCTTCTGCTGGCCCTTGGAGTTGTACTCCATCATCTTGCCCCAGAACTCGCGGTCACGGTCGGCCCCGAGGCGAGCCTGCTCGCGCTCGGCCTCCCGCTGCTTGTCCAGCTCGCCCTGGCGCCGGCCGTACGACCGCTCTCGGTCCTTCTCGTCGTCGCGCCGGCGCTCGGCCTCGACCTCCATGCGCTGCTTCGCCTCGACGGCCTCGCGCTCCTGGCGCATTTTGTCCGTCTGCATCTGGAGCGTCATCATCTGGATCATCTGATCCATGGCGCCGCCGCCCTTGTCCTGGCCGGCTGCGATGAGCATCTCGAACTTCCGGTTCTGCTCACCGATCGCGCGCTCGAACCGCTCCTGCGCCTGAAGCGCTTTCGCCTCGGCCTGCTCAACGCGACGCTCCTCGCGCTCGCGCGCGGCGACCTCCTCGGCCGCCGCCAGGCGCTCCTTCAGCTCGTCCAACTCGTCGTCGCGCTGGGGAGTCGGGTAGGGCGTGTGGCCCCACGGGGGGCGCCCCCCCCCGCCGGCCTGGGGATCCGGCCCGGCCCAGGGCGGACGCGAGGGCTGCGCCCAGGGCGGCTGCTGCGGCTGCGCCCAGGGCGGCTGCTGCTGCTGCTGCTGTGGGCCTGCCCAGGGCGGGCGCGAGGGCTGCGCCCAGGGGGGCGTGACGACGGTTGGCTGGCGATGGCTGCTCACGGGCTCCTCGTAATCGTCCTCGTCCGGCTCCAGGGACGGCCCTGCGATCTTGACCTTGCGCTCGAACGGCCGGCCGTCGAACAGGCCGACCAGCTTGTAGTGACCGCCGCCGTAGCGGCGCTTGATCGTGTCCAGCCACTCGTGGCTGTTCTCGACGGTCCCGAGGTAGCCCTCCTCGTCCTTGCGGAGCGTGCCGTCGTCCTCGCGGAACTGCTCGCGGTGGACCTCGACGTAGAGTCGCGTCGTCTTGCCCTCCAGCATCGGGCGCTGTTCTTGCTCCTTCGCCGCAACGGGGCCGAACACGAAGTCCACCACTGGCGGCGGAGGCTCGTGCTGGTGCTCCGCCTGGGGGGCGCGAGGCGGAAGCGCTGGGTAGGGCCCGAACTGGGGCTCCGCCGAACGCCCGTCCGGGGACCAGCCAGTACGCCGGAGCTGGGGCGCGTCGGCGGGCGGCGGCTCATCCATACGCTGGCGAGCGCGCTCGAAATCGGGCGAGGGCCCCTTGTAGGGCTGGCTCTGGACCTGCTGCCGCGCCGGGGCGGGGCGGGGCGGAGAAGTCGGCGCGGCGCGCGGGCGCGGCGGCGGGAGCGGCGTCTCGGGAACCCCGGTCAGCTCCTCCTCCTCCTCCTCGTCCTCGATCTCGTCCTCGATGTCCTCGGGCTCTGCGGTTGCCACGGGCTGGGTCCTCTTGGCCATCAGTCTCTCCTTCGGGCGGCGGTAGCAGCGACCGCCGGTGTCTTGCTTCGGCGCGGGCGCGCAGCGGCCCGCTTCTCCAGTTCCATGCGCCTCGGCGGCGGAATGTCCACCTGCGCCCCCCAACCCCCCTGGCCTGGGGGCGACTCGGCCTGGGCCAGCGTCCAGCCCCAGCCCTTCTCCCAGGTGTTCAGGAAGCAGCGGGTCTTGCAGCGACCGCAGTAGGCGAACCACTTGCCGCTCGCGCTCAGATAGACCTCGTTGAACACCCAGCCCTCGTGCGCCACCCAGCTCGCGGAGCAGGGGACGAACAAACCTTGGGGAACGCTTGGCTCTCTCTGACGTGGCACGCCGCCAAGTTGAGCACGGCCGTCTATACGAAGCAAGGGCCCAATGCCCCAGCTCCCACGCTACACAAATGGTAGGTCCACTCTATCTAAGGCCCCCCATTGGACCCGCTGGGCTTACGTGCTGGGTTCTGGCGCGGTGGGCACGGTGCCCGCACCGACTGCCGGCGGCTGCGCGCGGGCTCCTGGCCCGGCCGCCCAGGCTTCAATCGCGACGGCCCAGGAGGCCGCGCGACACCGCGCGCAGGCCCCGGGGCCCGGCCAAGCGCTGGAACTGGCCGCCGGGTAGTGGTAGAGCTACATCTGGAGGGCGCTATGATCGGGTTGCATGAGCAAGATCCTCCTCGCCGTAGTGATAGCCCTCATTTTGGCCAGCAGCGTCATGGCTCAGGACGCAACGGGCGCCGCCAGGCCGGCAGGACCGACAGGCGAAACGGTCCCGAGCTGGGTGTTCTACTGGCTCCTCGGCCTGGGGACGACGATCGCCGGCGCGCTCGTCACCGCGCTCAAGGTGCTCTACACCCGCGCGACCCAGGTGGAGAAGGAATACCTGGAGCGCTACGAGGGCGACCCGAAGATCCCCAACTCTGGAGTCATGCCCCAGCTACGCGCGGCGTGCGAACAGGAGAAGGCGGACCTGCGCACCGCCATCACACAGTTGCGGACGCGCTGCGAGAGTGTCGAGTCAGCCCGGCGCGAGGACAGCGAACGCTTCCGCCTGAGCGAACTGGAGAACCTCCGCGCTGGCATGACGACCCTTCAGGATGTTGGGACCGCGCTCCAGGCGAACACTCGGGAGCTGCACGGTCTCGTTGTTGAGATTCGGCAGGGACCGTAAAGGAGAGACGATGCCGGCACCCCCGCTGCCCGCCCCAGGGCCCAAGAAGGAGAGTCCATTGACCGACTCCGACCTCGCGGACCTCGACCTGGACGACGACGCCTGCGTGACCAAGGCGAACTTTGCCGCCATGGCGCAGCGAGCATCCAGGCAGGCCCAGGCGAACCTGCTCAAGTCGAAGGCCGTCCGCACCGCGCTGGACGCGACGCCGCTGCGGGGGATCCAAACCCGGCACTTTCGCACTCGCAAACCGGAGCAGAAGGCCGGCGGCTAGGTTGTCGATCTTCCAGGCGCCGCCTGGTAGCCTCTGGCTCTTGAACCTGGAGGCCCCATGATCCGCGCGTCGCTCTTTGTCCTGGTCCTTCTCACCGCCGGCTGCTGCTGCCCGTCCGCCGCGACGCTCGCGCACATCGACACTCAGGCCGCCGCCCACGACGGCGCGGCTCGCCTGATAGAGGCGAGCGTGGCCGGCAAGCTCACCGGCGACCAGGCCGCCGACAACGTCACCGCCGACCAGCTCGCAGCGACGCCGGCCCCCGTCCGCAAGCTACTGCGCCGTTCGCTCCGGTTCGTCTATGAGAGCCGCGAGAGCTGGCACACGCTCCGGTTCTCCATGGGCAACGGCCCGGACCCGGAGACGCTCTCCCTCAGTCAGCCGCCGTCACTCGGGACGGGCGATGCCCTGGGGGATTAGTGCTCCACGCCGCGAACACCGGGCCATGGAAGATCGGAATGCGCGTCATCGTGCGCTCGACCTACCCAGGGGCTATCTCGGGGCATCGCGGCCCAGGCTATCTAGTCACGCTGGACCGCCCGGTGGGCGGTCAAAAGGTAGTACTCGCGGACCCGACGGAGTGCCGACAGGAGCCGCCGCAACGCGCGCACGCGACCTGCCGCTACTGCCCCAAGCCGCTCGCGAGCTGCAACGGCGGCCGGCGCCTTGGTGGCGGCCAAATCATCATCTGTAGCCCGCATGGCCCCTGCTTCCGCAAGGGCGAGGCTGAACTGGCGAGGAAACATGGCTAGCCTGCTCGACAAGATCAAGGACAAGGCCCGCGAGGAACTGGAGGATCTCACCGAGGAGGATCTCCGCGAGCAGGTCGCCAGGGGCCTGGCCAAGGCCCGCGAGGCGCTCCCCGACGGCGACACGAGCGACCCCATCTACATGCTCGCGAGCCAGGGCCTCGGTCTGATCGCCAAGGAGGAGGCCGAGCTGGGTAAGCTCGGCATGTGGGGCGTGACGGCGCTCACGGCCGAACTGGCGACCGGCGACGAGCACGCGGCGGCCATGGTCTACCTCCAGACCACGGCCGGCTGGGCCGAGCTGTTCGAGGCCGTGGACGAGGCCCAGGCGGCCGACACCGCGAGCGAACGAGCGCGGCAGGCCGCCAAGGCCAGCGCGCTCGCGATCATCAAGCGCATTGGCAGCGCGGCTGCCAAGGCCGCCCTTCCGTTCCTCCTCGGGGCCGTAGGGCTGTGATCGTTGCCGCAGAGCGGGGTCTGAGTGTCGTGGATCATAACGGTCAGGTAGCTACGGGAATCGGGGATCGCCAGGCGATCTACCACGCGGCGATAGGCAAGGGCATCGAGGTCTTGGAGCTGGGCCTCAAGCTCGCCCAAAACGGGTTCGACTACCGGCCCGACGAGAGCCACGAGTCGGCTGCCGAGCGGCTCCTCATGCGGGCCATCGACAAGTTGCAGGAGTGACCGCACAAGGCTCCCCGCTCGCGGATCTCGGGGAGCGTGTCTATTCTAGCCGTCGTCGTGCCCCGGCGCGTGGCTGCGGGCGTTCGGCTGGCTGCGCGGCGCGCGGTCGGTAGGGCTCTTGGAGCGATTGAACAGGTAGCCCGGCAAGCGCTCGCCGTACTGCTCGGGCGGCAGCGGGTGCAGCGCCCGGACCACGTCGCAAGCCAGCGGTTCACCGAGCGCCCAGGCCGCGCGCATAAACTGCTCGTAGTGGGTTTGCGTCCCGTCGATCCTGGCCAGCGCATCTGAGCCGGGCTGGATCTCAAGCAGGCGCCGAACGAGAGCTGCCGTCACCGGCGCGAGGTCCACGCCGGCTTCGTTCAACGCGGTATAGAGACGCCGCGCACTACGGACGTTTCCCCACTCCGCGATCAACTCCAGCCGCCTTGAGGCGGCGTCGCCGTCGCCGCCAACATCCGCCATGGACCCACACGATGACTCGCTCGCCGCGCTGGCGTGCGACGACGCCCTGGCCCTCGCCGTCAGCCAGCGGCTTACGGCATAGCCGGCAGGTGTCCAAACCCTCAAGCGCGATCGTCACGGACCCGTTCCCCTCACAAGGGGGAGGATCTTAGGCCATCTCTGGTCGGGCTGTCTATACGCTTCTGGCGTGCTCTGGAGCACTGGCCTGGACAGCGAATTCGCCCTCTTGCCCGATCGCGCGGCGGGCGCGCTGAAGGTGCAGCTTCATGGTGCGCGCCAGTTTGACGGCGGCCTCAGTGTCGGCCAGCGCACGGTGCGCGCTGCTGGCCTTCTGCGGCGCCCGCTTCGGATCGACGCCGCCCCAGTTGACCAGCGCGACCTTGAGACAGCTCGCGTCCACCGTCCGGGCGTGGATCATCTCGTGGAGCTGGGGCAGGTCACGACGCACCATGCAGCGGTCGAGCCAGACCGAGCAGCCGCCGATCGGGAACCTCGACCCCTTGCACCCCTGCGCCTCGACGCCCAGCAGGTGGAACAGCCGGTCGTCGGCCTCCTCCAGGGAGACCGCCCACGGGCCCTGGCACGCCTCCAGCAGGCCGTTGTCGGTGTGCATTTGCCGGACGTAGGTGGCGTCCCGGCCCGGCAGGCTGAACGCCGCCTCGATCTCCTCGGCCGTGTGCGCGATCACCATGGACTCGCGCGCCAGCTCGCGCAGGTTGCCCGAGGTCACGATCAGCGCGACCTCCAACAGCAGGTCCTGCTCAATGTCCAACCCGGTCGTTTCCACGTCGAGCCAGGCGATCCGCTCCAGTTTCCAGCCGTCCACGGTGTCCCTCTTTGCCCCGGGGGGAGGGTAGCCCAGTCCTCCGACAGCAACTTGCGGCTCAGCGGCACCCTGCTACCGTGGAGCGCGTGAGGCTCGTGTACCTGTAGCGGGGCACATGCAACACGGCGCTGAGACGGCCTGGGCTTCGGTCCAGGCCGTCTCTCTGTACACCCAGCGCACCGTCCCGGTTGTGGAAAACCAGTGGAGTCCGTCGCGCCTGTCACGAGTTGCGGCGCCTGGGTGTTAGTAACCTTGTGGAGAAGGTCTACGCGCCCAGAAGTACTTGATGGCCCCGGGGGGCATCCCGTACAAACAGCACGGCCCGACGTGGTTTCGTCGGGCCGTGCAAGGGACCATAGCCGTCGGGGTAAGACAGCTCTCTACGCTGAGCGAATACTACCCGACGACCACGGCACCCTGCAACTACGCGCTGGAACACGCACGGGGTACTCATGGACGCGGCCGTCACAACTTCAGTAGTATCAAGCCTATCCAGCAGCCTTCGCAGGCTGCACGCGAACAATCTCCAGGTCGTCCCCCAGATCGGCCGGACGAAAACGCCGTTCCCGATG
>Ga0307380_10011305_pt1 | contig 11195 bp, 25 predicted proteins | sample UN3MG_FD_202239 | JGI IMG/M metagenome (GOLD analysis project Ga0307380, IMG submission 202239) | Soil microbial communities from Risofladan, Vaasa, Finland - UN-3 | ecosystem: Environmental > Terrestrial > Soil > Coastal area > Acid sulfate soil | place: Finland: Risofladan, Vaasa | collected... | reverse complement strand
AGTGTGAGCGGTGCAAGCTACTCAAGAAGGGCGCACCCATAAAAGAACATGACTCGTATCATCTGGACTTAATGGAGCCGTAAGCATGTCCACCCAATTTCTCCAAACCGAAAACGACACTCTCCACGAAATGCTCGACCGCTCCCTATCCGTCCACAAGCAGACATTAGGGGCCATAGGCCGTGAGCCATTTCAATATTTGGAGGCCACTGTGGACTTGCTAGAAAAGATCATTGAGGAGCTGGAGGTAGTTAATGTGGGAGATAAGGCATGAAGCGCGACCTATCGAATCTCACCGAATCAGACATTCTAAAGATAAAACTTTGGCTCGCAGGTGATCCGGGAAATTGCCCTAAGATATTATGCTCTACATGCGACGAGTTGTTTCCTAAAGGAGGTCCTTTTTGCCCCTGCCGTGACAATAATTACGGCACCGCCTACGTCACCCGCATTGCCAAAGAAATAGTCAAAGAATGGGAGGCCCCATGAACCAACCAACCGAACGCTTTATGATTGACCTTTTTGAGGACCGCAACGGCGGCCCCCCCTATCTACTGGATTCCGTTAAGGTTGCTGAACTCGATGCAACCGACCTCACCACAGAGCAACTTGAGCCAATCCTAAAGGCTCAGGTAATGCTTAATAGAAGGTGGGAATATCGGAAGATGTATTACGGCCTGGAGGAGAGGCCACTGTGACCCTCAGACGAACAATCATAATCTTTTTAGCCACCCTACTCATCTACATAATCGTATGGGTAGGGATAGGAGGACATCATGGAGTTTAAGGTAGGGGATGAAGTTTATATGCCTCACACCCCAATACGAGCATTAGGTGTCGATGTCACAGGTCTGTACCCAAACAGAAGGGGTATGGTCATTCAAATTGATCAGTATATCCTAATTGATCCGAGGGGTTATTGGTTCCACCCCTCCGACCTCTCCCCCATCTACCACTTCGAGGGCAAGCGCTACTACTGGGATGGGGAGCCGAAGAGGTTGCCGAAGGCGGGGGAAGTGTTTCTTAATATCAGCGGCGAGCCTAAAATGGCACCTTATAGTTTTGAAAATGCACAATACAAAATCCTCAAACCCATCACGGAGGACAAAATGTTTAACGAACCAGTTATACCAATAGAGGACTTTGAGAGCCCAAAACCGAAGTATAAAATCCTTAAACCCTTCACCCCCTACGATTTCCTCATGGCACATCCCGAAGAACATCATGGGTGCGAGGAGTTTCAGGGGGATATTGCTTTTTTGATTGGTTGCACGAGTGATGACACGACAGATGGTAGTCTTTGGGCAGATGTGCCGTTTGAATATCTTTCTCCGGAACTACTCACTCGCAATAACCTCCGCATCCACCTCCTCAAATATGGCTTGATCGCCCAGGTGGAGGAGGAGAGGACGTACCATGTGGGGCAGAGGTTTAGGATTGATGGCCTCACATACTTTTTGATTCCAGTTGGCTTAGGTGTTGTCGATTTCATAACTGAGGACCATAGAAAGATAAAGAATAATCGAGTTTCGGTCAGGAGAGTTACCGAAATCACCGAAAAAGAGATGGGACGATTTGGCTACGATTTCCACCTCATCGAATCCTAATCTCTCCTGTCAAACCGTGGCCTATGGCGTAAATCGGAATGGCAGGAGGCGGCTCCGGCTGCCCGTACCGCATAGCGGGGGCGAGGGTAGGGAGGATGAGAGGCAAGGTAAGCAACGTAAACCTTTAGACAGGGAGGAGAGAGATGCTAGAAGAAGCTGTAGCAGGAACAGATGTAACTAATATCGAAAACCTTATTGAGGAACTGCGCCAATTGTCAAACGATGTGCGAATAAGAAGCGATAACCTACACAGGGATGAAAGCCCTCGGCCTGAAGACGCAGCAAAAGAACCCGAGCCACCAGATGCAGCACGAAGGATATTGAAGAGGTTAGGGAAAGTACATTCAAACCTCAACTATGCCCGCGAATCCCTCACCGCTTTCGGGGGATAGAGGGACACAAGAGTTATGCTGGCAAGATTGACATTCCCCATGATCCGCCGAAGACGGCGCCTTAGGCCTCATGGTGCCAACACGGGTAAGAAGATGTCGGTCATTGCCAGCACCCATATTCTGATAGCCGTGTGGCGAGATTATCAGGAACTGAAATGAAAAGACGGCCTGTTAGTTGATGACCCATGTGAGGAATTAGAGGTGGAGGATTGACACGGCCTCTCCCCTCTCCCAACATCGCCACCACAGGCACGGTCTCGAAGAGAAACCCCTTGTGGTGAGGTGGCGAAGGGCAACAGACAGAAAAAAGTGTTGGAAGTGGCGAACCAACAGTCTCCGATTAAGTTACGGTAGAATACCTAAACGTATAGGGTTTGTTGCCTAGCCCCATAGTTCTCACCCACCATGTCCGCTCAGTCATGGTGGTTCGCATAGACTTTCCTCTAATGAGGCGGGTTTCCGGGTGCCCGATATCACCCGGGGGAAGGCGGTTTGTGATGATTGATAATTATTATATGACATTGGCTAGAGGACTTTTGGGTAAGGCCATCGGGAATCTCAATTCATGCCTAGAATATCTAATACAATCCAAAGCCCCTCAAGAAGAAATTTTGCGAATAGAGCGATTGATTTCTGCTTTAAATAATCGAAACAAGGATTTCGGCAGATATATTATCTAATGCTCCACCTACTCAGCATAACACTAACCCTAATCCTACTGGCTGAAAGGCCATGCCTGGGATACATGCTCTTAACCTTCTTTCTCTGCACTGGGGAGCTGGTGGTAATGATGGGAGGGATGTGATGACCTATCCGCGCGTAACGGAAATCATTTCACCCTATGTCGATTTCTCGATGGTGCCCGAGCATATCCTAAGCGGGGCCACCGATCGAGGCCGGAAAGTGCATAGCTATTGTGCAGGGATTGCGCAAGGGATCTGGATACCAAAGATAGATCCTGAGTGCGCTGGCTACATGCTGAGTTTTCAACGCTGGTTTGATGAATTTGTGGAAGAGGTGATCTATGTGGAGCATGAGCTTGTAGACCCTACCTATGGATTTATGGGCCATATAGATTTCTATGGCAAACTCCGAAAGCTAGGGTATGTGCTTCCAGATTGGAAAACGCCCGTCACAACTTATAAAGCATGGCGATTACAGATGGCAGCCTACAAAAGACTTTTAGAAGTAGATGAGAAGCCAGTTGATGTCATTGCCTCTCTCCAACTCGATCCTCAGGGGAGCATACCCAAAATGACACGATATGAAAATAGTACCCAGGATTTCAATATCTTCCTGGGATTGCTTAATGCCCATAACTTTTTTAAAGGAGGATGATCATGTCTTTAGATTTTGCACAGGTGGCCAATGGGAAACCCAAGGCCAAAAAGGAAAAAGTAACCTATCTAACAAAGTCCGCGGGGCTTCCCCCGAGCATTAAACCGCTCCAAGAAGAGCTTGAACAATATAAACCTAAGCTCGCGGAGTTGGAAAAGCAAGCTAAAGAGTTGAAGGTTAAGGATCAGGAGACCTTGCAGCTCTCCATTGATGGAGCCGCAACCGCAAAGGGTATGATCAAGGCCCTTAATGGCAGAAAGGAGGTTTTCACCGGTCCTCATCGTGAATATATAAATCAAGTCAATAATGCTGTTAAGTTTTTCACCGAAGCTTTCAAGAGGATTGCCGATGAGTACAGCGAGAAAGGTGGCGAATATCAATACCAGATAGAGCTCGCCGAAAGCCGACAGAGAAAGGCTATTGATGCGGCGAACAAAAAGCTCCAGGAAGATCTCAACAAACAGGCAGAAAAGGATGGAGTGAAAGCCCCTGTTGTAACGCCTGTTAAAGTCCCTCCACGTGAGACCGTCATTCACACAGCAGGCGGTCATTCACAGCATTTGAGAAAGGAATGGAAAGGAGAGATTGAAGATCCGGAGAAGGTACCGCGTGAGTATTGTATTCCTGACCAAAAGCTCATCAATCAGGCTATACGCATGGGAGTCCGGGAGATCCCCGGAGTAAAGATATTCGAGAAAGTAAGCGCAGTTCATAGATAAAACTTTAAACAGGAGGATTTCTCATGGCAGAGACGCAAAAAGCAGTAATGAAGTATCAGGCAAGGGATGGTCAGACTATCACTCTAACGTTCGATACAATCAAAAGGTACCTTGTCCAAGGGCATCCTGAATATGTGACGGATCAAGAGTTCATGTATTTCATGGGTGTTTGTAAAAGCAGAGGTATGAATCCCTTTAAAATGGATTGCTACCTTATCAAGTATAGCCAGAAAGATAAGGCGGCAATCATAACAAGCATTGATTTTCTCAGGAGTCGGGCCAAATCCATGCCAGATTGCAAGGGTTGGCAGGCTGGAATTATCGTTCAAAGACAAGGGCAACTTGTCTATTCAAACGGCCTGATGCTTGAGGGGGATATCCTTCTCGGTGCATGGGGTCGTGGAAAACCAGAAGGATGGGAAACGGAGTATGTCAAAGAAATCAATCTTAATGGATATATCAAACATACCACAGAAGGAAAGATCACAAAATTCTGGAAAGAAGAAAAACAGCCCACGCAGATCGCAAAGGTGGCCGAGAGTCAGCTATTGAGAACGCTATGGCCTGATGAATTTCAAAATCTCTATACCGATGCTGAGATTTCGCCGGATGATAGCACCAAATTGCTCTCTAAAGAGGAAATCATTCCTGATGGGGATAAAAAAGAAGTGTCCCCGGAATTCATCAAAGAGGCGGAAGCATTTGATAGAACGGTAGACCAATTCACGGCGATCAACCAGGATCATCTCAAGGCTTTCCTCACCAAGGCCGTTGAGACATTCAAGATACCTATAGAGGAGGTCAAGGCCGAGGCCATGAAGGATTTTAATAATTTCTTAGCCAAATTCCAGGCCTGGGAAAATTCAAATCAGAAGAAATCTAATCTTTCACCTGAAGAAGAAGAGGTTAGAAAGGGTTTCATCAATATCAAAAAGCCTGGGACGCTGAGAAGCACAGACATCTTGCTCAAAAAGGAGATGCAAACATGGTCTGATGAATTAAAGAAGGAATGGCAGGATAAATGGCTCAGGATAATGAGAGAGCCCTACGAATTTAAAGCGGAGTCCCCCGAAATTCCACCGGAAGACACAGGCAAGGCCGAAAAAACCTCACAGGAGGGTACAGGATCAACACCAGTGGAATATAATGAGGCGAAGGTGCGTCGCCTTATTCCCGCCGCCCAAAGTGATGAGGTAGGCCGTATCTTCGTGCAATGTCCTTTCTTTGAGCGGAATTTATTCATAACACAATGCGATGATCCCGAAAAATGCCCTCCAGGACGGAGAGAAAAATGTGAACTTTGGTCCGCGTATGACAAGGAGGCCAATGAGGGGCAATAAGTGGAAAGTTTTCCACCTATTCACACTGATGGGAGGCTAACATGAATGAATTAAGAGTTGCTCTTAAAGAAAGTTTGAAATTGCAATCCCACTATGCTCGTCTATTAAATCAATATGATGGTGGAGAGCGTATGCCTTTTGATACAATCGAAGATTGGATTCAGCGGCTTAGAAAAACAGGAACACTCACCTCCCATCAGGCTGATCCAGCGGACGAGTTTCCCGTGTGCCCAGCCTGTGGTGGTGAATTAAAGGGAAGTTTAAATTGTGTCAACTGCGGTTGGGATGAAACTCGCCGCTGATACACACGTTAGATTTTTGGAGATAAATTAGATGTGTGATATTGCCCAATGGGTATTAGAAGATTTGAATTATATGGCTATTGAAGTAATTAGAGATCGCCGAGACAGAATCTTACAACAGCAAATTCAGGACATACTTCATGATGCTGTGATTACCACAAGAATTTATCAATCATTGGATATGCCGCTATATCTATTACCCTGGGGACCATAAAATCTAACAAGCAAATTCACTCTGACCCTCGTGATACTCGGGCAGGTGATTAGAGCGTTATCTGGAATTACCGAGGAGATGACCAATGACTGAGGATAAATCAACAGAGCAAGCAAGGCCAGCGGTTTTGCTCAAAATGTACGAACTCTTATTGGAATTAGCCTTACCTGGTCTATCTGTCCAATTGAAGAAGTCACCCCGTGCTTTTGAGGCAGGTTTTGATTACTGGATTAATAAATCTATAAAAAAAGTTATGAAAAAACAGGGCGTAATTCCATCTAACAAGGCTACTTCAGCCGACGCTAAATCGCGCGGCTGACCAGCACATTCGTTTTCTAGGAGGTTAAAATGGAGAATCCAAAACGATTTGTTATTAAAACTGATTCATTTGGTGAGGGTTTGTATTCCGAGGAAGATCCAAAAGGTCCGTGGATTCACGACCCAGATCACAAAATAGATGTGTCGAAGTTTTGCGAGTCCGAAAACGAACAAGGCAAATTCACCCGACCTGATAATACTGAGGCCGCTCTGTGTCCTGATTGTGGTAAGCCACATTGTAAAGATTACTCACATTTGCGTTATAAACCAGGCGGGTGACCAGCACGATAGGTGACTTATGGAGGATATAGTCAATAGATTAAAAAAGTGGCTTGAAAAAGATCAGGTCATCTATCAAGCAATTCAGCGGACGGGGAGAAGGCCTGCCCTCAATGCAAAGGTATAAATTTTATCAATTGGCGATGTCCACATTGTGGGAGAAGATGATCCCGCCGCTGATCTAAGCGTCAGCCAGAAAGGAGGTTCTCATGTGTGACAATCCAGCAAGATATAGATTCACTTGGCCCGGAAAGGATGAGGCCGTCATTTGCGATGAGCACGTTGATAAACTTCGTAGCGTAGCCAGTGCGATTGGTTTGCCTCTCCAAATTATTCCACTATCAGAACAAGACTTAAAACTGGGATTAATTTGCTGTCAAAAGGATGGCTAACCAAAAGCTCCAGCCGGCCCCAAAAGCGGGCGCCTGAGCTAGGCGATAGGAAGGAGGAGGAGATGAAATTAGAAATCTGGGGAAACAAAGAAGCGGGATTTTCAGCTCATGGAGAGTATGAACCCAAGATTGACCAACCATTAGAACCATGTCCCTTTTGTGGTTCTCACGATCTTGAAGTATCAAATAGCCATACACCCTCTTATTCAGTGGAATGTTTATGCTGTGAAGCTGAAAAATGTGGTGCATATCATTATGGTAAGAAATGCAAAACAGAAAGAAAAGCTGAACTAGAGCACAGAAAGGCTTTTACCTCCGCAATACAGGAATGGAATAAAAGAGTTTAATCTTGCCCTCCACCGCCCATAGTGCTAACACATCCCCTATAACCATAGGGGAGCTATCCATGCCAGCACGTATCGATCCACGTACAGGCTATGTCAGGGTTACGCATCAGGGCTTTGACAAGCCCCTTACTAGATGGGAAAATCGACAAAGAATATTAGATATGGACGATGAGGCAAAACAAAGAATATGTGATGTATGCAACGGTCTTATATATATGGGCCGATTTGATGTGGTAAAATCCTTCTTCCCCCGCGAGAGGGCCAAGACCCTCGTAAAGAACCTCTATTGGCAATGGCAGGATTTCAAGTATCGGAGATCCGCAACCCTGCATGAGCAGGAAAAGCACGGCAAAAAGTATATCCTGCCGGAGATGGGCCACAAGTCCGTGCAGGAACTTACTAGAAAAGACACCTACTGGATTCGCAAAAGATGGGGCGACACCGCTATGGCAAGGGGAGTATCCAGCACCCTGCAAGCCTTCTTGACTTGGTGTGTCAAAGAGGGGCACATGGAGAAACATATCTATGTACCTACCATAAAGGTTCCACGGAAAGCTACGCCCTACATCGAGCTTGAGGACAGGTGGCTCATACACTCGAAGGTAACACCCGAGAGATTCAAAGAGCCCCTTATCCTCAGTATCGAAATGGGCCTCCGCATAGGGGAAGTCGTGGCCCTGAAATGGGATGCTGTTGACCTTCGCAACGGTGAGATTCGTATTATCCGCTCTCTCAGCTATGACAAGGTGGAAGATATGCCCAAGGAAGGGGATGAAAAAACCCTACCTATGACGGAGAAAGTAAGGGATCTGCTGGCCAAGAAGGATCGATCAAGCGAATGGGTGTTCCCGGCTCCGAAGGGCAATTTTATTTGGCCTAATTATATCAGTAGTGCATTTAAAAACGCCGCCCGTGAAATAGGGCTGCCCCAAGTTACCCTGCACCATTGCAGGCATAGTTTTGGAAAAGATCAGGAAAGCCTGGAAGATGCACAATATCTCTTGGGGCATAAATCAAGAACCACCACGGAGCGATATATAGGGCGTGGGGTGAGGCGGTTAAACAAGGTGGAAAAGATAAGGAGGGAAGGGTGATCATATCAGCAAAGCTCATTAAAAAATCAAGGGTACTTCGCCGCTGTGAAGAGTGTGGGAAAAAGATGGAGCCGGGATCATCGGTATTGCGCCTTTATGGAGCAGGAATGGAGGGCGATCCGCCATACGTTATTTATGTCCACCCAGAGGCTTGTCGTTATGGCAATCGCACTGATCCGAAAATTGTTGCGGCACTTGCAAACCCCCCGGAAACTCCCCCGCAACCTGAAGGGAGGGAAGGGTGAAAAAGATAATCATACAAGTATCTTGCTGTGAGCATTGTTTAAATTATGCTCAATATGATAAGTTTCCTGATGAAGACATTCCTTATTGCACGGAAACGGGGAAAGAAATAAAAAATATCCATTCTATCCCTGAGTGGTGTCCACTGTCAGACATGGAATAAGGAGGGGAGGGAAGGGTGATGGAACTTAAATTTCAAATATTTGGTAGGGTTTTTTCTATCTGCATTGGTCATAAGACTTTTTGGTTTGAACAGATGCCATTTATCTCAATATGCGAAGAATTCTACAATGACAAAAGAGAAGTAGCTTATGCTCGGTATATATGGGGTTTTGGAAATGAAAATCACCGAATACAAGGCAACCACCCGTTATATTTTCGACAACTCAGAAGAGGACCAAAGACTTGCGTGGGAGATATTGGATGCTCTTGATCCGTTAAAGGAGTTTGAAATACCCCTGCAAAACGGGCGGGAAACCCTTACTGGACGTGGAGTGTAGATGATTAAGCCTTACTACCAGGATAACTACTGCACCATCTACCTGGAGAAAGGAGGATATTAATAAATGGGATATTTAAACGAGTTATATGGAAAGAGAGACCCTGAGTTTATTAAGGGATTTTTGGCTGCCCTAGATCTTTGTTCATATTATCATAACAATAAAAAGGTTGTGTTTGATGGGAGGATTAGAAATTCTTTATTTCTCACAATGAGAGCAGCAGTAAATGAATTGGCTGAAATTCCAGAAGATTTTGAATGGGATATTTCGAGATATATAGAATGAAAGATATTTATAAGTTTACATGGATAGTAGGCGCAGGTCTTTTCATTGCTTTAGGCATAATTGATTTGTCCATAAATCCTCCCACGCCTGGAATAATAGGTTTCTGGATTGGCTTTTTATGGGGTTCAGTAGCAATATTTATAAACAGGTAATGAAATGACAAAAATTCATAAAATAGGCTTTGGCCTTACTGTAGAGTGTCCTTGTACTGGAAGAGCTTTCGATGTCATCATTCAAGAAGAAATGGATTATTATATATGCCCTTATTGCGAAAGAGAACATCGAATAGAAATACATGCTGAAGTCAAGGATACATTAGTGAAACAGGAAAAAATTGTAGGTTGTCTTGAGACTGATAGACATAAGAATGGGAAGGCCACCGGAAACGGGTACTCCCAAGCCTGCATTCGCCGCTAGCAGCACATTGGAGAGTGCAACCGATTTTTCGGAAGATAGCGGGTTCGATTCCCGTCTAGCGGCGAAAAAACAAGAAGTATTGCGAGATAGCGGTAAGGAGGTTGGCGCAGGAGGTAATCAACTTCGGGCTACCGCTGGAAAAAGGGCGGGAAACCCGCGCCCAGTCTACACTGTCGGCTATTGAAGAAACACCCTACACTAGGGATTAATGCTAATGATTTCAAGATGTTATGTTTAAAATAGGGCTGGAAAGTGTTTGGAACTTTTAGGGAAGGGAGGGGAGATATGAATATAGATGCAATTCTTACAGGCGTAATGGCTCAGGTTGACCAACAAACCGATAAAATGTGTGCCGAGAAAGGGCAAATCTCTCTCGGGGAACTTGTGGCCCATTTAGAATCAGCCAATCCTGATGCTGTTGTGAAGTTTGAGGATGGTTCATTCCCAGGTGATTTTGCTAGTTACCGTGGATATTATAGATTCGTTGCCATTGACCATGGCCCCGAATGTACTGTGGCTCAATTCTTACCCAAAGCCAGAGAAGCTATCGGAACCACCTTTGAGGGGTATAAGGGGGGTGACTTCACCATGACAAATTTCACTCCTGTATGGGTATCAGAATATGGGATGGCCTCTGGCGTTGGTGTTGTTGGAGTGGAAAAATCAGACAAAACGGTTACTCTGAAAACTGCACAGATAGAAGATTGAAATCATTTAAGATAAACCTTAAAAGGGGCTGCAAATGGCTGGAAAAACAATAGGTGGAAAGTTTTCCATGTATTACTACTGTTAGCAAGAAAAGAGAAGTAATGAGCGAAATACCAGGATACATGCTTGAAGATTTCATTGAATGGCAACATGGTTTCATTAATCCTGAATTGTTAGCGAAATACGAGCCATACAGAGAAAGAATAGAAATATGGCTTGATGGTTTTGATGAAGAAACTCAATCATGGCGGGATTATGCTTCTGGATGTCCCGTTAATATTAAATGCTAACAAGTCATTCAACCCGACCGCTAAAGCGGCGGGTTAATTTGGCGTTGGGAGGCAATATGTTAAATAATTTTCGTAAACTATATAACAAAGAACTTAAACATTATGAGCATGAAGGTGGATTAACAACGCTTATTTTGGATTCAACAGAGGTTAGAGCTTTTGTTTATGAGGTTTGCAAGGCGTGTATTGTCTCCCAACAAGGAAATGCAGCGGACGGGATAAAGCCTAGCGAATCTCAAGCTTCAAGGCACAGAAGAGGTGTTGGAGGTTGGTAATCCCGCCGCTGATACACACGATGGGAGGCTAATATGTGGACATGGCAGGATGTTGTAAAAGAATGTGAAGATATTTTGGATCTGAAAGATCATTCTGAGTTACCATATGTGTGTAATTTGCCAAATCTAATCAGG
>Ga0307380_10011304_pt1 | contig 11196 bp, 12 predicted proteins | sample UN3MG_FD_202239 | JGI IMG/M metagenome (GOLD analysis project Ga0307380, IMG submission 202239) | Soil microbial communities from Risofladan, Vaasa, Finland - UN-3 | ecosystem: Environmental > Terrestrial > Soil > Coastal area > Acid sulfate soil | place: Finland: Risofladan, Vaasa | collected... | reverse complement strand
TGCCCCTTTGTTGTTTGGGGCGAAGAATCGCATCTCAACCGACAAAAAGGAATCCCTTCAATGATTCAGCGTTCACGGATCACGCTCTAACAATTGACCGTCTCTATGCCCACGTGCTTGGGCACAAGCTAGCGGCGTTCAATGCCGCCCTCGCGAAAAACACTGACAAGCGGGTCAAGGTCACTACCGTGACCCAGCGCGACGACTTCAGTGACATGTCTGGGTCGAAGTTCATTGAGTTTTGTCGGTCCGCGAAGATTATCTCGAATGACGTTCGGAAGATTCTCGACCAAAAGCTTGAGACAAGAAACTCCTCGGCACACCCTTCTGGCATTACGATCAGCAAGACAAAGGCGATCGACTTTGTCGAAGACCTCGTCGAGAATGTGGTGCTAAAATATCCGGTCTGAGTAATTTCGGCCTGTGCCCCGGAGCAGGCCCGGGGCACAGAGACTTGGTTTGGATCACAACGCCTTATCGGTAATCACGCTCGTCCACGCCCCCACGGGCTGTTTGGTGATCACCGGGTCGCTGCCGCCCTTCATCAGGGTGTCTACCGTGCGCTGGTAGTCGGCCTGGTTCAGGGCGCCGTTCGAGCCGGCGGTCAGTTTGGCGATCTCGCCCATCATGCGGCGCTGGTGTTTTTAGGTCTGGGCGCCGGTGCTGTCGTTCTCCAGCACGATGTCGGCGGCGGCGTCGGGGTTCGCCTCGGCCCATTTCCAGCCCTTCATGCTGGCGCGCACGAAGCGGACCATCTTGTCCTCGAAGGCCGGATCCTTCAGTTTCTCCTCCAGCACATAGATGCCGTCTTCCAGCGTCGAGACGCCCTGCTCCTCGTATTTGAACACCACCAGATCGTCGGCGGCGAGGCCCGCATCGATGACCTGCCAGTATTCGTTATAGGTCATGGTCGAGACGCAATCGGCCTGCTTTTGCAGCAGCGGGTCGACGTTAAAACCCTGTTTCAGCACGGTGACGCCGCCAGCCGAGCCGTCGGTCGGGATGCCGAGCTGGCTCATCCAGCTGAGGAACGGGTATTCGTTGCCAAAGAACTAGACGCCGAGGGTTTTGCCGCGAAAATCCTCCGGCGATTTGATGCCGGTCTCCTTGCGGCAGGTCAGCATCATGCCCGATGATTTGAACGGCTGGGCGATGTTGACCAGCGCCAGGCCTTTTTCGCGGGTCGCCAATGCCGAGGGCATCCAGTCGAGCACCACGTCAGCGCCGCCACCGGCCAGCACCTGGGCGGGCGCGATGTCCGGGCCGCCTGGTTTGATTTCGACATCCAGCCCCTCGGCCTCGTAGAAGCCCCGGTCCTGGGCCACGTAGTAGCCGGCGAACTGGGCCTGGGTGACCCATTTCAGTTGCAGCGTCACTTTGTCGGCTGCGCTGGCTTGCGCAGTGGCCAGCGCCATGGCCCCGGCCAGCGCGGTTGCGATCATTCTTTTCATTGCAGGTCTCCCTTTTGCTCGGTTTTCAGTCGTCTCAAAATTTGCTCAGTTGCTCTGGCCCCGGACCGAGGGATGCCAGAAGGTCGCCCAACGCTCGACCAGCGCTATCGCGCCGTAGAAGGTGGAGCCGGCCAGTGCGGCCACCGCGATCTCGGCCCAGACCATGTCGACATTCATCCGCCCGACCTCGGTCGAGATGCGGAACCCCATGCCGACGATGGGGGTGCCGAAGAACTCTGCCACGATCGAGCCTATCAGCGCCAGCGTCGAGCAGATTTTCAGTGCATTGAAGATGAATGGCGCGGCGGCGGGCAGGCGCAGCTTGAACAGGGTCTGCCAGTAGCTGGCGGCATAGGTGTGCATCAGGTCGCGCTGCATCGCCTCGGCGGCGCGCAGGCCCTGCACGGTGTTCACCAGCATCGGGAAGAAGGTCATGATGATGACCACGGCGGCTTTCGACGGCCAGTCGAAGCCGAACCACATTACCATGATCGGGGCGACGCCGATGATCGGCAGGGCCGAGACCAGGTTGCCGACCGACAGCAGCCCGCGTTGCAGGAACGGTGAGCGGTCGATGGCGATTGCAACCAGGAAGGCCGAGCCGCAGCCCAGCGTGTAGCCGATCAGCGCCACCTTCAGGAAGGTTTGGCGAAAATCGGCCAGCAGGATGCTGGTGGACGAGGCGAACCGATCCGCGATCATGCTGGGCGGCGGCAGCAGGACGGTGGGCACGTTGGCACCGCGGGTAATGCCCTCCCACAGGACCAGGAGCGAGAGGCCGAAGATCGCCGGCACCGCCAGGCGCAGCGCCCGGCGCGCGGATGGGTTTTTCGGGGTTTGGCGGGCGAGCCACGTGTTGAACCACCAGGCCGCCAGCCAGAAGCCGATAGCGCCGAGGATCACCAGCCAGTTCACCGCGCCATCCCCATGCGTCTGAGCGCGATCCGGTTGGCCAGCCCGACCAGCGCCACCAGCGCCGCCGCCAGGGCAGCCGCCGCGAACAGGGCCGACCAGATCTGGATGGTCTGGCCGTAGTAGCTGCCCGCCAGCAGCCGGGCGCCGAGGCCGGCGACAGCACCGGTTGGCAGCTCGCCAACGATGGCGCCGACCAGGCTGGCCGCTACCGCGACCTTCATCGAGGTGAACAGATATGGCACCGACGAGGGCCAGCGCAGCTTCCAGAATGCCTGCCAGCGGCTGGCGCTATAGGTCCGCATCAGGTCGAGCTGCAGCGCATCGGGCGAGGTCAGCCCCTTGGCCATGCCGACCACCACCGGGAAGAAGCTGAGATAGGCCGAGATCAGCGCCTTTGGCAGCAAGCCACTGATACCAACCGCGTTCAGCACCACGATGATCATCGGCGCGATGGCAAGGATCGGGATGGTCTGCGAGGCCACCACCCAGGGCATCACGCTCATCTCCATCGCCCGGTTATGGACGACGCCGACCGCCAGCAGGATGCCGGTTACGGTGCCGATGGCAAACCCCAGCAATGTCGAGGAAAGCGTGATCCAGCCATGAAAGACCAGGCTGCGCTTCGAGGTGATCCGTTGCTCGACCGTTGTCCGCCAGATCTCGATGACAACCTGATGCGGGGCCGGCAGCACCGGGCGTTCCTGCGCCATGGTGTTGGCGATCAGTTGCGAGGTGGCAATGGTGGTGCCCGCCCGCTCGGCCTGATCACGCTCCCACGGGGCGTTGAGGAAAACAGCGCCGATGTACCAGAGCGCGATGATGGCCGCGATGACCGTGGCGAGGTCGACCAGCGCCAAAGTGCGGGCGACCCGCTCGTCCTGCTCAGTGCAGGAATAGCCCATAATCTCCAGCGGCAGTCGCACGTTGCCGCCGATGGTCCGCCAGGGGTACAGCCCGGCGGCCTGAAAGACGTAGCCGTAGGACCGGTTCAGCCGCGCCTGATGCGGGCTGACGCCGTTGACGGTGATGGTGCCGGAGGTCGGCTGTTCCAGATCGGCGACGACCCGCAGGAAGGTGGTCTTGCCGCAGCCGGAGGGGCCGATGAACGAGACGAAATCGCCCTGCCCCACGGTCAGATCGATATCCTTCAGCGCGTGAACCGGCGCGTCCGCAGTCTCGAATACCAGGTTCAGTCCCCGTGCTTCGATAACCACAGAATCCGTCGCTGGCGCCGTCGCCGGCGCCGTAGTTGAATTTATGCCATCTCGCCCCTCACCGTTCGCCAGGCAGCGATGACCGCCTCCGCGGCATAGTCTCCCTCGGCGTTATCGGTTGAATGCGCCGAGACCGAGATGCGCATGATGGCGCGCCCGTGCCAAACCCCATGCGAAGGGTAGCAAATGCCCTCGCGCTGGATCCGCGCCAAGGTCTCGCGGGTCGCCGCATCGGCTCTGTCAGCGTCGTCCTCGGGTCCAAAGGCGACGGCAACCTGGTTCAACACGACCTCGTTGACGATGCGGATTCCCGGCTCCGCCGCCAGCCGCTTGGCAATCCGCCGGGCGACGCGGCAGCGACGGCCTACCATTTCCGCAACACCGGTCCGACCCAGCGCACGCAGCACCGCCCAGACGGCGAAACCTCGCGCGCGGCGCGACAGTTCAGGGGTGTAGTCGCCTGGGTCGCGTAGATCGGCGCTGTGCGGCAGATAGCTCGCGGTCAAGCTCATTGAACGCTGCAACGCGGCCTGGTCGCGAACAAAGACGAATCCGCCGTCATAGGGCGTTTGTAGCCATTTGTGCCCATCGGTCGCCCAGGAATCCGCGCCCTCGACGCCCGCCGCCAGTGCGCTGCAATCCGGACAGGCCCGGGCCCACAGGCCAAACGCCCCGTCCACATGGACCCATGCGCCATGGGCCCGTGATGCCTTGATGGTCGGGCCGAAGGGATCGAAGGCGCCGGAATTGATGTGGCCCGCCTGGGCGATGACGATGGTCGGGCCATTCAGTGGCCGCAGCGCCTCACTCAAAGCCCCGGCGATCATCCTCCCCTGCCCATCCGCCGCCACTCGAATGACCCGCTCGGCACCGAAGCCGATCAGCCTCAGCCCCATGAATACTGTAGAATGGGCTTCCTCGCCGAGCACGACATTGACTTCCGGCGCGCCGAACAGCCCCTTGGCCTCGACATCCCAGCCGGACTGCCCAAGCAGTGCGTTTCGCGCCGCTGCCAGCCCAATAGCGTTGGCCATGGTGGCGCCGGTGGTGAAGCCGAAGCCTGCGTCGCGGGGCAGGTCGAGCAGGTCAAGCATCCAGCGCCCGGCGGTCTCCTCCGCAGCCGCGGCGGCGGGCGTCGACAAAGCCATCGCCGCATTCTGTCCCCAGGCCGAGGTCAGCCAGTCGGCGGCAACACCTACCGGATGCGAGGCGCCCACGACCCAGCCGAAGAAGCGTGGGTTGGGGATCGCTAACAGGCCGGGATCGGCCATGGCCACCAGTTCATCGATCACCTCAACCGGCGGCTTGCCGGATTCGGGAACCGGGCCGCCGAAGCGCCCGAGCTGGGTGTCATAGTCCTCGGCAGGCCCAATCGGGCGCGCGGCCACGCCATGGCGAAAGCGGATCGCATGCTCGGCCGCACGCCGTAGCGCCGCCTCGCTGGATGCGGGCAAACCGGCGATCCGTGCCGCCTCACCCATGCTCAGACACCGGAAGGGATGTTGGCGGGATCGCGCATTACCTGTCGCGGCGCCGTAAGTTCCTTCCACTTCGACAGCGCCTGGTTAACGGCCGAGAATGCCGGGCGCGGGACAAAGCGGCCCCGGCCAGGTTGGGGCTGCGAGTTTTGGCCATCGGCCCAGATGATATCGCCCCGCGACAGGGTGTAGCGGGCCTGTGCTGAGACCTTGATGCCCTCGAACACGTTGTAGTCGATGATCGATTTCTGCGACGCCGCCGAGATGGTTTTCGAGATCTTCGGATCCCAGACGCAGATATCGGCATCCGCACCCTCGACGATGGCGCCTTTCAGCGGGTAGATATTCAGGATCTTCGCGATATTCGAAGACGTTACGGCGACAAATTCATTCATTGTCAGCCGCCCGGTCTCGACCCCCCTGGTCCATAGCACCGCCAGCCGGTCCTCGAGCCCGCCGGTGCCGTTCGGAATCATCGGGAAGCCCTTCAATCCCATACGCTTCTGCGCCGTGCTGAAAGCGGCATGGTCAGTTGCTACCACCTGCAGCGAGCCCGCCGCGAGACCAGCCCACAGGCTGTCCTGATGGTCCTTGCTGCGGAACGGTGGCGACATCACACGGCGGGCGGCATAGTCCCAATCCTTGTTGAAATACTCGGTCTCGTCGAGGGTCAGGTGCTGGATCAGCGGCTCGCCGTAGACCCGCATGCCCTTCTGGCGGGCCCGGCGGATTGCCTCATGCGCCTGCTCGCAGGAAGTGTGAACGACATAGAGCGGCACGCCCGCCGCATCGGCGATCATGATGGCGCGGTTGGTCGCCTCGCCCTCGACCTCAGGCGGGCGTGAGAAGGCGTGGCCTTCGGGGCCGATCAACCCCTCGGACATGAACTTCTCCTGAAGTGCCGCCACCACGTCGCCGTTCTCGGCATGGACCAGTGGCATGGCACCCAGGGCGGCGCAGCGCTGGAACGAGGCGAACATCTCGTCGTCCTGAACCATCAGCGCGCCCTTATAGGCCATGAAGTGCTTGAACGTGTTGATGCCGCGCTTCACCACTTCGGCCATCTCGTCGAAGATACCCTGGTTCCAGCCGGTGATCGCCATGTGATACGAGATATCGGAGCAGATCTGTGGCGCCGACTTGCGGTCCCAGTCCTTGACCGCGTTGACCAGCGAGCCGTCGGCGCCGGGCAGCACGAAATCGACCAGCATGGTGGTGCCACCGGAGGCAGCCGCAAAGGTGCCGCTCTCGAAGGTCTCGGTCGCGGTGGTGCCCATGAAGGGCATCTCGAGATGGGTATGCGGGTCGATGCCGCCGGGGATGACATAGGCATCGGCCGCATCGACGGTCTGGTCGCCCTTGAGGTTTTGGCCGATGGCGGCGATCTTCTCGCCCTCGATCAGGACGTCGGCTTTGTAAGTACAGTCGGCGGTGACGATGGTGCCGTTTTTGATGACTTTGGTCATGGGTCAGTCTCCCTCACTGTCTGGTTGCATCAAGCGCGTGTCGCCGGTCCGGATCCAATCAATAATCAACTCGTGGACATCGCGCGTCTGTGCTCCTGAATCGGTCAGGAAATTCATCTTTGAACGAACCTTGCGATGCCCTCGGAGGCATTCTTCCGAATATGTGAGCGCTTCAACCTCACGCTCCTCCAAAATAAGCGACAGGGCTCGCGTTGTTGTAAAATCGCCAAACGTATCAACCGCGTCAACGAAGTCCGCGTAGGAACGCATCGCGAGCTCTTCGATCATTGACAGCACGCCATCGAGCGCCGCAAACAGTCGCGCAACGTTGCCCTGAGGTGTAACGCCAGCATCATTCCAGTCAATCTTGCGAAAGATCGGTGCACGGCAACTTGCAGAAAAAAAGGCGCGCGCAAAAAGCGGCCAATCGCGACTGTCGGTTTCGGTGATCTGCCATAATAGGGGGTCTAGTTCGAATGGCTTGATCCGAACTTCAATCCAGCTGAGCGGTTGGTTTGAGGCGGCTTTGAGTTCGACAGACACGAAATGATCGCTCAACCGGCGAAACAAAACGTTCTCGCGCTTTTGCCATCCACTCCCGCGGACAGCCAACTTTAACGCTGAAAGGCACTCCCGGGCAAAGATTTTCCGAGACGCTTCAACAACGCCTTCCGTCGCTTCGTAGGGGTGGATCGCCCAGAGCATTTCAATCGACGATCTCGGCCGTCTCGACCACCGCGTGGAACAGTACGTTGGCGCCCTTGGCCGCCCATTCTTGCGAAATTTCCTCGGCCTCGTTGTGGCTGAGGCCGTCGACGCAGGGGCACATGACCATCGAGGTCGGGGCGACCCGGTTGATCCAGCAGGCGTCGTGGCCGGCACCGGAGACGATGTTCATGTGGCTGTAGCCGAGGCGTTCCGCCGCGCCGCGCACGGCGGCGACACAGCCCTGATCGAACGCGGGCGGGTCGAACTGGCCGACGATCTGGCTCTCGAACTCGACCCCCAGCGCCTGGCACAGCTTCGGGGCGCGCTCCATCAGCTCGGCCACCATCGCCTCCAGCGTCGCGAGCACATGCGAGCGGAAATCGACCGTGAAGACCGCCCGGCCGGGGATGATGTTGCGGCTGTTGGGGTAGATGTCGACATGGCCGATGGCGCCGACCGCGTTCGGCTGGTGCTCCATGGCGATCTGATGCACCAGCTCGGTGATCTGCGCCAGGCCGCGCCCGGCGTTCCTGCGCATCGCCATCGGGGTCGAGCCGGTGTGGCTTTCGCGACCGGTGACGGTGATCTCGATCCAGCGCAGCCCCTGGCCATGGGTGACGACGCCGATATCCTTGCCCTCGGCCTCGAGGATCGGGCCCTGCTCGATGTGCAGCTCGAAGAGCGCCTTCATCTGGCGCCCCCCCACCGGCTCCGATCCCTTGAAGCCGATGCGTTCCAGCTCGTCGCCGAATGTCAGGCCCTTGGCGTCGGTGCGACCATAGGCGAAGTCCTGGGTGATAACGCCCGCAAAGACGGCGGACGCCATCATGGCGGGGGCGAAGCGGGTGCCCTCCTCGTTAGTCCAGTTGACCACGACGATCGGGTGTTTGGTCTTGATCTCGCGCTCGTTCAGCGAGCGGATAATTTCCAAGCCACCCAGCACGCCGAGCACGCCGTCGTATTTGCCGCCGGTCGGTTGGGTGTCGAGGTGGCTGCCGACATAGACCGGGGGCAGGTCGGGCTCGGTGCCTTCGCGCCGGGCGAACATGGTGCCCATCTGGTCGACAGCCATGGTCATCCCCGCGGCCTCGCACCACTTGGCGAACAGACGGCGGCCGGTGGCATCGTCATCGGTCAGGGTCTGGCGATTGTTGCCGCCAGCAATGCCGGGGCCGATCTTGGCCATCTCCATCAGGCTGTCCCACAACCGGTCGCTGTTGATGGTGAGGTTCGCGCCCAGATTTGCATTCGGAGGTGCCATGGTATTCTCCCTGAGATCGCCGCCTTGACCGTTTGGTAAAATTCACGCTACCAAGCCTGCCGAACGGGTCAAGGGACAATTTGCAGCGGGAGGGGTAGGATTGCCCGACGACAAGCCTATTGCCGGTGACGAGAGCCGGGGCGCCCGCGCCGAGCAGACCGCGCGTCGCACCCGAATCCAGGCCGAGAACAGCGAAAAAATTCTTGGCGCGGCACTGGATGTGTTCTCGCAGGAGGGCTTTCGCGGCGCGACCATCGACCGCATCGCCGAGGCGGCGGGGATGTCGAAACCTAACCTCCTGTATTATTTCCGCAGCAAGGATGAGATCTACCAAGTGGTATTGGACCGTATGCTGGAAGCCTGGCTAAAGCCGTTGCGCGAATTGGACCCCGAAGGCGACCCGATGCACGAGCTTTCCGATTATATTGAGCGCAAGCTGGAGATGGCCCGCGACTATCCGCGTGAGTCGCGTCTGTTCGCCAGCGAGATCATGCGCGGCGCGCCGATCCTAGGCGACGTGCTGTCCGGTCCGCTGAAGGCGCTGGTCGACGAGAAATGCGCGGTCATCCGAGGATGGATCTCGGCCGGCAAGATCGCGCCAATCGACCCGCGCCATCTGCTGTTCTCGATCTGGGCGACGACCCAGCATTATGCCGACTTCGACACCCAGATCAGGGCGGTCCTGGGAGACGATGGCGACGACCGGTTCAACGATGCGGCGCGGAGCCTGGAGCATCTGTTTCTGGACGGACTGCGGCCGCGTTGATTTTGGCGCCTCCCACATGGTCGGGGCCGAGCAGGATAATCAGCCCGACAAACGTGGCCCCTGCCCCCAACAGCACCGAGGCCGACACCCAACCGTGGCCCAACACTCCCTCCCAAAAGATGACGAAACTTGGAACCAGGTAGCCATAGGCCATGACCTTGGACGACGGCAGCCGTAAGGTGGCGAATTGCACCATCAGGAACGAGCCGGCGGTGGCGAAGACCGCCAGGTACGCGATGGTGATCCAGACGATATCGGGCAGCGCCGTCCAGTCGGTCGCCATAATTGCGGGCGCTCCGGCGAGGCTCAGCAGCAGCGTCCCGGCGACGATGGTGCCGAAGGTGAACACCAGCACCGGCTCGCCCCGGCTAAGGCGGCGGACCAACGGGGTGTAGAAGGCATGGGCGGCACAGCCGAACAGGAATACGATCTCGCCGCGGCCGAGGTCGAAGGCCATAATCCGGTCGACATCCGCCCGAAAGATCACCCAGATCGCCCCGGCGCCAGCAATCGCAAGGCTGACGGCGATGCGTGGCGTGATCACCTGACGCAGCAGGAACCAGCCGAAGACCGCGCTCATCATCGGGGTGAGGGTGAAGACGGCGGCAGTGGAGATCGGGTCGGTCAGCCGCAACGCCACGAACATCAGGAAGAAATAGCAGGCAAAAACCCCGCCCAGCAGCGGATAACGCCACAGCGCGTCAAGGTGCTCGCGGCGGAGACGGCGGAGCGCCAGTGGCGCCAGCAGGCATCCGGCGAGGGCGAACCGGATTGAGTTCAGCGCCGCCGGGTCGAGGTGCGGTGCCGCCTGCTTACCCAGCGTGAATGATCCCGAGATCGCCACCGCGAAGGCGAACATCGCCGCGTGGCCCTTCAGCGCTTCGGTGCGGTGTTCTGCCTCGGTCAAACCATTCTCCAACTGGACGGCCCGGGTACCTGTCATCTACGCTTCGCCGGAAACGGTCAACAGCGAGGAGCGGAGATGGCGGGCATTCAATTACCGGATGGCGCGATCCGGATCGACGACATCGTGCCCGCGCGGGCCCCGTGGAGCGCGCGCCTCGAGTCCGGCGAGGTGTTGCGGCTGATCGATCTGGAGGGAAGCCAGGCGATCGATTTCCTCTGCTATAATGCCGACAACCCGGCCGAGCGCTACCATGCGCCCAACACCATCAAGGTGCCGCGCAACATCTTCATCGGGCTGGGTTCGGTGTTACGCTCGAACCTTGCCCGACCGATGATGACGGTGATCGCCGATAGCTGCGGCGGCCATGACACCATCTTCGGCTGCTGTTCGTTCGAGATCGACCGGGTACGTTATGGCCGCACCAACGGCGAGAGTTGCCAGCGCAATTTCGAACGCGAGATGGCGCGGCACGGCATCGGGCCGGAACATGTGGTGGCGAACGTAAATTTTTTCATGAGCGTCCCGGTCGGGCCAGACGGAGCGGCGGGGATCACCGACAGCCAGTCGCAGCCCGGCGACTATGTTGACCTGCGGGCCGAGATGCCGGTGCTGGCGGTGCTGTCGAATTGTCCGGAGGAGCTGAATCCGGCAACTGGTTTGAATGGGCCGACGCCGATTCGGGCGATGGTGTGGCGGAGCGAATAATCCGCCCCCGAAGATTAAGTAAATATTCCGCCAGCTAATGCGACGCTGACCAAAACGGCGGTGCGCCTATCGACGGACGCGCAGGGCCGCTTCAAATGAATCGTCTCTGGACGCGCCTCAAGCTTTCGCTACCGGCATGGATCAATGCCCCAGCCGTTGAAGCTTGACCCGTTGTTGACAGTCCCAAGCCTGTGACTTGTTACAAGCATTTAGAGCGAAAACGAGCGCAAATAAATTCATCCAACCCCTGAAGAAAATTCGCTCGTTTACGGGAGGATTCCATGGCTCCCCGCGTACCAATTTCGCCTGCGGTGCGATCGCTCTC
>Ga0307380_10011303_pt1 | contig 11197 bp, 19 predicted proteins | sample UN3MG_FD_202239 | JGI IMG/M metagenome (GOLD analysis project Ga0307380, IMG submission 202239) | Soil microbial communities from Risofladan, Vaasa, Finland - UN-3 | ecosystem: Environmental > Terrestrial > Soil > Coastal area > Acid sulfate soil | place: Finland: Risofladan, Vaasa | collected... | reverse complement strand
ATGATGTACGCAATTCGATTGATGTGGAATATGTACTTACTGTGTACCCGTACGCATGAACACCTTTCTTATTACGATGGCAGTATTGTATGCGCTGAGTGCGTGTGTTCAACTACTTTGTCTGGCAATGGGACTGTACCCCATGACTACGACAAGGTCGGAAGCGTTCGGAGTTATAGCTTTAGTGGTTGCTCTCGGTATGTTTACGTGGGCAATGTGTTTGTTAATAACAGGAGTAGCGTGAGATGAATGAATGGAAGAATGGGTACTGCGAGGAGTACGGCCTGTTGCTTTGCCGTAATGGTGTGCTTGCTGAGGAGCGCAATGACTTGCGCTTCGACAACAAGGTATTGCGAGGACGCATAGCGTGGCTCGAACGTGAGCTCAGTAAGAAAAGAAAGGAGATCGCTGATCTCGTTGACACTGGCAATGAGTTACTCAAAAGGATCCCTGTAGTCACCCAAGAACTGGAGGAGTTTCCTATGCCTAGGTACAGATACACTATGGAGAGGAGTAAATAGATATGACGTGGACTTGTGTATTAAGTATGATAGGGTATGCGATTGTGTACATGGTAGTAGCATGTGCGATCGTGTTGTTCGTAACCGCCATAGTAGGCGACGCACTCCGTGCTCGTGATGCACGGAAGGGAGTAGAAAGAGATGACTATGAAAAGTAACAGAGGGCTAGAGATACGCGTGGGGTACACCATCGTGGCCGCAGTTACAATGGCATGTGCGATGTACTTGAGCGCGGTTGATGGAGCGACAGGCAATGCCGTCGTGGATTTCTGCGGCGAGGATACCACTGACCTGACTGGCTTCGGCTATTGTATGGGCGCAGTGGATGGGGTAGGCACGGCCTTGGTGTTGACGGGTCATGCGTGTATACCCGCTGGTGTTACCATCGGACAGACAGTGAAGATGGTAGTAAAGAAACTTGATGAGCATCCTGAGCTGTTAGATAAAATGTTTCCGATCACGGCGGCTTATGTCATCGCGGATGCATGGCCCTGTATACCTGAGCTCGACGAGGATGGTCGACCTATCCTTGACATGATGCCCAACGTAGAACCTAGATAACCCCATATGATATGGGAAGGAGATGCTACTATGAATAATACCACCGCAGGTTGGACTGCATATGGCGTGAAGTGTGAGGAGGTAGTTGAGCTTAAGAAGGAGATCGACAGGCTAGGCGTTGCATACAACCGTCTCCACAACATGCTGGGTGATGCAGATAATGAGATCATCAAACTCACTGACACTAACCGTACACTACGGGCTACCATAGCTGAGCTGAGCGAGGAGGCTAGTGATAATCGTTCTATCGCTGGGAGTAATGCGCAGTACGCACGTGATGTAATCAAGCTGAACGAGAAACACCAAGCTCAGATTGATAGCTTGAAGCGAGCCTGTGATTACTGGCAGGAGCAGGCGATAAGGGGCAGCAAGTTGAACGCGAAGCTAGAGACTGCGATCCACAAGGTGAAGGAGTTATGCCGTGGAACACAATGACTATGGAGGCACTGCGTTTAGCAGGGAGCAACCCTACATTCAGATGGATGTGTACCCTAATCACGGGGCTGTAGGCTACGATGAGCAGACGTATCTAACTGACCTGCCAACCAGACTATTCGATCTGGGCTTTAGCTTGGTCGAGGATCGTAACCCTGCTGATGGTGGCTATGCAGGGGCCACTGAATACAAGCGCATATTCCACGGGATGGTGATCTATATCTCTGTGACCCCGCGTAATTGGGGCCCCAACAGGGTGATGCACGCATACATTGACGATCCGTGCGCTGATGTAGTATACTTGGACTTGACCGCGGCTTACGCCGAGGACTTGATACGAGGACGAGGTAATGTTTATATGTTCAACGCTTATACAAGCTAAGGAGGTAGTGATGGCACGACGCAAGAAGAAAAGTTTAGTATGGCTGGTGATGATCCTTGTCACCGATGAGGTTAACACGCAAGGCAAGGTGGTGCAAGTGGAGGTCAAGGCACCCGATGACAGACGAGCTAGGTCTGAGGCACTGACGTTCGCTCGATCTGTTTATAAGAAGGACGGTGAGAAGCAAGGCTACTACATCAAGGCACTGTCAAGCATGAATCTTGACGGTGTGTTGGAGAACAACAGCGTGCTGGACTACAAGCCTGATGAGGTACTGACTAGAGGTAACATCGGCAGGTCTGTTGTGAACTCATTGCAGAAGGTCAAGCCTGCCAAGCACCCAGCCAAGGCGCTTGTCCCTGCTGTAACCGCACCGCCTATAGTCAAGGTGGATTACTCACCTCTTGAGAATCCAATGACTGAGGCTGTGGTCAAGGCACTCAAGCGACACGAAGTATTGTACTATGACAAAGACAACAGAGTAATCGGAGAACATTTATGATTAGGACATACAACACGAACTATGCTACCATGTCATTCGATGTTGAGCTGGTGCCTGCTGGCATCCTGACCAACCCTCGCAGTACTCACCACTACAACCAAGTAATGGAAGCATTGGGAACCAAGTCCAATCCATACCGAGATCAACGTGTCGGGTGTGCAATGCACATTGATGGTATCAGTGCGGAGTTCGCTCCGTTTACACCAGTCACCACGCCCAGCCAACTCATGGACTACTACAATAATGGCAAGGCTGCGCTCGAGTCACGTATCCGTATGCCCTTGAACGGCATGGACTACATCGACCTCGATGAGGTGCAAGGATTCAGTGAGGAGGACACACCCTTCCTTGTGCGTGAGACGCAGACGTTTGGATGTAGCCCTGACTACCTTAATGGTAGGCGCAGGATAGTACCGCTGTCTGTTAAGAAGCGTAGCCTCCGTGAGTTGGGGTTACACTGGCACCTTGATCTCCGCCCTGAGTATTGCGATCAGCGTGATGAGAGAGCCAAGGCAATGGGTAAGGTACCTACCAATGCGGTAGCACTGGCCCAGATAGCCGATCAGATCCGCAGAAAGACGGCGTTCCTGTTTGATACCCGGCATCCGCGTCTTAACCTGTGGTATAGACAGCCCGGTCTATATCGTCCCACACCATATGGGATTGAGTACCGTGCCTTTGGCTCGGAGATATGCAACGATCAAGACAAGTTATATACCCTTGCCAATGTGATGCACACCTTCATGAAGGATCACTTCAAGGGCACTGACGTTAGGATCACAGAAGGAGAAGCCGGATGATACCCTATGAAGATATCAACGTGCATGATGCACGCATGTACTGGGATGGCTGTACTGTATTCAAGTACAGCGTGGATGATGGTACGGTATGTCCATATCATATGGAGATAGAGTACGAGCGTAATGAGGAGGAGGAAGACTACGGCGACGCGCCTTTCGAGGAACATCAGGTATGGCTGACTGCCTTGGGTGATGAGGCGACAGGTGCTGATGAGTGGGTGTCGGGTCGGCGTCTATTCAAAGCACCCGAGTACATCATGCATCGCTTTAATGTGGAGTACATCCCCATACTATATGGGGAATATGCTACTGGTGTAGTGCGTGTGTGTGTTGAGCCACTCGATCGGTTCGCGCAGAAGGGCATGTCCCTTCACAATATAACGCACCTGCCCTTGGTTGAAGTGACTGATGCCCGTATAGCGATAGGGCCATACCAAGGCATGGGCCTTGAGTGTGTGCTGTTGCCACACCAAGCACCTTCCATGTCCGGTAGGCATACCATCGTGCATGGCATTGCACATGTGTTACGGGTAGGTACACCACAGTGTATGCGTAGGAACATTACCTCTGAGCAGGCATCGGCTAATGCCCATGCTCTGGTGAAGGAACTGTTTACTACGGGCGCACAGGTAGCGGTGCCTGACTTCTCTCTATGTGTAATCAAGCACCGTACACGCAGTGACTTCGGCTTCGTGATGTATCGTGGCAACATGATAGGTACGGTGGACTACGCAGGAGGTGAGCTGTACTTTCACGGCAGCGTGAACTGGGGTAGTGATAGTATGGAGGCCGAGAAAAAAGGCAAGCACTCTGTGGTATCACGTCTGATTACCAACCACATCAACTGGAAATTATAAGGAGAACGTTATGGGATTTGATACTAAAAAACTTGGGGCGTATGGCACGCTCCGATACGGACACGGTAACTATTCGTGGGCATTAGAGAACGCTGAGATTGTAATGCTTGAGGATAAAGTGAAGGGCTACACCATGAGAACACACGGCGGCTTCCCTGCTGTATTCGAGGGGCCCCCCGATGCTGAGATCACAGTGGATGTGTTCGACTTGGCTAAGCTAGACCCACAGGTCATGGAAAGCATAGACGGCATGGAGTTTGGTTGCGGTTACTTCCGTAGGCTGGAGCTTACTGAGAATGGCAATGAGATATGGCTGTACGTCATGCCACCTGAGGCAGCAGCTCGGTTCCCTTACGACGTACCAACAGGTGATTGGAATACTTACGAAGGAGCACAGTACTGATGAACGTAGAAGAAAGAGCAAAGCGTTTGATCCGCGGCCATCCACTCTATAGTGACACACGACGCGGCGGTAGCAGGTGGGTTCGCAACGACGATAACCTGCGGGTGACGGAGGATTACACCATACCGCCCCTCCTTTTTGCCACTATACCTACCCGCGAGGCAGCAACACCTGAGTTCCAGATGCATATGCTGTGTAGTGGAGGGTACCCAAGAGTTGAGAAAAGGCCCGAGGATAATACCTTACATTTGTCTACTGCTTATGGTGCACTGGTAGTGCCTGAGGAAGGCGATGACTTGGTTCTCCTTCGACAGGATGCGTACTCCACTATGTGTGGGGGCCAGCAGATATCCATTACCTCGGCGGGGCCGGACAACAAGCCGGACGTATATCGTACTGGGTGGCTGTCACCTCGTAGAATAGACTACGGGCATATGGACAATTGCGCCAGTCTTCGAGAGGGACTGGAAGATAACACCATCGGTATCCTTACGGTACAGGTGGACACGCGTGAGTCCAACTCCCTGTTCGTGGAGGCATGGGATAAGATAGCGGATGAGTGTGCCGACTACGACGACATGTCCTATGCTCGGAGGGAGTACCCCTCTCCCGTGCATGCTGGACAGACGGCAGTCATCTGGATCTTCCATTGCAGGTGGGAGGAGGAGCACGACGACAATAAGGGTGCTGGTGACTATGATGACGAGGTATGTGTTCACTGCGGCGACACCATGTCATACAACGAGGACATAGATAGTGTATGGTGCTATGACTGTGACTCGGACGAGTGGACACGTGGTAGAGCAGAGGATGATGACATAGATGATAGCTGCCAAGACAGGCGCGATGCATGGATGTCAGGTGTTTCTGACTGGTACCACTGGGAGCGGGGACAGGGTTATGTGTTCGATATAATCACCAATAATGGGCGGTGTGTTACTGAGAAACCCAACGCGGAGTTCCCTACACCTGCCTTCTACGGTGGGATAAAAGATAATTGGGCTAGCGCCACCTGTGCGTGCTGGAGGACTAATACTATGCCTGCTTCTATGTTTACTATCTTGCCTGAGGTGGGAGAGATAGAAGGGCCGACGGATACTAAGCTCCTGACCCTTGGTATATTTAATGCCTTGCAGTACCAGCCAGAGTTCGACAATGAGTGTTGCTTCGGAAGGGAGGAGACGCGTAATAGTTTTTGGGCTGGCACTACACGGCTGCGTCTACCTATATTCATATCTTGTGACGTGGGTAAGGGCACAATGAGTACCCTGAACATCATGAAGAACTTGATTGAGAACGCAGCCTACATAAGATCGAAGTTCTGCTGTGAAGTAGTAGTACCTGAGGGCGTGGCTGCTAACCCGAAGGAAGGGTACCACTACACGGACAGCGTTACCCTCGTACCATGTGCACCTGACATGGTTGACATAGCTCAAGGAGGAACACAATGAAAGAACGTAACCGTAAGATAGGCATAGAGATAGAGAATGAAAGTCTCGCTATCACTATGCATACACTCTCGGAACATCTATATGCCCAGCCCCCGTACTGCTGGTTGGCCGAGTCTGATGGTTCGCTTCGGGGCGGAGGCCTAGGCTGGGAGATTAAGACTACTAGTGGTGGGCTTCCCTTTGATACTGTAATACAATCACTCAATGTCCTGTACCCCTGCTTGGTAAACAGCACTGGTGTGTGGAGAGCAGCCGTACATGTACATGTTGACTGCATGGATCTGACTGCGTTGCAGCGTGCCTATGTACTGTGCCTAGCCTATGCCTATGATGATAGCATCTTCACTCTCACTGGCAGGGATAGGATCGAGTCAAACTTCTGCGTACCTATGGCACACAAGAGGTGGCACGTACTTAATACCATCGAGGTGCTATCTACAAGGGGAGTCCTAGAAGGGTATGGTAAGTACACCAGTGTTAATGCCAATAGCCTTATGAGCTTCGGTACTATTGAGTTCAGGCACATGAGGACACCGGCCACTGACTCGTCTGTTGCATCAGTAGTGGCATCCCTTGATGCCATCAAGAGGTACGCCACAATAGCGTATGAGATAGTAGACTCAGTTAAGTTTGCGGGGCGGGTACAAAACTCTGATGATGTGCGTGCTTCTTTCTTACGTATCCTCGATAGCGGGTATCTTGATGAGCTAGGGCTGGTGCCTAATCCCGAGCACGTGCTGGACATACTGTCTATATGGAGTGGACATGCCTCGCTCCCGTTTGAGCTGGACTTGGCCAGCGTGCGCAAGGTAAGCTACCGATCCCGTGAGGAGGACACACCACCGGAGTATCCAGACGAGCGGTCCTTCCGTGATTACCTAATAGATACCCTACCCGAGCGGGACTTCAGTGGTGAGGATGTTATACAGGTACAAGCCGGTGTGCTAGATGGTATGGTCGAGGCGCACTTCATTATAAATGAAGAAGGAGATAGATAATATGTGTGGAATTTTTGGTAACATATCGCTCGTGAAAACAGGGGCGAATTATAAAACAACGAAGACCTTGCATGACATGGCACTCATGTCTCAGGTCAGGGGTACTGATGGTACTGGCGTATTCTTTCTCGATCATAAGAGTGAGCTGATGTACTACAAGGAACCTACCTGTGCCAGTGCGTGCATGGACAAGACACAGCTTGATAAGATGGTGACACGGAGTCGGTTCACAATAGGGCATGTGCGTGCTGCTACACAGGGAAGTATGACCGAGGCGGATACTCACCCGTTCATATACGAGCATGTCGTGGGTGTACACAATGGTACCATCATGCTATGGGACGACGTGCCTGTACTTAAGGATAGCACGGCAGCGATGGACTCGTCTGCTATCTACGATGTACTGAACGGTACGGGTAGTGACGAGGCTGCCGTTGGTAAGGTGTTAGGTGGGCTAGAGATAGGTGCGTATGCACTTGTGTGGTACGACAAGAGGATCAAGCAGCTGCGCTTGGCTCGTAACAACGAGCGTCCTCTGTACATAGCCCATACCTCTACTGATATATGGATAGGCAGTGAGTTGCGTATGTTGGAGTGGGCACTCGATCGTAATGGGTACCTCATCTCGTCGGCGTATTCTGTCGACTCTCATAAGCTACTGTCCATTCCTATGGACGGGACGCCTGCTACCATAAGGGATTACTACGAGGACATTGACGTTACCTCTGTCAGTCTAGGTGCGTACAATAACTCGTCGTACAAAACTGGGTTCTGGAACTCCTCCTACCCTAGTTCGGGGCAACTCGGCTCGTATGATGCGTGGGACGATGACGATGATGATGTTGTCTTTAATAGGACGGGTCATCGACCAGTTAGCTGGCACGATAGGCAAGAGGTACTGCCCCAGACCAACACACTGATTACTGCGATTACCGTAGACGCACAGTGGCCTGCACTACCCGATCCTGTTAAGAAGTCAACACGAGATAAGATCCAGAACGCCATCATTAAGATAGTAGGTGTTCTACCGGAGGGCAAGCGCTACGTCTCCTTGTACGATCAGTTGGGTGATGTCCTTGCTGATAAGATAGAGGGAGCTACTGTTAATATTAGTGGGCAACGACAGTACCCCATCCACATCGTGCACCTTGATGAGGACGGTACTCCCTATGCTTACATCGTTGTGGATGGTATGAAGAAGCCGGTATCTCTCGCATCCCTATGGACTAAGGGAGGTGCCCTGTACAACGGACTCATTAAGATAGACGAGCTCTTGCTTGCCAAGAAGGAGGCCATCGTTACGTGTGGTAGGCTTACATCTATACGAGCCTATGCACATGGAGATGTAGCATACAGGGGTATCCTGCCTTACACCTTGGACGTTACCGATGTGGCAGAGGGTATCGACTTGTCCAGTGTGGAGGGGAAGGATCTGATTGAGGCGTTCTACTTCGAACACCCTGATATGGTAGATCAAACCTCGGATGAGTTCAACTGGGATCATGGTTGGGACTCTTATGAAATCACAGAAGGAGTATATTAACATGAGCAAGATATTTATTCTTTGTCGGAACAAGAACAACAGGAACTCCTCGGCTGCACTGGAGCGTGCACTACTGGCCGAAGGGCTGGATGTATACAGGGTGACAGCCAACCGCATCCCTCTGCGTAGGGTGGAGGACGCGGACTTCATCATCAACCACGGTGTGAGTGCTGTGCCTATCTGGATAGACCGGGTGAAGGGCACCTGCATCTGGCTCAACGCACCTAACACAGTGCGCATCAGTGCTGACAAGTTACGTAGCCAAGAAGCACTGGAAGCAGCAAGCATCCCGTGTCTTGAGGCTACTACCGAGTACAACAGGGCCGTCGACTGGCTCACTGAGGGTAGCCGTGTGGTCTCTCGCCTTACCCTTAGTGGTAGTCAAGGTAGGGGTATCGTACTGTCACCGCCTGATGGACTACCAGTACACGCTGGTCTATACACCAAGGTAGTAGAGGGTGATGGGGTACGTGAGTACCGTGTCTACATCGTGGGCGGTAAGGCTGTTGACATGGTGCAGAAGCGTAGGTTCGGGGCTGATCGTCGTGAGCGGGACAACATAGAGGAGAATGAGTACACTCGTACTATCCGTGCGCACCGTAACGGATGGGTGTTCTCTCGCAACAACAACGATGCAACACCAGAGATACAGCATCACATCAATGAGCTGGCCGAGAGAACGGCCTCTGCTATTGGGCTGGGTTGGGGAGGCATCGACTTGATCGCAGTACCTAATGGTAAGGGGAACTTAAAGGATCTGCGTGTTGTCGAACCCAACACCAGCATAGGTCTGTCGGGTGATGGGGCTACGCTTACCATCCTGTCGGCAGCTATCAAGGACATGGTGATGCATGACAACAGGTAGTGATATCACTTACTGTCTATTCTGGCAGGACTGTTTAGATGGGGTCGAGTGCCCCCGTGCACTGGATGATGAGAGACTGGCCCAACTCATGGAGCTGGGCAATGACCTCGAGCCGTGCGTATACATTGAAACACCTTGGTGCTTTGACGCCAAGCTACTGATGGAGGTACCAACACGTGACTAAGAAAGATTACATTGCGATAGCTGCGATCATAGAGAGCATACCATATGATGCGATTAGCAAGATCAATCGGCTCAAGCTTATCCTTAAGTTCGCTCACCTGATGGGCGAGGATAACCCACGCTTTGATAAGGCAAGGTTTACTGTTGCTTGCTTGGGAGAAGAGACCTATGAGATGGAAGCATAAGCTGGTATACGTTGAGTGGGTAGATGCGAGTCAACCCATACCTGAGTGGGTATTCTTTGCCGAGGTTGAGGCTGGTGTACCTATACCCTGTCTATCCGTTGGCTGGGTGCACACATACAACAAGGATATACTGGTGCTCTTGCCTGCTGTGTCGGGCATGGACACTGATACTCCTGCTGGCATGGGGACTATGACCATACCACGCAGTGCCATCAGATCTATCAAGGAGATTATACTATGAGTGATCTTATCAATGACTTGCGCTATGAAGCACAAGGAGAACTGTTCGGAGATACCTTGTTAGAAGAAGCAGCAGACCGCATCGAACAACTGGAAGCAGAGTTACGTGACATCAGGGCAGGCCACACTGTAACCACAGAATTTAATCTGGCCCCTACAATGAAGGAAGGAGCCATCAGGGATAAGTTGGTGGAGTTGGGGTGGGGAACGCCTGAACGTATCGCGGAACTGGAAGCAGCATTACGTGAAATTGTCTTGTATGCAAAACCGAAATACCGTAGCACCAGAGATAAGTTAGTACGAGATGGTGTTTGCTTATCTGGAGGGCTTTTGCATTACGAATCTATGCCTCATGTAATTCATGCTGGAAAAAAAGTATTACTGCGGGAGAAAGAGAATGAGTAATGAAGAGAGAGAGATCAGAGACTATGAAGACTTGAACGCACATACCGCACTAAGTCTTAACAAGGCGCAGCATCGCATCGAGGAACTGGAAGCAAGGCTAGAATTTAAACAAAAGAATACTGATGCCCTCGTTGCCAGATGGGAACCACATATCGCTGGACTGACAGCCTTAAACGAATCGTACTTAAGGCATATGGAAGCCGCAAGGAAAAAGGTACTTGAACTCCAAGCCAAGCTGGATGCTGTGCAGCCCTTACCTGATAAATGGCGTAAATACACATTAACCAACTTCCACTCTGCCGATTGCGCTGATGAACTGGAAGAAGCACTAGGAGAAGCGAAGTGAGTGATCTTGTAAATAGACTGTGCGGGATTGCCAATGAAGAACGGCACAATCAGCACGTTAATGGAATATCGTTTGTATGTGACCAAGCAGCAGACCGCATTGCTGAACTGGAAGCACAAAATACTTTCTGGGCTTGCGCAAAGCACTCCATCAATAACACCTTGAGGTGTGCTATCTGTGACGAAGCCCGTATCGCGGAACTAGAATCCAAGCATGATACATCTGAGTTGCTACATGAAATTGATGAATTAAATCGGCATAACAAGGTGTTGCAGAAAGCAGACATGCACCGCGAAAAGATATGGAAGAACCGTATCGCTGAACTGGAGGCCGAGAAAGTAAATCTAGAGCAACGATACCACTCTCACAAAGTATCTGATAGTGATACTTTACGGGAGCAGAGGTCAGGTAAAAGGAAGATGCATCTTAACGGAGTTGAATGTGTGCATGGAAAATTTCTGCACGAATCCTGTGGCGCTTGTGAAGAAGCACCGAGTATATAAATACATTTTTATGATCA
>Ga0307380_10011302_pt1 | contig 11197 bp, 16 predicted proteins | sample UN3MG_FD_202239 | JGI IMG/M metagenome (GOLD analysis project Ga0307380, IMG submission 202239) | Soil microbial communities from Risofladan, Vaasa, Finland - UN-3 | ecosystem: Environmental > Terrestrial > Soil > Coastal area > Acid sulfate soil | place: Finland: Risofladan, Vaasa | collected... | reverse complement strand
CAGTGGATTCTCGGTCTCCCCACCTCTGACGAGGGGGGCTACGAGTTTCCCTGGAGATCTTCCTGTAGAGCGCGGAAGCTCTCGTCCTCAGCGCCCAGCACCTCGCCGACGACGTCCATCATGACTTTGCTATTGGCTTTCATCACCAGGCGCTCGTCGGCCTTACTCTTGATCGCTGGGCTGACCAGGACCTCCTTCAGGATCGCGATGAAGAAGCCCTTGCTGTTGCGCCGGCCTCGCCCTCCAGTCATCCCAAAGCGCGTCTGCAACTCCAGCAGACGCTCCATCGGGATGAATTCCCGGAACTGTACCGTCTTGTCGATCGACGCAAAGTACTTGTCGACGACGTTCGGGCTGCACGCGAGATCGTCCCACGTCGCCAGCCTCACGTCTGGTTTCTTCTCTTCGTCAGACATTCTGTGTCCTCCTTGTCTATTGGACCACAGGCGCGGGGTATGGGGGCGCCAAGGAGGCTCCCACACCCCCACGCCCCCGCGCCTGTAGATCCCAGTGTCACTAGGTGCCGGCCGTTCGCATGCCAGGCCTACGAGCTCTCGCCCTCAAAATCGAGGAACTGTCCCGAGACGCTCTCCTTGTACGGTGCTCCCGACTTGCCGCTGTTCGCGTAGATCGCGCACTTCTTCAGGTTTATCACCTGCACGCTGTCCATCGTGCGACGCCCCAGGATGTTGAACGTGAAGACGTGCTGCTGGCCATCCAGTGGGTTCACCGTCGGCGCGTTCAGCCCCAAATACACCTCGTCGACGTAAAAGGTGGCGGGGGACGCCGTGGTGTTGACGATGCGGATATCCAGGATCGTCTCCTCGTCGGGCGTGAACGTCCAGTTGAACTCGTTCCAGTCCGCCCCGGACAGAGTCATGCTGCCAGTCATGTCGACGGTCCCGCCGGCATCCGTCCACTGCGCCTTGAACGTCTCGGTGGTCGTCCCCTTGACCCACGCGCGGCAGTGGTACACGCGACCGGGTACCACCACGATGTCCGGCACGTGCTTCACGCCGTCATTCTGCGCCGGCGCCAGCACCTTGAGTCCGTAGTCGCCCACGTACTCGTTGTCGGTATCCCTCGACGGCGTGCCGGTCCCCACGGCCTCCCACGTATTCGTGATGGCGTCCTCGAAGCCACCGTTGGTGACCAGGTTCTGCGCCGTCAATGCAGCCGTCGTCGTCAGGTACTTGACCTCGAGGCCGCCCGCTGGTACCGTGGACACGAAGGTGATCACCCCGGTAGACCAGGCCACCGTGTAATCCACGCCCTCGACCCAATCGACCCCGGCGGTCCGCGTCCGCACGTGCAGGATCGACACCAGCGTCTCGGCCGGCGTGTGCGAGCTCGCCGCAGGAGCCACGTACTCCGTCAGGATGTACGCCGACCCCTTCAGCAGGTCCAGGAACAGCTGCCCCTTGTCAGCACGACTCAGCATCTTGCGGTCCATCGACCACGATCCGCTCGGCGGCTTGGTCCGCTTGTGGTAGCTGTTCTGCAGCCTGCCCAGGCCCCACCCACCCGGCTCCATGCCAGCGTCGAAATCCCACCCCACCGACTCCACTTCCAGCAGGACGGTGTTGTCGTGCTCGATGAGATACTCGATCTCGCCAGGAGCGTAGCTTCCGATCTGTTCTATCCCACTCATTTGAACCCCTCCTCACTCAATCCTCGAACGTCAACACCGCGTCGGCCACCAGCCGCGCGACGCGCCCCTCGTCGTCCCAAACTGCCTGACGTGGCTCGCCGAGCTCCACGTCCTTCACGCCCTGATCCCGCAGATAGTGCTTCCCGTAGCTGCCAGCGGCTCCCGATCCATCGCCGTTGTAGTCGTAGCGGAGGATCTCCGCCACCTTCTCGTAGATCCGCCGCGCCTCCAGCGCACTGTCGGCCAGAACGTCAACCTGCACCCGTGGCTGGTGCCACTGGTCCGCGTCACCCAGCCCCTTGCGCAGATTGGACCCGCCGGCGTTGGAGAACGCTAGACACGGGATGCTCTGATCGGCCAGCGGATACGCGTCCACCAGCGCCACAGTGCTGTAGAACGCGTGGTCAGAGGCTGCGGAGAAATCCCTGTCGCTGGCCAGCTCGCAGTTCTGCAGCAGAGTCAGGATCGCTCGGATCGCCTCCGAGTGCCTCACCTACGGTTCACCACCGATCCCAAAACTCAACCCCAGAGCCTTCGCGGATCGGACGCAGTCCGCGCCCAGGTTGCCGATCAGGGCAACCCAACAGATCAGCACCGCCCCCTCGCCGACCAGGTCGCTGTAGTCGCCCAGGATCTCTGTATCGACGAGCACCGCTGATGCCAGATAGATCCCCAGGAACGCAACCATGTACGGCAAAACCATGGTCTTCAGGAATTCGGCCATGCGTCCCCAGTCGAACTCCCCGGACTTGATGGCTGCCGCCACCGCGAGGACCCAGTCGAGGAAGATCAGCGCCAGGACGGCGATGACCCTCTTGTCCGCGAAGAATGCGTACACGATCCCCAATATCACGTCTGCCATTGTTGCCACACCTCCTTTGTTGGTTTGGCTACCTACTGTCCGTTGAACAGCTTGTACAAGATGAGCGCCTGCAGGATCCCGACGCCCAGGCCGATGACCCGATCCCAATTGCCACTGTGGCTTTTCTCCTTGACCGAGATCTCCGCGATCTTCACGTCGTGGCCACCCAGGCGCTGGTCGTGGCCATCGAGCCGGTCAGTGTGCTTCTTCAGTATGTCGTTGATGCCGTCCAGCCGCGTGTTCGTACCGTCGATTTTCACCGCCAGCTCTGCGTTAGTGACTCTTCCCGCCATGTCCCTCTCCTGGAAAGATCCTGCTGCGTCTCTGCGTCTCTGCGTCTCTGCGTCTTCGCGCAGCGAACGGTCGCGCAGCGAACGGCTATAGTTGGATCAATACGCTGGTCATCACCTTGCCCATTGAGCCGGGCACCATCTTCCCCACCAAGTCCACCGCGTCACCGAGCGGCCGGCGTGCGGCCATGAATCGCGTCCCGTCCTCGATGAAGCCCGCATAGTGAGCCTTGTTCTCCACATCGGCCCTGTACTGGTTGACGATCACCATCTCTGCCGAGGCGAGCAAGTGACCCGATCGCACGCCCACCGGCAGAGGTCTGGCCGCTGTCGAGGGCACACTCCCACTCAGGTTGTCCACGTAGGCCTGGTGGACGTTCTCCCCCATGCGCTTCGTGTGTTCCACTATCCCTCGGTCCATCCGTCTGGGAACGCCGTACTGTAGGTCGAACACCATCTTCGTCAAGCCTTCCCAGCGGACACTGCTGGTGATCATGCGTTAAACTTCCTTCCGATAAGGTATCTTTGGCGAAGTCTCTCGCTTGTCGAGCTTCCCACCCAACGATTCCAGTTCGTCTGCGGATCACGATGTCGCCAGAGCGCAAAACCTCGCCCCTGTTCATTGCGGTTTCTCCCGCAGATAGACTGCCTTCAGCACGGCAGTATCGCCGTCACGAAACACCTCGATCCGCACAATCGAGTGCGCCAAGCTGTCGTAGACCACCTTGTCTCTCAGCGTCACCGCTTGGTCGCCGGCCACGTATGCCACCCGGTGCACCGGCTCGTCCTGGCCGTGCACGTTGCGCGTGAACACCGTGCCCCCGTCCTGCGTCGACAACGGCTGCACGAACGCCGTGATGCTCTGTGCGTCACCGTACGTCGTGTCCGGCACCGTGGCCGGATAGTCAGGATCTTCGGGATCAGACCACCCGCTCCACGGATCCACGTAGTCTCCGGACGGATCCGCAGAGTACGGATACAGCGTCACCGACTGCCCGGCTTGCCTAAGCCTCTTCTGGAACCTTGCCAGCTTCGCCACGGCGCTTCCTCTTGGGCTTCGTCTCTGGGCTCTCGAGAGGCCGTGGCTCTTCTTCTGACAGCGTCCCGTGATCGGGCGCCACGGATGCGATGGCTTCAGCCACTGGCGGAGCGATCACTACACTGGCCGCGTCGGACTGCTGCTCCTCCAACAGAGTGGCCACCTGCTCTCGGCACGCCTCAAGGAGACAGCCGTCGCACACACCATGCCCGTCCCTGGCAGCCGCCCACGACGGAGCCATCACCGCCTGCACACGATCCCCACAAACACCGCACGCCACGCCGGCCGCGAATCCGTGCAGCTCACCGGCCTTCGCATCCTCAACCAGCTGCGCCCTACGGCGCTTCCCAGTCATCATCCTCTCCCCCCTCCTCCACCCAATCCAGGAACCGAGGCTGCAGCCGCTCGATCCACTGCTCGATCTCCTCCGGGATGTTGCTCCCCGACCGCGTTGGGCCGGCCAGTGCCACCGCGGTCCGCCTCGTGAACGTCCGCGTTGAGACCTGCGCCAGGTACACCTTGGCCAGCTCCAGCAGCTCCCTCGCCTTTGCCCTCCAGTCGACCTTGCTCCCGCTCTCCTGGAACTGCCCGATCTTAAAGCTCTCGCTGTCCTCCCGCTCGAGCTTTGGGCAGAGGAAGGCCGCCGTCAGCGCCGCGGCTCCTGATTTCAGCAGGTACGAATTGGCCCCCGTGAGGCTCGCGTAGTCGGTCAGGTTCGCCGTGATCATCGCCTCGGCCGCCGGGAGGAACGGATCCTGCTCGATCGTCACGTCGGCCAGCTCCGTGCTGTCCGCACCCAGCAGGGAGCGGATTTGCGGATAGTCCGTTGCCGCAGTCGTCAAGATCAACGCGGTGTAGCTCACGGTAGAATCACCTCTTGCGGAATCTTCTCACTCACCGTTGGCTGCCGCCCGTCCCTGAAATGATGTCGCGTGAACCTGTGCGTCTCCACGTTGTCCGCGTTCCTGGTGCTCGTCACAATATCCTCAGTTTCGCCAGTCTTGTAGTAGCTCCACGTCGTCACCCGCCCGCCGAGCGCCACGCCCGTCTCTGGATCAAGGTCTATCTCGACGCGCTTCACGACGCGGTTCTGGCCGTCCTTCGTCACCACCACCTTGTCGGGGATGCTTCTGGCGTACATGTCATCCAGGAGTAGCCATGTGATGATCTGCCGCTTGGTGTAATTCGCCGCTATGTACTCTCCCACGTTGCGCAGAATCTCGGCCTTCGTTGCGGCCCTGAGTTCTGCTAGTGTCATCGTTGTCCAGTGCATTAGACTCCTTCTCGGACTAGGGCGGCATAGATTGCAGTGGTCTTAGCAATAGTAGGCAGGTCGCCGCTAGTAAAGCGTGCTGCCATTGCCTGGGTAGTACTATTGGGTCGGGAGGTAGATGTCCACACGGAATCCGCTGGCCAACTTGGGAACGCCGCTGGGTCAGGTATAGCGCTTGCGGCCTCCATGTTCTTCAACGACTGAAGTGCCTCCTCGTTCGGTATCTCCCAGTCCGCATACCCTCCCAAGCTCGCCGCATTCGCCGCTGCCGAGTATTGGAATATGTCGTACAACTTCCCCGTCCACTCCATTTTGCCATCGCCGCCGCTGCCCATCGTGGCGTACTGTGCCGAGGTGTACCTGCTCCACATCAGGCCAGTCACCAAGTCCAGCACGCACTCGTTGCTGTGCGCCTCCCGCTTGGCGATGCTCACAGTCGCGCCCGCAGCCTCCAGCACCGTCGCCTCAGTCGTGCGGATTGTCCCCGCGACGTTGCCCGTTGAAACGGTGTACACGCCATCGTTGAGTCCCGACCCGCTCACCACAATGGTCTCGCCGGTCTTGAACATGGCGAGGTCAGCCCCCACTTGGTTGATTGTCCCCGGGGTTGTGGCCGCAAAGCCGATGTCTGTGTCGGTCAGGTGAATCAGGTCGATGTTGGACGTGCCTGCGTACTGGCCCGTGGTCAAGACCCCGTAGCGTTTGGCAAGCCCAGCCTGTGTGAGCCCATCGTCAGGCTCGCCGCTGTACTGCGTCCTTTGCCCCGTTTCCAGGAGGAGTCCAGCCCGCCTTGGTTGTCTCAGTGACATGATCCGCCTCCTATACCCACGGTATCGCTTCCATTTCGACACCCGCCGTTGCGCTCGCGAAGTACAGCGTGCTCGGCGCCGCCCCCTGGTTGATCGGAGGGCTGACATAGTAGTCTCCGGCTTTCAGCGTCATGTACGGTGCAGTTGGTGTCGCCACCTTCCCCGTCGCAAAGGCAAAGCGCACGGTGGCCTCGGTCCGACACTGGAACTCAAAGCCCCGGCAATTCGCCGGCAGCGCCAGGCTGTACTCCGTGTTCGCGGTGGTCAGGGTGACGTTGTAGACGGTCGGCGTAGCGGTGACAGGGTCGATCTTCCCGACTGCAGCCGAGCCCGCCTCAATGACCACCGTCCCCTTTAGCCGCGCCAGTGTCGCATTGAACACACGATTCAGGATGTCCCCAGTCGCAAACGGTCCCGCCATCGTTTTCTCTCCTCCGGGGCGGCATTCACTCCGCCCCGGTTTCCCTATTCGTTGACCTCAGCCTTCGCTGGCCGCGGCCGTTCGTCCCGCTCGTCTCGCCTTCGGCACTTCCTTCAGCCGGCCGGCGCGGATCGCCCTCTCCACGGCCAGTGTCCTGGCCACCGTCACCGTCTCGCTCGCCTGTGGCCCATCTCCCGCGATCCACACCTCGCCACCCGGATGATCCGGATGCCGCTCCGTGAACACCCGCCCATCCGGTGAGTACACATCCACCGTCTCTGGCTCAGGCGAAGGGGGAGGAGCGACAGGGGCAGCGTTGGCCTTCACTTGCTTCCGCGCTTCACGCCTCGATTTGCTCTCAGCCATGCTCCCCTCCCCTACGTGTTGTTTGCCTGTGCGATTTCGAGCCAGTCCGCCCCGTCCCAGATCAGGAACAGTGTGTCACCGGCCCCTAGTACAGCGTCTCCACTCAGTTTGGTGTTTCCGCCGTCATCAATGGTGATCACGTCCGACCCGTTCTCATTCACCAAGATGAGTATCTGGCCAACCTTCACGCCGTCCGCGATGGCCGTTGTCGTGCTCGTGGTCACGGCACCGCTTGATGTGAGCGGCTGGTAGGTTCCCAGCGCTGTGATGGTACTACCCGCCGACACCACGACAGGTGTGGCCTCCACAAACCCCGTGAAGGCTGAGATGCTCACCACCGCGTCAGTGGCGTTCTCGATGATCTCGCCGTTCTGCAGCACCAGGTCACTCGTGAAGGTGCCCGCGCTCAGGTCAACGCCGTTGTCCCAGGTATCCGCTTCTGTATAGATCACTCTGGACGTGGTGATCGTGCCCGAGTTACCCAGGTCAGCCATGAAGTTCGCGCCGGAGGTGATCCCGTCGTCTGCCTCCGTTTCGAGGCGAGAGTAGACACCATACCCTTCCGGTATCACAGAGCTCGTCTTCGCAATCACCTTGCCCATCACGCCGATGCCGGTTGTCGTACCAGTGCCAGCGACCGCCTTGAGCGTGGCCTTCCCCTCGATGCCATAGAACGTCACGTTCGCACTAGTGTCCGTTACCTGCGTGTTGGCAAAGAGCGCCTGAAAATCAGTAGCTCCACCCCATCCCGTCACGTTGTACGATGCGTGCCAGCCGTTGCCACGATCCAGGGCGCTCACGTCGGCGATGTCCGCCCAGTTGTCCGAGCCGTCGTAGCTTCGCATTTGCCCGTACACGTTGATGTTGTCGCCGATCGCATCGCCGAGCTGGACGTTGCCAGAGAGCGTGCTCGCACCTGCGACGCCCAGGTTCCCAGACGTGTCAACCGTCAGGAGGCTGTTGCCCACAGTGATGGCCCCGCCTACCGTGATGCCATTGCCCACGGTTAGTTGCGTGCCCACCGACTGTGCGCCGCTCATCGTCACCGCGCCTGCAAAACTGGCAGCCCCTGATACGTCCGCCGTTCCGGCCACCACCAGATTCTTCGACAGCGTCACGCTGTCAAAGTTGCTGACGCCGGCCACCCTGAACACGGGCTCCTCCGGCGGCTTCAGATACAACCCTGCCACCAGCAATAGCGCCAGGACAGCCATGACCCCAACCGCAGCGAGAAGGCCCTGCCATTTCTTGCTCACGTTGCACCTCCATGCTCCCCAACGGGCTTGCAGCCCGAACGGGGATTCGTGATTCTATTCAGCGTTCTGAGGGGCCCAGGACCTCAGGGCCCCTCAGTCTAGGTCGAGATGTCCATCGTCTTGTTGGCGTTCGCGTCAAAGACGCAGAACCCAACCGACTCGGTCATCACGATCTCGTTGAACTGCTTCCCGATGATCTTGTCGGTCTCCGTCAGAGACGCGCCGATCTCGATCACCATCTCCAAAGCGAAGCGACTGTCGATGCCGAGCAGATGGTTCGCGCTCACCTGCGAGGACCAGCCGAGCTGCGCCGGGCCCAGTCCGCTGTTGATCGGCGTCACCCCACCGATGCCAAAGGCACCAGCGAGCTGGAAGAACGGCACGTTCGAGCTGCCCAGGTTGAGTAGCAGCAGCGAAAGCGCGTCTGCCTCCCTGGCCAGCACAACGTCGCAGATGTACGGATTCGCCCACTGCTGCCGCCATGCCAGGTACCCTTTCAGCGAGAGCGTGCCGGCCGTTGCACCGGTGTCCAGCGTGGTCAGGTTGTGGTTGGTGGCTGCGGTTCCACTGTTCCCGTCACCGTTGATCAGCACGTCGATCCCAGTGTTGACCTTGTCCACCTCAGCCTGGATCGCCAGGAGCTGCAGGTGCAGCGCAAAGCGGTCGATCCGCATCCGGCGGAAGGTCTCGTAGGTCCCGAGGATCCGTCGGCCGTACTTCTTCATGCGGATCGTGTGATCCCCGCCCGTCAACTTCACGGTTGGGACCTCCGCACCTTCGCCGATCCTCACCATCTGGCGCTCAGTCTCGTCGTCCGTGAGGTAGAACGCCTCGTACACCCCGCTGTCAATCGGTGTGGTGATGGCCACGATCGCGCTGAGAGGAATCGCCGCCGCGATCTGCTTCTGGCGGATCTGGCTTGCGATATAGTCCGGGTACAGGACGTCACTCACCGGACTCGAGCTCGCGTAGAACCGCTCGCCGGCCACCCTCGGCCTGCCCACCGCACGCCACTTGCGCGCGATGAACTCCGGGAACAGCCACTCGGTCCCCGGCTTGTCGCTCGCAAAGAGCCGCTCCACCTTGTCGGCCCAAAGCCCCTTCCACTCGATGGACTGGGTCTTGATGTTCGCGATTTTGAGCTGGCGCTCAAACGCGTCCAGGCCATCCCCGTACTCGCGCGACGGATCGAGGTACTCCAGCCAGGCCGACATGCTCATCCCGTGCGAGTACGCGTCATCGTACAGGGCCCGGCTCAGCCGCAGGTCCTTCGCCCTCGGCTTGATCCCCGTGATGGCGCCGGCCTTGGCATCCGCAAACGCGACGCCATAGATCTGGTTGACGACGTCGGCCGGCAGTCCCGTTCTCGTCGCCAGTTCACGAACACGATCTCCTACCAAGCTGTCACCCATCTCAGTTGTCCTCCCTCTCTGATAGTACTACAGGTACACCATGACCGCGGTCGTGGTGCCGGCATTCGTGATGATGCCCCGACACACGATCAGCTCCGCCGCAGTGGCACTGGCCGCTGAGCGGATGTACCCCTCCGCACTGGCTGCGCCGAGGTCGCCCACGATCGCCGTGCCCAGCGTCAGCGTTGCCCCGCTCCCGCCCGGCAGCTCCATGAAACCACCCACCTGCACCGTGCAAATGCCGTCATCCTCGACCTTCATCAGCTTACCGAGCACCGCCTCGCCATCCCCGACCAGCTCAACCGTGTCAGCCGCCGACAGTCGCACCGCCAGCCCCACCTGCGCACTCCCACCATCCTCGGTGGCCGAGTACGTGATCGTGCTGTCGTCGATATTGAAGGACGCGAATACTGCCGCGACCTCCTCGTTGTCCACTGCCAATCTTGGATCTGCCACTTGTTAACCCTCCTTTTTGTACGGGCAATTCATGAATTGCCCCTACGCCTTGTACGCCGCATCGTCCGCGTTCGGCTCCTGCGACTCGTCGTCACCCTTTCGGCCGTCGCCATCCTTGTCGAGCACGTTGCCCACCGGCCGGCCTGGCTCGAACACCTTCTCCGCCGACTCGTCCCAGGTCCGGATCTCCGCCTGGATATAGTCCAGTGGCTGCCCCTCGAGCACCTTGGCATACGCCTCGGCGTCAAAGGTCGCCCCCTGAACCCTGACCCGCGCCTCCACGGCCCGCTCGATCAGGCTCTTGCGATAGGCCCGCCCCTCGTCCGCAAGCGGCTCCAGCGCCTGGAGCTCCTGGACCTTCTCCTCGGCCGCCGCAGCCCTGATCTGCGACTGGGCCCACTGCGCGATCAGCTCGTCCAACGGATCCTCCGCGCCCTGGATCAGCTCCAGCAGCTTGGGTGTCCGCTCTCCGACAACGGCCAAGATTGCCTCCCTGTTGACCACCACTACCTCGCCTTCCACTTTCTTGCCCACCTCGTCGCTCACCTCCTCCCTCAATTCGGTCACACCCACCAGTGCCGGCCGCAAGGCCACCGGCACGTGCCGGCTGCTCTCCGGTTGCCAGATCCGCACGCCCCACCGGTCCTCCAGCACGTGCGCCTCGCTTGCCGGCAGCCAGCCCCGCTCAGCAGCCAACCGTGCCTTGCGGATCACCGCGTCCGGCGTCGCCCCCAGGTACACCAGCGACCCCTCCCGCGCTCGCGCGTCCTCGATCCACGCCGTGCACAACTCGCCGTCGTACTCCACACCGGGCACGTGCTGGCAGATCTCGTCCTCGTCCACCTCGATCCCCATCAGCATCATCCAAAAGAGGTCCATCATCTCCCTGTCGCAGATGCTGCACCGGTACCAGCCGCCCGTGAACCCGATGGACAGGCTCTTCTGTATACCCCCCTGGATGGCTGCGATGATGTCATCCGTCCGCTCGAGGTTCAGCGTCAGGCCGCGCAGCATGTAGAACTGCACCACCAGCCGCTGGATTTCCTCGTCTGCCTCTAGGTCCCCCCAGTAGCTGCGGCCAAGAGGGAGCTCGGCATTGAAGGGGTGTGTGCGGTGGGAGTTCATCAGCGGGATCCCAGCTCGCCCGTCGGATCGATAGTTCTTCAGCGAGCTTTGTGCCATACGAGTGAAATAGGAGTCTACCTGGTCGTTGCTCAGCTCGGCGGGAGGCAGCAGGTACACCTGCTCCGGCGCCAGCGCCACTTTGGCAAACTTCTCGTTGATCAGCGCTAGCGCCTTCTCGGCATTTGCTGCGCTGGGCCCGTTCGCTGCCCGATCCCCGCCCCCGGGGGTCACGCTCAC
>Ga0307380_10011300_pt1 | contig 11199 bp, 6 predicted proteins | sample UN3MG_FD_202239 | JGI IMG/M metagenome (GOLD analysis project Ga0307380, IMG submission 202239) | Soil microbial communities from Risofladan, Vaasa, Finland - UN-3 | ecosystem: Environmental > Terrestrial > Soil > Coastal area > Acid sulfate soil | place: Finland: Risofladan, Vaasa | collected... | reverse complement strand
CCCCAGGATGCGATGAGCCGACATCGAGGTGCCAAACCTCCCCGTCGATGTGAACTCTTGGGGGAGATCAGCCTGTTATCCCCGGCGTACCTTTTATCCGTTGAGCGACGGCCTTTCCACACAGAACCGCCGGATCACTAAGCCCTGCTTTCGCATCTGCTTGACCTGTAGGTCTCGCAGTTAAGCTCCCTTATGCCTTTACACTCTACGGCTGGTTTCCAATCAGCCTGAGGGAACCTTTGGGCGCCTCCGTTACTTTTTAGGAGGCGACCGCCCCAGTCAAACTGCCCACCTGACACTGTCCTCACCCCGGATTCACGGAGTTAAGTTAGAATTCCGTAACAATAAGGGTGGTATTTCAAGGTTGACTCCACCTCAACTAGCGTTGAGGCTTCAAAGTCTCCCACCTATCCTACACATACTGCAACAAAATCCAATGCCAAGATACAGTAAAGGTGCACGGGGTCTTTCCGTCTTGTCGCGGGTAACCGGCATCTTCACCGGTACTACAATTTCACTGAGTCCCTCGTTGAGACAGCGCCCAAGTCGTTACGCCATTCGTGCAGGTCGGAACTTACCCGACAAGGAATTTCGCTACCTTAGGACCGTTATAGTTACGGCCGCCGTTTACTGGGGCTTCGGTTCAAAGCTTCTTCCTCAGTTTCCCTCAGAATAACCTCTCTCCTTAACCTTCCAGCACTGGGCAGGCGTCAGTCCCTATACATCGTCTTGCGACTTTGCAGAGACCTGTGTTTTTAGTAAACAGTCGCCCAGGCCATTTCTCTGCGACCTCTTCATGCTCCCCGAGCAAGTCGGTTTACACTAATGAGGCACCCCTTCTTCCAAAGTTACGGGGTTAGATTGCCGAGTTCCTTAACGAGGGTTCTCTCAAGCGCCTTAGGATACTCTCCTCACCCACCTGTGTCGGTTTACGGTACGGTCACCCTAGTAGCTCGCTAGAGGTTTTTCTTGGCAGCGTGGGATCAACCAGTTTATGTCCCAAAGGACTCCTCATCGCCTCTCGGAGTTAGTGGTTCAACGGATTTGCCTATTGAACCCTCCTACTGGCTTAAACCGGGACATCCAGCACCCGGCTGGCCTACCCTTCTGCGTCACCCCATCACTCAAACGCTACTTTGGTGGTACAGGAATATTAACCTGTTTCCCATCACCTACGCCTTTCGGCCTCGGCTTAGGATCCGACTAACCCTGAGCGGATTAACCTTCCTCAGGAAACCTTGGGTTTACGGCGAACGGTTTTCTCATCCGTTTTATCGTTACTTATGCCGACATACTCACTTCTATTTCGTCGACCAGTCCTTTCGGTCTGGCTTCAACCTATAATAGAACGCTCCCCTACCGCCCATAGAGAGCCTTAGCTCTTTACGGACCCGCAGCTTCGGTAATAGGCTTAAGCCCCGTTAAATTTTCAGCGCAGGAGCACTTGACCAGTGAGCTGTTACGCTTTCTTTAAAGGATGGCTGCTTCTAAGCCAACCTCCTGGTTGTCTAAGCATTCCAACAACCTTCTCCACTTAGCCTATATTTCGGGACCTTAGCTGGCGGTCTGGGCTCTTTCCCTCTTGACTATGGAGCTTATCCCCCACAGTCTGACTCCTACAATAAAAGTTAATGGCCTTCGGAGTTTGGTTGGGTTTGGTAACCTGGTAGGGCCCCTAGTCCATCCAGTACTCTACAACCATTACTTAATTTGTAAGGCTATACCTAAATATATTTCGGGGAGAACCAGCTATCTCCGGGTTTGTTTAGCCTTTCACTCCTACCCACAGTTCATCCCCCAAGTTTTCAACCTTGGTGGGTTCGGGCCTCCACAGACTGTTACATCTGCTTTACCCTGACCATGGGTAGCTCACCCGGCTTCGGGTCTACTCAATGCAACTAAACGCCCTATTAAGACTCGCTTTCGCTACGGCTACACCTCACGGCTTAACCTTGCTGCACAGAGTAACTCGTCGGCTCATTATACAAAAGGCACACGGTTACACTGTTCAGCTACTGGTTGCCCAGCAGCATTCCATAGTGCTTCCATTGCTTGTAAGCATTTGGTTTCAGGTTCTATTTCACTCTCCTCACCGGAGTCCTTTTCACCTTTCCCTCACGGTACTTGTTCACTATCGGTCGCCAGTAAGTATTTAGCCTTAGGAGGTGGTCCTCCCAGATTCCCACAAGATTCCTCGGGTCCCGTGGTACTCAGGAACTCAGTTCAAAGAGAATGTTACCTTTCGTTTACTGGACTATCACCGTCTATGGTAGGTCTTTCCAGACCTTTCAACTAAATAACATTTTTATAACTCTTCGGCGAAGTCGTACCTTCACCTAACTGAGTCCTACAACCCCAATTCTATAACACGTACGAGTTATTGCATAGAATTGGTTTGGGCTATTTCCTTTTCGCTCGCCGCTACTGGGGAAATCGCTTTTGCTTTCTTTTCCTCAGGGTACTTAGATGTTTCAGTTCCCCTGGTTCTCTCCCATACCCTATGAATTCAGGTAAGGGTATCTTGAGATTAATCAAGATGGGTTTACCCATTCGGATATCTCCGGATCAAAGCCTGTTAGCGGCTCCCCGAAGCTTATCGCAGCTTACCACGTCCTTCATCAACTACTAGCGCCAAGGCATCCACCAAATGCCCTTAGTAGCTTGACCATAATTTTTTTTAAATGTAAGCTACATTAAGATGCTTTTGATTACCCAAATCTATTCAATTTTCAAAGAACAATAACAATTCCTTTTAGTCAATACTCAGTATCCAGTAACCATTTTTTAGGTTCCTGGATACTGATTACTGGCTAAAATTGGTGGAGAATACCGGGTTCGAACCGGTGGCCTCCGCCTTGCAAGGGCGGCGCTCTCCCATCTGAGCTAATTCCCCAGATATCTAATAATCTTGATATTAAATAGCAAAAATAATGGTGGGCCTACCTGGAGTCGAACCAGGGACCTCACGCTTATCAGGCGTGCGCTCTAACCATCTGAGCTATAGGCCCTACTAATTCTATAGGTTGTTAAATTAAGGCCTATGCCCTAAAAAAAATTGCTATATATTACTTTTTAAACAATAAGAGATGCATTACTTCATTATGAGTTATCGATCTAGAAGAACAATCAGATAAGAAAGATTTCAATCTTTCTTTCTCATCGTTTTCTCCTTAGAAAGGAGGTGATCCAGCCACAGGTTCCCCTACGGCTACCTTGTTACGACTTCACCCCAATTACCAATCATACCATCGGCACCTGCCTCCCTTGCGGGTTAGCTCAGTGACTTCCGGTACAATAGACTTTCGTGGTGTGACGGGCGGTGTGTACAAGGCCCGGGAACGTATTCACCGCACCATGCTGATATGCGATTACTAGCGATTCCTCCTTCATGAAGTCGAGTTGCAGACTTCAATCTGAACTGAGACCTGTTTTCTGGGATTAGCTCCCCCTCGCGGGTTCGCAGCCCTTTGTACAGGCCATTGTAGCACGTGTGTAGCCCTGGATATAAAGGCCATGAGGACTTGACGTCATCCCTACCTTCCTCCGGATTATCACCGACAGTCCCCTTAGAGTTCCCGGCATGACCCGCTGGCAACTAAGGGCAAGGGTTGCGCTCGTTGCGGGACTTAACCCAACATCTCACGACACGAGCTGACGACAGCCATGCAGCACCTGTGTATCTGCCCCGAAGAGAATTTCCATCTCTGGAAACGTCAGATACATGTCAAACCCAGGTAAGGTTCTTCGCGTTGCGTCGAATTGAACCACATGCTCCACCGCTTGTGCGGGCCCCCGTCAATTCCTTTGAGTTTCAGCCTTGCGACCGTACTCCCCAGGCGGGGCACTTAATGCGTTAACTTCGGCACAGAAGGGGTCGATACCTCCTACACCTAGTGCCCATCGTTTACGGCTAGGACTACCGGGGTATCTAATCCCGTTTGCTCCCCTAGCTTTCGCGCCTCAGCGTCAGTAGTGGTCCAGAGAGCCGCCTTCGCCACCGGTGTTCTTCCCAATATCTACGCATTTCACCGCTACACTGGGAATTCCACTCTCCTCTCCCATACTCAAGTCAGAGAGTTTCAAACGCCCTTCCTCTGTTAAGCAGAGGGCTTTCACGTCTGACTTTTCTGACCGCCTACGCGCTCTTTACGCCCAATAATTCCGAACAACGCTTGTCCCCTCCGTATTACCGCGGCTGCTGGCACGGAGTTAGCCGGGACTTCCTCTGGCAGTACCGTCAGATCCATGAATTATTCATTCTTAGATGTTTCTTCCTGCCTGACAGAAGTTTACGACCCGAAGGCCTTCATCCTTCACGCGGCGTTGCTGCGTCAGGGTTTCCCCCATTGCGCAAGATTCCCCACTGCTGCCTCCCGTAGGAGTCTGGACCGTGTCTCAGTTCCAGTGTGGCTGGTCGTCCTCTCAGACCAGCTAACCATCGTAGCCTTGGTAGGCTATTACCCTACCAACAAGCTAATGGTGCGCGAGCTCATCCTTGAACAATAGCTTCCATGTAGAGGCCATCTTTTACCACCCCCCGCTTACGGGGTGTGGTCTTATTCGGTATTAGCATTCCTTTCGGAATGTTATCCCCAATTCAAGGGCAGATTACTCACGTGTTACTCACCCGTTCGCCACTTTACTCACCCTCCGAAGAAGGCTTTCTCGTTCGACTTGCATGTGTTAGGCACGCCGCCAGCGTTCGTTCTGAGCCAGGATCAAACTCTCCAATTGTTAGATTAAATTTAAATGGAATTGTTTGAACCCACAAATTGGCAATGCATCTCTTATTAAGCTTTCAAAGAACAATAATTTAAGAAAGATAATTATATTAACTTTACCTCTCAAGTTTGTCAAGAAAAATATCAATTATACAGCAGAATGAATGAGAATCTGTCTTTAAAATATAATAACTTTTACTCTCCTTGTCAATATGTCAAAGTATTATAATAACTTATCTTAAATTATCTGTTATTTATACTTCCTTGGAAATATCTTAAGAAACTGCCTTTTACCAACCTTTATTCGATATTCTTCATTACTATTTAATTTATAATCTATATCACTGATTTTTTGCTCATTTACTGTAATAGCCCCTTGTTTTATAAGGCGTACGGCTTCAGAGCTGCTCCCTACATCAACATAGTCATTTTCTTTCAAAATGATAGTAAGCTTTTTTTCCTCCTCTTGATATGGCCAAGTTGTTTTTGGGGCATTTTCAGGAAAATCCTTTTGAGTAAAAATCTTATTAAATTCTTCCTCGGCTTTCTCAGCCAATTCTTTATTGTAAAACCTTTCTACAATTTCTTTTGCTAACTTTATCTTTGCTTGTTTTGGATTTAATCTGTTTTTTTCTATATCTTTTCTTATTTTTTCTATTTCATCATCGGTTAATTCACTTATTGTCTCATAATATGTCATCATCAATTGATCATTTATGGACATAATCTTCCCAAATATTTCTTTGGGAGATTCATCAATACCTATATAATTTCCAAGACTTTTACTCATTTTTTGTTTTCCATCAATTCCTACTAAAATAGGCAACGTAATGATGACCTGAGGCTCTAATCCATATGTTCTTTGTATTTCTCTGGCAACCAACAGATTAAATTTTTGGTCTGTTCCACCTATTTCTATATCTGCTTTTAATTTTACTGAATCATATCCTTGGATTAGAGGGTAGAGAAACTCATGAATAGTTATCGGCCTTTGTTCTTTATATCTTTTCAAGAAATCATCCCTCTCTAACATTCTTGCAACCGTATAAGTAGCACATAATTTTATGAGGAACTCTGCACTCATTTCCTCCATCCAATCACTATTATAGACAATTTTTGTCTCTTGGGGGTCTAGGATCTTAAATATCTGATTTTGATATGTTTTTGAGTTTTTTATAATTTCATCTTTTGTTAATACCGGCCTTGTCTCATTCTTGCCACTTGGGTCTCCAATCATGGCTGTAAAATCTCCAATTAAAAAAATTACATTGTGCCCTAATTGTTGAAATTGCTTTAGCTTACTTAAGAGGAGTGTATGACCTAAATGAATATCCGGAGAAGTTGGATCAAATCCCGCCTTGATATTTAAAGGCCTCTTTGATTCTTGCGATTCTTTTGCCTTTTTAATCAGCTCCTCTTTATTAATAATCTCAACCGTGCCTTTTTCTATTATTCTTAACTGTTCTTTAAGATTCACGAATAATCTCCAAATCTTAATGTAAAAAACTTTCGTTATCCCTCTTTATTTCTGCTGATCTTGATACTCTTTACTCTCCTATCACTTGCATCTTCAATCTTTAACGATAAATCTTCATATTTAATAATGCGACCTATCTTAGGAATCCTCTGGAGGTAATCAATAACAAATCCTCCAAGGGTTTCATAATCCCCTTTTGGTAGATTAAAACCTAATCTTTCATTTATGGCATCTATCTCCATCCTCGCATCGATTAAACAACTTCCATCAGCAAGTCTTTCATAAAGAATCTTTTCTGAATCATATTCGTCATGTATCTCCCCGACGATCTCTTCCAATAGGTCTTCTAATGTAACAATTCCTATTGTTCCCCCATATTCATCGACGACAACAGCTAACTGCAATCCTTCCCGTTGAAATTCTTTTAACAGATCGTCTATTCTTTTAGATTCAGGAACATAATAAACTGGACGAATAATATTAGAAATCTTTTTCTCCTCTTTTGGCAGTAATAAAACATCATACACATTTATTATACCAATAATATTATATATTTTTTCGCTATATATAGGAATCCTCGAGTAGCCAAATTTCTCAGCTATATTGACCACATCTTCCACTAAAGATGTTTCTCTTAGTGCAACAATATCTACTAAAGGAACCATAGTCTCCTTTACTGTTGTATCACTAAAGCCAAATATCTTCTTTATCATTTTCTTTTCTTCACCCTTTATATCACTCCCTTTTTTGACACCCGTTCTAACAATATGCTCTAACTCTTCCTTTGTAACAAAAGGATTTTTAGAACTGATCTTTCCATGTGTGAATGTAATGATAAAATTTGTTATTCTTGTCAGGATAAATATAACTGGATAGAACAAATAAGACATAAATCTTATAGGGTAAATGACTCGAAGAGAGAGTTTATCAGCATAATGTTGAAATATGGTTTTTGGGAGAATTTCACCAAAGTTTAAAACTAAAAGAGACATTAGAATAAGAGAATATAACTCGCCTTTTGCACCAAATAGATAAATCATTGTTGATGTAGCCACTACCGTATTGATTACTAACGATAAATTTGTCCCTACCAGAGTAGTAGCTAATAGATATTCCGGTTTTTCTAACATTTTTTCTACAAGCTTAGCAGATCGTAATCCCTCTTCTGATTTATTTTTTAATCTGATTTTATCGGAAGAAACAATTGCAATCTCTGAACCAGAAAAAAATGCCTCGCTTGCCAAGCACAATAAAATAATGATTATTGTTAAGAGAAAATCCAAAACTTCATTTCCTCCTTTCAACCCTCAGCTCTAATATTCTCGTGCCTTTCATCCTTTCAACTTTAAAAACAAAATCATCATAGCTGATTAAATCCCCTTTTTTAGGCAACTTACCAAAGAGATGAAAGATATAGCCTCCAATTGTATCGAAATCTTTGCTTTCGATCTTACAATTCATTACTTCATTAAATTCATCAATCGGCATCATTGCAGACACCTTATATATATTTCCATCTATTTTCTTTATCAGACTCTCTTCTTTATCAAATTCATCGGTTATCTCTCCAACCAACTCTTCTAATAAATCCTCCATTGTAACCAGTCCAGAAACCCCTCCATACTCATCCATTACGATTGCCATGTGGATCTTATTTGCCTGAAATTCCTTAAGCAGCTCATTTACATTTTTTGTTTCAGGAATAAAGTATGGCGAATGTAAAAATTCTTTCAATTTGAATTCCTTTACATCTTTCCTATAGAAGGTTAAGAGATCTTTTATGTAGAGTATGCCAACTATTTTATCAAGGCTCTCCTCATAAACAGGAATCCTAGAAAAAAGGGTATCTTTACACTTCAAGAATATCTCTTCTGGCTTTTCTTCGATATCAATACTAAAGATATCTGTTCTGGGTGTCATAACCTCAGAAACCTTTGTGTCTCCAAACTCAAATACCTTATGTATCAATTCCTTTTCTTCTACCTCTAAGACACCCTCATCATGTCCTACATCAACAAGGGTTCTAAACTCATCCTCTGTAATTGCATAACCCAAATCCTTTGATTGAAAACCAAATAGGCGCCCCACCAAATCAACAAATTTCGCAAGAGCTTTTCTCAAGGGTCTGATTAATTTAGAAAAAAGTTTCAAGGGGCCTGCAACTAATAGGGAAAACTTTTCAGGAAAGATTATCCCAAGAGTCTTTGGCACTGTTTCACCAAATATTAATAAAAGGGTTAATCCGATTATAATAGCCAGATATACATTTCCGTAAAAACTTAAAATGATTGATGTGATTGTAACTGAGACTGCTACATTTACACACTCATTGCCTATCAATAGGGTGATAATTAAATTTTTTGGATTTTTCAATAAAGAGTATGCCCACCGGCAGGAAAGCTTATTGCTTGCCTCAAACTTTCTTATCTGATGTTTATTAATTGAAAAAAGGGCTGTTTCAGAACCAGAGAAAAAGGCAGATAACAAAAGCAAAAAGATTAAGAGAATTAAACGTAATAAAAGGGATGGATCCAAATCCTTATTCCTTATTCCTTATATAGAGAAATTACTTAACTTTTGAAATGTTCATACCCTGTCCTGTTCAGAGGGAATAAAGTATTATCCTTCTGTACGAGATTTATCCCCTCTTCCAATTTCACTATTTCTCCAATATGAGATATAGGAGTATTGAGAGATTCTTTCAATGTCGTCAATCTTTCTAAGTCTTGCTTCCTGACCGTAAATAAAAGCTCGTAGTCTTCTCCTCCGTAAAGAGCAAATTCTAAAGGGTCTTCTCCAAAAGAATTAACCAACTCTTTCATCTCTTTAGAGATTGGAATAGATTCTGTAAGAATTCTTGCACCAACCTTACTCTGCTCAGATATTCTCTTTATATCTGAAGCGATACCATCACTCAGGTCTATCATAGAAGAGGCTAATTGATTCTCTGCTAAAAATTTTCCCTCCTCAATTCTTGGAGATGGAAAAGAGTGTCTTTTGATAACAAAATCTGCAGATTTTTCAAGTCTCGGGCTTATCTTATCTTTCTTCTTTATATCAAAAACTTTTAACCCTGCAAAAGAATCTCCTAAAGTACCTGTCACAAAGATACTATCTCCGACTTGAGCTCCCCCTCTGGTAATGATAAGATCTTGAAACTGCCTCCCTAATAATACAATATTAATTATCAATCCTGATTTTGATAAAGCAGTATCTCCTCCAATAATCGATACATTGTATTTTCTGCTATACTCACTCAACCCTTTATAAAAATCGTCTATAAACTCTACCGTTATATATGAAGGGATACCCAGAGAAACTAGTGCATAAAGAGGCACTGCTCCCATGGATGCAATATCGCTTAGATTGACTGCGAGGGATTTTAAAGCCAGTTGTTGAGGTGAGATTTGGTCTAATTGAAAGTGAACTCCCTCAATCAATATATCTGTGGTTGTTATTAGTAAAGAATTAGAATCAAACTTTGTAACAGCACAATCATCTCCGATACCCAGAAAGACCCTCTCGTCAGTTTCAATATGTCTATTCATCTTTTCAATTAACTTAAACTCTCCTATCTCTTTTATTTCCATTAAAAGCATCCAACCATGCGTCTCAATTGACTTAAAACATACTTTCTTATCTCTTTAGAGCTAGGCAATTTTATCGCTAATCTTCCGTTTTTAAATAATGAACTTATATGAAACATCTCTAAGCCCTTATTTTTCTTTTTAATCTTTTTGCCAAAAACTTATCTAAAATCTCATCCATTTCCTCTGCAAAAATGAGTTCTAATCCTCTCTTTACATTATGAGGCACTTCTTCTAAATCCTTTTCGTTTAACTTAGGTAAAATTACTTTTTTAATTCCTGCTCTCTTTGCAGCCAATATCTTCTCCTTTATCCCACCAATAGGCAATATCCTGCCCCTTAAGGTTATCTCTCCTGTCATTGCCACACCATTCTTTATAGGTATCTTTATCAAAGAAGAGATTAATGCTGCTGCCATGGTAATTCCAGCTGAAGGGCCGTCTTTTGGTATAGCCCCTGCTGGAACATGGATATGAATATCTGTTTTTGAATAGAGATCGTCTCTTAATCCCAGTTCTTTTGACCTCGAACGTGTATAACTCAAAGCTGCCTTAGCCGACTCCTGCATAACTTCTCCCAACTGTCCTGTAAGGGTTAATACTCCTTTCCCCTTCATTGATGTTGCCTCAATATAGATAATCTCTCCCCCTGCAAGGGTCCATGCCAATCCAGTAGCAACTCCTACTTGGTCTTTGCTCTTATCTATTTCTGATGGAAATTTTCTGACCCCAAGATATTTTTGGAGATTTTCAGTATTAATTCTATAAATCTTCTTTTCTCCTTCAGCGATCTTCATTGCTACTTTTCTGCATATAGACGCTATCTCCCTTTCAAGATTCCTAAGACCAGCCTCTCTTGTATACTGATTTATTATCTTTAGTAAAGCCTTGTTAGATATCTTTAGATAATCTCCTTCGATTCCATTTTCATTCGTTTGTCTTGGTATCAGATACTTTTGTGCAATCTTCAGCTTTTCTTCATCAGTATATCCCGAAATATTAATAATCTCCATCCTATCCTTGAGAGCAGATGGTATGGGATCGCTCAGATTAGCAGTTGTTATAAACATCACATTAGAGAGATCCAGGGGAACCCCTAAATAATGATCAGTGAAGGTATTGTTCTGTTCTGGATCTAAGACCTCCAATAATGCAGAAGCGGGATCACCTCTAAAATCTGTCCCAATTTTATCAATTTCATCCATCATAAAGACTGGATTATTAGAATCTGCCTGACGAATTCCCTGAATAATCTTTCCTGGTAGGGCCCCAACATAGGTTCTTCTGTGTCCCCTAATTTCAGCTTCATCCCTTATCCCTCCTAAAGATATCCTTATAAATTCTCTACCCAAAGCTCGAGCTATAGACTTGCCGAGAGAGGTTTTACCTACCCCAGGAGGTCCAACAAATCACAA
>Ga0307380_10011298_pt1 | contig 11199 bp, 9 predicted proteins | sample UN3MG_FD_202239 | JGI IMG/M metagenome (GOLD analysis project Ga0307380, IMG submission 202239) | Soil microbial communities from Risofladan, Vaasa, Finland - UN-3 | ecosystem: Environmental > Terrestrial > Soil > Coastal area > Acid sulfate soil | place: Finland: Risofladan, Vaasa | collected... | reverse complement strand
TCGTCTGCAGGTTTCATTTACAGTCTCCCATTCAGAGCCGACCGCAGTTTCTGCAGGCCGTACCGGTATCTTCCTTTGATGGTGCTGACCGAAACGTTCTGCAGTCCGGCAATTTGCCTGAGCTTCATTGCCGCATTCAAATGCAGTGCAATTACTTCCCGCTGCTCGTAGGGAAGCTGCGCCATGGCGCCAGCAACCTGCCGCGATTGTTCGTCGGATATCATGCGTTTATCCGGCGGACCGAAGTCCGACTGCATGGGTGTAGCCTCATCCAGGCTGAGCGGCTGGCGTTTACGCGCCCTGATCTGGTCCCGGCAGCGGTTCAGAGCACAAGTTGCCAGGTAGCTTTTGAGGCTGCCGCGAAGCTTGAATGTGCCGCTTGACTCGGCGAACGTAACAAAAACGTCCTGCACGATGTCTTCAGCCAGACTGGCGTCATTTACAAGCGCCATCGCCAGTGTCAGCAGGTAGTCGCGGTATTTTTCGTAGATGCGTTGCAGCGCATCTTTGCTGCCGGACTTGAATTTCCATTTGAGCAGTTCGTCTTCTATCATCCGTCAACACCATTACTTCTATCACCACGATCGTTGCTCACTATTATATCACGATTGACTTGGGGATTTGGACATAAGAAATTGCGTTTTTTCATGCTTTTGCAGTGGGGTCGCGGCGCAGGCCGAATCGGGCGCATAAAAAAGCCGGGCTAAATATGCCCGGCCTTGTTCGCAGATTCACAAGACGGTCAACCTACTTAGGCAATGCCGCTTCGAGTTCCGCCAGTTTCTCCGGGGTAACGGTTCTGGCGCTCAGGTCACCAAAGGTAACCCGGTAGTGGCCGTTGTCCTGCTTCCATCTCAACAGCACCTTATCGATGTCCTCCGGCCCGACCGTCTGGCCGTAATAGGCCGGGTCTCTGCCGGCTTTTACCAGCAACTCGTAGAACACACCAATCGACTGGACGATCTCTGAGAGCTCCATAGCTTTTTGCATGCTCTGCTCAGGGGCCAGCGACTCCAATTCCTCTTTAAGTTTCAAACCCGCGTCCGTCAGGTTCTCCTTGTTTCTAAGAAAGTACGGATCCGAAGCAAGACTTGTCTGGTCGATCTTCTCTGGATAGCGTCCGAAAATTTCGACGGAGAAACGCAATCCTTTAAGAGCTTCTTCTTCGAACATGCTGGGTAACGCGTAATTGTCCATAGATGTGTAATCGGACGGTATAACCGGCTGGAAATCGCTGGCAGCGACTGGAATGTCCCACTGAAAATCGTAGAAAACGGTGCGCAGGGACATCTGCTCATTTATCCTCATATCCGTTTCCCAGAACACAGGTAACCAGGTTTCAGCATCCACCCATAGCTTTACTCTAACACCCTCAAAATGCTCGGTCATACCCACAGTCCATTTGGGGTCTGTAGTCTCAAAGCCTTCTGCTTCTATGCCATTAATCACAGACCGACTCAGGTTGGTGTATTCACAATGCAGCATTTGCTTGATCATCTCTCGGGGGTCGTTGTGTTCTTTCTCCTCGGCAGTAGAATCATCATCTAATTTTGTCCATCTGTACTTCTTCTGGTCAGGCTTGATCAAGACATCCAGTCTCCGCTTCGGAAGCCTGTACCTTATTTTGGTTGTTACCTTGCCGGTATCAGAATTTTTGTCCGCTTCCCATTTCTCGCATGTTTCCAATTTCGTGCCGTACTCATCGGAGAAGGTAATCATACCTTCAATTCTCTGTACCATAGGCTTTTCCGGATTCGTACGTTCAGTAAAAGTCATATTCATCTTGTACTTGTATGCCTGGGCCTGCTCAACTTTCTCAAGAACACCGGCCAGAACGACGCTCTTGGGGGTGCTCACAAAAACATAGGTAAAGAGCATAAGCCCTGTGACAACCGTCACAGTGGCGAATCTCATTGTTCTACTTTTTATGATGCTTCTCCATATATTCGGCTCTGGGCAAGCCAACGGCGTCTTCTTTTGTCCGAGGTTCAGGCGTTCCAGGGCTTCACCGAGGATTCTGGTGTCTGTCTCAGGACCGGTCACCACATCCGAGGTGCTAATCAGCCCCTTTATTCTGTCTTCCGGGTTCATTCTTCCACCTCGTGATCCAGGAGCAGCCGCAGTTTATCGAGGCCGTAGCGGTAGCGGCTCTTGGCCGTGTTGACGGAGATGCCGAGCGACTTGGCGATTGTCTTGAACGTCATCCCAGCCTGAAAGTGCAGCATGATAACCTCCCGCTGCTCGTAGGCAAGCTCAGCCATCGCGCGGCTAAGCTGGCCCAATTGCTCGTTACATACAATCGAGCACGGCGGGTCATCCGAACGCGAATCGACAGCCTCAACTGAATCCAGTCCAACCCCCTGCCGGCACTTTGCCTTGTTCACGTTCCGTGCGCGATTGGCCGTGCAGGTCAGCAAAAACCCTTTGAGGCTTCCCGTGAGCCGAAACTTCTCGATTGACCTGACAAACGAAACGAAAACATCATGCACCACATCTTCGGCCGCGCTCGTATCGTTCAAAAGGGCCATGGCCAGAACGAGCAGGTCCTTCTTGTACTTTTCATAGATCCGCCCCAGGGCATCCGCCCGGCCGCGTTTACACCTTAGAACAAGCAGCTTGTCTTCCATTCGACCCGCCTGATTAATTCTGCGACAAACGTTTTTCCCCAATATAACAATCCGAGGCGGCGTTTGGGTCTAAAGAAAGCGGACTTTTGCACACTGGCGCATAAAAAAGCCGGAGCACGACAGCCCGGCTCTTGAGAATGTCCAAGTGATTTGCCGCTCCTACTGTTTCTTTCTGGCCGCCTGAATGTCATCAGGATGCCCGAAAACGAAGCCTTCGGGAGTCTTGGGAACAAATGTGTCGGCAGCCAAGTCCGGATTGTAGTCAAATTGGTCTTGTATGATTGTGAATGTTTCATCCGCATGGCCGGTAACTGGTCTGCCGCGTTGCTCTATACGTACCGGCAGCTTTGTCTCAACATCAAACCAGATACAATCAGTCCATTGTTCCGGATTATTTCCGTACTTGCTGGCGCTGATCTCAAAACCCACACATTCGCGACCGTCAACAGTCTCGACACCCAGGAGCTTATCAGCTTCATCCAGATGACTGACATAAGAACGCATTCTATCAACGGGATCGTAGTTGCCAAAACTCCCCTCGCCGGTGTGACTGAAATAGGACCCCAGATCGAAACGTACACTGTGCTGGAGTGTACCGGCTCCATCGGGCACGTACCACTGTATCTCCCGAAGGACGTCTCCGTCGTAAATATCTCTACGGTAACTGTCGTGTGAAACGTAAAAGATGTCCCACGTGCTGGATGTATGCTCTGAGCCATCGGAGTAAACGAGCACATTCTGTTCACGGCAGGTGACCCCTTTGACCGTATCGAGTGCCGCCAAAATTTCCTGCCCCCAGGCGGACGAAGGGGCCAGCCACCATTTCTTGCCATCTGAACCGCGGCTGGGCCAAAAAGTCATCCCACCTACAACGGCTAAGGCGACGACCGCCGCAGCGGCCAATCTCATTGTTTTACTTTTCATGATAGTTCTCCATGTATTCGGCTCCGCGGGAGCCGACTCGACCAGCGCTCTGGAAATCTCGTCGTGGACTCGTTTATCCAGATCGGCACTGGCTTTTAGTTTCAGATTCTTGATCAACTCATTTATTTTATCTGCCGGTCTCATTTTTCTACCTCACCATCTAACATTGACCGCAGTTTGTCCAACGCGTACCGGTACCGGCCTTGCGCCGTATTGATTGAAACGCCCTGTTGCCGGGCAATCGCCCTGAATTTCATCCCGCCGTGCACGTGCAGGATCAGGACTTCCCGCTGCTCATACGGAAGCTGCCCGAGTGCCCAGCTCAACCGGCGCAATTCCTCGCCGAATATCGCGCGCACATCAGGGTGATTCGAATCCGCCGCAGCCGGGCCGGTTTCGTCCAGCGCGACGCCGTGGTGTCTCAGTCCGGCCTTGTTTCTGTTGCGGGCGCTGTTCGCGACACACGTGGCCAGAAAGCCCTTTAGACTGCCGGTCAACCGAAACTTGCCCGACGACCGAATAAATGAGACAAACACATCGTGCACAACGTCTTCGGCGCTGCTTACGTCGGTCAAAAGAGCAGCGGCCAGCGTGACCAAATCGTCTTTATACTTCTCGTAGATACCCCGCAGGGCGTCGAGGTCGCCTCGATTGAACTTCCATACGAGCCGTTTGTCTTCCAACATTGAAAAGCTGCCTTCCACACGCGAAACAATCGATTGTCGCCTATATAACAACCGGACCGGCTACCTTAGTATAAAGAAAATGAGTCTTATCTGCGATTGTCATCGTTCGTAGTGACGCCGTCAGGCGCCGAGCACCCCGGCGTAGCCGTGGGAGCGCAGGCGTCCCGAGTGAAGTCGAGGGACCTACTCAATAGAACCCCTTACGGGCACACTACAAACGGCGCATAAAGAAGGCCGAGCCAAAATAACCCGGCCTTGTTCACAGATTCACAAGATTGTGAACCTACTTAGGCAACGCCGCTTCAAGTTCCGCCAGTTTCTCCGGGGTAACGGTTTCTGCGTGCAAATCGCCATATATGACTCGATACTCGTTGTCCGAAACTTTCCATCGTAAAAGCACTGCTTCGGGATTTTCAGACGTTACACTATCTCCATAATATACTGCTTCTTTTTCCGCTCCCGCCAACCGGGCATAGAAACTTCCTGCTTGAAGGATATCCGTTAATGCGCTTGTATATTCGTCCTGCTTTTCGATAATTTTCATACCATATTTTTTCATCAGTTCTTCAGAGATTTCCTTCATTAATGTCAATAAAGCCAGGTTACTTGGATATCGTCCATCAGTGAGTTCAGCGAAGAGCTTGAGGCCATTAATCGCCGTACCTTCATTTGCTTCTGTTTTCATTTCCTGACTGGTATAATCGGAAGGTATATCGGGCACAAACAGGGCCTGGTCAAGTTCAACATTCCATTGAAAATCATCGATGACCATACTCATTTCCATTTGTCCCCCCGCGACAATACCATCAATTTCAATACGAACGGGAAAATCAGTTCCTATTTCAACCCATAATCGAGCTGTTGCGTCTTCAAACATTCCGCCCATTACTCTTTGGTCGGTACATTCAATTCCTTCTACATCAATTCCGTTAATTTTGTCCCGGCCAAGATGTTTATACTCTGCCGACATCATGTGCCTGACCATTGCTCGAGGATCATCCTTTTCGGCTATTTGTTTTAATTCATCCGGCGATTTGTCTATTACTCTCATAAACCTCTTTTGTTCCGGAATGACAGTGACAAAGATATTTTCTTTCGGATTCAAATACATTATAAAACTGAGTTTCCCATTCATATATTGTTCCGCTCGCGTTCCATACTCTGAAGAATAGTAAGCTATTGTATCGCTGTTTGGAATTTGTTCCTGTGGTATGCCCTGCATTGTAGCATTACCTGTTAAATGATAAACAACGCTTTCAATACTTTCAATTTTCTCGACCAAAGCTCCCCATGCTACACCTGAAGTACTGATGAATTGAAGATTGATTATTAACGCCGCTATTATTATCACCGCCGCGGCAGCGGCTAATTTTGATATTCTACTTTTCATGATTTGCCCCAATAAAATAAATTGTTTCGGTTGTCTTGTTTGCTTTAAAGAACTGCTGAAATTATTGGAGGTTTCCTGAGCGATTTTGTGCACGTCGGCCGGTATTTCCTCTGCGCTGATATTCTTCAGGATTTCTTCGATATTGTCTTTATTCATTTTCTTACTCCTGTTTAAGCTAAAGTTACCAATTTGTCTTTCAAAACTGCAAGTGCCTTCGATACGTGTGACCTTGCAGAAGCTTTTGTGCAACACAACTTTTCAGAAATTGTTTCGTAATCGTGTTGCTCCATGTATCGCATAACTATTGCCTTGCCCTGCTTGTCGGGAAGCCGGCTGATGGCTTTTCTTACTTTCGCCGTCAGCTCGACCCGGCCGAGTTTTTCTCCCGGGTCCGTTTCGATGTCGATTCGGCTTGTCGGCAATTCGCCGTTTCTGCCGATTCTATTTCGCCAGGCCCTGGAGTTGGCCGACAGTGCGATCCTGTAGATATAAGCTCCTGCCTTTCTGCCGCTGAGCTTATCGATGTGCTCCCACATTCCCATCAGCGTATATTGCATCGCCTCGGTGAACAGCTCCCTGTCGCCTGTGAGTTTCCAGAGAACCGTCAGCAGAAAAACCGAATACCTGGTTCTTACCTTTTCAAAGATCTCCAATCGCTCGCTTTGCCTCATTTTAACGCTCCAATTTTCCACAAAATCCGAACATGTTCAGTTTCCATTTAATATTAACCACCCAAAACCTGTTTTGTGTAAAAGAATTTTTAAAAAAGAATGGAACGGCGCGCACTTTGTCCGATGTTGACTCGAAATGGGTTTTGAATCTCTTTTCGCCGGCAATCAGCCGGGTGATTTCGTCAGGGCCGGTTTCCGTGCTTTAAGCATAACATAAAGCCCAAACGCGCCTGAGAGCACATAACCGAGGGGCGAGAATTTTAAGATGACGTCCGAGCCGAAATGTTCGGCGATCCGCAGCAGGGGTATAAAAACGATATAAGCCAGCGCCCAGGTTCCTCCCACCATGAATCCCATTCGCTGTCCGAGAGTCAGCCCGGCGGCCTGTCTCGATAGGGTGATCATCAATATATAAGCGGAAATTGCCCAGAATCCGGCGCCAAAAAGCAACCAGATCGCTACCCTGCTATTGATGAATACCAGGTATAACACGATGAAAGGAATCACGAAAAAAAGTGCCGCAACCGAGCATTTCAACTCTCCTTTTTTGTGAGCGACATGCGCCCAGACAAATGATCCGACGGCGCCTCCCAGGCCGAACATCGTCGCAGAAAGGCCGCCGAACGTCAGCTCGAAGCCAAGCTCGTTGAGCATTGTCGGCAGCAGGGATGCGATAATGGTTGTCGAGACAGCGGCCGGCACCGCCATCACCAGGATGAGCCAGAAAGGCAACTGGTTCTTTTCCTGTTGGGTCGTTTCTTTATCGTACACAGTCCGCTCAACCGCCAGCCGGACTCTCAATAATAAGACCAGGACGATACCAACAACGGGAAAAAGCATGAGTGGATACAAACCTCGCAGGCCAAAACGCGAGACAAGAAAGGTCGAGATCACTCCGCCGCCCGCATATCCAAGAAAACCACCGGCCATAAATACGGCCGTGCTAACCGCCGGTGGGATATACCTGAGCCGGTGGACTCCTCGCAGCCCTTCCGGGTGCACTATGGCAATTCCGATGCCGCTGACGACGGCCAGCAAAATCATGCCTCCAAAGGCGCCGCCGCCTCTTGGCAGGGCACCGAGCAGGCATATAACCGAGCCCAAAATCAACCCGATATGCATAAACAGCGGCCTGCGCTTGTTGGCGCGCAAATGGCCGATCAGCGGCTGAACGCCATTGCACGTTAAATACATCACGGCCATGACAATCCCGCCCATCGACAGGCTCAGCGAAAATTCGGCACGGAGAGCCGGAAGGATGGCAGGCAGCATGCTCGCGAATACATCGATAAAGAAATGAACCGCCGCGAGCACGAACAAATGCATCCAGTGAAATGTAGCGAGTTTCCGTTTCAAATTGGCCGCCGAATCCGAAACAGATTAGTACGAATAAACAAGCCGCCACGAAATTGTGGCCGGATTTCCTCTGCAAGAACATTAAAGGCCAAAGGAAGATATGCGGTCACAGCAACCGGAAAAGTCCGACACATGAGCTTAACTACCTTATAAAAACTTGAATATCCCTTGGATTCATGGCCAGGCTACACTGCCGGACCTTCTATTATAATGATACCCCGCCGGGCGGTACGATGCCACACTTTAAAAAACATGAACAATTTGTTACAATAGCAAGTGGCCTTAATCTACACAATCGGATATTTAAGGTATGGAAAAAGAATCGAAAAAACCGGCAGGCGAGTTGAATCCGCAGCAGCCAAATCAGTTAAAGCAGACTCTTCTGACCAGCTCGGAGGGCCGTCTTTTACTGCTCGGAGTCGCTATTGCATTAATATATACCTTCTGGCTCGGGATTAAGATGCTGCTTTCTCCGGATGAATCCCAGGTTCTCATTGGAATGACCGCTACCGAACTGCTTTTCGGGCGGGCCGCAGCCATGGCGTTCGGCTATTCTCTGGGTCTGGGACACCGCACGGTCATCCCCATCTGCATCATCATCGAGACAATTCTCGTGCTTATTTTCTATCCCTTGTTTGTATTTAGCTGGCGGCATTTACTGGTAATCAAAAGGCTCAAGAAAGTATTCGAGCGAATCCAAAAGTCCGCCGAGACTCATAAGGACAAGGTCCAGAAATACGGCGTCATCGGTTTGTTTGCTTTCGTCTGGTTTCCCTTCTGGATGACCGGTCCGGTCGTCGGCTCAGTGATTGGATTTCTGCTGGGCCTGAGGGTCTGGCTGAACATGGCCGTTGTGCTGACCGGAACTTCTCTGGCGATTATTGGCTGGGCCTTTCTGCTGCGCCAGTTTCATAACCAGGTGGCCTCCTACAGTTCATACGCCGCGATGGTCCTTATGGCGCTGCTGGTCGTTATTATTATCGCCGGAAATCTGCTGTACCGAGCACTCCACGAAAACAAGAACAAGACTTAACTCAGCATCGAATTTGCCACCGTGATTTATCGAGCTTCAGCATAAAATCTGTCTCTGGGACAGCTCTTCGTATATGCCCCTGTTTATATCCCGCCAGGATCAAGTTGTTTAGCCGTTTGGGAGGATTGGAAATCTTCCCTTATGACATCGATGAAGTTGATGATCGGGGCCTGGTCCGGATTCGGATTGGCAGGCCTGGCAAGCAGCTCAAGGACCATAGCACTTCCGGCCTCGATGCCTTTGAATTCTTTGACCACGGCCCTGTTAGCATATCCGGCCGTCGCCATGATATCGAAGCTTTCCAGCACAACCTTGTCCTGGAGCTTGATGTCGAAAACTCGCCGGCCCTCGCGGTCTTCCGGCAGGGCGTTAAAGCCGAGACGAACGGTATACACGGCTGATTTTTCCTCGGCAGCATTATCGGTCAGCGGCACTTCGCAGCGCAGCATTCCCCGGCAGCCGGATGTGAACAGCCAGGGCTTGTCTGTACCGGCTATCTCGACACCTTTGAAGTCGCGGCAGAAATAACCCATTCCGGGCAAAGTTTTAGCACGCAGATCGAACTTAACGCCGTAATTCGGGAAGTGGGTGTACGAGCCGGTCTTCGGATTGGGATAGCTGAACCAGACGGTTCCTTCGTTATCCTTCCTGTCCGCGGGCGCGCCGAAATTTACGGTGAAACGCTTTACGGGTGTAAGCTCGCCGGGGGTGACATAGACCGTCCAGGGCTGAGCCCGACCCGGCTTGCGTATCATCGCCATCGAGCAGCGTACTGGGTACGAGCACGTGCATCCGGCCGCCGCCTCCTGGCTTAGCAGCACACCGCCGGCCGGTACCATACTGATGGCACAGCCCGGGCGATAGGCGCCGAAGATGGTGACTCCGTTGTCCTGCTCCAGGTCGTAAAACGCCGTGCAGGCCGAGCGGTAGAAAAGGCCTTTTGCCGAGGCGGCGGTGGTGCCGCAAGTGTGGCCGGGCCGCAAGAACTCCCAGGGGACTTGCTTGCCGGTGATAGGATGGTCACGCATGATAATCTCGCCGGTTCGCAGATCGCAGGCCTGCGGCTCGAGGATTATTTTATCGGCGACGATGACCGGCCGGGTGCGGTAGTTCAACGCACGGGACCATGCCATGTTACCTTTTTCAGCGGATAGCGCCGTGATGCGCCGCCATTTCAAGCCGCCTTGTCTGAATCTCCACGCGTCGTGGTTGCCGTGGTTGCCGAAGAACAACAGTAAACCGCTGCTGTAGGCGGCTCCCATTTTGTCGCCGCAGCAGCCGGTCAGGTCCACCGGACGTCTCCACAATTCCTCGCCGGTTTTGGCGTCCAGCGCACAAACAATCCTAACGTCGGCATCATCGTATGTCAGTGTTCCTTCAGGATGCTCCTCCCTGAACAATTCGGCCTGCAGTGAGCTGATAAGATATTCGACCTGGGCTTTCTGTTTGTACGATGGATCCTCTTTCAGTTTCTGAGCCAGGAACTCTTTCTTCTCTTTGAGCTCTTCAAGAACTCCGTCTCTGACTTTGTACACGCCCTTGTCTGTGAGTTTTCGCCGTCTCTGCAGGGCACGATCTCTTTGTCTGTCTTCTATTCCGCTGTCGGCGTAGAAGATTTTGCCGTCCCCGAGCGTGATTGTAATGTTGGCAATCTTTTCGCCATCCCGCTGCCAGAGCAGTTTGCCTGTCTCGGTGTCAATGGCGAAGACTTTGTCAGATGCCATTAAGTTCCTGGTGACCGCGTTTTTCTGCATGAACTCTCCGCCGCCGGCAAAAGATGTCATCGACCCATACATAGTGCCCGACCTCTCGGCGGCCCTGCGCAAGTCTATCGGATCGGGATACAACTTCCTGGAATTCTCGTACTGGCTTCTGTACTTTTCGGGGACATCCTCAATATTTTTCCACTTTCCATTTTCAAGGAAACGCTTCACAACGGCACCGTAATCTTCGTTCATGGCTTTGGCGGCCGAGCCGTAGAGAATATTGCCGACGACTGATATATAGCCCCATCGGCGAGGATTCCCATCGGAAGAGGCCGGGACTTCGTATTCACGAATGGTAGCGCCGGTTTCCGGATCCAGCTTGTAACATTTATCGTCAGCAGCCACATACAGACCGTCCTGCGTGACAACCAGGTTCCCGCAGTCGGCTTTGACTTTGACTCGGACCGCCCCGGGAATCTCCCTTTTCCACAGCAACGTGCCATTGAACGCGTCAGCGGCGGTGATTATTTCTTCGCCCTCCATGAACAGCCGGCCGTTCATCGAGACGGGACTTTGCGCGCATGCGTGCCGCTCGACCATTCCCTGCGGACCGGGCTCTCCGAACCAGAGTACTCCCAGCGGGCCGTAGACAAGCTCATCTCCCGAACAGGCGGTGTTCTGAGGATCGCAGTACTGCTGCGTCCAGGCGCCGGCGCCTTCCAGCGGGCCTCGAACATATGTTCTCCATGCCACCTCCCCGTCGCGATGAAAACTCAGGCACGCCGTACCTCCCCAGGGGCGAAGAA
>Ga0307380_10011291_pt1 | contig 11203 bp, 9 predicted proteins | sample UN3MG_FD_202239 | JGI IMG/M metagenome (GOLD analysis project Ga0307380, IMG submission 202239) | Soil microbial communities from Risofladan, Vaasa, Finland - UN-3 | ecosystem: Environmental > Terrestrial > Soil > Coastal area > Acid sulfate soil | place: Finland: Risofladan, Vaasa | collected... | reverse complement strand
TCCCAAGACGGTTATGGGAGACGCATCTTACAGCCCGCCTTTGATAGGCGATATTGACGGCGACGGACAGAAGGAGCTTGTGATGAGCGCCACGGGTGCACCGATGATGGCCTGGGAAGCGGACGGCTCGGTAACGCCGGGATTTCCAATGTTCGGTCTTTCCACCGACTATTTTACATCGGCCGTGCTCGAGGACCTCGACAAGGACGGTGATATAGAATTGATGGTCAACGGCGATGATTACCAATTCCACGTAATTGACCTGCCGGGCTTGTACAATCCCGATGTAATCGATTGGGGCTCAGCCAGGCATGACCCGCAAAACTCGGGATGGGCCTCGAAGGGTCCTGAACTGAACCCCTTAGACGCGCCGGACGAAATCAGGCCCGGAGAAAGACTCGTGCTGACGTTGAGCGCGACTAATCCGATGAATGCCGAACTTGACTTCTTTGTGGGAAATTTACCGGAAGGGGCTTATTATGATGACAATACTTTGAGTGTTTTCTGGAAACCGGCAGCAGACCAGGCCTTTCACAGCTATACATTCTCTTTCCTCGTAACCGACGGCATCCGGCAGAACAGCCTGAGTCACTCGGTTAAAGTGGTTATGGATGCAATCTACCACGCTAATATGGATACGGACCCCGAATGGCAGCTCGACGAAGGATGGGCATGGGGAATTCCAGCCGGTCAGGGCTCATGGAACGGCGACCCGGACAGCGGGTATATGGGCGAAAACGTCTTAGGGTATGCACTCGACGGCGACTATGAAAATAATATGGCCGAAGCGCGGTATGCAACTACCGGCGCCATTAATTGCGAAGGTTACCAGAATATCAGGCTGAGCTTCCGCCGGTGGCTCGGTGTCGAATCGCCTTATGATTATGCCGATGTGCAGGTATCGAACGACGGCAGCAACTGGATGGATTTGTGGACGGTCGGCTATTCCCATATCTCGGATAGTGTCTGGCAGTTGGTTGAGTATGCGGTTCCGGCCTCTGTCGCAGACAACCAGCCGACGGTCTATTTCCGCTGGGGTATCGGCCCGACGGACGATTCAGTAACTTATCCAGGCTGGAATATAGACGATGTCCAGGTCGCTGGTGACACCATCCAGGAAAATTAACTATTAGCTATTAACTATTTAACCGTTGCTACCGGTAGCTGGTCTATTAGCAAAGGTACTCCTCTCATATTAGACATGAACCGGGGTAATACGCCGGCGCTTTGCCTGATAGATGGCAGTCATTATCTTTGCTCCTATGCCGGGCTTGGGGACAACGGCTCTGTGGGAGTACTGGAGTTGGCTGAGGCAATCTTCCCATAGGAAACAAAACAGAAAAGCACCTCACAGACCATTTAAACGACGATCTTGTCCCGAGGAGCTTATACCCCCCCGGCACATTCCCCTGACTAAAATCAACTAAATCCGCTGGCCTTATCTACAATCCCTGTACCAGGTCAACGAGTTCGTCTATGACACCCTGTGTATCCGCACCTTTTTCCTGGGCCTTCTCAAGCTGTTTGACCGCTTTTGCAATCTTCTTAATTGCCTTGTCAATTCTGTCCTTATTGAATTCATCGATTGCCTTGTTCAATTCTTTTACGGCCTTCCCTATTTCCTTCTCTGCATCTTCGGGAACATACATGTCCTCAACAATGTAATCTATGATACCTGCAACAACGTCTTCAGGAGGGCCTTCAGGAGGGTCGGCACTCTGAACGGTGATATCGACAGTGTCCGTATCTGAGAGCTCTCCATCGTAGGCGGTCAACGTCACCGTTGTCGTTCCCAACGGAAGTATTACAGTCGGCATGACGCCCGTTGACGAGCCACCGTCTGCCCATGACCACGTGTATGTCAATGGCTGTATCTGGCCATCATCACTCGAACCGGAACCATCGAGAGTGACGCTTGCACCAGCGGGACTATCCTGATCAACGACCTGATCAACGACCTGATCAGGCCCTGCGTCGGCGACAGGAGGTTGGTTAACGGGAATTAACCAACCATTCTCTACGACCCAGGGGAAATTATCCAGTATCGGAGGTTCTTCCCCTACATATATGCCGGTATAAGGATTATCCACAATACCATTGTTGTCGGCATCAGGACTCGTCCAGTCATCCCAGTAGTTACCACCTATCGGCAAAGGAAGGCTGAAGATATTTCCAGTACTATCAGTAACAGAAGCATGATGTCCAACGGTATTGATGAAGTTGTTATTGTAGATATAGTTGTCATTGGACCCGCTTAAGATGCGGATTCCCCGATAATTGTCAAAGATGGTATTTAACGTCAGAGTGTTGTAAGTGGAACCTGATAGATAGATTGCGTACTCATCGTTATTTGATACAGTGTTGCTTGTCAGGGTATTGCCTACATAAATGTTACTATAAGAACCGGAGAGTCGAATTCCATAAGAGTTGTTCGAGACAATGTTGTTCGTAAGGTTACTTCCGTAGGTTAAGCTTAGCCAGATTCCAGTTGAATTTTTGCCAACATCGCAGCCCGAGACGTTGTTTTCCGTAAGGGTAATGTTATTGGAGTTCTGGATATGGATTCCTGTGTCAAATCCCTGATTAAACGGAGGAGGAAGATCAACATTCTTCTCGATTTTCACTTTCATGATGGTGACGTCGGTCTTATCTAAAACATAGATGCCATATGTAGATTCAGCTTCGCTTGGTTTTATCTTGAATCCGCCGCCATCAAGAGTCAGATCACTTTCATCTATCTGTATCGTTCCTGCTACATTCGTGTTCAGAGTAAATGTCCGTCCAACCAATGTCCCTATGGAAGTATCAGACGGAATAGAGTAGGACGCAAATGTTGGTTGGATCTCTAAGGCCAGGAACACTAAAAAAATAACGATTGCGCACAAATGTTTCTTTTTCATCATTACCCTCTCTTTCGCTCTGCCTTCTTTCGTAATAAAATGCGTTTGATTATCTAAGACCTTACTATTTCAGTCTTTTCATTCATCTTGCGAAAGAAGTTAAGCCGGAATTTCCCGTACATAAGGGATTTCCAATTTATGTTTGCTCAGCTACGTCGCTGAGTCTATGCCCTATAATATACCAATTTAGTCGGAAAATTTCAAGTTTTTTTCATGATTTTAATGCTGCACTGAAAAACAGTGTAATTCCAATAATTGCTCTTTGAAAAGAGAATATTCAGGTATGTGTCAGTGAACAAAAGCCCTCGGTGCCTGGTGCGAAATATCAGTCTCGCCCACATCCACCACGTTCACAGGCCATTTAAACGACAAACTCGGTTAATCCCCAGTACAATTGCCTGTCTTAATTCAATTAAAACCACATGTTTTTGCGTTAAAATAGGCAAAATAGCCGAAATTTTCAGTCAAAAACGCTCACAGTTAAAAACAAAAATCCAAAATTTCAAAAATTTTTATCTCCTTCCATAAAAAAGACTTACGAACAACATACTGCGAAAAATAGCTGATTTTTCGGTTCAAAACTGCACATTCGTCTAATTATAGGGGGAGTGTTTTTTTACTCCCCGGCTAAGTTGTTTTGAATTTGAGTCATTTGGATTTTGATATTGTTTAGGATTTAGATATTAGGATTTAGAGCTTATGCTGGATATGCAATACCCAATCCAAAGGTTTGCCAACTTTGTGCCTTTGCTCCTCTGCCCCTTTGAACCTTTGCACCAATCGGCCCAACGCTCTCTGCTGTACGCTCTGTATCCTACGAATTATAACATATTTCCAGATACACTCAATTATGCAAAACAAACCCAAAGTCAAGTAGGCGAAAAATAACATAAGCTCTTTTTTGACAAGTAAATACGAGTAATGGGACATTTGGTGAAATCAGACAAACAAAGCCAATTAAAGCCAAAACAAAGCCAATTCAAACCCAATTTAAGCCAATTAAAGCCAATTTCAATGCCTATCAAAGCCAAACAAACCCAATTCAAAGCCAATCATTGACATTTTGGGCATTAGAAGATAGTATCCATGTTTTGTAACTTTTTTGGAGTAATGTAAATGACTGATGTAACTTTAGTTACGGGCGACGGGATTGGCCCGGAAATTGCAGAGGCAACTCGCAGATGTATCGATGCAACGGGTGCTGATATCAACTGGCTGATTAAAGAGGCCGGCACTGATGTAATGGAACGCACGGGTACACCGCTGCCGGATGAAACGGTCGAGGCGATAAAAAAAACCGGTATCGCCCTTAAGGCCCCGATTACCACGCCGGTCGGGACGGGTTTTAGAAGCATAAACGTTCATCTTCGTCAAATGCTGGATTTATATGCGTGCCTGAGACCGTGCAAAAGCTATGAAGGCGTTCGCAGCAGATATTCCGATATCGACCTTGTGGTTGTGCGGGAAAACACCGAGGACTGCTATGCCGGCGTTGAGTTCCAACGGGGGAAGGATGATACGGATGAGCTGATAAGCTGGGTCAACAAGCACAGCGAGAAAAAGGTAAGAGGAAATTCGGGTATAACCATAAAGCCCATATCGGTTGAAGGTTCCGAGCGTATTGTTCAATTCGCATTCGACTACGCCCGCAAGTTAGGGCGTAAAAAGGTAACGAGCGTGCATAAAGCCAATATTATGAAATTCACGGACGGATTGTGGCTTGACGTGAGCCGGGAGGTCGCAAAGAAAAATTCCGATATCGAATTCGAGGACCGTATCGTCGATAATATGTGTATGCAGTTGATTCAAAAGCCGGAGCTTTATGACGTTCTCGTTCTGCCGAACCTTTACGGCGATATAATCAGTGATTTGTGTGCGGGTCTTGTCGGCGGCCTCGGAGTTGCGCCCGGCGGAAACATCGGCGAGAAAGGGGCTATCTTCGAGGCGACACATGGCAGCGCACCGAAATATAAAGGCCAGAACAAGGTCAATCCGACGGCACTAATACTCAGCGGCGTTCTGATGTTGAGACATATGGGAAAAATGGCCGAAGCGGACAAGCTCGAAAATGCAGTTGCCGCGGTGATAGCCGAGGGCAAAAGTGTTACATACGATATGAAGCCGCACCGCGACGACCCGACCGCAGTGGGCACAAGCCAGATGGCGGACGCGATTATTGAAAAGATAAAGTGATACTCGATGCTGAACCTTTGATAAACACTTAATAATGTGTTGTAATCTCTGAATAAGAGTGTATACTATGAATTATATAGACAGCCTTTTGCAGGATATATGTTATACGATGAATGAGAAATGAAATTCACTCAATATTTTCTATATACACGAAAACGGTCAGACAGGGCTGTTATAAAGGATGAATGGATACAAGATGCACTGAACAAGCCCATTCAAACGGAAATACAATCGGACGGAAGAATACGAAAATGGGTCAAAATTCAAGAAACAAATAAATATTTACGAGTAATTTTATTACCCGGCGGAGAAACCGTCCATAATGCCTTCTTCGACCGGGATTATAAGGAGGCCCAGACTAGATGAAGATTAAGTATTTCAATGATACCGACACAGCTCTATTTGAGTTTACAGACAATCAGGTTGAGGAAACCAGGGAGGTATCCGAAAATATATATATCGACCTTGATTCTAATGGTAATCTTGTAAGTATGACGATTGAAAACGCGAAGGAAACAGCACATCTGCCGGATATCGCCTATCAACAAATTGGCAAAGCAATCGCATAACAAACAGGTAAGATTTCGCAGTGAACATACCATTTAGTACATAGGATTTGAGGAACTGTTATTGAGATGACGGCAATCTCAAGTATGAAAATAGTTGAAATTACTTCGGTCACTTCGTTCCCTCGCAATAACAATCATTGATTGGGCGTTACAAGAGCATCAAGTTCCTTATGAAGCCTTGTAGATTTTTGCTTCTTTTCCGGGAACCTGTATATTTAGAGAGCCGCTTTCGACAGCAACCGTATCTGCTGAATCGAGCAGATTGACGAAAGTTTTGTCTTTGAGATTATCCTTGATTCGCTGAGGGATATTTGCGTTTTTATCAATCTCAACTGTGAGAGGGGAAGGCATGTTTTCAAAACCATTGTTTATTACAACAATTATCGTGTTGCCTTTGAATTCCCTCATATAGCAATAGACAAAGTAATCCGCAAACAGAGTGAAAAGATAGCCGTATCGAATGGCTTCGTTTTGGCGCCTAATCTCGATAAGCTTTTTCGTGTGGCCGAATATGTCCCTCTCATACTTGTATTGTTCGAGCGGCATGCAGTCCAGACCGAATATTTCCCATCGCATATCACGTCTGTTGTCGGGGTCGGCGTATCCTTCCATTCCAATTTCGGTGCCGTAATAAATCTGAGGTATACCCCTGGTTGTAAATAAAAACGACAAACTAAGCTTAAGTATCTTATTGGCCCTGAGCCTGTCCCAGTGTCCCCACCTGTCTAAAGTCTCGGTCATGAACCTCTTGCTAAGGTCATGATTGTCGAGAAGAGTAACGAGCCGGTTGGCATTCGTATAGAACTTGTCATTATCGAGTATCCCGCGAGGCTCATATTGCGACAGCCTCGGCTTTGCGATGGCGGTCATGCTTTGGTTGTAGATAAATGTATTCTTGACGGCCTGGCACAGTGGGAAATCGAAGAGGGTATCAAAATCATGCTCTTTTTGATACCTTGAAATCGAATCGATATCCCACTGGAGAACCTCCCCTATCAGTGTTATGTCCCGGTGCTTGCCCTTGACGTACGATTTAAAATGATACCAGAACGTGTCTTCAACGTGCTTAACGGTATCCATTCGAATCGCATCAATCCTGGTCTGCTCAATCCATTCTGTGATATTGTTGATGAAATAATCAACTACATCCGGCTTGCTATGATTTAAATCCGGCAGGCCGCATAACTGGCTTTTAATCAAATCATCACCATTACCTTCATTGAACCAGTCGTCTTTTATTTCTTTTTCGGGATACTGATTATAAGTTTCATTATGATAGCCGGTATGGTTAACCACCATATCGAGAACGAGCTTTATGCCGTTTTCGTGCAATTTATCAGAGAGGCGCTTTAAGTATTCCTTACTGCCCTGGGCCAAAGTGGGGTCAATAGAGTATAAATGCGGATCGACCTTATTGAAATCCAGTGCCCAGTATCCATGATATCCATCGCTGTCGCCGACACGGCCAACGCTAAGATAGACCGGTGTTATCCACAACGCCGTTATACCGAGATTTTTCAGATACGGTATTTTCTCAATTATGCCAGCAAAATCGCCGCCGTGATACCTTCTCGGTTCGTTCGTATCGACCAAAACATTGTTGCCGTTATCTGCGTCGTAGAACCTGTCTGTAATTATGAAATAAATCACATCATCCTGCGTTATCATCCTACCTGACCTTCCTGTAAATATATCAGCATCAAAACTTCTGATTCAAGCTCGATATCTGCATGTTTTAGTACATTTATCATAAGCATAGAACTTAAATCAAGAGATGTCATTTTAACGCCTCTTGCTTTGCATATTCCAATTCTCTCCCAAAGACATAAAGCAAGATTTACTTTACTATTTACCATCGACCATTTACTATTATTTGCTGTAAATTATTTCTTAAATGCCGGTTAAAGAATGAACCAAGACGATTTTCATAAATTGATTTCGGGTCAAAAGGCTGGTTTTGGAGCAGTGATATTGCGTTTACTTTTAGGGCTTGCCTCGGCCGGTTACTCGCTTGCTATTAGGTACCACAATTTCCTGTATTCCAAAGGATGGCTAAAAGCAGATCATGTTAATGCGACAGTCATCTGCATTGGTAATATAACAGTCGGCGGGACGGGGAAAACTCCGCTTGCGGTCTGGCTGTGCAAGCAGATACTTCAATATCCCAAATTTCAGATTTCAGCTTTGGGATGCGCAATACTTACAAGAGGCTACAAGGCAAATCAAAGCTTAAAACTCAAAGCTCAATACTATCTGGATGAAGTGGCAATTCATGCCGAAAGCAACTTAGGGGTCAAAGTGATTATTAATCCGGACCGTGTTGCGGGTGCGGCTGAAGCCATTAGCAAATTCGGAGTACAGTTACTGATTATGGACGACGGATTTCAACATCGGCGACTAGCAAGAGATTTGGATATTGTCGCAATAGATGCCACGCTGCCCTTTGGCTATGGCAGGATGCTTCCGGCAGGTCTGCTGCGAGAGCCTGTTTCATCGCTGAAGCGGGCCGGTGCTGTTGTTATTACCCGGTGCGACCAAATCGCTGAAAATGAATTAAGTGAACTTGAAGAAAAACTGCGACTAATCAATCCGGACATGGTAATTGCGCGGTCGGTACATGCCCCGGCTTATGTAAAATCAAAAGACAACAAAGAAATTGCTCTGGAAGAATTAAAGGCCAAGAAGATATTTGGCTTTTGCGGAATAGGAAATCCGGGGTCCTTTTTGGCCACAATTAAAACGACAGGAGCTGAACTTGTGGGTTCAACAATCTTTAACGACCACCATCACTATACAGAGGCTTGTATAGCGGATATTTTCGAACAGGCCGAAAGGCTCAAGGCGGATTTGATACTGACTACACAGAAAGACCAGAACAAAATCACCCGGCCGGCATCGTCCAAAACAGAGATTCCACTTGCATATATAGGCATAGAGATAAAATTTCTTTCCGGGGAGGAGAAATTATGGGGCTTGATTGAAAAGACGTTAGCAGGTAAAATGCCAAAAATGTAATTAGAGCACCCAAGAAGGAAAGATTTGTCATTGTTGAAAAAAACGAGAATGCCACGCCCCGCTGCTTTGTTGTGAACAAGATGGCAAGGCCTGGAATGACATTGTTTAAGACCTTTTAACCAAGGATTTATATTTTATGTATGAAAACCTACTGAAAACGGTAACGAATCTCGGCTCGCCGAAAGTTTTAGTCGTGGGCGATTTTATGCTCGATGTTTATATCTTCGGCGATGCGATAAGAATCAGCCAGGAGGCGCCCGTTCCGGTACTGAAAGTTACCAAGAATGAATATCGCTGCGGCGGGGCAGGCTCGGTTGCGGCCGATATAGCGGCTTTGGGGGGGAAGCCTTACTGTCTGGGTGTTATCGGAAACGACCAGAACAGTGAAATCCTTACAAAGAAGCTGACAGAAATCGGGGCCGATATCAGCGGTTTGATTACAGCAGTCAACCACCCTACTATCAGCAAACAAAGGCTCATAGGACTGGCACAGCATCTTCATCGGCAGCAATTAATCAGAATGGACTATGAACCTACAGAACCATTGTCCGATGAAGTGAATGAGATGATTTTGCAGATTTATAAAGATAAATTAGCATCGGCTGATATTGTCTGCCTACAGGATTATGACAAGGGTCTTCTGAGTCCCTCTGTCTGTCAGGAAATGATAAAATCCGCAAGAAAAGCAGACAAAAAGGTACTGGTTGACCCTTCACTGACCAGCGATTATTCCAAATACCAAGGAGCGACCGTTATTACGCCGAACCGTAAGGAGACCTCCTCGGCGGTTGGATTCGATATAACAGATACCCAAAGCGCAGAGAAGGCGGCGGAAGAGCTTGCGCGAAAGTTTAATCTCGATGCCGTAGTAATTACGCTTGATAAGGAAGGCGCATATCTCAGGGCAGAAGATATAAATCAAATCATACCGACCAGGAGCCGCAGTGTTTATGATGTAACCGGAGCAGGAGATATGGTTCTGGCGACGCTTTCAATAACATTAGCGGCGGGTTTCGATTATAAAACCGCGGTGCAGTTGTCCAACATAACGGGCGGTATTGAAGTGGAAAAATTCGGAACGGTAACGGTAACTATCGAGGAAGTGGCCGACGAGATTGTTCGTCAGGGCAAAAGCGGCAAGGTTCGGTCGATTGATCTTTTGCTCGATGAGCTTACATGGCATCGCAGGGGGAAAAATATCATAGTCTTTACGAACGGCTGTTTTGACGTGCTACACAGAGGACATATCGAATATCTGGAATTTTGCAAGTCGCAGGGTGATATAGTAGTAGTCGGGCTCAACAGCGACAAGTCTGTAAAGACCATTAAGGGACCTGAACGGCCCATAAATAATCAACATGACAGGGCCGCCATCTTAGCCGCATTGGAGGTAGTTGATTATATCACGGTCTTCGATGAGCCTGACCCGCTTAATTTAATCAAGAAGATAAAGCCAGACATATTAGTGAAGGGCCAGGACTGGGCGGAGAAAGGTGTCGTTGGCCGGGAATTCGTTGAATCCTGCGGCGGCAAGGTTCTTCTTGCACCGCTGGTGGAGGGCAAAAGCTCAACTGTAACAATAGAGAAAATGAAATCGCTGGAAACAAAATCGTGATGGATGAAGATATAAAAAAGCAGATTACCGAGACCATCGAAACACATAAGAAGATGCTTGCGGAGTTTCAGGAAAGCGGCATTGAAAAAGTCGCCGCCATTTCGCAGGCGATAATAAGATCATTAGAGCAAAACGGCACGGTCTATCTTTGCGGCAACGGAGGCTCAGCGGCGGACGCCCAACATATAGCCGGTGAGTTTGTTGGCAGATTCAGGAAGGAGCGAAAGGCTTTAGCGGCCGTGGCGCTTTCAACGGACACTTCGGTTATTACATGCATTGCCAACGATTATTCTTATGAGAAGGTCTTTTCAAGACAGGTTGAGGCGCTTGTCAGAGAAGGTGACATCTTATGGGCTTTTTCGACCAGCGGAACTTCGGCTAACGTTATTGCCGCCGCTGAGTCGGCGAAGAACAAAGGGGCTTATGTAATAGCCTTTACGGGCAGGATTAACAGCAAGCTGGAACAAATTGCCGATATTTGTTTTTGTGCCGAAGACGAATCAACAGCGCGGAGCCAGGAAATCCATCAGCTTGCTTATCATATAATCTGCGACCTTGTGGAGTGCAATTTTACCAATAGCTAAGCTGAAGAATAAATATTTACAGATATGTCTGATAAAGCGATATTTTTAGACCGTGACGATACTTTGATTGAAGACCCTGGGTATATCAGCAGTCCGGAGCAGGTCAATCTGCTGACCGGGGTGCCAAGGGCACTTATCGAGCTTAAAGCCCTCGGGTATAAGCTGGTAGTTGTCACCAACCAATCGGCGGTTGCCAGAGGTATTGTTACGGAGAAAGTCCTCGGAGAAATTCACAAGCGTTTAGAACAGCTATTAGCCGAAAAGAACGCATTTTTAGACGGGATTTATTACTGCCCCTATCATCCTGAAGGAGCCGTAAAAAAATAC
>Ga0307380_10011290_pt1 | contig 11204 bp, 14 predicted proteins | sample UN3MG_FD_202239 | JGI IMG/M metagenome (GOLD analysis project Ga0307380, IMG submission 202239) | Soil microbial communities from Risofladan, Vaasa, Finland - UN-3 | ecosystem: Environmental > Terrestrial > Soil > Coastal area > Acid sulfate soil | place: Finland: Risofladan, Vaasa | collected... | reverse complement strand
GGGTCGGCGCCAAACGCACCTCTGCTAGGTTGGTGAAATCGCTGGCGCGATGCACGACGTCAGTACCAAATCGCTCGGCGAGTTCATCGATTGCCACCTCCAAGCGGCGTTGCCGAGCAAAAGTGCCGAAAAGATCGAACTGAACCCGATCTTCGATGCCGGCCAGGTCGTAGGCGACCATACCAACCAAGCGGAAGGGACCGGGATGGTCAAACTCGTCGAGGAGCCCAACGCCAACTGAGTAAAGTCTCTCGGTAACGTCGGTCGGTTCACTCAGCCGGCGCTGACGGGTCAAGATCTGAAAGTCAGTGGTCTTGAGCTTTACGCCCACACCAAAGGCAACATAGCGTTTTTGTCTGAGACGCCGACCGATCGCATCGGCGGTTGCGCCGGGCCCGGCGATGGACGCGGCTCTTGTAGCCCTTCGCCTCGAGCTTGGCCTCGATCTCGGCCGACCGATAGGCGCTGTCGGCCCACACCTCGGCTCCGGTGTTGGACTTGTCCAGCACATCATCGAGCTTCTGGCTGTCATGCACGCTCGCGTCCGTCTCCGCGTACCGGCGGATGAGCTTGTGCTTGCGGTCGATGCCAATGTGGTTCTTGTAGCCGTAGAAGCTCTGGTCGTGGCATTGTCAGACAAACCTGAGCGGGCCTGCGAAGGGTGCTGGTCTGAGGGCGTTCAGGCCGCCAACTGACGCCACTCGGCCAGGGCGGCAGAACGGTTCTGTTTGAAGATGTCGCGGCGGTTGAGGTGACGGTTGTGGTTGAAGTGGTTGTGGATTGATGCGTGGGCGGCGGCAAATTTCTGTAGGGTCCTTACGGCCCTGAACCTCTGCATCGCTCGTTCTCGTCGTCGGAACGACTGGTGGGAATTTTCTGCGCGATTGTTGAGCCACCGACCGCACTCCTGAGCGGCAGCATTGCCGATCACTCTCATCGCCGATCGGTACGACCGCAGCCGGTCGGTTACAATCGATCCCGGTCGGCCGTAACGCCTTATCGTGCGCTTCAGGAATTTCAGCGCAGCCCTGCGATCCCGGCGCTTCGTCGCGAAGACCTCAAGCACCTCGCCTTCGTGATCTACCGCACGCCAGAGATAATGCGTCTCTTGTCAACGCCGGAGTGAATCTGCAGCGGCGTGCCGGAGCAAAAGACGCGCTACGCGCTCATGATGCGTCGCTATGCGAGGCAGCCGCCTTCCGTCGAGAGAATGGAGCCGAAGCCTCGGCATTCAGGATGGGCGGCGTGAAGTGACGAGGCTCCCAGGATCGCTTGGTCCACGACTAGCAACTTCCCGGGTGCCCCGCATGAGTTCCATCTCACTGCGATCCTCCTTGGCGAAATTGAACCACCCACTGAGAAAACGCGAGCTTCCTGGTGAATAGACGCCAGGAAGGGCCTTTATTGACCAGTTAGTGCCCGGCTGCCATGCTCGCCGCCCATTGAGCAATCTCGGGGGCGTGGAAATGACGCGTGAGAGATCGGTATTGGAGGTATTGCAGTCGTCGCCAGAGTTTCAAAAGCAGAAAGAGCTTTTCGAGGCGATGGCCACGGGAAAATCGAGGCTCTCGAACAAATAGGAGGGCTCGTCCTGTTTCGGCCGGTCAGGCAGCCGCAGGCGGTCCTTCTTGCGCACGACGGCGAACGCGGGTCCGTCTTTGCTCTCGGTGAAGAAATGATCGAGCCCCAAGCCGCACACGAGCGCGATGCGAAGGAGCGTGGGCAGCGTCGGAAACAGCGCGCCGCGCTCGATCTTCGACAGCATTCCGGGCGACAATCCGGTGTGCTCGCCGAGTTGCACGAGTCCAAGCTTCTTGGTGAGCCGAAGCTCCCGGACCTTGGGGCCGATCCGATACTGGTCGAGCCCGGTTGTGAGCATTTCTCACAGCATCCAGCCTACCTCGTTTTCTCGTCAGTCAAACGCGGACGAGCATATTTTCGTTTGTGGAAAATGTAAATGAGGATCACGAAAATATTAGTAGCAATAAAAACTATTATCTCTATATGAAATTTGCAACAGCCATCCGGCTGTCGCGAGCGAACAAAACCGTAGAGGAGCAAGATATGAAGTTTCGTATTGCAAGTTTGGTGGCCGCCGCGGCCCTGGCCATTGGTCTCACCTTCGGCCCCCCCGCCACGCGCGCCGCCGAGGTCGACATCGTCGACACGGCAGTGGCGGCCGGCCAATTCAAGACACTGGCTGCCGCTCTCGGTGCGGCAGGCCTGATCGACACGCTGAAGGGCGCCGGGCCGTACACCGTCTTTGCCCCCACTGACGATGCGTTCGCCAAGCTTCCGGCGGGAACAGTCGACAATCTGCTGAAGCCCGAGAACAAGGACCAGCTCGTCGCCATCCTGACTTATCACGTGGTTCCCGGGAAAGTCATGGCGGCGGACGTCGTCAAACTCAAGGAAGCGAAGACGGTGAACGGCAAGATGCTCGAGATCGAGGTGAAAGGCGACGCCGTCATGGTGAACGATGCCAAGGTCACCAAGACAGATATCGGCGCATCGAACGGCGTGATTCACGTCATCGACACGGTCATTCTTCCGCCGAAGATGTAATCGTGACGATTTGATCGTTACGAAACCTCGGGTCGCCATTTTGCCAAAATTGGCGACCCGGCATCGCTTGAATGACGATTTCGAAGAGACGAACCGCTGAAGCGGTTTGTCAGATCCCACCGCGACTCAACCTTGGAGCAAGACAATGCTGCTGAATGCCGCAAAGGCCATCATGGATCCGGATAAAAACGCATTGATGAGACTGCCTAAGACAGTTCGATTTCAGTTGATGGTTGTGCTGTCTTGCCTTTGGTCCATAATTTTTTGTGTTAGTGCCGGCCTGATCGTATGGTTGCCGGGCTATATCTTGGCCCACGTCGCGCTTCTGCTGATCGGAATATTCGGTACTAGCTGGGCATTCAAAAAAGCTCAAATGTCTCGCGCAAAACATGCCAGCTAACGCGGGAGGCGTGGGGCGGATCAAGATGTCTCGATCATACTCGGCCTCCACACAAAAGTTTATGGCGCTTGGACATGTTCATAGCCCGACCCGATCTCAGGCCTGATACTTGCCTATACTCATTTAAAGAATTGAATCCGGAGCGACGCTCATGGCCATTTCAGAGATTGCGATCCCATCATTGGCAGTCCTTGCCGTCCTCTCGACGGCCTATCTCTTTCTCATTAGGCCCCAGCTAAAACGCAGCACCGAGCATGACCTCTTTCTTTCCTCTCTGAAACTGGGAGATCGAGTCGTGACTGGTGGAGGGCTGATTGGCACGATCGTAAAGCTTGAGGGGACAAATATTGTGGAGATCGAATTATCGAAGTCGGTACGAGTGCAAGCAATCCGGAGCAGCATAGAAGCAAAATTTAGAGAGTGATTGGCTACTGACTTCGCAGGAAGCCGGATGAGTTCGGACCAGCCAACAACTTAGAGCTTAAGGCGTTTAGGCTAACAAATGCGAGTGCAAGCAAAGCCGCTCGGAAGCTACCCGTTCTACCTTCGGCCATTCTTCCGGAACCAGCGCCGCAAGTATGGGCAGGTTCTGCAGGCAGCCCTGCTCTGGGCCAGAGCGCCCAAACTGTTCACCGCGGTGGCGATTCTTTTTGGCATGATTGACCGGCGATCTTCGCCCATTGATGCTGCCTTACGCGCCCTCGTCACCGTACGTGTGTCGCAGGTCAACACCTGCTCCTTTTGCGTCGATCTGAACTCGGCAACGCTCATCAAGCGGGGCGTGAGCCTGGAAAAAGTGGAAGCTCTCGAGACGTGGCGCCAAAGCAATCTGTTTGATCGCCGCGAGCAAGCGGTCCTCGACTACGCAGAGGCCATGACGCGATCGGACCTGCAGGTGGAAGATGAGCAGGTCGAGCGCTTGAGGTGCTTTTTCGACGATGACGGCATCGTGGAATTGACGGGACTGATCGCGTTCCAGAACATGTCGAGCAAGTTCAACAGTGCACTTGGCGTGCCGGCTCAGGGCTTCTGCAAGATACCCGGTGTTGAATCGCGCTGATGGCTATGCGGAAGTGCTTAACGGGCTCAAGGCCTATTCAACGGATCTCATCAGCGTGGACAACCATGTTGCTGCGCTTGTGGAACGCTACGGCGATCTTGCCAATGCGACCCGTGCGGCGATCGAGGCATCGGATGAAGCCGGCGATGCCGAGAACGCCGCCATCTTCACGGCGTTCTCGCATTCGCTCGACAGGCCGCTTTGGTTCTTGGAAGCCCATGAGGTGGACAAAGCTTGAACGTCGAATCGGCAAGACGTAGCCCGCAAACCATTTGAAGAGCAAGGAACGGAAGTGTCAGGCAAGGTTCTGTTTACCGGGGTGGCGGAGGCATTGGTTCGGCCGTGGCGCGCTTGTCGCCGCGGAAGGGCTATGGCTGCCAACTTACCGGCCGCGACGAGCGAAAGCCATAGGCAGTGACCGAGGTGCCGCAATTATCAATGGGGGCGACGACCACGGTTGCCCTGGGTTCATTTCCGAAGGCTGGCGTTGCTGTGGTTTTCGGCGCCGGCGGCGGTATCGGTAGCGCATTGGTTGCAGCACTGAGCTCCACCAACAGCTTCCGGCAGGTGGTTGGCTTGCGTCGGAAGTCGTCTCCGCCAATCGATCTGGAGGACGAGGCCAGCCTGGAGCGCGCCGCGATGCTCGCTGCTGAAATAGGTGACCTTCGGCTCGTGATAAATGCAACGGGGTTTCTCCACGATGATCGCCAAGGCCCAGAGAAGAGTTGGCGCCAACTCGATGCTGGCAATCTTGCACGCTCCTTCGCGTTGAACGCAATTGGACCCGCGCTGATCATGAAGCATGTGCTTCCGCGGTTGCTCCGGTCAGGCAAGGCCGTCTTTGCCACCTTGTCCGCCAGGGTCGGAAGCATCGGCGATAATCGGCTTGGCGGTTGGTACTCGTACCGCGCCTCTAAGGCGGCCCTCAACCAACTTGTGCGAACGGCGGCCGTAGAATTGGCGCGCCGATCTCCGGAAGGAATCTGTGTGGCCTTGCATCCCGGCACGGTTGCTACGTCGCTTTCTACCCCCTTTGCGGCAAAGGGGGTGGACATCCACACGCCTGCTGAAGCGTCCCGCCATCTGCTAGCCGTCATCGATAAGCTCTCTGTCGAGGCCAACGGCGGCTTCTTCGACTGGCGCGGCGAGCCCGTGCCCTGGTAGCTCCATGGAAGATGCGTCCGAAGTCAGAGCTTCCGATCAAGCCCTGCGCTCATTGCGGCCGGCCCTTCGCCTGGCGCAAGATGTGGGCCCGGGACTGGGAGAACGTCAACTACTGCTCACGGCGCTGTCGCGGCGCCGCAAATCCTAAACTTCCAACGCAGCGGCTGGACACCTGATGGGCGTTCTGAGAATCATTCTCGGCGATCAGCTTTCGTTCGAGATAGCCGCGCTAGAGGGCCTGGATCCTGCGCGTGACGTCGTTTTGATGATGGAGGTGTTGGAAGAGAACACCTATGTGTGCCATCACAAGCAGAAAATCGTGTTGGTTTTGTCCGCGATGCGCCACTTCGCGGACGCGCTGATCAAGCGCGGTGTGACAGTCGACTATGTAAAGCTCGACGCACCCGACAACAGCGGCACTCTGACAACTGAAATTCAACGTGCTGTGGCTCGTCATGCGCCTGACGGCTTCGTTGTGACCGAGCCGGGAGAGTGGCGTGTGCAGGTGAAGATCGAAGGCTGGGAAGCTATGACCGGCCGGCCGGTCGATGTGCGCGTCGATAACCGCTTCTTCGCAAGTCGCTCACGCTTCGCACGGTGGGCGCGGGGGCGTCGAACATGGCGGATGGAGCATTTCTATCGCGAGATGCGGCGAGAGCATGCCATCCTGATGGAAGGCGATCAGCCAGCGGGCGGCGTATGGAATTTCGATTCTGAAAACCGCAAGTCGCTGCCAGCGTCCATCCTTCCTCCCGACCGGTGCCGTGTCGCGCCTGACGATACGACGCGTGAGGTGATGGCGCTGGTCGAGCAGCGCTTCAGCGGTCACTTCGGCACGCTCGAGGAGTTTGGCTGGCCGGTAAGGCGCGCCGATGCGTTGCTCGCGCTCAGTGATTTCATAGCCAACGACCTGCCGCTCTTCGGCGACTACCAGGATGCCATGAAGGCCGGCGCGCCATTCCTGTTCCACTCACTGCTGGCGCCGGCGTTGAACATCGGGCTCCTCTCTCCCCGTGAGGTTTGTGAGGCTGCTGAAACCGCCTGGCGTTCGGGGGACGCGCCGCTGAACGCGGTCGAGGGCTTCGTGCGTCAGATACTAGGTTGGCGCGAATATGTGCGCGGCGTTTACTGGACCCTAATGCCGGAATACGCGCAGCGGAACGCGCTACAGGCAACGCGAAAGCTGCCGGCCTTCTATTGGACCGGCGACACTCCCATGCGCTGCTTGCGCGAGGCGATCAGCGGGACGCTTCGATATGCTTATTCGCATCACATTCAACGATTGATGGTGACAGGCAACTTTGCCCTGCTCGCCGGCGTCGCGCCGCAAGAAATCGAGCGCTGGTATCTCGCCGTCTACGCCGATGCGATCGAATGGGTTGAGATGCCCAACACGCTGGGCATGGCCGTTTTCGCTGACGGCGGGCGGATGGCGTCCAAACCCTACGCCGCCTCGGGAGCCTACATCGACCGAATGTCGGACTTCTGTTCGGGATGCGCCTACGACGTGAAGCAGAAGACTGGTCCGAAGGCGTGCCCGTTCAACTATCTCTACTGGGCTTTCTTGATTCGTCAGAAAAACCGGCTGGCGAGCAATCCGAGGCTAGCGATGCCCTATCGTACTCTTGTCGGCTGGCCGCAAGAGCGTGAAGCAGCGATCCTCGCCGAGGCAGATGCCTTTCTCGAAATGCTCCAGTAACGAACGGTCATCATACCGTCACAGGCCGAGGCTTCGGCGTATGAGACAATCGATACTAGCGAGCAAAGTTATAGAGACGCGGCCTCAGCTTGGAGTGTGTTGTCGCGGCCTGCGACACGTTCCCAGAAATTTGCCATATACTGTTCGTCGAAGCGCGAGATCGAAAAATCGGCAGCGAGCTTCGCATACTCGGTTCCGCCGGTTACAAAGTCGGCGATGATCTCTCCAAAGACGGGTGTGTATTTGAACGCCTGCCCAGCCCCAAGACAGTGGACCAGATTGGGCACGCGATGATCCGGTCCGAGGATGAATTTCAGGTCGGGAGTAATATCGAAATAAGAGCGATAGCCCGAACCGTATACGGTCTTGTCGATATTCTTGAAGCGACGCCGCGCAATCTCCTCGTACACTTTAATCTGAGTATACCCTAGTCCCTGGTTCGTCGGGTCGCTGATGAAATCAGCCCCGATTATGGCCAAGGGATTCTCGGCGAATGCCCGCGCAGTCTCGCGAATAGCACGCTTGCGGGGCTGGTGCATGTGGATCTCGTTGTCGCGCCAGAGCCGAAAATAGGCCAGGTTGATATAGTCCGCTATGATAGGAAAGGTTTCTCTGATTTCCCGATTGCTTGTGAGCCAGTTGGCCACACGTACTAGCTCGACGCTCACGGGAATTGAAAGGCCGAGCCCCGCAAAGATGGCAGGACTCCATGGACCTGCGGCATTTATAACGTGCTGACATTCTAGACGCTCTCCATCTTCCGTCAGCACCGCCGAGACAGAGCCGTCCTTTCCTCGTTCGAACGCTGTAACCTCGGTTTTCTCCCGGACCTCCACTTGGTTGGTATCAAGCCCCTGGTAGAGAAGATTGCGGACCACCGAGGGGTCGAACTGCAATGCTCCCGGCTCCAGGTAGTAGACCTCGCCATCATACAGATTGACAAAGTCCGGCAGCGCCGCACGAGCGTCTGAAGCACTGATCTGCTGGAATTCGACGCCGGTTTCCTGCATCTGCCGCTCAAGGGAGTCCCATTTCGCGTTGCCGACTTGACCATTGTCCTTGGCGATCCAGATCGCCCCACAAGCATCAAACGATGCCGGTACGCCCCACAAGTTATGCAACCCACGCCACTGCTCGGTCGCGATTTTTGCAAGTCTGGCGGCCTCTGGAACGGCGTTGGCCGCGCGCACGATACCTGAATGCCGGGCCGATAGGCCTGAGCCGATAACGCGCTTTTCGAGAAGGCAAACCTTGGCCCCAGCGGTGTCAGGCAGGCGTTGCAAGCGCCGACGAACTGAGATCGCGGACGCGCATCCGAGGCACCCGCCGCCTATCACGATCGTGTGGAAGTTCTGGGTCATGGTGTCTCTCTGCGGGAAGCTGAGTGGGTGTCGAGGCCAGGAACCCGCTCAGATCTCGCTGGGATCGAACGCGCAGCGAAGCGGATAGTTAGTGCCGGGAAGGGTCCCCTGGCACTCGGGCATGTGCCAACCGACTGTCTTGCCGTCGGCATCGACAATCCTTGTAGGGCAACCGATCTTTGCAACGGCCCAATTCTTGTGGGCGGCTTCCCAGGTCGGGGCATATGCCATTGCCAGTGCGGCACAGGTCCCGGACCGGGACAGGTCCGGATGCAGTTCCGGCACTCCCGGGTTATTGAGAGCCGTCGCGTCGCTCAACGTCTCGATCACCCTCATGCATTGCACTGGCATACGCCATTCGAGGTTGCGCCAGTCACGCGCTGTGCTTCCCGCATCACGCGGCTTCTCGTCGACGCTGCATGCGATGATGGCGAGTGCGGTTGGCGGCCCATCTTCGGCGAGTGCGGTGAGCGCGAACAGACCCGCCGGAGCAATCAAGCCGGCGAGGCAGATGACAATGAATTCCGCGATTGCGTATTGCCGCGAATGCTGGACTTCAGGATTGGCACGAGTTCTCATGGTGTGTCCTTCTTGCAATTAAGCCGCCGTCAAAGGCCCGTCCCGCTGGATATTGCGCACGGCGTCAATGATTCGGTCGAAACCGGCGGTTAGCGCCGGTGCAAGCGCCTCTCCGGCTTCCGTGAGTTCGAGGCGCGACCCAATTCGACTACGCAAGAAAAGTTCGCGGCCAAGTGCGTTTTCGAGAATACGGACCCGGTAGCTGACGGCGGACGGCGTCAGGCTGAGTTCGAACGCCGCCTCCTTGATCGACATATGCCGCGCCGCCGCCTCGAAGGCGCGAAGCGCATTCAGCGGCACGGAGAAGCCCATCTTCCCATCAACAGTACGACTCATTTCTCTCGCCTCGTCACTGCGCACTGAAACCTCCGCTCGAACGTCAAACGTCACTTGGTCGGGGGAAGAAGGACGCTGTCGATGCTGTGCATCACTCCGTTCGATGATCGACGTCCGTCGCGGTGACCTGCGCGTCGTTGATCATCACGGCGCTGCCTTTGACCGTCGCCTTGAGCATCTTGCCGTTTAACGTCTTAGCCCCATTGAGCTCGACGACCTCGGCAGCCATCAACCGCCCGTCTGCTGATCCTTGTCCGACATGTCTGACCTGAATTGAGACAACCAAGCTAAATGCTCGGAAGCGCCGCCCTGGCTCCGTTTCACCCGGGGGCGGCACGTAATTGCATCATAGATTAAACATAGTTGAATGCTAAGCACATTTTCGTGATGTGCAACTAAGTTTTCTCTGCAATACAAGATCGCCATGAGACATTCGTAGGCCGGGCAGCTCTTTGCGGCTTGGGCGAATGCGAGCTCGAGGAGCAGTTAACCATGACAGCAAGTGATGCGAGACGCGCCGAGGCGCTTGGGAGCGACTTCTTCACCAAGCACCTGCAGGACGCGGACCCCGAAGTCTGGGACGCGATCGAAGACGAGGTCGAGCGGCAACAGAACGAGATAGAGCTAATCGCTTCGGAGAACATCGTGTCCAAAGCTGTGCTCGAGGCTGCTGGCACTCTCCTCACCAACAAATACGCCGAAGGCTATCCTGGACGGCGCTATTACGGCGGTTGCGAGTATGTCGATGTCGTCGAGCAGCTCGCCATCAACCGCGCCAAGCGCTTATTTGACTGTGCCTTCGCGAATGTCCAGCCGCATTCCGGCTCGCAGGCCAACCAGGCCGTCATGCTTGCCTTGATCAAGCCGGGCGACACCATTATGGGGCTGAGTCTTGCTGCCGGCGGTCATCTAACCCATGGCGCGCCACCCAATCTGTCGGGCAAGTGGTTCAACGCGGTCCAATATGGTGTGCGCCCCGACGACCACCGCATCGACTACGATGAGGTGGAGCGCCTCGCGCATCAGCACAGGCCAGCCATGATCATCACTGGGGAATCGGCCTATTCGCGCGTCATCGACTTCGCGCGGTTCCGGCAGATCGCGGACTCCGTTGGCGCTTATCTCCTGGTCGACATGGCGCATTTCGCGGGGCTCGTCGCCGCAGGCCTCCATCCGAGCCCTCTGCCGCATGCCCATGTCGTCACCACCACCACCCATAAGACGCTGCGTGGACCACGCGCCGGCATGGTGCTCTCCAATGACGCGGAGATCGGCAAGAAGGTCAATTCCGCGCTCTTTCCCGGCCTGCAGGGCGGCCCCTTGATGCACATCATCGCAGCCAAGGCCGTTGCCTTCGGCGAAGCCCTCCGTCCCGAGTTCAAGCTCTATACGAAGCGCGTCATTGACAACGCCAAGGCGCTCGGCGAGACGCTGGTCAAGGGCGGAGTGACGCTCATCTCTGGCGGTACCGACACCCATCTGATGCTCGTCGATCTCAGGCCCAAGAAGCTCACCGGCAAGGCGACCGAGACAGCATTGGGGCGCGCCAACATTACCTGCAACAAGAACGGTGTGCCTCTCGATCCGGAGAAGCCCGCGGTCACCTCCGGCATCCGCTTGGGCTCGCCGGCAGGTACCACGCGTGGTTTCGGCATTGCCGAGTTCCAAAAGATCGGCGCCATGATTATTGAGGTGCTCGATGGGCTTGCCGCCAGTGGCGATGACGGCAACGAAGCGGTCGAGGCTTCCGTGAAGAAACGTGCAATCGAACTTTGCGAGCGCTATCCCATCTACCGGTGAGTGCCGGGTCTTGGCGTCTGATTGAAGCTGCGTGCTGGCTAAGGAGGCCAGCACGCTTGGCCAAAGCCATTTCCACTGATCTTCGCCGCTGGGTCGTTGATGCCTGACCGGCATCGATAGCGTAATTGCCGGCATCTCAGTAGGTCAGGACAGGGGTCTTTCGGAGATAGGTATTGTCTTCGATTTGTTTGATCAGAAAATCGGCAACATCGGCTCGCGATATAAAGCCGTTTCTCCAAC
>Ga0307380_10011289_pt1 | contig 11205 bp, 7 predicted proteins | sample UN3MG_FD_202239 | JGI IMG/M metagenome (GOLD analysis project Ga0307380, IMG submission 202239) | Soil microbial communities from Risofladan, Vaasa, Finland - UN-3 | ecosystem: Environmental > Terrestrial > Soil > Coastal area > Acid sulfate soil | place: Finland: Risofladan, Vaasa | collected... | reverse complement strand
TGTGGTAGTAGCCCGCGGCGACCTGGGTGACGTCCGCGAGGCCCGCCGGGACGGTGCACTGGCCGTAGTTGTTGTAGCCCCAGGCGGCGACCGACCCGTCGGCCTTGAGGGCCAGGCTGTGGTAGGAGCCCCCGGCGACCTGGGTGACGTCCGCGAGGCCCGCCGGGACGGTGCACTGGCCGTTGCCGTTGTGGCCCCAGGCGGTGACCGACCCGTCGGCCTTGAGGGCCAGGCTATGGTATCCGCCCGCGGCGACCTGGGTGACGCCCGCGAGGCCCGCCGGGACGGTCCACTGGCCGGAGGCGTTGTAGCCCCAGGCGACGACGGTCGCCTCATCGAGGTACCCGACCTCGGCGGCGGCGGGCAACGTGGCTGCCAGGACCGTCAGGACCACGACACTTGCGATTCGATCGGCGGTCTTCATCATCGGCTCCTTTGTGCCAGGTAAACCTGGTCCGCAGGAAGCAACGGGGCGACGTCCGCGGGTCCTTCCCCCGGCCGTCGCCCTGAACGGTTGGTCTATCGTCTCTTGCGCCTGCGCCCGCGTCGCCCCAACCCCCGTTGGCCGACGCCGGCCTCATCGCCCCGCGGAAGCGGGGCCTTCCGGCACGGTCCTCCAGTCTGTGGGCAGAAAGCGTGCCCGACGACGTTTCCTGAGTCCCTTCGGGACCTCAAAGGCAGGCCCCGCAACACCCCACAGCGCAACAAGACAGGCCGCACCCGCTTCACGCGCAGCCACAGCCCCCGGAATTCACACACACCCCCCACACCTGCTGTTAGTATACTTCACAAATCATCCGAGAGCAAATCGAAACTCCGGCGGCGAATGCCTGCCGCGCTTGGCCGTTCGGCCGCGGGTGTCCTGGAACCCACACGGCATGCTGTGCCGCCCCCGCTGCAGTATTTGCGGCAGCGCGATGCCGCGCCTTGCCGGCTTGCGTCGGTTGCCCATCCCGACAGCCGATTGTTAGAGTTCTAACAACTTTCCCCCGCCTTTCCGCGACGTAAGTCCTTGCCGCACAAGGCCTTACGCGAATCGCCCGATTTCGGCCCGTCATATTACATTCGGCCCATACGTCAAATCCGGCCTTGCGCGGCTGCTCGGCCAGAATCGCCGTTTTCGATAGCGCCAGGGCCGTTTTTCGGCCTCCGCGATTGTTAGAGTTCTAACAATCTCCGAGCCGTTCTCCACCCCTGTTCCCCGTTCCCTGTTCCCTGGTCCCCGGTTATTCGATACTTTAGAGCATATCGACCCCGCTTCACGTAGGTTAAAAAAGGGGTAAAAAGGAGCAAGAACGGACCAAGTTTGAGTAAAAAGCGATCAGAAACCGATCAAAACGACGCGCGTTTTGCCTTGCCTATCTTAACATCTGGGCCACGAATCGCCGTTTCTGGCGCAGAAACGGGGTTCGGCCCTCCGAAAAGCGCCATTTGGGGGGGTCCAAAGAAAGGCCGTTTTCGTAAAGTATATATCGCTGCCGGCCCCAACCAACCCCAACTAGCCCCAAGCGTCAGCGCGGGGTCAGGCTGGACGGCGCCACGGCCGGCGGCTCGACGGCCCCCGGACCGAACAACGGCTCGGGTGCTCGCGGCTCGGGCTTCGGCGGCGCCTCGGGTTCCGGCTGGAACAGCGATTCGGGGATCTCGGTGATTTGGGGCGCGGCCCGGTCCAACAGTTCCCGGGCCAGGCGAATCTGCTCGTGGGGCCAGTACGTCGACAGGCGAATCCTGGTGCCCTCGAACCGAAGGCCGATGCCCGCGAGTTCATGGCCGGGATCGATCGTGCCGATTCGGTCGGCAGCAGTGCCCGCCCGCGCCAGCGAGAGCCCGAAGTACACCGGCAGGCTGAGCGCCAGCATCACGTTCTGGTCTTGCGAGACGTGGGGCGAGAGACGGCGCATGGCGGGGGAGACCTCCGGCTCGCCGCCCATCTGCAGGCGCTCGATCGTCCGCCGGAACAGCGTCAGGTCGCTCCCCGCCGCCACCACCCCGTGGTTGCCCACGATGGCGACCCGGTAGACCATCCCTTCCGGGCCGTACAGCATCCGCAGCCGCTTGCGGAACTCGACGTGCCGTGCGGGGAGGCCGAACCGGAGGCGCGGCACATACGTCATGACGTCGGCGCCGCCGATCTTGGTGGTGTCGGCGACGGCCTTGAATTTCAGATACAGGTCGAGTTGATCGGCCAGCCGTTCCCAGGCCGTTGCGAGCAGTTCCACGCCGCGCCGAAACTGCTCGGGGTCCTTCAGTTCATACACGCTGACGCCGCTCTCGATACCCATGCCCGTCCGCGCCGGCGCCGACAGGAACGTGACGTTCTCGCCAAGCGATTCGACGAACGTCTGGACGGCCTCGTAGACGGCGGCCTTGGTCGGTTCGGGCAACGGCTCGGGCCGGGGCGCCAGTTCGAGGAAGAACCGCGTGGCGCGCAGCGCGAAATCGGTCCGATTCTGGGGGTCCAGGCGTAGCGACATGGCCGACGCCATCGGCCGGTGCGTCACGACGGGGGGTTGGGCGCCGCGTGTCTTCTGGGCCGCGAGGAACTCCGCCACGCCGGCCCCTTCGACGAACCGCACCGCGAGGTCGGCGTCCAGGCCTTCCGGCCCGAACTGCACGGTCGCCTCGACCGTCTCGATCTGGTCGACGAACGACGCGATGCCAAACAGGTAGGCCGACAGGACGTCGCCATACAGGGCGGCCTGCGGCTGCCGGTACACTTCACCGCTCGACGCCCGGAACCACGACGTGATCTCCGTCTCGTAGATCTGCTTGATGCGGTGGATGTTGACGTACAGCACCGGCGAGGCCGACCGCACCCGGCCGAGGGTTTCGGGCGGGAGCGACGCCGCCAGGCTCCCTGCGCCGGCCAGCGCGTCCATCGTGCGGATGGAACTCGTGACCACCGCGAAGTCGCCACGGCGTGCGACGAACCGCGGACCGGCCGTCCCGGTCAGGGCGTACAGGCGTGGCGCCATCACTTCGCCCTTCGTGGAGGCGAGCAGCGCGTCCCAGTCGCTGACCGGCACGATGTAGATGGTGTACCGCTCGCGGAACCGCTTGGGGTCCACGAAGCCGATACAGACGTTGCGGTCGAGGTCGATGCCCTGCGGAATGCCCGTCCGGCGTGCGAGCAGGTCCAGCACCGGATGGTCTGTGCGTCCGAACCGCCAGCCCGTCTGGTCGGCGAAGTGCTTCAGCCCTTTTTCGAGGCTGCGGATGCTCGGCACGTGGATGAACCCGACGGCTTCCTCGGGCAGCAACGCCAGCGCGGGCGGCGGCTCGGGCGGTGCCGCCTGTGCCGAGGCGGCCAGCAAATACCCCACCACAAACCCCACGAGACAGGTCCGGATCGTCATGCGCTCACCTCATGGTATAAATGGCAGGCCACCAGGTGGCCCGGATCGTCCGGCATCGGCCGAAGGGCAGGCTGCACGACGCTGCACGGGTCCATCTTCCAGGCACACCGTGGGTGAAACGGACAGCCCGGCGGCGGGTTCGTCGCACTGGGCACCTCGCCCTGGGGAACGATGCGCTCGCGGTCGGCGTCCGGGTGCGAGCGCGGAATCGCCGACATCAAACACTTGGTGTACGGATGCAGCGGATTCTCGTACAGGCGTGTGCTGGGCGCCTGCTCCACGATCTTTCCCACGTACATCACGGCCACGTCGTCGGAGATGTGGCTGACAACGGCCAGGTCGTGGGCGATGAACAGGTACGTCAGGCCCAACTCCTGCTGGAGGCGTTCCAGGAGGTTCAGAATCTGGGCCTGGATCGAGACGTCGAGCGCACTGACCGGCTCATCGCAGACGATGAAGCGCGGCTCAAGCGCCAGGGCCCGCGCGATACCGATCCGCTGCCGCTGTCCGCCCGAGAACTCGTGCGGGTACCGGTTGCGCAAGGCGGGGCTGAGGCCGACACGGTCCAGCAGTTGCGCGACCTGGTCTTCGAGCCCGCGCCCGCGGGCCCGTCCGTGGACGCGGAGCGGTTCGCCGATGATGCCGCCGATGGTCATTCGCGGATTCAGGCTGCCGTACGGGTCCTGAAAGATGATCTGCATGTCCTGGCGAAGGCTGCGCATCTGGGACGGCGGCAGGCCGAAGACCTCCTGGCCGGCGAATCGGACGGACCCGGCGGTCGCGGGAATCAGCCGCAGGATCGTGCGTGCGGCCGTCGTCTTTCCGCAACCCGACTCGCCCACCAGGCCGAGCGTTCTGCCTGCGCCGAGGCGGAACGAGACGCCGTCCACGGCCCGGACGTAGCCGACGGTCCGTCCCAGCAGTCCCCGCCTGACGGGGAAGTGCGTCTTGAGGTCTCGGACCTCAAGGAGGCCGTCGTCGGCTGCGATGGCTGTGGCGTCGGCGATCATGTCTTGTAGAGCGATTCCTTTCGGTCGCGTGCTTCGGCGACGCGGTCGGTGTACCAGCAGGCGGCGGCGTGGCCTTCTTTCTTCGGCTCAAGCGGGGGGCGGTCTGTGACGCATTTCGCCCCGTCGGAGGCCGGGCATCGCTGGTGGAACGGGCAGCCCGACGGGATCGCCAGCGCGCTGGGCACCTGCCCCGGGATGGTGGCCAGGGCCTCGCCGGTGTGTTCAAGCGTGGGGCGGCTGCGGAACAGACCCACCGTGTACGGATGGAGCGGGTTGTCGAAGAGTTCGCGGATGTCGGCGTCTTCGACGATTCGCCCCAGGTACATGACGGCCACGTGATGGGCCATCTCGGCCACGACGCCCAGGTCGTGCGTGATGAGCAGGATGCTCATGCCGATGTCGTCCTGGAGGTGCCGCAGGAGGTCGAGGATCTGGGCCTGGATCGTCACGTCGAGCGCCGTGGTAGGCTCGTCGGCGATCAAGAGTTCGGGGCCGCACACCAGGGCCATGGCGATCATGACCCGCTGCCGCATCCCGCCCGACATCTGGTGCGGGTACTCGTGGACACGCTGTTCGGGATCCGAGATGCCGACCTTGCGGAGCATGGCGACGGTCTGGTCCAGGGCCTCGGCCTTGTCGGCCTGCGTGTGCAGGGTGAGGGCCTCGATGATCTGGTCGCCGACCGTGAAGACGGGGTTGAGGCTGGTCATCGGCTCCTGGAAGATCATCGAGATGCGGTTGCCTCGCACCCGGCGTATCTCGGCCTCCGACAGGGTGACGAGGTCCTTATCGGCCATGCGGACGGCGCCGGCAACGATGCGGCCGGGCGGGTCGGGGATGAGCCGCAGGATCGAGAGGGCCGTCACGGTCTTGCCGCAGCCCGATTCGCCGACCAGGGCCACCGTGCGGCCGCGCGGGACGTCGAACGAAACGTCCTCGACGGCGTAGACGATGCCTTCGTCGGTGAAGAAGCGCGTGGTGAGGGCTTCGACGTTGAGGAGCATGTCGTCGTCGGGGTCGGTCACAATCGGCCTCGCATTGGCGTGCCCGCGGGCAGAGCCCGCGGCTCGCACGGCACTAAATCTTGAGTCGCGGGTCGATGGCGTCGCGTATCGCCTCGCCCAGGAGATTGTACACGAAAACCGTCACAAAGATAGCCGCTCCTGCCGACGCCCAGATCCACCAGTAGTCCAGGTGCTGGCGTCCGTCAACCAGCATGGTTCCCCAACTGGGCGTCTCGACCAGGTCAAGAAACGCGAGGGTCGATTCGAGGAACACGGCGGCCGCCACGCCAAAGGCCGCGCCCACCAGAATCGGGGCGAGTCCGTTCGGAATCGCGTGCCGCACGAGCAGCCGCCAGGTGGGGAGGCCGAGGGCTCGGGCGGCGGTCATGTAATCCTCTCCGCGAATCTGGAGGACCTGGGCCCGCATCATCCGGTAGGAGCCTGTCCACCCGGTCACACTCAACACCAGCACGACGGCCCAGACCTGCGGGATCCAGGTCGGGATGACCGTGAGGATAATGATGATGAGGATCAGGCGCGGAATGAGCATGAAGATCTCGGCCACGCGCATCATCACCAGGTCGATCCAACCACCCGAGTAGCCGCTGACTGCCCCGAGCAGCACACCGATACTCAGGCTCAGGCCGACGGCCACGAAGCCGATCGACATGGCCGTCCGGGCACCGTACACGATCCCGATGAGGACGTCATCGCCGATGCGGCCGGTTCCCAGGGGGTGTTTCCACGAGGGCGGCTGCTCCTTCTGCTCCAGTTCGCGGAAGGCGGGATGACGCGGATAGGCGATGATCGGGAACCAGGCGGAGTCGGCTTGGGCGGCGCGCTCCAGGTAGAAGCCGTAGCGGCGCTCGGGGTCGCGGAAGGCCACAAGCGGGGCCGTGACGGCAATCCACACACCTGCATGAATCAGGGCGGCCCGCATCCAGGGGCTTGCCCCGACGCGTTCGGCACCCGGCCGCAGGCGGCCGACGGTCAGCGGCAAGGCGAGCAGCAGCACAAAGCCGAGCATGGCGGCGTACTCGGGGTTCGTCAGGTACCGGAAGATGGGCCAGGTGGTCCGGCCGTTCTCGACCCAGCGGATGGGCACGTCGCCGCCGATGAACGGCGCGAGGATGGCCACCAACGCCAGGAAGAGGATCACGCCGAGGCTGACCATGGCGCCGGTGCGTTTTTTGAGTTGTCCCCAGACGATGGCGCCGTAGGTGCGCGGCGGTCCGGCAAGGGGTTCGCCGCCCTGGGGCGCGGCCGGACGGGTTGTATCCGGATCACTCAAATCGCACTCGCGGATCGACCCAGGCGTAGAGGATGTCGGCCACCAGCAAGGCCGCCAGTGTCAGCGTCCCATAGAGCAACGTGCCGAACATGATGACCGAGAGGTCGCGGGACTGGGCGGCGCCGACGACCAGCGTCCCCATGCCGTGGATACTGAAGATTTTCTCGACGATGACGCTCCCGCCGATCAGGGCCGGGAGCATCATGACCATGACCGTAATCATCGGGATGAGGCTGTTGCGCAGGGCGTGGTGATAGACCACCCGCCGCTCGGGCAGCCCCTTGGCCCTGGCGGTTCGGACGTAGTCGGCCCGGAGGTTTTCGAGGAGACTGGCGCGGCCGAGTTTCGCAAGGTACGCCAGGCCGCCGTACACCATGCAGGCGATGGGCAGCGTCACGTGCCACAGGAGGTCGAGCGTCCACTCCCACCGGCCCATCGTGTCGTGTCCGCTGGAGTGGAGGCCGGAGGGGGGAAACGCCCACAGCCCGATGCCGCCCCGGCCAAGGAATCCGATCAGGAGCGTTCCCGCCAGGATCGCCGGGATGCTCCAGAGCAGCAGGAGGCCCACGGTGGAGGCCCGGTCGAAGAACTTGCCGCGGTACCGGGCCGACGCCAGGCCGATCGGGATGGCAATGCTGAAGATGATGATCTCGGCGATGACGTTCAGGGGAATCGTGATGTGTGCCCGCTCCAGATACAGCGCCGCCGGGCTCTTGCTGCCGTCGGAGGTCCGGAACTTCATGCTCTCGCCGAAGTCGCCGCGGACCATGTGGGCCACCCAGCGGCCATACCCCCAGAAGGCGTTGACGAGGTATTCAGCCGGATCGATGTGTTCGGGGTCCTCGCCCCAGAGGTTGTAGTCCGTCAGGCCCAGCCTCTCGCGGATGGCGTCGGCCTCCTTGGCGAAGACCCTGGGGTTGATGTCGCCGGCCTGGGCGCGGATCATGGCCGCCACGGGGTCGCCGGGGGCAAGGCGGACAATGGCGTACGTCAGGAGAGTGATCCCCACCAGGGTCGGGATCATCAGGAGGAGGCGTTTGAGGATATAGGTTCTCACGGTGCCCCGCCCCCCTGCTTCAGGCGTTTCTCTTTGGGAATCCACCACTCCTCGATGTCGATCCCCACCCGCCGCACGTTGACGTTCTCGACCCGCGTCGAGACCAGGCGCAGGCTCTCGCGGGCGATGAAGAAGGTGTACGGCTGCTGCTCGTGCAGAAGACGGTGGAACTGGTGGTAGAGGACAGTGCGTTTGGCGGGGTCGAGTTCGGCCCGTGCGGTCGTGATAAGGCGGTCGGCCTCGGCGTTGCGGAAGGTGATGAAGTTGTGGCCCTGGTCGGCGATGGCGTCGCTGTGCCAGATCTGGTAGGGATCGCTCTCGACGCCGCCGCCGCCCCATCCGAGGATGATGGCATCGAACTCGCGGCGGTCGAGTTTCAGGACGAACACCGACCACTCGATGAACCGGGTTTGGACCTCGATGCCGACGCGACGAAAGGCCTCCTTCAGGAGCCGGGGAAGGCGCGTGTCGCCGCCGCTCGTCGAGAAGGTCCACTCGAAGGAGAAGCGTTTGCCGGTGCGGTCTTCGAGCCAACCGTCCCGGTCGCGGTCTTCCCAGCCTGCCTCCTTCAGCAGCCGCATGCCCTCGGCCCGGTCGTAGGGCCAAGGCTGGGTCTCGGCATCGTGCTGGGGGCTGTGCGGCCAGAAGGTGCCGGTGGCCACCTGGCCGATGTCGTAGTACAGGTGCTTCAGGATCTGCTTGCGGTCGATGAGGTGGGTCATGGCGCGGCGGACGCGTTTGTCTCCGAAGATGGGGTGCGGCTCGGCGATGCGCTCTTCCGAGCCGTCGCTCTTCGTCACGCTCCGGTACTTCGCGTTGTTCCAGGCGACATACGAGTACCCGTTTGCGGGGGAGGCGTACCGGTACATCCGGAACGTCTTGCCGCGCTCCTCGTGGTCCTTCAACTTGTCCCACCAGTCGGGGGTGATGGGCAGGTCGTCGAGTTCCCTGGCCAGGAACGCCTGGACCGACGCCTGTGTGTCCACAATGATCCGGTACACGATCCGGTCGAAGGCTCGGGGCTTGCCCCAGTAGTTCGTGTTGCGCGCCAGGACGATCTCCTGCCCCGTGGTCCACTTGACGAAGGTGTACGGCCCGGACCCGATGAACCCCTGGACCAGTTTGTTGAAGTGCTTCGGGTCTTCGCTCTCGGGGTCGGCCCGGACGTGCTTCTCGTAGACGTGCTTCGGCAGGATGGGGTTGAAACTGCCGCTGACCTCGAGCGTCTTGAAGTACGGCTCCTTCCACGTGTAGCGGACGGTGAGGTCGTCGATTTTCTCGCACTTCCGGCAGTCCTTGAAGTACGAGGCAAGGCTGCGGCAATCGATCTTGGGGTCGGTCACGGTCTCGTAGGTGAAGACCACGTCGTCGGCCGTCACGGGGTGCCCGTCGGAGAACCGGGCCTCGGGACGCAGGTGGAAGGTGACGACTCGGCCGTCGGGCGAGACGTCCCATCGCTCGGCCAGTTGCCCCTCGAATTCGAGCGTATCCGGGTGCCGTATGATAAGCCGCTCGTAGACGAACTCGTTGACGAGCCGCTCGTAGATGTCCTTGCCCGTGAGGGGGTTGAGGTTCTGGGGTTCGGCGGTCATGGTCCGCCGCAGCGTGCCGCCCATCTGCTCGGGCGTGAAGTCGGGGACGGTGTCGGCGCGGGCAGGCCCGAGGAGCGCGGCCACAAGAGCGGCGGCGCCCAGACAGAGCACCGCGACCCGCAAGGCAGGCGGGCGGAAGCCTCTTGGCATGGTGTCAGCCATTCGCCGCTCGGACTCCGTCACTTGGCATGGGTCAGTCGTCCGGCCAGTCGCCGGCGAAGACTTCCTCGATCGGGCCGGTGAGGCGGACCTCGGCCTTCTCGCCGGGCCACTCGACCTCGAGGTCGCCGCCGGGCACGTGCGCGAGGATGGCCCGTCCGGTGTGCCCCGTCAGGACACCCGCGACGCAGACGGCGCTCACCCCCGTGCCGCAGGCCAGCGTCGCGCCGCTGCCGCGCTCCCACGTCCGGACGATGACTTCCTTGGGGGAGACGACCTCGACCACGTGGGCATTCACGCGTTCCGGAAAGAGTTTGTGGTTCTCGATCTTGGGTCCGAGCCTCTCAAGCGGCCAGTCGTCGGCCGAGTCCACGTAAAAGACGGCATGCGGGTTGCCCATGCTGACGCAGGTCATCCACAGCGTCTGTCCGCCGACCGTCAGGGGCACATCGACGACGCGGTCGCCCTCCAGCAGGATGGGAATGTCGGGCGCGGCCAGGCGCGGCCGGCCCATTGAGCCGGTGCCTTTGACGATGCGGTCGCCGTCGCGATGGAGTTCGATCTCGCGCACGCCGGCGAGCGTCTCGATGCGGACGGTATCGCCTGTCGCCAGGCCGCGTTCGACGGCGAACCTGGCCAGGCACCGGACACCGTTGCCGCACATCTGGGCCTCGGACCCGTCGGCGTTGAACATGCGCATCCGCAGGTCGGCGTCTGTTTCCGGCGGCAGGGCAAGGATCAGACCGTCGGCCCCGACGCCGAAATGCCGGTCGCTCATGCGCACGGCGAGTCCCGACGGGTCGGGCACGTCGATCTCGAACCCGTTGACGTAGAGGTAATCGTTTCCGGCACCGTGCAGTTTGGCGAAACGCATGGATCATTTCCTCGCGAGCGCCGCCGTGCGGGCGGTCGTCCTTTTCATCGGCGGAATTATAGCCACCGCCTGAGTTGCGTGGCCAGTCTTTTGTGCCGATGCCGGCAAGTCGCACAGCGTTGACTTGGTTCCGCCGCGCCGCTACAGTGCCGCTGCCATCGACGCGAGGCGGGTGAAGGAGCGCGACCGTGCAATTCGGCGTCTGTGCCGGTCCGGAGGATGCCGGGTGGATGAAGGACGCGGGGGCCGATTTTTTGGAGGCCCACGTCCAGAACTTCCTGAAGCCGGCGGAAGAGTCGTGGCAGCCGTCGGTCGCGCGGGCCGACCTGCCGCTGCCCATCGCGGGCTATAACTGCTTTTTGCCGAACGAGGTGCGTATCACCGGCCCCGAGGCCGACCCCTCCGTTGCCGAGGCGTATGCCCGCCGGGCGTGCGAGCGGGCGGCCGAGATGGGGTCGGCGTTCATCGTCTTCGGCTCGGGCGGCGCCCGCAACGTGCCCGACGGTTGGCCGCGCGAGAAGGCCGACGAGCAGATCGTCGCGTGCTTGCGCACCATCGGCCCCATCGCCGCCGACGCGGGCGTGACCATCGTCATGGAACCGCTGAACCGCGGCGACACGAACTTGCTGAACGAGATGCCCGAGACGCTGGAGGCCGTGCGCCGCGCCGATGCGCCGGGCGTCGCCGTCCTGTGCGACCTGTTCCACTTCTCGTTGGAGAGCGAGCCGCTGGAGCACCTGGACGCGTGTCGCGGCCTCCTTGCCCACGTTCACATTGCCGAACCCGACGGCCGCGTGCCGCCCGGGCCCGGCATGAGCGATTACCGGCCGTTCTTGCGGAAACTGAAGGAGATCGAGTACGA
>Ga0307380_10011286_pt1 | contig 11206 bp, 23 predicted proteins | sample UN3MG_FD_202239 | JGI IMG/M metagenome (GOLD analysis project Ga0307380, IMG submission 202239) | Soil microbial communities from Risofladan, Vaasa, Finland - UN-3 | ecosystem: Environmental > Terrestrial > Soil > Coastal area > Acid sulfate soil | place: Finland: Risofladan, Vaasa | collected... | reverse complement strand
TGCCTATGTGGGGGAAGAACGGGAAGATGGAGATAATCTACCTGTCAACCCCGATGATTGGGCTAAAAATTATAACGAAGATGATACACCCTATTAGACACTGATGGATGGGGCCTATGTGCCCCATTAAAGTACATAGCAGGTCCAAAGTCCTGCGTTTATTAACTTAATTCAATGGAGGTTATACAATGAATACAATGGATATGGTTCCGTGTACTATTCTGTCTAGACCCGTAATAAACACCGAACAACCTTTTACCATGCTTTTCGGTGTTAGCATCCATGGTGATACTATGGAGGCTATGTTCATGGGTGAATTTGCTAGGCAGCTTAAAAACAACATTCGGCCTGGTGATAAAGGTGTTATAAGGGAAGCTACTGTACAAGGTGATAAGATAGCTTTTACCTTTATCCACCTGGACCCTAAAACGGCCAATGGTCGTAATGTTGATTTCTTCGCCTAATATAAATTCCGATGGGTGGGGTACAGGTGAGCAGGGTTAGCGAACATAAGCCTAAGCCGGGCACGACTTGCAGCCTGTTCCCCATTAAAGTACATAGCAGGTCCAAAGTCCTGCGTTCTATTAACTTAATTCAATGGAGGATATACCAATGATTACATTATTTATTCGCTGTACCCAGGCTATCATGAAGCAGATGTGTGTAGGTGATAACGTTAATTTATTAAAAGGCAATGCTGTGTTAGCATTCACCTATGCTAAAATCTATTACAGAGGCGGAGGTTGGTATGCCGTCAGTGGATATGCGCATGATGGGAAAGATGTGCATAGGGTCGTTAATCTTGTTAATGATATGAAAGCAAATGAGAATTGCCGTAATCAGCTTATAAATCCTGTTGTAAATGATTACTCTGGGTGGCGCACTATCAAGCCGCTTTTCCCTCTGCATGCACGACAGTATCATTCCGCCATTTAAAAATCTACTGATGGGTGGGGCTATATGCCCCATTAAAGTACATAGCAGGTCCAAAGTCCTGCGTGCAGTTAATCTTAATCAAGGAGACATTATGAAAATTTTTAAAATCGTGTTGGCAATGGTAGTAGTACTAGTAGCTTTAACTGGATGTAAGACCGGTGGTGGTGGAGGTGGTGGTAGTGATGATGGTTGGGGCAACAATGACACTAGGGAATTCTATATTGGTGATCATGACCTGTTGGTTGGTGAGAAAGAATGCTATCTCAATCACCTAAATGCGGGTTGGAATTTGGCGGATATAATTGGGGTATGTGGATACTATATCGGCGCCGATGAAGAAGTTCTGGACTACGAACATGTGTATGGAGCAGCATTCTACACCACCAATGATCAAGCCAACACCAGGTATATGTATATTGAGATATATGATCAAAACAACACCCTGGTTAACGATGGTAAATTCGAGGCAATTCTAAATGGTCAACCTGTAGATTTCACAATGGTGCCTGAATTTATCATTTGGCTAGAAGACCAAGATGCTGGTAAGACCTTTACTGTTGAGGTGTGGATACGTGATGCTAATGGTGTAGAATCAGAAATTTACATATTTGATATTTCAGCAATAGGTCTTGGATAATACTGATGGGCATAGGGGATTCGTCCCCTATGTTAAAGTACGTTGCAGGTCCAAAGTCCTGCGTGCAGTTAACCTATAACACAAGGAGGTAATACTATGAAAACGAAATGGTCTATTGTATTATTATTACTACTGGTGATCCAGGTACTATTTTTGGTGCCGGCGGTCGCAGGAACCCACTGTTTCAACAGCAAATGCTTTGAAATCAACAGCGCATCTGGTCTATTGATAGACGGCATAAACCTCATGCCCGGAGATTACAGGATGATTATAACAGATCATTCTAAGAACAATGAAAAAATGTTTATAGATCTATCAATACATGATAACCATGCCGAGTATAATTCCGATTGGTTTACCGCTTCTATAGACACAAAATCCGGCAAGCTTATCAGCTGCGATATAAAAGGAAATCATAACAACAAAAAAGTTCTTGATGACATGCTTAAAGAGCTAGTTAACAAGCTCAAACCACACGGATATATGAAATCTGGCGATGTTATAAACGACAGTGTCAACATGCCTTTAGGTAATTTGGGAACCATTAAGATGAAAGCGGTGAGGAAAGTACTGGGAGTAACAACATATAAAGGCAATAATCTCGCTGCTGTAGAAGGATACGGCTCTGGTGGATTGAGCATAAAACAGAACGGTAAAAAACTAAAAGTGAAGTTAAGAATGTCCTCGCTAACACTACATGATCCAGCAACAGGCATAATACTATATAGTTGGATAACATTTGAAGGTGAAGCAGGCAACAAAAGTTTTAGAGAACTCTCTGAAACCTCTACAGTAGTAGAATATAGGTAGTATAGATATAACAGCAGTATAGCAGGTCCAAAGTCCTGCGTGCAATTAACACCAATGTGAAAGGAGATTCAAATGAAAAAGATGATCAACATCACATTGTCAATCGTTGGTTTCACTGTGGTCATTATATCCATTAGTGGTATGATGAGTATGGCACACACCATGACGCCTGTTATTGATATGGCCTGTAATATTGTCAATCTCTACAGGTAAAAACCTGGGCCTACGGGCCCACAGGAGATACACACATGAAAAAGAAATACTACATGGAGTTCTGGGAATTAGGTGATACGAACAGAAACATTATAGCTCAAACATTCCACAGTGCATACATTGATGCATTCATAAAGCACTTCATAGAGTGTAAGAAATACTCCATTGTGCACCTGGAGCTGCTTGAGCCTGTTCGCAAAGTACTATACAGCAAACGGCTCGTGCAGCACGCCAACGCTGCCTAAAAAATCACCGCTGGCATACCGGTATACGTATGCCATTACACATAAGCACATAGCCATGATGGTTGTGTTCTTATGTGTGGTAATAAACTAAAACCAAGAAGGAGGATATACCTATGTTAAGACCTAATGAATGGACGTTTTACGTACGTGTAGAAGAAATGCCTGATAATGGTTTCTTTGCCATCACAATCAACGATGATGTACTGGACCCTGACTGTTGGCCTATAGCTAATCTCATTGTGGCTACTGGTATAGTGGTAAAACAAATTCCACTCTATAACAGCGCTGTGTATGACATACCCAACATGGAAGGCTGGACTACACAGCAGGTAGCTGAGTGGACGCAAATTGAGCCTGGTAATTCTCATCCCCAGGTTGGCCATAACTTAATTCACATTACACCCTAACAGTGGAGGTGTCCAATGGGTACAGCATTTAAGTTTGTTAACGATGAATGGGTAGAGGTAGAGACCACCAGTGATAAAGCTGGTAAGATATACATCGATGGTGAATTCGTTCAGGCTTTCCTCACCACATACCTTCCTGTCAAAGGACACACTGCAGTACTAGTGTCATGGGAAGACTTCGATGAGGAAAATGGTATGTACACACCGTGGAACACCTGGTATGGGCAACCCACCAAGGAGAAAGCATGGGTTGATGCCCTTGAGTGGGCTATGGCTGAAGACATTCCTGCAATTAAAAGCTAAGGAGGATATACCTATGTTCGTGATTAAACCTATAAATCCGTCTGACTGGGAAATTGCTATATTCATGTTGAGTTATTACCATGTGCAGCTTACCATACGCTCTAATGGTGAGCAGGCCAGTACCACATACATAGTGGTAGAAAAAATGCTTAATGATGGAGATGATAAACAGGCAGCTGATGACCTACGCACAGCAGAGATGTGTTTTCAAATGAATTGGCATACGCACAGTAGTAAGCTATGCCCTGATTGCATTGATCACGCCGATGTATTCGATAGCTGTGGTCATTTAACATTCAGTAAACCCATTAAACCTGCGTTCTAGGAGGTATTATGATACTAACAGCCATACGTGTAATAGATGATGCTGTTATGGTTAAGGAATCACCATTCATGCTTACATTCAATACCGCGATGGGTATGGAAAGATCCATTGTACCATGTGCCATGATAGGTGATGGAGCAAGGGTGCTTATTAACAGTATCAAGAAAAATGACATCATCACTATGGATGGCGACTTCATGCCTGGCAGCAGGGTGGGCCTTGAATATCCCAACTTCTTTGCTGTAGAACGCATACTGATGAGTGGACAGGCCGCTATTGGCAGAAACCTTAACATTACAGGATAAGGAGAATGAACACAATGAAAATAAACATCATCAATAACGAACTGAAAATGACAGATTACGCACCGTTCTATAAGGACATCGTGTGTATGGCAATCATCGGACAAACACTGCTAATCGCGTATGTGGTTGGTGTATTCGTTTACTTCGCATAGGAGGCAATATGATTAAATGGATAGGTGTGTTCCTGTTCATACTGGCCTTCACGCAGGACATCTGGTGTGCCATCGGTGGCACACTGGGTTTGTTCTGCTTCTGTGTAGGCTGGAAGAATGAACGTAAGGCTAAGGTTGAAACAACAACAAACGAAACTACTACAGAAGGAGAAGAAGCACATGACTAAAGCGGAAAAAAGAGAAATCAAAAAATTGGAATCAGACCAGATGTTTGATGATATGAACTATCTGGAAGATGATTTGCGCACAGACCCTGATGCCCTGGATGGTCAGGACTGTGAGCTCGATTACTACCCGGAAGACGAATTCGATCAGGCGCAGCGTACGGCTGAATTCGGTGTCATTGACCCGCTGTATGACAACAGTGATGAATAAGGAGGCAATCATGATATACGTAATTAAACCTACTCGCACCAGTGGTGTGATACAGGCTGCTATAGCTTCCGGTTTTAAGCCTTTTCTCAAAACCGGAAAGAAGGTGGTCAGGCTGTATCTGTGCCATGCCTGTAAGGGTGAGCACATGATCAAGGTTAGTAATGGCAAAAGCAGGTGGAACGCATGTAAGTGTGGCTACCGTAGCAAGTTCTAGTTGAGTGATGTGCCATATACGCTATATAGGTGATAGCATATACGTATATGGTACATAGCGCACCTAGTGCGGAGTTATGTTTCTCTAAAAAGCAGACTCATTCGGCCTGTCGAGAGGATAAACAATACAGGCATGAACACCTTGCCCCTTGGGGTGGTGTATCAAACCGCGCTTCGGCGCATAAGTTAGGAGATTGTTATGAATACATCTATACTGGTAGGAAGACTTGGACAAGACGTTCGTTTCACCGCTTTTGAGAATGGCAATCGTGTAGCTAATTTCTCTCTGGCCACCAACCGCAAGTGGACTGACAAAGCCACCAATGAGAAACGTGAGGCCACCGAATGGCACAATATCGTTGCTTGGGGTGGACTGGCTGACGTCTGCAAGAAGTATCTGGCCAAGGGTAGCCAGGTTGCCGTACAGGGTGAACTTCGGTATCGTGAGTATGAGACCCAGGGCAAGGATTGCAAGACTGGTCAGTTGGTTAACTATGGTGATGGAACTCAGATGACCGTCAAGGTCAAGGTTGCTGAGATCATCGCTGATGACGTCAAGTTCCTGGACAAGAAGCCTACCACGGATGGTTATGCTCCGACTGGTCAGGCTGTAGCTCAGGCTGCTGCCAATCCGACTGCTGTACAGGCCACATTCGTACAGCCGACCACCGCTGCTCCGGTAGCTCCTCCTGCCACTGAAGAAGTTCCGAATGTTGTTGCTGTACCGCCGCTGCCCGCAGCTGGTGTGTAATCGTTAGTTGAGGTGAGCCTGCCTGTATGGAGGCTCGCCTCCTCTTGCGAGGATACACTAACGCTAACACTAACTGATGGAGGTGCATTATGAATTATTGTGAAATTTGTGGTATCACATTGGAAATGGATTTCAATGATGAACAGGGCATGGTATGTGCCCAATGTAAACTGGAAACTTGTAATCACTCTCACATTGTGGACTGGAATGAGGACAACAATGAAGTTCTGCACGCTGTGTGCACCATGGAGTCTGATGTGTGGCCGAAATGCGGCGAATGTGAGTTTTACGTTAACATGAACGACTAACTGTGTATGGAGGATATACCAATGGATAGATTTGAATTAAAACAATTCTTTCAGGAAATGCTGGAACTGTCGTACAATGACCTGAGACCTGGATGGGGTAATCCTTGCTCACACCTGCTTGAATCGATGTGTATCAGGCAGGGCCCCTTCCTGGACAAAATCATGGGCGATTACACTGGTGATTCCCATGAGTATCGCCTGAACAACGCCGGACTCAAGATGTGGTGGGAAGTAAGAAGAACTACTGGCTCCGACTTCGATCAGTTCAAATGCTCAATTGGTGGAGACCAGGCTAAAGAGTACCCCATGTTCGTAGCCCAGGTCGACATGTTAATCAAGAAATACCAATTCAACAAAACTATCAAATGGAGGGATGTCTAATGTTAAGATTTGGTATTTGTTTCTGCAAACCAGGGGTCATGTCCGAATGTGATCCTGATGGTAATGACAGAAATATGTGCGACTTTTATCGGAAGCACAGTTTCGCTCCAAGATGCACTAACCTCAATACTGATATGAATAACCACTGCTGGTCTGATAAAGCACAGCAGTTTGGTTATCACCCTGATGGTGATCCTGATGCTATCGGTGATGAGGACCAAGATGTTGGCCAGCCTAGGTATATAATACCTGAACCAGCAGTGGAACCTACTCTCAATCCCAATGTAGTTCGTAGGTCATGCCTGGGGTGTGATAATCATCCACTCTGTCCACTGCTACCGATGGAGGCCGCGGCTATTAGCAAAAGCCACAATAGTCTCACAGACCAGGACTACTGGACCATTGGAACAGGATGTTCAGCGTATGAACCAGATTTAGGCGGAGTGATATGACTAGTCGGGCCAGAGTATAATATAGTTGCCAACGAGTAGTATGGGACCGCATAGATCGGAGCACCCCATGCGTTCTTTTCTCATGTACTGATTTTTCGGATTTAGGTTAGTGATTGTGCCAACAACACGATTGTAGAAATACTATGATTCTGTTGTTGCACACGTTGGGTCTTGGGTTTTTCTCTTGGACCTTTTTTTGGTGTGGGTTGGTTGTGCCACACTACACTATACTATTACTACTAGATAGGAGATTTTGACTATGGAAGCAAACATGCAAGCAACGAACAAGAAAGCAGCAGAGGCAACGGCGAAACTAACCGAGGACGACACTGACTACCTGATGACCAAGAACGGTGTCCAGATCTTCGGAAGTGATCTGCTGGGTACCAAAATGACGGCACTACTGTGTGAGATCATCAACCGCTTCCCTCACTCGCATGTGGCCAGTGTGTGGATTAATTCTGATGGTTATCCGACAGATGGCGAAGGTGCCATGGTATTCGGCGCTGCCTTTGCTGATACCAGGTCCATTGCCATTAACTTGGAACGCATCTGGAAGGAAGCATGTGATGTGAGCGATGTGAGCCGTCCGGCACTGGGTTTCATGGGTATCCTGTGGACCAACGTGCTGAGTGCATTCAGTCATGAGCTGCATCACCTGACCCAAGCGTGGGCTGACCGTGATGGCTACGAGCTGTCACGTATGGACCCCACCTCCGAGAAAGAGCTGGAGGATGAGTGCAAGGATGCTGCCGAGATGATTATGCTGGACATGGCTCATCTGTTCGACATCGAGTGGCCGGCTGTTGAGGCTCTTGGTTGGTTCGGACCGAAGATGATGGCTCTGTTCACCGGCGAGCAGAAAGATGAAGAGTGGGTTATCGGCGCACGCACCATGCTAGCCGAGGGCATAGTCTATGACAATGGCGAAGAACAGTGCCTGACATTCAGAGACTTCGTCCGACGTGCTTATGATGAGAGCAAAGACAAAGACTGGACGCAACCCACCACCTTGGCCAACATCACTGCTCACCTCGAAGACGGCAGCACGCAACTGCTACAGGCACAGCCGGTAGTTGAGCCGGTCATCAACGTCGCTGAAGCCACTGAAGTTGTTGCGCCAGTCGAAGCCGCCGCAGTTGTACAGCAGACAGTGGCATTCATTGATTCAGGTGAAGGCGTGGTCGTTGAGGATAACACACCTGATGATGAGCCGGCCGAAGAAGATTCGGACTATGTTCCGGCCTCAGAGATGACACTGGACGCTGAGTATGCTGTTGAGCCAGTTCCGCCGACACCTGCTCAGGTCGCACAGGCCAACACGTATGCGACGGCAGCTGCCACCGCCGCTGCTACCGTACCTGCCGCTGGGCATACCGAGACTCCGTACACGCCCACCAACATGACACCTGAGCAACAAGCCGGCTGTATCAAGGCGGTTTGGCAGACTGTGTATCATCACATCTTCACCAAATGTGGATGGCAGATGAACGCAGCCACTGGTCGCTTCCACTTCGCCAAACCGAGTGCCGTACTCGAAGGCGTGGACGTCAGCAGGCTGATTGCACACTTCGGCGCTGAAGGATTCATTCAATCCATGGACACACACAGCAGTGCTGGTCAATATGCTGCTGAAGCCTTCAATGGCGTCGTCCGCGGCAAGCTCACCTCCAAACAAGGGCTGCCGTCTTATGAGCTGACACTGAATCTCGGTGGTCATGCTTTCAGCCGTCGCTTCGTGCCTCAGAATCCTGAGACCAAGAAGACTGACGGTTCCTACACCGACAGTGCCAACGAATGTGCCTTGAATGGTACGCGCAAAGCCTTCGTGTACAAAGGTGAAGCGCCCCGTGGTTGTGATTTCACCACGAAATGTGCTGTCGTCATCAATGAGAACGATTATCAAGTCGTGATGGCCAAATAATGTGGCCAAGAACAGGCATTGTCATTGGCTCAGCCGCTGGGCTAATGACAATACGCCTGAACAACGGCGGTGCTAAGGTTGGGCTGGCCAACACCAAGCAGTTCAAGCTTGGAGACACAGCTCATGTGCTTTGGGATTTTACACATAACCGTCCGGCAGATATATGGACGGATGAGGAGTATCATGCTGATCCCGAAGATGAAGGAGCGGTTGATGCCGCTGAACATCCTGGCGACTGGCTACCCGATGAGCATTGGAAAGTCGGGTAGGTTTGGGTTTGGGTTGTTTCTCTGTAACTGGTCTTTTGGTGGGTTTGGGGTAGCGAGGGCTCCATACCTACTTAACTTAATGCCTCGTACAACGATACCTTAATTTAGGAGGATACACCATGAGTGGAAGTTCAAGAAGTTCCGACATTACCGTGTTCACTGGCTTACGTGTTGCTTCGACCGATTTTACTCCGGAGCACAGCAAGAATGGCAAGAACTACAGCGCCAAGTTAGCGATCGTTGCTTACAAGAACATCGCTTCCAGGGCAAACGGCGGAAAAGGCACCAATGAGAAGGTCGAACTGACCTTGTGGGGCAAACGTGCCCACGGTGGAGCCAAATCCATGTCCCCAGGCAAAGAATTCAATTGCCATTGCTCCTTGAAGATGTATGAGAAGAAAGTCTTCAAGAAAAGCATGGTTGAAGGACAGCCCGGACAGCAGGTCATGAATGACGACGGCACGCCCGTGCTGGTGGACAAAGCCAGCTTCACCATCGGATACATGACCTACGGAGAAGAGAGCGATACGCATATCAAGGCTGAGCTTGCCGCAAAGAACCTGGATGGAACTCCGGTTCGTGGCCCCCAGTGGAAAGTGTTTGGTTCCGCTGACGAAGCTGCCTGGAAAGCGACGATCGAAGTCCGTAAAGCCATTCAGTTCAATCCGGCCGAGAAACGCTACGGATTTGCCAGAGCGAAGATGCCTTATGGTGAGTTCAGCGCTTACAATCCGGCATTGGACAATCAGACGGGTAATGTTCCGAACACCACCCAGGCCGTGGCACAGACATTCGTTGGTGTCAATCCCGCAGCGCCTGCTGCGACGGCTCCGGCCCCGACCGCACCTGCCAAAGTCGTAACGGCTGGTGGATTCGTGGTTCCCGGCGTATAGAATGCGTATACGTCATCGTGTAATGTGCTTGACATGTGAGACAGCACACTAGACTAGACTCAGTAGATGCCACTTAGGTGGTGTCTACTGGGTTTTTTTTAAACTATTGAAGGTGTAAACCGTGTTTTTTTTAAACTTGACGCAAGGTAAACCGGTTTTTTTTGCATACGTATATCTTGGTAGACTGGTATCTGTGCTTACCGTGGGCTGTATCATCTACATTGACCGTTTTCATTTGCTTACTTCTACAATAGTAGTATTATACTATTATTATAGTGTTGTATACAGATCTAATGCATTATGGATGGTGTCCTCTATGCTAAGACCGATTTCATTTCCGATTTCTTCGGCGCGCAATAGTATCTTCCGTCTTGGCTCTGTCATTCGATACCTGGGTATGATAGTGTCATTACGGACAGAATTAACTTTGTCTGTAGGATTATCCAACACTTTACGGACAGAATTAACTTTGTCCGTACGGACAGAATTAACTTTTGTCCGTATTCGCTGTGCTCTCTTCTCAACAGTACCATGTGCCACCTGTGCCTCAAATAGCTGTTCAAGCTCAGGTACCAACTCTTTAGCAACTTGGTATGCTGTTTTACCACGTGATAAGCGATCTTTAATCTCTTGTTCAAGGTATACCTGACACGCTTCTGCTCTAAATTGGTCATTCATAGTATTTATCCTTTTGCTAACTTTTACGGACAAATGTCCGTATATTTACTAATATAAGCACTATTTGGCGCTTGTCAAGGCCTAACCGTATTTATTTACCTAGAATGCCCCATGCTATGCTACAATAGTATAGTATTATACTATATATATTAAGGAGTTAATTACGAAATGGCTAAAGATACGTACATATTGATCGATAGTGAAGCAAAAAGCGATATGTGGCCCGAATTACTCGATAAACTGAACAAAAACGCAAAGAAAGCGAATGAAAAGACGTTAAAAGCAACTAAAACCGCTAAAAACGAGCAAATGACTGTAAAAGCTGGTTTTTGGACCAAAATCTCGCGCGAAAGAGCTGATAATGGCATTCCAGAGCACTATATCAAACCCAATAAGCCACCTGTCTCAGTACCTAACCCTAACAAGGCCTTCAAGACCAAACAGCGTAGTACTATGCGTGATAGACTGGAAGATTTACTCAAAGATATCAAAGAGATGTCAAAAGAGGACGTAGAGGACTGGGGCTTCGATGACGACTAATACTATGATTAAATGATATATTATACTATACTACTATCGATCGACGTCGAATATTGCTGTCGATCGGA
>Ga0307380_10011280_pt1 | contig 11208 bp, 7 predicted proteins | sample UN3MG_FD_202239 | JGI IMG/M metagenome (GOLD analysis project Ga0307380, IMG submission 202239) | Soil microbial communities from Risofladan, Vaasa, Finland - UN-3 | ecosystem: Environmental > Terrestrial > Soil > Coastal area > Acid sulfate soil | place: Finland: Risofladan, Vaasa | collected... | reverse complement strand
GACTCTCTACCGTCTTGAACTGGAAAGATCGAAGCACATGTGTGCTTCTGGGTGATGGAGCCGGGGCAGTAGTGGTTGCTTCTACGAGAGAGAAGGGCGGGATTCTGTCCACCCATTTGAAATCAGACGGAAGCTTCTGGGAACTGCTTTATTCTTACTACGGGAGCTCCTATACCCCCGAGATCTTGCAAGGTATAGACATAAAGCCATTTCAGCTGAGTATGGATGGAAACCGGCTTTTTAAGAGGGCGGTTGGGTGTCTGACCTCAATTGCCAATGAGGCATTAGAACACAATTGCCTTACCATCAAAGATATTGGACTCTTAGTGCCTCACCAGGCCAATATTCGAATCATTAAGGCCATGGCAAAGAACCTGTGTATTCCCATGGAGAGCGTATATACGAATATCCATAGATACGGGAACACCTCTTCGGCATCTATACCAATCGCTCTAGATGAAGCCAACCGGGAAAAGCTGCTGAGCAAAGGCGACTACGTGCTTTTTGTCAGTTTTGGGGCAGGCTTGACGTGGGGGGCCTCAATAGTAAGGTGGTCAATTTAGTCAGTCCCTGCAATCTTTCCCACCAATCTATTATTGCATTGATGTTTATTACACCTGATTTATAGACACTCCCTTTACCCAATAGTTCATAGCTTTCTTCTGGTATGCTTTCCCCAGCCAGTGTAACGCTTCCGCCTTAGTGGAATTAGAAACATCACTTTTTAGAAAGACCTTTAGTCCAAGGCCGACACAAACGAGTTAAAAGAGCTGATTATAGGGAAACTGAAGGATAAGGGAATAGGAAAGAATCGTTATAAACTTACCAGGAAAAGATAAAAGGGGGACCTTGGTTCTGAAACAACTTACAGGTTTGATAATACAACCGTTCTTTTCTTTTAAGAACAGGCCTTAAAAAGATATATCGCTTGAAATTCCATATAATATCTTTAACAAAATAGATCCACATTTTCATAAGTCGTTTTGGAACTACCCTCCCCTTTTATTGTACACAATGCATACACAATCAATTTAAAGGGGGAATCAATGCGGAAGAAAAGATCACGGTTGACTAAAACAAACAATTCGGAGTAACTATTACATTACCTGCGTCGCTTCGCTCCGACAGGTGGCCATAATCCTGTGGAAAAGATGGCTGCTTTGGCGTGGATTAGGTGGCCAGATTCACGTGGAATAGATGGTCAGAATCAGTGTAATAGACACATTGGATGGATATCCAAGGCGGATTAAACAGAGAAAAGGAGGTAAAAATGAAAAATAAATTTTCAGTTACGAAGCCTATAGCTTTAATCCTGTTATATTTTATCATCTCTAGTTGTTCTTATTCTTTTACCATGCTAGATGTGAAAAGAGCCGAGAAACAGCAAGATTATAAAACGCTCTTTGCCGCCATAGAGCAAGCTTCAGAGAATGACCGTCATAATGTGCGGTATAGCGAAGTTGTTCGTACAGCAGAATGGGCTCTCCAGAGAATAAATGACCCTCGCGCAGTTGAACCCTTGATTGCTGCTTTAAAGCATAAGAACCACAATGTTTCAGCATGTGCAGCGGTAGCACTAGGGAACATAAAGGATCCCCGTGCAGTTGAACCCTTAATTGCTGCTTTGAAGCATAAGTACGACGATGTTTCAGCGGGTGCAGCAAGGGCATTAGGGAATATAAAAGATCCCCGTGCAGTTGAACCCTTGATTGCTGCTCTGCCATACATTGAAGGCCGCCTATCAAAAGGCCGGACAGAAGAAGCTGCAGCAAGGGCATTAGGAAAAATAAAGGATCCCCGTGCAGTTGAACCCTTGATGGCCTTTTTCAAAGAGAAATACCACACCAGACCCGGGTATGAAGCTGCAGCGTGGGCACTTGGTGAGTTAAGAGATCCCCGTGCAGTAATTTTATTGTGTGCTGACATACTGCAACTGTACACATTAGGCGGCGTTAAATCAGCAGAGGCCCTTGGAAAGATAAAAGACCCCCGGACGGTTACGATTCCGATTCTTATCGAAGCACTCAAATTTGAGGACAAGCGGCGAAGCAGCTCGGCATGGGCTCTCCAAGAGATAACAGGGAAAGACTTCGGTGAAGATCGCGGTAAATGGCGAATGTGGTTGGAGGAGAATAAGGACACTTTCCGTTAGAGCAGACTGCCCGCTTTTATGGATGATACCATCACGTCTTACGGAACAAAAAAAACAGGGCGAGGGCCATTGGATAGCCTGCATCAAGGAAAAGGAGGCAAAGGGATGATGGACAGAAAACAATTCATGAAGATTCTTTTGCAGTTTCCTATTCTCAGACAAAATGAAATCATATCGAAAGCGAGTTTGCAGCTAATCCTTATGATTATTCTGTGGTTTTTTGTCCTACCCGTAATCTCGCTAAATAGCTACGCAGGAAATTTGAATAGTGAACTGATTAAAGCAGCAAAGGATGGAAAAATTGAGACTGTAAAAGCCCTGCTGGCACGGGGCGCGAATCCAAATGCAAAAAGAGAACGCTTAGCACCAAAGAATGGAGGTTGGCCTGTTTTGATTGTGGCAGCTTATGAGGGTCATACGGAGGTCGTGAAGGTTTTGTTGTCACACAGGGCCAATGTGGATGCCAAAGACCCCCTGGACTTTACGGCTCTGATCCGGGCCGCACAAAACGGGCATCATGCGACTGTCCGAATCCTTTTGGATCACGGTGCCAATGTGAATGCCAAGGATGGGCTCAGAAGACCGTATGGAGATACAGCACTCGTTTGGGCGTCAAAGTATGGGCACACAGAGACCGTGAAAATCCTTTTAGCAAATGGCGCAGACGTGAACGTGAAAAGCCCTGTTGGATCTACCCCTTTGATCGAAGCGGCTCAAAGAGGCCATGCGGACACCGTGAAGGCCATCATCAATGGAGGTGCTGACTTGAATGCGAAAGTTAAAAGCGGAGAAACCGCAATGACTTTCGCGGCCCGAGAAGGTCACACGGGCACGATAAAGACGTTTTTAGCCGCCGGGGCCGACATAAATTCCAGAAACAAATACGGGTCCACTTTGTTAATTCTCGCAGCCTGGAAAGGAAAAATTGATACCATCAGGGCGCTAATGGATAAAGGTGCGGATTTGAATGCCAAAAATGACTATGGCGAAACCGCCCTGATAAAAGCTGCGAGTGAAGGTCATACTGCTGTTGCAGAGGCACTACTGGATCATGGCTCTGACGTTAATGCAAGAAACAGCAGGGGCGACACGGCTTTGATATTAGCCTCACGCAAAGGCAATGCACAAACAGTGGAATCATTACTTGCCCAAGGCGCTGACATAACTGCGAAGAACAACGGAGACGAAACTGCATTCAAAATAGCAACAGCTAAAGATTATACCGATATCGTTCGAATACTGGAAGCAGGTGGATCCCCCCTCAAAGGTTATGAAGCCATTCTTCATAAAGCGGCTATGAAGGGTGACATCGCAATTGTAAAAGCTTCATTAGAGCAGGGGGCTGATGTGAATTCACAGGACGCTAAGGGTGTGACAGCGCTAATTAAAGCGGCTGATAAAGGGTACACGGATATTGTAAAATTGCTACTAGAAAGAAGAGCAGAGGTGGATAAGAAAAATGATCTAGGTGATACCGCCTTAATGTTTGCTGGACAGAGCGGTTACCCGGACACTGTAAAAGCATTGCTAGCTTATGGTGCCGACATAAATGCTCGCAGTCGAGGTATTTCAACGCTGATGGCTGCTGCAGATAAAGGTCACAACCACGTTGTAAAGGTATTGATCGACAAAGGTGCAGACGTAAACGCTAAAAGTAATACTGGTGACACAGCATTGACAATGGCCGCAGTGGCAGGGAATCTGGAGACTGTACGCACCCTGATCGCTCATGGTGCTGATGTGAATGAAAGGAGCGCGCGTGGTGTTACAGCCCTTATGCCCGTCGTCGAGATAGGTGATATCGACACAATGAAAGAGCTCCTGGAAAGAGGGGCGGACGTAAATGCAGAAAACCATCAAGGCACGACGGTTCTAATGTTTGCCGCACTCAATGGACACACCGAAATCTTGAAAGAATTGATCAAAAGGGGAGTGGACGTAAACGCAAAAAACAGCTTTGGTAGTACGGCATTGAAACTCGCGAAGTGGAAAAAGCATGAAGAGATTGAACGATTGCTAATACAGGCAGGAGCAAAGAAGTAGTTCCCGCGAGAACAACAGGTGCACAACACCTTAGAAATCAGAGATGAGTACTCAAATAGCGGTTAATAATTAAAGGTAAGTGATCAACCAGGCAAGAATATGACAAAAAAGGGCTTCATCATTCTGGTGGCTTTCACTTTTGTTATGGGATTTTTTGACATTGCCCTCGGTGAGTCAAAAGATGAGGCTGTAAGGCTTTATGATCAGGGGCAGAAGGCATATCAAACTGGGAAATATGAGAAGGCCCTCTCGTATTTCAATCGATCGCTTGAGATGAGCAAGAGATTGAATGCCCCTTCATTAATCTCTGCTAATCTTAATGAAATCGGCACCGTTTACTGGAGGCTTGGCAGGTATGATGAAACCTTGAGCAGTCATAAGGAAGCATTAAAGATAAGAGAGAAACTTAAAGCTCCGGAGGCTGTAGCCACAAGCTTAAATAACATAGGTGAAGTTTACAGGTTTCTTGGCAGGTATGATGAAGCTCTTGAGTATTTTCATGATTCTTTGAAGATAGTTAAGCAACTCAAAAAGCCTCAACGCGTTTCGCAAAGTCTCAACAACATTGGTACAGTTTATTATAGTCTCGGCCAACACGGTAAAGCGCTTGAATATTATGAGGAGTCTTTAGCCATAAATAGAGAACTAAAAGTTCAGCAGGATATAGCGACAAGTCGTAACAACATAGCTGCCGCTTATCATTCACTTGGAAGGTATGATGAAGCCTTGAGCAGTCACAGGGAGGCACTAAACATAAGAAAAAACCTAAAAAATCCTCTGGATATAGCCACAAGCCTAAATAACATCGGCACAGTTTACAAGTCCCTCGGCAGGTATGATGAAGCACTCGATTATTTTCATGATTCTTTAAACATTCTCAAAGAGATTAAAATCCCTCTAGAAACGGCGGCGACCCTCAATAATATAGGGTTGGTTTATGATTATCTTGGATTATATGACAAGGCCCTCGAATATTACGACAAAGCTTTGGAAATAGTCAGAGAGCTCAAAAACCATAGCTTTGTTGCTACAACCCTCAAAAACATTGGTTCTGTACATGTTGCTAAGAAGAATTTTCATAAGGCAGAAGAAATATTTATATCGGCAGGGAAAGAGATCGAAAGAACAGGGTTTAGATGGACAGGAATTTTGGGCTTGGTGGAAGTTTACGTTGCCTTAGGAAGGTATGACAAGGCAATGGAGGTCGTACTTGAAATGACGCCTGCATGGTTTGACAGTGATCAGTATAGGATTCGATACCATACAGAGAAAGGTCGAACACTAAAAGGGATAGGAATGCTAAAAGAGTCGTCAATAGAGTTTTTGGAAGCCGTTTCATTGATAGAGGATATGAGACAACTGGTAAAGAGTGAAAAGACGGGCTTCCTGGGTGCCAGCAAAAGGATGAAGGCATACAGAGGACTTGTATCTGCCCTATGTGAAAGAGTCCTTAATGGGGAGAAGGAAGACAAAAATCTCAAGCAAGTCGCTAATAATCTTTCATCAGCTGCATTTTACTTTTCAGAGTCTACCAAAGCCAGGGTGCTTCTTGAGGCAATGGCGAAAGCCAAGCGGATAGATCAAAGATTCGGGGTACCGCAGGAATTGAAAATAAAAGAGGAGTCACTTATAAGCCAGCTTTCCGCAATAAACTCCCAATGGGAAAAAGCATACAAAAGTGAGGATTTCTACAAGGAACTCAAAAAAAAGAAGGCGCAACTTACTGTTCAACTCAATAACTTAATAAGAGAGCTTAGGGAAAAATATCCTCGATACGCTACCCTTTGTTATCCGAAACCACTCCCACCGGAGGAACTGCCTCTTAAAGAAAAAGAAGTTATTCTTGAATTTGCTGTTGGTGATGATGCAATTTACTTATTTTTGGTCAGAAAGGGAGGCGTAGAAAACATTTTTAGAATACCTGTTAAGATTGATGATCTTGGGGAAAAAATAGCCTCGTTCATGGTGCCTATGAACACCCGGGACATTAATAACTTCTCTGTGGAAACAGCAAAAGAGCTTTATGACATACTTCTCTCCAGACCCTTACGAGACATAAAAACAAACGAAAAGATCATTATCATCCCTGATGGGATACTTGGACTATTACCCTTTGAGGCCCTTGTGATGAAAGAAGGTTCTGGAGTGGCAGACAGCCTTTATGTGGGTGACATCTATTATTTGAGTTATTACCAATCAGCAACTATACTTGCTTTTCAAAGGACGAACAAAGTTGCTAAGGCAAAGAGACCGCTATTTGCCTTGGGTAATCCTGTTTTTGATGAGAATGATCTCCGATACATCGCGTTTAAGAAAGGTAAGACCGAAGATATCCCTACTTCCAGTGCAAAAGAAGAGTTTGCCTATCGAGGTATAGCAATAAAAGGTGAGTGGGGCAAGGCAAGTAAAAATGATAAAATGGGGAAGGAGCTACTTTACCTTCCCCTCCCCGAGACGGAAGAAGAGGTAAGAACAATCGCAAGGCTGTTTAATGTTCAAACAGAGCCTCCTGATATCCTTCTGGGCGTCCTTGCAAATGAAACAAATCTTAGGAAATCACCCTTACAAAAATACCGTTACATACACTTTGCCACCCATGCGGATTTAGCTGGAAAGGTTCAGGGCATAGAAGAGCCTTTCATACTCCTCGGTCAGGTGGAGAACCAAGACAAAGATGATGGCTTTTTGACATTAAGGGAGGTACTGAGTTTACGTCTTTGTGCGGACTTGGTGGTTATTTCCGCCTGTTTAACTGGACGGGGTAAGGTGATGGAAGGCGAGGGAATATCGAACTTTGCCAGGGCTTTCCAATATGCCGGCGCAAGAACGATCTTAATTAGCCTGTGGGAGGTATCATCCATAGAGACCGTGGAGTATATGAAGAACTTTTATAGTTATCTGAAGACCGGAAAAGACAAGATGGAAGCCTTAAGGCGGGCCCGAACTGAAATAAAATCCAAATATCCCAATCCATTCTACTGGGCGGTTTTTATTCTACATGGAGAGGTCTAACTATGGGTAAACATATAAGCAGAGTGTGAGCCTTTGGCAGTGGTCATAACACGAAATGCATCCCCAGTGAGGGGGAGAAATTGCTCTTTCATCGTTACCCGTTGTTCGTGAAGTGTGGAAAGGGGGAAGTCCTCAAAAGCGCATCAGGGGGGTGAGGGGTAGAATAACCTGTTCAAACACCTTGGTTTATGGGAAATAAAGGAAAGACCTCCACCCAGGGCCAATGCACCGCCGAAATACGAACCCTATATCGATTATTCCCACTGGGGAATAGGCGCCTCTATGGGCCGGGGGCTGACTCCCAGCTCCCCGCATTCGATAAGTGGCTATATGGAGACCCCGAGCCTGCCTGTGCGTGACCGCATGCAGACAGGCATCCGGAGACCTACACTGGCTGATTTTTGAGAAAAGGAGATGGGTTTGTGGTGGGAGCCCTACCCAGATTTCCTCCATTGCCCACTCTCCCGGCAAGATCAAGCTCCTGATGCACTGTCATGGCATCCTCGCCTTTCCTGCCCTCAGCCCACCTTTTTAGCCAGGTATTTGCCCCCACAACATCATGAGGTTGATTTTGGCTTGACACAATAGGCCGAATCCCGTATAAGCCACGTCCGAAAAAGGAAGTTCTTATCAAATGATTTTTCGAAGACCGTCTTTCCTTATCTTCCATCTTCCTTGCCCAGCGGTATGACATATTTACTTCCTTCCGCTGTTTCAAGGAAACTAATGATTTGTTGTGTCTTAGCCTTGTTCTTGGCTTCCCACTTTGCAAGCTCTTCTTCCTTAGGTGCAATAGAATTCAGTTCCGTCTTATATGCTTCCACTTTATCCCAGAATTCAGAGCCGCTTGTAACAGGGATAAAAGCTATTCGAGCACGCAATCCGCCCATCCTGACCTGTGTAATGATATAATAGGATTTTCCAGCCTCGAGATCAGCCTCAACACCTCTCTTATTTTCTGCTATACCGATAAAGAGATGCCTGCCAGGATCGCACTGATATGCAAAATATGACTTTGCTTGGCTTAGACCAATAAGATAATCACTATCCCATATCTGGAAATTTATAGCAAAACCAAAGCCTGACGGTCTCATGAAATAAACAAGCGCTTTGCCAGGTGATGGCCCCCCTATCGGTGTGGTTTTAACCATGTATTGGCTTGATCCAGCACAACCAACAATTAATATCAGAATAACGAACGGAACAATTCTTAAATAATTCTTCATAATGCCTCCTTTTTTAGGGTTGACTGTTTGACAATATCTTAAAAACGTCTACTATTTCAAATTTTTTCTAAACCATCATAGCCTAATCGTTGATATAGTTCTAGCGTTCCAAAGAGACAAGGTCAGAAGGCCAAGTTCTTTGCGACAAGCCGAGCAGAGACTTAAAACGTCGTACATAAAAAACACCTACCTTCCTCTTACCGGGAAATAATTAACTTTCAAGTATGGTACAAATTTCCCTTGTTCGACTATTATTTGATCTCCTTTTTCTCCAAAGGTAACAGCAGCCGAGACTAATTGATATTGCATACTTGGCCAATAGGCCACCTCCACTTTTACAACATATTCCCCCGCTGTTACTCTTCTGCCCAAACTATCCTTCAAATCCCAGACATAGATATGATGCCCTACATTTATGCTTGCACCAGTCACTGTATCAACATCAACGAACTTCGATGAATTCGCCCATTTGGGTAGTCTAACCTCCCTTTCTTTGGCATGCCCACTGAACCCAGAGACATAGATAGTTTTCACAAAGTTGCCATCTTTATCTTCAATCCACACCGCGGTCTGTGGCTCTAATTCATCTCGGAATCCCAAGATGAAATCTATTGCTAAAACAGGAGGCTGATATTGTGAAAGATCGAATCGTTTTACCGCAGGCCTCATTCTATCAAAAATTGCCTTCGATTCTTTGGAGTTTGGATTTTGTGACACTACCTTTATCCAATAGCTCATAGCTTTTTTCTGGTATGCTTTCCCCAGCCAGTGCAACGCTTCCGCCTTAGTAGAATCAGAAACATCACTCCTTAGAACCCTATTTAGATCATCTATCCCCTGATCAAGCTTTTGGACGAAGAAAGGCATCTCCACTCCAGCAATTCCTCTTAAAAGTCGAATCTCACCATCTTCTGGCGCAAGACTAACAGCTTTGTCTAATGCTCTATACGCTTCAAATGCAAGGTTTCTGAGATAGTCAGCGTTCTCATAGATTTTCTCATCATATCCTTTGGCAAATATTTCCCGAAGGGTTAACACGAGCCATTTATAAGCTTCCGCATTCGACTCGTCTATTTTAATAGCCTCTTTCAGTACTTTCCTGGCCTCTTCATAATGTTTGGCATCAAAATGAGTCTTCCCCAATTCTACAAGCAAAGCAGAATTATCAAGCTCTCTCTGAACCTCTTCTTTTAACTCGGTGATCTGAAAACATCCAAAAAGAAGCAACAAAAAAAAGACTGCTGATAAGTTGCTCAGATGCTTATAGAGCTTCCGTAGATGAAGGAAATGGCAGGGTTCTCTGAGTTTATTATTCACAGCGATCAGTTTTCTTCTCATGAGTTTGCTACAGATTCTTGTGAGGAGCCATCTTTAGTAAAGATAAAGCTGGCACTCCCTCCACCAAAAGTGGTGGAGGTCATCAGGGCTACCTGAATTTTACCTGTCAGAGGTACATTCCACGCAAGGGAACATTCAGGCTCGCCCTTCAATATTTCAGCGCTTACCGTAGGAAGGGGTGCCTGGTGATAGAGGCTAAGAAAAATGGCAGCTGCCCGTATAATACCTGCTCCCCCGAAATCACCTATGAGATATTTCAAAGGTGTGACCGTCAGATTGTTCATACGCTTTGTGAAGATTCTTTTAAGCTGATTATACTCCATGCGATCTAATTCACTGGAAAAATTAGCAGAAACATTGATTTGATCAATCTCATCAGGGTTAATGTTAGCCTTCTTCATGGCCAGGGACATAGCCCGGCCCATCTGGTCCCCTTCGGCTTCGTAATGTCCAATAGATGCTAAGCCCCCTGTAATCGCACCCGATCTAAGTATTCCGTAGATCTCTGCATCTCGCTCAAGAGCAAAATCGAGCCTTTCCATGACCAGAACCCCGGCCCCTTCCCCAAGAATGAGGCCATCGCCGGGTTTAGGATTTGCAAGTTCTTCGTTCTCTACCTTGATTTTTTTGAGCGCACCAACAGCATTGTAACAGGAATAGAGTATAGCCGATAACTCATCAGCACCTCCCACCAGGGCTACATCCACCTGATTTTGTATCAACAGATTCTGGCCATACAAGATAGCATTCTCTGCGGAGATCTCGTTTTGGCAAAAGGTGGTATTAGGGCCTGTTATCCCATGAAACATGGCAATATGGCTTGCAGGTGCGTTAGGGACCGTCTCTGGAAATAAAAATGGCTGGGCTCCTCGAGGTCCGTCTTTAAGAAGACTGATATAAAAATCTTCCACATGAGAACTGCTACCGTATGATGTTCCCATAATGACAGCAATTCTTTCTCTGTCGATAGTATCCAGAATCAGTCCACTATCTTTCAGGGCCTCCACGCTAGAGGCTACCGCCATCCTTGAAATTCTGCTCATTCGTCGATAGACCCCTGGCGACATAAATTGACTTGGATCAAAGTCCTCAACCCAACCAGCAATATTTGATCGGAAGGAGCTTGTGTCAAAGGAGGTAATTTTTTTTATTCCTGTCTTTGCCTTTCTGCAATTCTCCCAGAAGGCCTCCCGACCCACACCCATTGGACTCATAACTCCAATACCTGTTATTGCGATATCAATCATTTCTGACTCTTCATTTTCTTTTTTTGTGCCTAACCTCGGCAAAAAAGCACTGAGGTGTTATTCCCCCCAAAGGCAAAGGAATTGTTCAGGGCGATACGCATTTCCTGTGTCCTGGAATTATTGGGAACATAGTCCAAATCGCAATCTGGGTCGGGATTCTCTAAATGTATCGTAGGTGGCACAACCTGTT
>Ga0307380_10011279_pt1 | contig 11209 bp, 10 predicted proteins | sample UN3MG_FD_202239 | JGI IMG/M metagenome (GOLD analysis project Ga0307380, IMG submission 202239) | Soil microbial communities from Risofladan, Vaasa, Finland - UN-3 | ecosystem: Environmental > Terrestrial > Soil > Coastal area > Acid sulfate soil | place: Finland: Risofladan, Vaasa | collected... | reverse complement strand
CGCTGGGAGCGCCGGAAGAAGAAGCGCAAGAAGGCGCGCAAGAAGGCCGGTCTGCCTCCGGCCGCCGGCTACGAGAAGATCACCAAGTGGCTCGGCTACCCGGCGACGTTCCTGTATGTCGCGCTTGGCTACGCGTTCGTCGCCACCGCCGACTTCGAGCAGGCCGTCAAGATCCTGGTCAACGTTGTCCGGTTGCCGCTGGCGTGGCTTACTGGACTGGTGTGAGACCCTAGGGATGTCGGCCAGGATCATGGATTGACACGACATGAGGATGTGAGCGCCGGTCCGCGGCGCGCGTTCGGCCGCGGTCTGCGCCAGCGGAGCCCGCTGGTGCTGGTCGCGGCCGTCGGCATGACCGCGCTGGTGCTCTTCATCTCGCAGGGGTTCATCTTCGGCGGCGGCCTTACCATGGTCGACGAGGGCCGCCTCCTGCGCATCACTCACGATGACTACGTGCACGTCTCGGTCCGGGTGGAGCAGCTCAAGAAGGACCCGCCGTCGACCCGCACTGTGTACCTCTTCGGCGGCTCCGGCACCATGGAGTGCTTCGTGAGTGAGGCGTCGCTCGCGGCGGCGGTCGCGCGTGACGCCGGCGAGCCCATCCAGGTCGTGAGCCTGGCCGCCCATCAGGAGAGCATGGCGATGACGCTGGTGCTCGTGGACAACCTGCCGCCCGGGCCCGCCACGCTGGCGATCGGCCTCGCGCCGATCCGCGTGACCGGCAAACCGGAGCGCGACGCGCAGTTGCTGAGCGGGCACACGCTCCTGGTGCGCAGCCCGCGCCTCGCCTCCGTGGCGCATCGCTACTTCGGCCAGGAGCCGCCGCTGACGGGGCCGATCCCCGGCCTCTTCGACTACGTCGGGTCCTACTTCCGCGAGCGCGCGGCCGGCAAGACCGTGTGGGGCAGCCGCCTGACCTACGAGACGCACTACTACCCCGTCGGCGCCAAGGGACACACGCAACTCGGCAAGCGGCACAACGTCCTGTTCGTGCTCGAGAAAGACGTGGGGCTGTACCGCAAGTACGCCGACTACAACTTCGCGATGCTCGAGGAGGTCCTCGCTCTGGCGCGCGAGCGTGGTTTCTCGGTCGTGCTCTACGACCAGCCGCTCAACGGCTCGGCGGCCGGTCCCGACTGGGCCGGCGTAGTGCCGGCCTACCGCGAGCGCGCCACACAGCTGGCCGCGCGCTACGGGGTGCCGTACCTGCACATCGAGCGCGGGGTCGATCTGACCGATCACGACTTCGCCGACCTCTTCCACCTGCTCGCTCCCGGCCGCGCCAAGTGGCAGCCGGAAATGGCGCGTCAGCTCGCGGCAGCGCTGCAGGCGCCGGCGAGCGGTCCAGTCGCCGCGGGTGGCCCTGCGTCCCCGCGTCCTCCCGCCGCGCTGGAATGAGGGCCGGCGAGCCGGAGGCGCCGCCGCAGCGGACCTACCGGGACTCGCAAGCGGGCGTCACACGCCGCCAGTTCCTGATCAGCGGCGGCCACAACGACGCCTACTGGCGCCGGGTCGCGCCGGCCGAGGTCGACTTCGTCGGCCGCGTGTTCGGCGGCGCGTCGCCCGGAGCCTGAGACACCGCGTCGAGGTCGGCCCGGAGCTTGCGTCGCCCCGTCCTCAGACGCCCGGTGTGGCGGCGCTCAGACGCGTGGCACGAAGCGCTGCGCGTCCCAGCCGTCGGTGGCGATGCGCCGCGTCACCGCGGCCGCGAGCAGCGCCCCGGCCTCGGCGTCCGCCGGCTGCATCACCTCGAACGCCGAGTGCATGTTGCGCACCGGGATGCTGAACGACAGCGTCGCGGCACGGCCGGCGGCCATGAGTTCCTCGGCGTCGGTCGAGGTGCTGCCGGGTATCGCCTTGACCTGCATCGGGATGCCTTCGTCCTTCGCCACCTCGATGGCGAGGTCGGTGAGGGCGAGGTTGCCCCCGGCGCCGCGGTGGATCACCGGGCCGGCGCCGAGCTTGACCTCGCCGCCGAGCTTCTTGGCGTCCATCCCGGGGTCGTCGCTGGCGAAGTCCACGTCGACGACCATGATCACGTCCGGCTGCCAGCGAATGGCCATCGCCCTGGCGCCCATGAAGGTGGTCTCCTCATGCACGGTGAGCAGCGCCGTGAAATCGGCGGCGGCCGGCGCCGCTGCGTAGTGCTCCAGCGCGCGCAGGCACACGTAGACGCCGGCGCGGTTATCGAAGGCCGGCGAGGCGTAGCGCTCTCCGGCCAGCGGCAGGAAGTTGGCGGGGAAGGTTATCGGGTCGCCGATCTGCACGAGAGCCATGGCCTCGTCGCGGCTGGCGGTGCCGAGGTCGAGCCACTGCTCGCTCAGGTCCGGAGCCTTGGCGCGCTCCTCTTTGGTCATCTTGTGCGAAGGCCGGCGGCCGACGACGCCGTTCACCGGACCCTTGGCGCCGTGCACGATCAGGTTGCGGCCGGGGAGCAACTGCGGATCCACACCGCCGATCTTGTCGAAGGAGACGTAACCGTGCTCGTCCACGTAGGTGACGATGAGGCCGATCTGGTCCGCGTGGGCGGTGACCACGACGCCGGGCGCACCCTGACCGGGGACCGTGCCCCAGACGTTGCCGAGCGGGTCGCCTTCGGGGGCCGCGGACGCGGCGAGGCGCCGGCGAACGAGATCCTGGACGGGGGCTTCGAACCCCGTGGGCGCGGGCGCGGCGCACAGCTCGCGTAGCAGTTCGAGGTCGGTCGCCATGATCCCTCCGGGGTCGTCGTCGGTCGGGCCACCGGCGGGACTGCCCCGCCGGCCTCAGGCATCCTACCCGCTTGAGACCCGGCGAGCACACGCCTGACGAGCGGCCGGAGCGCAGTCCGTAGTATCGTTGCGCCATCGAGACGACGGCCGGAACAGACCGGCGGCCGCCACGCCGCCGCTCCGCGCAGCGCCAGCGCCAGCTGCGGCGCCGGCGCGGCGTTGCGCTCCTCGTCCTCGCCTTCCTCCTCGTGCTCATCGTGTGGCGTGCGTCGTCGTGCGGCGGCTGCTCCTGCGGCGGGGGGGAGGACCAGGTCGCGGATGCCGGGCCGATACCCGCGCCGCCGCGTCCCGCGCTCACCGGCGACGGCGTCAAGGTCGGCACCTTCCTCGGCAACTACGGGCGCCGGTTCTACGGGCTCGGGCCGGCGCCGAGACGCCTCGACGTGCTCTGGAGGGTCAGGCTCGGCGCCGGCTTGAGCTCGGGCAAGCTCGATACGGACCCGCCGAGCAAGTGGGCCGGGAGCGGCTGGACCGGCCAGCCCAACATCGTCGTCGACGGCGGCAAGACCTACGTCATCGCCAGTGCATACGACTACAAGCTTCGCCGCATCGACGCGCAGACCGGCGAGGTCGTCTGGGCCTACCAGTACGACGACATCCTCAAGAGCAGCCCGTCGGTGTTCCAGAATCCTTCGCCGACCGGGCCCGACGACAAGTACATCCTCGTCGCGGGGTCGCGGCGCGGGTACCCGTACAAGCTCGACGACCCGCAGGTGGCGCCCCTCCGCGCGCTTGCGTTCGGCAGCGGCGAGGAGCTCTGGCGGCTGCCCGTGCCGCAGACACGCTGCTACAGCCGCGACTGCGACGGCAGCGGCTTCTACTACGACGGCCGCTTCTACGTCGGCGTCGAGAGCGGGTACTTCTACGCGCTCGACCCTCTGAAGACGGAGGCGTGGGCCGAGGGCGACAGCCCCGTCATCGAGGCCCAGCAGCTGCTTCTCGGCGACGAGCGGGCGAAGAGCCACGGACGTAATCTCGTGCTCGAGTCGTCGGCGTCAGCGCTCGGCAAGAACCTCTACATCGCCTCCGGCGCCGGCCACGTGTACGGCCTCCGGCGCTCGGACCTCGGCGTCGTCTGGGACTACTACATCGGCTCCGACCTGGACGGCACGCCGGTGCCGACCAGGAAGGGCCTGCTGCTTCAGGCCGTCGAGAAGCAGTACATCAAGGGCAAAGGCGGCATGCTCGCGCTCGACCCGTCCAAGCCTGCCGCCCAGGCCGCCGCGTGGTACTTCCCGACGGGGAACCGCAAGGTCGGCGAGTGGAAGGGCGGGATCGTGGGCTCGGCCGCCGTGAACGACGAGTACAACGACGGCGGCAAGTACCCGGCGATCTGCGCCTTCAGTGCCATCGACGGCTACCTCTACGTGATCTCACAGGACACGATGCGCGACCAGACGGTCGCCGGCCCCAACCGCGAGAAGGGCTTGAAGACCCCGGTGCAGGTCGCCAAGGTCTGGAACGGCGGCGCCATTTCCACGCCGATCATCGTGGGCGACGCGCTGGTGGCCGCGAGCTACGACCAGCGCGTCCACCTCTTCCACATCGAGTACGCGCCGGCCGAGAAGGACGACGACGGCGCGCTGCCCAGCGCCAGCGGCGATGGGACGTACTGGACGGTGACGCTGGAAGAGCGCGACCAGTTCTACGCCGAGGGTGCCTTCGAGTCCACGCCGACCATGTGGAACGGACGCATCTACATCGGCTGCCGCGACGGCTGGTTCTACTGCCTCGGCGACTCGAGCTGACGAGCGCGCATCAGGGGAGGAGTTTTTGCGCCGCGGCCACCACGCGCAGCGCCTCCTGGACGGATACGCGTGTCAGCGGACTCAACGTCGCGGTGTCGATCACGTTGTGCGGCCGGTGACCTTCTTCGATGAGGCGGGCATGGTGGTCGAGACGCACCAGGGACATGCTGGCGAACGCCTCGAGCAGCGCCTGCGCGTTCTCCCGTGCTCCACTCCCTGCGTCCCGGACGCTGGTGAGTCGCTCCACGGTCGTCCCCGCGGAGATACTCCGAGCGAAAGCGTAGAAGCGGGCCAGGTTCTCCACCGGGAGGAGCCCGCTCTTCTTGATGTCGATAGGTCCGGTCAGGCGCTGGCGGAAGCCGAGCGGCGAGGGTATCTGCGAAGCCATGGACGCAAGCCCGCTGAGGAAGCCGCCGTGGCGAGGCGCCGTGCGCAGGAGGTCGCTCAGCGGCGCGGTGATGGACAGGTCTCCGGCCACCTGCCGGAAGTCGAAGGCGATGCTGGCGCGCAGCAGGTTCTTCCAGTCCCAGACATCCAGACAGCGCCTGAACACTGCCAGCCATTCTGACTGCGTCATGCGCCAGTGCGCATCGCTGGCCAGTACGCCGGACTCGTCGAGACTGAATCCGCAGCGCGCGAGGCCGGAGTTGACGACCTCGGCGACGAGCTTGAAGTAGGCGTCGACCTCCGGATCCGTCGTGTCGTCGTAGGCGAGCGCATTGTCCTGGTCGGAAGCGAGGGTGAGCTCGTGGCGGGCGCTGCTGCCGAGCGCGAGCCAGGCGAAGGTCACGGGTGGTCGGCCGTGGCGCTCGAAGGCGAAGTCGAGCAGGCGGGTCGTCATGGTGTCGCTGAGCAGGGTGATGACACGCGTCAAGCCCGATGCATCCAGGCGGGCGTCGAGGAGGGCGACGAAGAGCCGCGGCAACTCCGCGGCCGCTTCCTCCAGCTCGTCTTCATCGTGCGCCGCGGCGATCGACCGGCGAAGCGCGAAGGGGCTGATGGCATCGAGACTCATGAGGCTTGCCGCTGAGACGATGCCGAGGACGTGGCCGCGCTTGTCGACGACCGGGAGGTGGCTCACGCCTTCCTCCAGCATCTCGACGCCGGCCTCGGGCGCCAACACGTCGTCGGCCACCGTCTTGACCGGCAGCGTCATGATCGAGCTGACCGGCGTATCGCGCGGGAGGCCGCCGGCGAGCACCTTCTTGCGCAGGTCGGAGTCGGTGACGATGCCCAGGCCTCTGCGGCTGCGAATGAGCACTGCGGTGACCCGTTCAGAGCTCATGAGCCGGGCCGCCTCCCGGACCGTGGTGGAAGGCTCGCAGTAGACCGGGCCACGGCGCACCAGGGAGGTCACGCGGACGGTGCGGGCATCGGGTAGCGCCCGCATCGCCTGGGCCGCGCGGATGATCCGTTCCCGCAGGGTCTGGGCAACGAAGGTGACGCCGTCGGGACTGCTGAGGATCGACAAAGCGACGTCGCGCGGGATGAGGTACAGGACGGTGTCCTCTCGAGCTCGGACCGTGAACTCCGGAGCCAGTCCGGTGACCAGAGTGGGATGGCCGAAGACCTGCCCCTTGGTGACGACGTCGACCACGTTGCCGTTGTGATCCAGTTCCATGGTCCCGTCGCGGACCACATAGAGGTACTTTCCGGTGGCGCCGTTCTCGACGAGCACGGCCTCACCGGCGACGGCGCGATGCTCTACGGCGACTTCGGCCACCCGCTCGAGTTCCGCCCTCTCCATCTGATCGAAGGGCGGGTAGTGCGAAAGGAACCGGGCGATCCCTTTTGCACGTTCCTCGCTGCTCCGCGTGGACATCAGGCTACCCGATCAGTCCGTTGGCCCGCAGGTAGTACAGGCTCTGGAGCACGTCGTCCCCGTTCTTGTGCTCGATCACCATGGACGCTCCGGCCTCGCGCGCCTTGAGGATCGCGGCCCCGGCATCGACGACGCCCGTGCCCAGCGGGCAGTGCTGGTCGCCATGCTGTGCTCCCTGGTTGTCATGCAGATGGACATGACTCAAGGTGGCCCGCGGGTCGTCGAGCCACGCCGCCAGTGTACCCGCAACGGCCGCGTGGCCGACATCCAGGGCGAGCCCGAGGCCGCAGAGGTCGAGGTCTCCTGGCGCGGTGAAGTGTGAGTAGCCGGGGTAGGCCATGTTCTCGACGACGATGGGTGTGCCGAACTGATCCTGAAGCGCTCGCAGTTCTATGAACGAGCGCCGAAGCGCCGCAATGACTGCGGGCTTTGGGGGGCCCGGCTTGCGCTGCCGGTCCGGGTGCACCAGATAGAGCGTCGCGCCGAGAAGCGTGGCGATCTTGAGATGACGGCGGTGCAGTTCGATCGCGGCGCGCCGTTTGGCTTCCCTGGTGCTGCCCACGCCGACACCTATGAAAGGCCCGTGCACGCTGAAGGGCAGATCGAAGGCCGCCACCGCTCTGGCGTTGTTGACATCGAGGAGGGAGTGACGCCTGTAGGACGTGATCTCGACGCTCGACGCCAACTCGCGGGCCTTCAGCAGGACGGCGGCGAGCGGAAGGTCGGCATAGGCGCCCGTCGAGATGCTGATGTCAGAATGGTCGAACACCGCGTAGACAGTATGGCAGATACTGCTCCTGATCAGTCGGGAGCGTAGACCTCGACGCGGTCCTTGCGCAGGCGCTTCGCTGCGTAGAGCGCCCGGTCCGCTCTTGTCACCAGTTCTTCGGCGTCGGCGGCGTGGACCGGCAGGGTGGCGACGCCGATGCTCACGGTGATCCCCGGCCAGGCGGCGTCCACGACCGGCGCGCGCAGGCCGGCGACGGCGCGGCGGATGCGTTCGGCGGTGGCGACCGCTCCATCGAGGCCGCCGCTCCGCTCGGAGCGGGTGGACGGCAGGATCACCGCGAACTCCTCGCCGCCGTAGCGCGCGGCGCAGTCCGCGCCCTGGCGGACCTGCGCCTGCAGGGCGCGCCCGACCGTTCGCAGCAGCTCGTCGCCCACGGGGTGCCCGAAGCGGTCGTTGACGCGTTTGAAGTCGTCGAGGTCGAGCATCAGCAGCGAGAGCGGCTGCTCATACCGGTCGGCGCGGGCGACCTCATCGCGGAGGCGCTCCCAGAAGAAGCGGTGGTTGAAGAGCCCGGTGAGGCCGTCCATGGTCGCTTGGCGCTCGATGGTCTCCTTCTGCTCCTGCAGGCGGCGGTAGAGCTGGGCATTGTGCATCGCGACGGCTGCCTGCTCGCCCAGCGCGACGCAGAGCGCGATCTCCTGCTCGGTGAAGTGGCGCGGGTAGACCGCCTCGCTCACCTCGAGCGCTCCGACGACCGCGCCTCCGGCGACAAGCGGGACCATGAGCGAGGATTGCTCACCCCACTCGAGCAGCTGGCGCCGCATCACGTCGTCGAGGCCGGGGTCGTCGAGGCGGACCTCGACCGGTCGGCGCGTACGCACCACGGCGAGGTCCTGCGGCAGGTCCTCGAGAGGGTAGACGGTCCCGAGGGGCTCCTCGAAGGCGTGCGAGGGGTCTCGCTGGTGCTCGGCGAGCCAGGCCATGGCGTCGGCCTCGGCGTCGTACTCGTAGATGTAGCTCGATCCGGTGTCCAGGGCTAGAGCCGCCTGACGGCATACGACCTCGAGGAGCTCGTCGAGGTCGAGAGTAGAGGTCATGGCTCGGGAGGCGCCGATGAGCGCCGAGAGCTGGCGGTTGCGCTCCTCGGCCGCACGCGAGATGCGGGCGTTGTGGAGGGCGACTGCGGCGAGACCGGCCATCTGGCCGACGAGCCGCTCGTCGGCCTTGGTGAAGGAGCGCTCCCGTTCCTTCTCCGTGAGTTCCAGCATCCCGAGGACCACGTCGCCGTACACGACGGGCGCCCAGATCGCAGCCTTCTCGCCCCAGAACGCCGCGCCGTCGAATCCGGTCGCGGTGTCGCCAGCTTCGCTGCCTGGGTACGACACGAGGACCTCACGGTCATTGATGACGCGCGCGAACCCCGGCGTATCGGACAGCCGGTGCATCTCGCCGACCCAATCGATGTCGTGCGGAGTGGGGACGCGCGACCAGAGCGCCTGCGCACTCAGCACACTGGACTCAGCGATGTACTCGTAGACACAGCACTGGGAGCAGTCGAGCGCGGTGGCGATCTGCTCGGCGAGCTGGACGAGGGTGTCGCCGATCATCGCGTGCTCGTTGTCTGCATCCTGATGGACGAGCGCGTGAGAGGACTGAACGCTCTCGATGTATTCCATGTCCCGCATCCCTTCTCGCCACTAGTATCGGCCTCGGCGGGAACGTCTTGAACGGGACGTTCGCCGTCCGGCGGAGCCCCTAGTAGCGCACCATGAGTCTGCGCGTCGCGGCGGTGAGCCCGTCCACCGTGAGCTCGAACATGGGGAAGACCTCGCGGACCTTGCGGATGGTCACGCTGCCGTAGGCGCGGTTCCAGTCGGCCTCCGGGATGGTGTTCAGCCAGACTGAATGATCGAAGTGACGGCGCAGGCGCTTGAGCCACTCGATGCCCGGCTCGTCGTTGCCGACGCCCCACCAGATGATGCCGTCGCGGGCCATGAGCTCGCTGGGGGCCATGGCCGCGTCGCCGACGACGATCAGCTTGTAGTCACTGGGGAGCTCCTGGAGGACGCCCCGCGTCGAGATCGCCTCCGACGACGTCATGCGCGTGCTCGTGTAGAGCCGATCGTAGATGCAGTTGTGGAAGTAGTAGAAGCGCAGGTCCTTGAAGTGGCTGCTGCGGTTCACGGCGCTGAAGAGCTGGCTGCAGAGGCGGATGTAGGGGTGCATTGAGCCGCCGACGTCCATGAGCAGCAGCACCTTGACGGCGTTCTTGCGGCTCTTGCGCCAGACCAGGCTGAGGCGGCCCGCGTTGCTCGCCGTCTCCTCGACGGTCTGGTCGAGGTCGAGCTCGTCGGGGACGCCTTCGTTCCGCGAGGAGAGCCGACGAAGGCGTCGCAGCGCGAGCTCGAACTGCCGCACCCCGACCTCCTGGTCGGTGCGGTAGCCGCGGTAGCGGCGCTCGCCGGCCACCTTGACGGCGGACCCGTTGCGGCTCTCTCCGCCGACGCGGATCCCGCCGGGATGGAAGCCCGAATGGCCGAACGGGCTGGTGCCGCCGGTGCCCACCCAGTGGTTGCCGCCGTGGTGGGCCTCGTCCTGCTCTCTGAGGCGCTCCGCGAACATCTTCTGGAGCGCCTCCAGGTCCAGGTCCTCGAGCGCGGCGGCCAGCAGCCGGCGCTCCGCGCCGGTCAGGCCGGGCATCTCGTGCGGGTCCGCGAGCCAGCCCCAGACCTCGTCGGCGATCTCCACCGGCGTCTCGATGCCCGTGAACATCGCCGCAAACGCCTGGTCGTACTGGTCGAAGTACGCCTCCGATTTCACGAGGATGGCGCGGGCCACGGCGTAGAACTGATCGAGTCCGGCAGGCACCAAGCCGATGGCCAGTCCGCGCATGAGCGCCAGCCACTCCGTGACGGTCACCGGCACGCCGTAGAAGCGCAGCAGGAAGAAGAAATCGGTGAACACGGACCGGGGCTGCGCGTCAGTCAGCGCTTGGACATGATCTGACGCAGCACCAGTCCGGCCACCACGATGGCGATCACGATGACGATGAAGAGCTCGACTCCTCCGACGCTGCTCATGCTGTCTCCTCGCTGGTTGCGCCGCGGCGGCGGCTACGGTGCGGTGTCACCGCGCTGCCCGCGCGACGGTGAGCCTTCTGACACTATCGGCGGCCGCGGCCGGTGGCCAGGGCGCGCTGCGCGATATCGACGTCGTGATCCTTCTTGAGCAGCACGCCCATGAAGGGCAGGCGCGAGGCGATCTCCTTGTGGTCGACACCGCCGCGCGCCAGCGCCTGCACCCAGTCGATCAGCTCGCTGGTGCTGGGCCTCTTCTGCAGGCCGGGCACGTCGCGCAGCCAGTAGAAGGCCTGGATGGCGAGGTCGAGCAGCCGCGCGTCCAGGCCCGGTACGTGCACGCGCACGATGCGCTCCATCATCTCCTCGTCCGGGAACTCGATGTAGTGGAACACGCAGCGGCGCAGGAAGGCGTCCGGCAGCTCCTTCTCGGCGTTTGACGTGATCAGCACGATCGGCCGGTGCACGGCCTGGATCGTCGCGTGAGTCTCGGGGATGTGGAACTCCATCTGGTCGAGCTCCCAGAGCAGGTCGTTGGGGAACTCGAGGTCGGCCTTGTCGATCTCGTCGATGAGCAGGACGGCGCGCTCTCCGCTGACGAAGGCCTCGCCCAGCTTGCCCGGCTTGATGTACCGGGCGATATCGCTCACGTCGCGGTCGCCGAACTGACCGTCGTAGAGGCGCTGCACGGTGTCGTAGACATAGAGGCCGTCCTGAGCCTTGGTCGTCGACTTCACGTTCCAGACGATCAGCGGCATGTCGAGGCCGCGGGCGATGCTCTGCACGAGCATCGTCTTGCCGGTGCCGGGCTCGCCCTTGATGAGCAGCGGGCGACTGAGCTGGACGGCGACGTTGACCGTCTGCATGAGGTCGGGCGCGGCGATGTAGTCGCTGGTGCCCGTGTAGGTGAACGACTGGCTGATGGCGTGCGCTTTCGGTCGTTGGCGCGAGCGTGGGGGCGCCGAAGCGGCACCCCGTGGATTCTATCAGACGCCCCGGCGGCGCCCGGTGATCACCGGGCGCACCCGACCGAGGCCGCGCCGGTCACGAACGCTCAAGAC
>Ga0307380_10011277_pt1 | contig 11209 bp, 9 predicted proteins | sample UN3MG_FD_202239 | JGI IMG/M metagenome (GOLD analysis project Ga0307380, IMG submission 202239) | Soil microbial communities from Risofladan, Vaasa, Finland - UN-3 | ecosystem: Environmental > Terrestrial > Soil > Coastal area > Acid sulfate soil | place: Finland: Risofladan, Vaasa | collected... | reverse complement strand
TTATGTCCAATATTCATTATCCAACATGTAGCATAAGCATTAGCTTTACCGTTTTTATCATATGCTGATATTAAAGTAATTGGGTGAGGGAATAAATATCCTCCACCTGGACCGCTTTCAATTTTTTCCATAAATTTTATCCACCATTGGTTGTTTTTCTCTTTCATCTGAGAGAGATTTCTCAATTATTTAAGAATTTGGATAACTCTAAGATGCTTTTATTTTGTAAATAAAAAGAAAAAAAGAGAGAGAACCTCTCAAAATTGTTTGATTGTTATTCCCTTAGACTTTCTATGCAATTGCAACTATCCAGATAATTAAGATAACTAAAGCAATTGCAATGGGAATAATTGCTATAATATTCAAAACCAAGCCAATAACGCCTGTTGTTTTATTTTCACTCATACCTTTAGAAGATACAACTATTCCTACAATAGGTATTACTAGCATTATAGCTACATACCAGATTGCCACCCACCAAGATAACCAAGAAAGTACGGCTAGTGATATAATACCAAGGACTAATCCAGTAGTAGCTTTTGATGAAGACTTTTGGGCTGGTTGAGGTGTTGTATAAACTGTTGTTGCACCATATGCTGGTTGACCATACATCGGTTGCTGAGGAGGAGGAGTTGCATATACAGGTGTCTCTCCTGGTTTCATTTGAGAAGCTCCTAAATCTGCTCCACAATTAGAACAAAATTGATTTACTGCGGGATTTTCGCTCCCACAGAATGGACAATATTTATTTGTTGACATTTTGACTCTCTCTAATTTTTTTTGAAAATTAGTAATTTTATATAGAAAAATAATATTTTTTATTAATTTAAATTTATTTGTTATAGAAAACTGAAAGGATAAAATCCATTTTTATTTTCTACTTGGTTTTAAATCTATTTTTTCTTGGGTCTTTTATAGGTATTTTATAATTATTTTTCATAATGAATGTAATTAACGATAAATCATTTGTTCAACAAACAAAAAACATTGATATATTAACAATTGGGTGTGAGGATCACCTTCAAAAGAGGAATACTTTGAAAGGATTAGCTTTACAAAAACTTGTTGGTTATACAATGGGTTCCAATAGTGAAGATAATTCTATACGGAAAATATTTGAAGAATTAGCTGGAAAGCAAATTGAATATTTTATTGTCTTGAAACCATTTAAAACACTGGAAAAAAAATTCATTCACAAATGGACATATATTCATCACACTGATTTTAATGATTACATTGAGATTTGGATTAGAAAACAAAGTGTTCAAAAAAGTTGGAAAGTATGCAATTTTTGTGGTCAAATGATAAATTCAAAGGAGCAATTTTCAAAGAAATGTTGGAAGTGTAAGAAAGGATGGTTTCAAATTTTAACTAGAAAGAAATCAGAATGGATATTGTTAAATAAAGGCTCTAAACAACGAATGATTGATTTCTTATTAAACAATGGTTATTTAAAATCATTACAAATTCGGAAACAGCTAGATTTTTTTAGTTACTCAGATAATATATTTTCCATTTTTCAAGCAAAAAATAAGGAGAATACTGGTTTAACTATAACGGATTTACGGAAAACTTTGATCTATCCATTCATCGTTTCACGCTGTGGTTATGAAGTAAAGAGATTATTAATCATCTATAATGGAGAAATCGCTACTAATTTACAAAAGGAATTATCACGAGGATTTGGTTCAAATTACCCATTTGAAATTGAATTATCTCACATAACTAATTTCTTGAAAGAAAAGGCTGCCTTTATTAAAGAAATTCGTGTTAAACAAGAAAACAATAAATATTCCTATGAAATTATTCCTGGTCAATCAAATTCAATTATTATTAATCTCTCTTCTATACCAAGTTTTTAGTTGAAGATAATAATGTTGATTGTAAATTTTATTTACAAAGATTTTAAAGTAATTTAATCCATTCCATTATAGTATCTATTGGAGATAATTTAAATGACTGTTTATTGTGCTAAATGTGGTGCAGCTAATGAGGATTTTGCAGAATTTTGCTCTAGTTGTGGAGAAGTTACCGCTATTGCTAGAGAAGTGAAGGAGAAAGCAGAAGCAGATTCTGCTCAACAACAAACGACCTATACTTCAACTCAAACAAATCAAGAGAAAAAACTCTATCGTTCAAGAAAGAATAAAATACTAACAGGATTATCAGCAGGTTTAGCTGAACATTTCGGTTTAGATGTAGACATCGTTCGGGTTTTATGGGTTGTTGCTATGTTAATTTCCGGAGGAATTGTTGTATTAGTTTATTTCATAATGGCTCTTGCTGTACCATTAGAACCTGTTAATGAAGCATCTACTGATAACAAAATCAATTAAGATTTTGTTTTATTATTTTTTTTAATAAATTAAGATTATTAGAAACTCTTTTTATTCCTAATCACTTTTCTTAAAGTAGCTGGATGTGAGCACTTGTCATCTGATGAAGATTATGTTATTGTAACTAAAGGATTAACAAAAGAATACCCTTTTGGTGAAACTACTATTAAGGCTATTAATGGGATAGATTTCGCTATAAAACGTGGTGAATACGCTACTATTGTTGGTCCTTCAGGTAGTGGTAAAACTACTTTCTTGAATATAATTGGCACCATTGATTCACCAACTTCAGGTGAAATTTATTTTAACGGTGAAAAGGTTTCAAGCATGAGTGGACGAAATATACGTGAGCTTAGAAGAACACAAATCGGTTTTGTTTTTCAAGCATTTAATCTTCTTGAAATTTTAACAGCAGCTGAAAATATTGCTTTACCGATGATAATAAATGGCACCCCAGCTCGTGAGAGAGAAGAACGAGTGCAAGAACTCCTTGAGATAATTGGCCTACCAGATAGAGGTAATCATTTCCCCATGGAATTAAGTGGTGGTCAAAGGCAACGTATTGCTATTGCTCGTGCTTTAGCAAACAAACCTGAAGTAATCTTACTTGATGAACCTACCGGACAATTAGATAGTAATACTTCCCGTGAAATTATGGATTACTTGCTTAAAATTAACAAAGAAGAAGGTATAACTTTGATAGTTGTCACTCATGAAGATCGTATCGCTTCAGAAGCTCGCAGACCTTTAACAATAATAGATGGTAAGATTTACGAAGGAATATTAGAATCATTCTTGGATATAAAAGCAATTGAAGAAGGAACATTGTAGTTCTTTTTCTTTTTTACTTTATTATTAAGAAAACTTAGTGTTCAAAAACATTGAATTTAATTGTATGTAGAAGAATATTAAAATATACTTTGTTTCTTTTTTTTAACTATAAATATCAGATTGTCTTTATCATTCTGATTTTACCATTTGTAACAAGCAAATGATAATATAAACTAAGATAGTATACTAATATATGAGGGGTAAATAAATCATGTCTACAATGCCATTTTTAGTGAAGATTGGAATGAGTGAAGAAGATCAAAAGATTTATCTTGCTTTACTCGCCCTTGGTCCTCTTTCAGCAGGAGAATTAGCTAAATATTCTGGTGTAAAGAGCATCCCAAAGGTAAAAGAAATACTTCAAAAACTATTTGAAAAGAATTATGCCTACCAAATAGAAGGTTTGGTTGACAAATCTATAGGATTATATCCTTTCAGAGAAATTGCTGCTGAAGCGGAAAAGGATTCTAAAAATATTGACAAATTAGTTCTTGAATTAAAAGATTATGTTGCAAAGCAATTAGCTCATCTTGAACAAGTAATGAAAGATACTGAGCAGCATATAAAAGCTGAGAAAACCAAAGGAACAAACGTAGTTTCAAAGAACGGTGAAGAAAATCGTAATTCTATTGATCAGAAAGTTACAGAAGCCACTAATACTGTCACCACAACAGCTGAAACTACAAAGAAAAACATTTCAACAAGCGCAAGCACATTCCTTAAAAATCAAACTACTACCGCTGATAGTTTTGAAACTGGCAGCCATGAGAAGCTTGATGTTTTTGCTACCAATTTAAAGTCAAAAACTGAAACATCATTGCAGAAATTAAGTTCCGAGATTAAAGCTAAAAATGTTGGATTTTTAACTGATGGAAAAGCTGCTTTAGAAACTGCCAATAATGAGATTAGTGATAAAACTGATGTTATGGCTACATCTCTAAAGGATGATTCAAAAGAAAAAATGACCAGCACAAGAGATCATATTTTGAATGGTCTAGATTCTTTTGTTAATGAGACTGAAGGTAATGTTTCTTCTCTTAATAGTAATCTAATGGATACAACTAATACTCAAGCTGATAATATCAAATCCATAACTCATGAAGCCAAGAAGAATCGAATTGATCTAAATAACCAATTTAAAACTGGAATTGATGAGAGCTTTGAGAAAGTCAAAGAAAATTTTGCTCAGGATTTGAATGAGTTTAATAGCAAATTTAATTCAAAATTAGCGAAAATTGCTGATAAATTCAAGAATCAAATTGATGAATTGAAAGATTCAACAGTACAAGATATTGGTTTATTGTGTGAGGAAGCTAATGCATCACTTGGTGATTTAATAGCAAAACACAATGAAGAAATTTCTGCAAATGTTGATTTGGATAATAAAGCTGTAGAAGATGGATCAGCAATAATGATATCTAAAATAACAGAACAAAATTCCCAAGCATTGAAAGCTATTGGTTCAACGGTTGAAACCTTGAAATCAAGTATCACTTTATTAAAAGCAAATTATAGTGGTGCAATCAACTCTCGCGTTGATGAAACACTTACATCGATGCATACTACAATCGATGAAACAGCTCAAGGAACTAAAGATGAATATGAAACCACAAGAGTTTCTATAACTGGTAAATTGGAAACCTTGACAACTGGTAATTCATCTGAAACAACGAATGTAGTAACCAAACAAGCTCAAGAAATCAAAGGTATAACAGATACTTTAGCTAAAGAAGTAAAGCAAAATGTAACTGATACAAAGACAACATTAATGAGTGAAACAAAGAAAGCAAAGGAGAAAATTGCTTCAGATACAACATCAGGTATAGAAACCATAGGAACCACCTCAAAAACTACTTTGACTGAAACACAAGGACACGCTATGACAAGCATCAGAAATAATGAAGAGACTTCAATAGCTACAATCAATAATATAGCTAATGTTGTTGAAACGGCTGTTAGAAAAGAGATTACTTCTGTTAAGAGTGGTTTAGATGATTATTATAAGAGATTTGGACAAGATGCAATGAAAATTGCTAAACTCCTTAGTGACTTTAGATCTGACCATGATAGCTTACAAAATGCTGTGAAAGTTCATCCAAGACCACTTATTGAAACAGCCATTCTATATAGCAAAGATGCTATTTATGATCGACTTACTGAAATTCTTACTACAAGAATAAAATCGAATGTTACAATGGTAATTCCAGATCCAACAGACATTCCTACAAAAATCATTGCAAAAGTAAAACCACAAGCAAAAGTAACTATTATTTCAAAGATCGATGAAATTGCCAATAAAGCAATAATTGATGAAATAAAAGCAACTGATGCACTTGGACGAATAAAGATTCGAAAGATAGGAATGCAAGATATGGTTGGCTATTCGGAATATATAGCATTTGATATTGATGGTGGCGAAGAAATGCTCATTGCGTTCAAAGATGAAACTGAGAAAGAATGGGTAGGAGTTTTGTCTCAATCTGATGGTTTCAAGAATGTTATAATTGGTGAAACATTAGGCAGACAAGCACTTTCAATTTCTCGTGAATTAAAATAGCCAAAAAAATGAGAGGATCATTCTTGATCCTTCATATCTTCTTTTTTTAGTATGATTCTCACTATAACATACCGATAACTATATTTGAGTAAGAATAAATAATTTTTTAAGAAAAAAAGTTTCAGCAAAATGTATCTCATCTTTAAAAGAATTAGTATTCAGGTTGTAAAACTATGCCTAAAAAAGAAAGCAGTCATAAAACATTCTTATTTGGTAGTGATGTCGATTTCGATAGTAAACAGCTAGCAGTAGTGTTAAAACTTGGGATTTATGGTGCAATAAATAATCCTATTGATATAACAAGTAGTGAATTAGGACGGTATCTGGGTGTTTCACAACAAACTGCTGCACGGTATCTTGTAGAATTAGAAAATAATCATTTAATAGAACGAACACGAACCTCTCGAGGACAAGCTGTACAAATAACAAAATTAGGCAAAGAATTATTGGAAAATTTAAGCATTATGATAACAAAAGCACTCTATTCTCAAACTCGATCTGCAACCATCTATGGAGAAGTAGAAAGTGGGTTAGGAGAAGGAGCTTGGTATATTTCACAAGAAGAATATACAGAACAATTTAAAGATGTGCTAGGTTTTGTTCCATATCCAGGTACCTTGAATCTTCGTATTTTGAATCTTGATGATTTGAAGAAAATATCTCAGATAAGACAATCAGAACCCTATATTATTAGTGGATTTATTAAAAAAGGCAGACAATTTGGTGATGTTATGTGCTATAAAGCAAGATTTAGTGATGGCACTATGGGAGCAATAATTATCCCAAGTAGAACACACCATAATAAAGACATACTTGAAGCTATAGCACCTGTGAATTTACGGGAAACATTAGCAGAAGGAAATAAACCACTAAAAGATAGAACAAGTATTAAGATAGACGTGCTTCTCCAATAAAGAATATAATTTGTGGTTAATAGAAATCATCAATAACCGTTAGTAAATCATTAAATAGCTGTTCAATTATTTCTAATTTTAATTCATACCTAGATTTCTTTGGGTTAAGAGTCAGTTCACGTGCAAAAGTATCTTGACCAGTAATTGATACTGCTATAAAAACAGTGCCTTTTAGTTTTTGTTCAAAAGTTTCTCCAATTACTCCAGTTGTAGCTATCCCAATATCTGCATCATAAATAGTAACACCTTCTGCCATTAATTTAGCACATTCTAAAGAAATAGTTCCATAATTATGTATAATATAAGTTGGTACACCAAGAAATTCTTCTTTTGCTTCTGTTGAATACGCAACAACACTATAAAGAAGAACCTCGGATGCTCCATCAAAATCAGTTAGAAGAGAGGAAGCTAAACCGCCTGTACAACTTTCAGCTATAGCAAGGGTAAAATTCCTTGTAGTAAGTTCATCAAGTACTTTTTCTGCTAATTCAGTAACTTCAGCTAAGGTGGTCATAAATATCACATTCAAATAAAGATAATTACTAGAATATGAAAAAGGAAAGAAATAAGGATTTTCTAAGGTCTCTTATGAATCTCAGTTCAGAATAAAAAAGAACGAAATTTTTACAAAAAATTTATTATAAAAAAAAGTGAGTGTTATAAGTTCTACTATTGATTTAAAGTTAAGGTTACAAAAGTAGAAAATCAGTTATTTTATTGTAGGAGTAAATATATTTTGAGAGCAATTGCAACATTTAGAATTTTTAAAAAACATCCTTATGGTTTAATAGCAATGATTTTTTGGATTATTGCTGCAATTATTGATATAATTGATATGATTATCAGTTTTATTTATACAGAAATATTAGCTGGTATAATGGATCTCTTGGTGGTTATTGCATTAGTTTGTTATGTTTTCACACCATTAATAGCGACAGCTATAAATAAAGAAAAAACTGTTCAATTAACAAGAATATTATTTGTTGTTTTCGCAGGGGTAACGATATTTTTTGACTTTCTTTACCTTATAATTACACTCTTATCTTTCTACGTTCCAACTTATTTGTATTGGATTACTGTTGTTTGTGATATACTATTAATAACATTCACTATATTAGGTGTTCTAACAACTTTGAAAGATACTCAAAACCTAACTGAATATCTTTACCCAGAACTTAAAGAGACTCATTCAGCTACTACAAAATTAGAGGATAATATTGATTCAGAACAGGAATCTTCAGTGGGTGAGGAGGAAGAGTTACAAGAAAGTAGCACTAGAAAATGTTCCCAATGTGGATCAGTTATTAAACAAACTAGTGCCTTTTGTCCAAAATGTGGGAAATCGACTTAATCCAGATAAAAAAAACTGAATGAAAAACAAGTTACTATTAATAAATGGGTATTATTTCACACAAAAAGAAATACTAGTTGTGTATAAAAAATTCTTTTATTAATAGGATCTTGTTTTTTTAGGTATGGCATACTAAGAATAGAAATAAACAAAAATTTTTTTTATTAATAAAAGTAAGAAGAAAAATTGGAGCACAGGGCGAGATTCGAACTCACGTTAAAGCAACAAATACAACTTTTACTTCGTATAAACGATACAATATAAAAAAGTTAAATTAATAAAAACAAATTTCGCCAATTTATATTTTTTAATTTTAAATAATTGAATGCAACTCAAGGATTTATATTTGTTCTAAGCTCAATAATATTTAAGTAAATACTGATATGATTATTATCAAGAGTTTATGAATAGATATATGGAAAGGTAAAAAATGGACGTTTTAGAATTTATAACAAATTTGGAGAAGCTATATAGAAAAAAAATCCCTAAAGTTGATGAAGTTAAATCTAGAACATTAGGATATAGGGAGGATAATGGAGAAATCATCGAGCTTGGATTAACCAACTGTGGAATAAAAAATATTACAGAAATACCTGGTTTGGAAAAATTAACGCAAATTAAAAAACTTGTTCTTTCTGATAATAAAATAACAGAAATAAAAGGTCTGGAAAACTTAAACAAACTAGAGTATCTCAGTCTTAGAAGTAATAAAATAATAGAAATTAAAAACCTAGAAAATTTGCATAAACTGCAAGATCTTTGGTTAAACGCAAATCAAATCACTGAGATAAAGAATTTAGAGAACCTTACAGAGCTCAAAACTCTTGCTCTCTATACTAACAATATCAGTGAAATCAAGGGATTAGAGCACCTGACACAACTACAAAAACTAATGCTTGCAGAGAACAACATAAAAGAAATTAAAGGATTAGAAAATGCGAAGTTACTCAAATCACTTTCTCTTTATGATAATAAAATCACCAAAATTTTTGGTCTTGATAATTTAAAAAATCTTGAAGAACTTTACCTTTCAGAAAACCAAATAAAGAAGATTGAAGGATTGGAAAATCTGAAAGAACTTCAAATACTATATCTTTGGGAGAATCAAATTGTAATTTTAAAAGGTCTAAATAAAGCCATTCATCTCAAACGTCTAGCAATTCAATCCAATCAAATAACAGAAATTACTGATTTGGATAACTTAACGGAACTTCAGTATCTTGATATCAGTAAAAACAAAATCACAAAGATTAAAGGATTAGAGAATTTAAGGTCACTTCAAGAATTAATTGTTGAAAATAGTAACCTCACAAAAATTGCTGGTTTAGATAATTTAACACAACTTCAAAAATTATCTCTTTCTAATAACTCCATCGCAGAAATTACAGGTCTTAATAAATTGAGTTTACTTAGAGAACTTAAACTAGATAATAATCAAATTAAAGAGATAAAAGGTCTGGAAAACCTGATACAACTTCAAGAAATTTCTCTTTTCAACAATCTAATATCACGAATTGAAGGAATTGAAAAATTAACACAATTACAAACCTTAAATCTTGAAAAAAATAAAATCACCGATATTGAGATTACAGAGCAATTTGATATCACTCAAGAAGTAGATAAAATTAGTAATCCCTTTACTTTAATTAAGGGAATGGAACGCTTGACCCAACTTGATAATCTTAAGCTTACTGAAAATCCACTGATGGAAATTGAAGAATTAAAGAAACCTAGTACATCATCAGTTGTGAAATTCTTTCTAAAAATGAAAAAATTAGATAAACAAGGAATATCACATTATAGAGGTAAAGCACTAATAGAAACCAGTGCAAAATTCTTAAAAAACATTCAAATACTAATTGGTAAACCAATTCCATTTTCTGATAATTCAATTCATTTTAACTATATTGGCTATAAAGAAAAAGATGGAGAAATAACCACACTACACTTGCCAAGATGTAATATAAAAGATATTACAGAATTAATGGGATTAGAATCCCTTCAGAAGCTAGAAACACTTATCTTAGGCCGCAATCAAATCTCTGAAATTAATGGATTAAAGAATTTAACACAGTTAAAAGAACTTGATCTTCAAGTAAACCAAATCACTGAGATTAAGAATTTAGAAAACCTAGCAGAACTCAGAAGTCTTACTCTCGATTATAACAAAATAAGTGAAATCAAGGAACTAGAGAATTTAATACAACTTGAGCAACTATTTTTGAGAGGAAATCGAATAACAGAGATAAAAACTCTAGAAAAAGTAACAAATCTCAAAAGTCTAGGGCTTGATAACAATCAAATAGAAGATATTAGGGGATTGGATACATTAGTCAATTTATCAAATATTTCATTGACAGAAAATCAAATTTCCGTAATTAAAGGGTTGGAGAATTTAACGAAGCTACAAGATCTTGATATTAGTAAAAATAAAATCACAGAGATAAAAGGGTTAGAAAATTTAATACTATTAACAAGACTCAACCTTTCTGAAAATCAAATCACAGAAATAAAAGATTTAGAAAACTTGACTGAACTTCATACTCTGTCTCTTTATTCCAACCAAATAACCGAAATGAAGGGGTTGGAAAATTTAACACAATTAAAATACCTCTACCTTTCTAAAAATAAAATAACAGAAATAAAAGGGGTAGATAACCTAAAGGAATTAAAAGAACTTGATCTGTGTAATAATAAAATTACTGAAATCAAAAACATTAATCATTTGACAAACCTCAGCCATTTTGGAATTGAAGGCAACGATATACAAGAAATCCAAAAACTAATTCATGAGTATAAGGAAGAAATTATAGCTTTTAGAGATCTACTGGTAAGTAAATACAATCCTAAAGGAACATGGATTAAAATAATGAATGATCTAGAAACAATTGAATTCGAAAAAAACCATGCTTTTTGTGAAAAAATCTTCCCAGGATTCAATTTTGATGAAGAAGAAGAGCTGGAAAAATATCGAATGTGGAATCCTCGAATGATCATTAAAAAACTCTTAAAGAATGAATTTCCTTCACAATATGATTTGGAGCATAATGAATTCATCATGAATTGGAGAAGTGTATTTTTATGTGTGGTTGAATACAAAATTTTTAATGAAGCAACAGAGAAATTCATAGACTATTTGGTGGAACGTTTCACATAGATTAACAAATCGATTTTGTTAAGCCCGTTCTTATTATATATTTCTAAAAATAATACTACAAGG
>Ga0307380_10011276_pt1 | contig 11209 bp, 7 predicted proteins | sample UN3MG_FD_202239 | JGI IMG/M metagenome (GOLD analysis project Ga0307380, IMG submission 202239) | Soil microbial communities from Risofladan, Vaasa, Finland - UN-3 | ecosystem: Environmental > Terrestrial > Soil > Coastal area > Acid sulfate soil | place: Finland: Risofladan, Vaasa | collected... | reverse complement strand
AGTTCCTTTTTCAGCTCGGCGATGCGGTCGCGGAACTCGGCGGCGCGTTCGAAATCGAGCTTCTCGGCGGCAGCGAACATCTCCTTCTCGAGTTTCTCAATCAACTCTTCGGGGCTCTGGCCGGGGCCGGCGGCGTAGTGAGCGCGCTCCTCGGCGACCATCGCGGCGTCGGCGTAATCGAGCTCTGCCATGCGGCCCAACGGCTCCTGCAGCAGGCGGGTGATGCTGCGCGGCGTGATGCCGTGCTCCTCGTTGTAGGCCGACTGCAGCTTGCGGCGGCGTGTGGTCTCGTCGATCGCGCCGCGGATCGAGTCGGTCAGCCGGTCGGCGTAGAGGATCACCTTGCCGTTGATGTTGCGTGCCGCGCGCCCGGCTGTCTGGACCAGGGAGGTTTTGGAGCGGAGGAATCCCTCCTTGTCGGCATCGAGAACGGCGACGAGCGAGACCTCCGGCAGATCGAGTCCCTCGCGCAGGAGGTTGATGCCGATCAGCACGTCGAACTCCCCGGCGCGCAGGTCGCGGATGATCTCCGCGCGCTCGAGAGTCTTGATCTCGGAATGGAGGTAGCGGCAGCGGACACCCAGTTCGCGGTAGTACTCGCTAAGGTCCTCGGAGGTGCGCTTGGTCAGCGTGGTGACCAGCACCCGTTCGCCGCGCTCGACACGTTGCCGGACCTCCTCCAGCAGGTCGTCGACCTGGCCCTCGACCGGGCGCACCTCCATCTCGGGGTCCATCAGCCCGGTGGGGCGGATCACCTGCTCGACCACCACCCCCTCGGTCTGCTCGAGCTCGTAGGGACCAGGCGTGGCAGAGACGTGGATGATTTGCTTGACGCGTTGTCCGAACTCCCCGAAGTTCAGCGGGCGGTTGTCGAGCGCCGATGGCAGGCGGAAACCGTAATCGACCAGCACGGTCTTGCGCGAGCGGTCGCCGTTGTACATGCCGCGGATCTGGGGCACGGTCGCGTGGCTCTCATCGATGAACAGAAGGTAGTCGTCGGGAAAGTAATCGAGCAGCGTTGCGGGCGGCTGACCGGCGGCGCGGCCGTCGAGGTGGCGGCTGTAGTTCTCGATGCCGGTGCAGAAGCCGATCTCGCGCATCATCTCGATGTCGAACATCGTGCGCTGGTGCAACCGCTGCGCCTCCAGCAGTTTGTTGTTCCCTTCAAACTCCTTCAGCCGCACCTCCAACTCCTCTTTAATCGAGGTGACCGCACGCTTGAGTTGATCATCAGGAGTGACGTAATGGGAGTTGGGGAAGACGACCAGGCGGCCGACCTCCTCAGCGGAGCGTGCGGTGAGCGGGTCGATCCAGTCGATGCGGTCGATCGTGTCGCCGAAGAGCTCTATGCGCACCGCGCGGTCCTCGTAGATCGGGTAGATTTCGACAACGTCGCCGCGGGCGCGGAAGGTGCCGCGGTGCAGGTCGAGGTCGTTGCGGCTGTACTGCATGTTGACCAACTTGCGCAGGATCTCGCGGCGGCCGATCTCCTGCCCCTCCTCCAGCATCAGCAGCATGTTGTAGTAGGTCTCCGGCGAGCCAAGGCCGAAGATGCAGGAGACCGAGGCGACGATCACCACGTCGCGACGCTGGAAGAGCGAGGCGGTGGCTGCGTGGCGCATGCGGTCGATCTCGTCGTTGATCTTGGAGTCCTTCTCTATATAGGTGTCGGTGGACGGCACGTAGGCCTCGGGCTGGTAATAATCGTAATAGGAGACGAAAAAGCCGACGGCGTTGTTGGGGAAGAAGCCCTTGAACTCCTGGTAGAGTTGCGCGGCGAGGGTCTTGTTGTGGCTGATGATCAGCGTGGGGCGGTTGACCGCCTCGATCACCTTGGCCATCGTGAAGGTCTTGCCGCTGCCGGTGACGCCCAGCAGCACCTGGTCGCGCTCATTCCTCTCCAGCCCTTCCACCAGCTCGGTGATGGCCTGAGGCTGGTCGCCCGCGGGCTCAAACTCAGATACCAGCTCGAATTTCCTCGCTTCGTCCATCCGTCGTCGCGTCCTCTTTATTAAAGGAGTCCCGAGCAGCTTAATCATCTAATATAACACAGCCTGATCGTTCAGTTTAAAATCAACGCACCTGTCGGATTTTCCACCACGTTTATTAATCATTATACAATTTAAGCATTAATAAAATTAATTAAAAAAATACAGAATCTTGAATCATCTCCACCTTTATGTACGCACTTCGCGGCCAAACAAAACGTGTTGCAACTTATACAATGTAACCTCCCTGTATTCAGTAATTTACAGCGGTGTTCACTTGCGTCTCGCTGGCACGCATCTTGCTACTGGTAATGCGCGTTAGTTTTTTAGGAAACAATATCATTTTTGGAGGAACACAGATGAAGAAAATTATGATGATAGTGGTGGCAGCCATGCTTCTGGCGCTCCCCGCGATGGCGCAGGAACAGATGGGCCGCATCGAGGGTAAAGTCACCACCGAAGACGGCTTCGCCGTAACCGGCGCCAAGGTCGTCCTGAGCAGTGACGCGCTGGTCGCGGGCACGCTGGAGACGGTCTCCGACAACGGTGGCCGCTATCGCTTCCAGCTCCTGCCGATCGGCACTTACACACTCAAGATCACAGCTGAGCAGTACCAGAGCTACGAGCAGAGCGGGATCACCGTGCGCATCGGCGCCACGGTGACAATCAACCCTGCGCTCAAGGCGGGAGCCTTCGAGCAGGTGATCACCATCACCGGCGAGGCCCCGCTGATCGATGTAACCAGCACCGACATGGGCGAGAACCTCGGCAAAGAGCTGATCGCCAAGCTGCCGGTGCCCCGCTTTCCCAGTGAGCTGATGGCTTACGGTGCGGGTAACGTTGGCGGCGATGCCGGCAGCACGCAGGGCGGCGCCAATTACTCGGCCAATGCCTACAAGCTCGACGGCGTCGACGTTTCCGACCCGCAGACCGGCACCCCCTGGGTGTTCGTCAACATGGAGTCGCTTGACGAAGTCGAGCTTCTGCCGATCTCCGGCAGCACCGCCGATGTGGGCGGCTTCACCGGCGCTGCGGTCAACATGGTGACCAAGAGCGGCGGCAACGACTTCTCCGGCGGCTTCGCTTACTACTACCTCGATAAGGACTTCATCGCCTGGAACACCGATGATGAAGACCTGCGCGACAACGCCAGCCGCAATGCGCTGAACAACGACTTCACCGGCTTTTTCGGCGGCCCGGTGCTCAAGGACCGCGTCTGGTTCTTCGGCAACGTCGGCCTCCGCAAGCAGGGCACGCTCTACGGTTTCACCAACGAACAGATGGTGACCGAGAAGTACCGCAACACGATGTGGAAGTTCTCCACGGTTCTGCGTGACGACATGAACCTGTGGGGCATGTATCACTACGACAACTACCTGGTGGACGGCCGCTTCAAGGCCTACAACCGCGCTGAAGAGGCGACGGCCGACCAGGACGGCCCCAACCACAGCTTCGCGGTGCACTACGCGTGGGTAATCGACAACGACAACCTGTTCGAGGCGAAGTTCCACGGCTGGAACGGCCGCTTCGGCTACACCGGCAAGGGCAGCGGTCCCTACTATTACGACCTCATTCAGGACTGGGGTTACGGCAACAGCCCGTACGACTACAACACCTGGCGCGACCGCACCAACTTCGAGGGCATCTACACCCGCTACCTAAACGACATGGGCGGCGACCATGTGATCAAGGCCGGAGTCGAGTACCAGACCGGCTCATCAGAGTACAAAGTCCGCTACGACTGGATCTTGCAGCTCGATGGCGAGAACTACTACCGCTACGGCAACTATCCTGACGACCAGGGTCTGCAGAAGTTCGACACCTGGATCGCCTACGTCACAGACTCCTGGAGCATCAACGACAAGCTGCTGATCAACGCCGGCATGCGCTACGAGCGCCCCAACTACAACATCCCCGATCAGGGCGACATCAAGACGTTCAACAACCTCGCCCCGCGCCTCGGCTTCACCTATAAGATCGACGACGCCGGCCGCACGCTGGTGCGCGGCTCCTACGGCTGGTACTACGAGACCGTGACCACCGGCCTGCTCTCGGAACTCTACACCGGCGCCAGCCCCTGGGTTGAGTTCGTCTGGACCGGCAGCGACTGGTACGAGGTCTATCGCGAGGATTACTCGCAGTCGCTCTACACCCTCGATCCCGACCTCGGCGGCCAGTACGTTGAGGCGATCACCTTCGGTTTCGAACATGAGCTAATGCCCAACCTGGCCGTGAGCACGGACTACGTCCACCGCCGTTCGCGCGACGTCATCGCCAAGTGGGAGCGCGGCAACACCTGGGATCCGGTCAACGTGACCTTCGAAGGCCAGACCTACACGGTCTACGACCGCGCGGCGGCTGATCCCGATTACCTGGTGTTCAACGCCCCCAACGACGTGCTCTTCACCAAGTACGATGCGCTGATTATCAGCGCTACCAAGCGCTATAGCGACAACTGGCAGGCCCAGGTTTCGTTGACGTTGTCTGACTACCGCGGCACCGGCGGTCACACCTCCAGCGCGGTCACCGGCGACGACGGCTACTACAACAATCCCAACAACCAGATCAACGCCGAGGGCAAGTTCCCCAACCACGTGCCCTGGAACCTCAAGATGATCGGCGCGTACACCTTCCCCTACGACATCACGGTAGCCGGCTTCGGAACCCTGCGCGCAGGCACCTCCTACACCCGCACACTCAACGTCACCGGCCTGACTCAAGGTGAAGAGACGATCTTCGTGGAGCCGCGCGGCAGCAACAGCTACGACTCGATCTTCTATCTCGACATGCGCGCCGAGAAGTCCTTCCGCCTCGACCGGTTCAACTTCTCGCTGATGCTCGACATCTACAACCTGTTCAACAACGGCACCATCACGTCGACGGTCAACCAGATCGACCTCAGCACCTTCGGCGATCCGACCAACCTGCAGAATCCGCGCATTATCCAGCTCGGAGCTCGCTTCACCTTCTAAGCTTCACTTGAACCGAGAATCACGGCGCCCTCGTTCAGGGGGCGCCGTTTTTATTTGCTCCTGAATTGCCGTTGACACCTCTCCCATGTCTTTCGATACTGGGCTTCCCGGAGGACGGATATGAAAAAGACTCTGAAATGGTGTGCTTTTCTGCTTTTGGCGGCTTCGATCATGGCCTGCGCCGAAGAGGGCAGGCCGCTGATTCTGGTCTGCAATGACGACGGCATCGAGAGCGAAGGCATCCGGCACCTTGCGGCCGAGATGGCGAAACTGGGTGATGTCGTGGTGGCCGCACCGCTGCACAACAGTAGCGGCGTCGGGCACGGGATCACCTACCGCGTGCCCATCTCATACGGACGCTATGAGAAGCTCGAGGGTTTGGAGGCTTGGTGGATCGACGCGCTACCTGCGAGCTGCGCACGGTGGGCACTCGATACGCGCTTCGAGGGCCGAGAGGTCGACCTTGTGGTTTCCGGCATCAACGACGGCGCCAACCTCGGCGCGGCGGTCTACTACTCGGGAACCGTGGGAGCGGCGCGCGAGGGTGCGCTCTGCGGCGCGGTGGCGATCGCGGTGTCGATGGACAGGGGACCGGAGATGGATTACGCCGGCGCGGCGGCTAGAACGCTGGATATCGCTCGCTCCGCCCTGGCTCTGAAGCGAAAACCGTTGCTGCTCAACGTTAATTTCCCGGCTGGGAAGATCGGACCGGCTACGCCGGTGGAAATCACAAATCTGACTGAAAACCGCTGGAAAGTCGTCTACGACATCCGTTCCAATCCCCAAGGGGGCAATTATTTCTGGATCACCTATGAGGAGAGCGCGGAGCCGGAGAGCGGGAGCGACGCCGCCGCCGTGCGAGAGGGATGCATTTCAGTCACGCCGCTGCTGCTTCTGGAAAGGAATGAAACAGCCGCGGCTGTCCTGAAAACTCAACTGGCTAAATAGGCCTCGCATTGCGACCCGGCAAGATCAGTTGGCGATAATCCGAGGGAATGCTCAGGCAAAGCGCCTGTCGCGGTATTCGCGGCTGAATTCGCCGATAGAAAGAAAAAAGTTGATGAAATTGATTACGATTATCGCCACGAACACCATCAGAGTGAGGATACCTAAATAGAATCCCAGCCTGCCTCTGGCCAACGGCCTGTTCCCGGTCCGCTTGGCACGCGAGGACGACAAGGCGCCGAAGACCACTGCCAGGATTCCGCAGGTCATCATCAGGATGTTGATTAGCATCAAGAGCGCTGAGCGCGCCATCAGTTCTCGTGGCTGGAGCATATCTTCATCAGGGCTCAACAGCGATAAAGTGAACAGGATCCCTGCTGCAATCGCACAGACAAGACCAACCAGACCGCAATAGAGAGCGGCGTTAGCGAGGCCCTTGCCTGCCGGCCGAACTCTCTCGAAACCGGTGCTCATCAGCTTTCAAACCTTTCGGGAGAACCCCGGGCACGCCGGCGGGTTATGCGATTCCGGCAGACCGAAAGCGGCGGTAACCATACGGAGCGTCCACGGCTTTATGAGGCGGAGGGATCCATTCGCCCCGCGGGCTCTTCACCAGGTGTTGTTGTAATTCCAGGGATAATTGTAATAATCCTGGAGAATTGTGAAGAAGATGACAAACCAGACCACGATTATCACAATTCCGATTATGCCGCAGATCAGCCCGGCCTTGGCCATCCCCTCGCCGCCTCCCTCTCCGGACTTCACCTTCGAGACCGCCACCGCGCCGAAGACGATCCCAAGGATGTCCAGGGGAATTCCGAGGAACCAGGTGCAACCTCCTATGGAGAAAACCAAACCGATTATCCCCATGACCATTGCGGCGGTTGCCAACCCTTTCGAGGGCCCCGCAGGCGGCGGAGCATACTGCATTTGCGGTTGTTGCGGGGGTTGCTGTGGTGGCTGTTGAACAGGTCCTCCCATCATTCACTCCCTTCGCGCAGGAACTACCGGTCCTTTCACCGGCCGGCTATGCTAGCTTCCCTCAGCACTAATGAGTTCCACGCTTCAGAACGGGTCGCCGACCAGAGCGAACTAAGCGACAACTCCGGAACCACATGCGGATCACAGATCCACGCGTCCTGCACTCGAAACCGGTCAGTCGCAGTTGAAATACTACTTTCGGAGGTGTCCGGAGCGTCATCTATATACGGTCATAATAAGCGAGCCAACCAGTGGAAAACAAGGATAATCAGGAGCAGAACGCCCCATCCGGCCGCGAAGAGCATCAAGATTCTGTTGCGGAGCAACGGCCTCACACTACCCGGCCAGGCAAGAGCGACGACGAGGCATGCAGCGGAGACGCCCAGGGTCAATAGAAAGAGACAAGCGAAAGGATTTGCTGCCCAGGCCCCGGCAAGATCGCCTCTCAATCCCGCTGCGAAAGCCTCGGCCCCGCCACAGAGCGGGCATGGCAAGCCGAAACCACGCTTCATCAAGCAGCCGGGATAACCGAACTGTTGCAGAGAGAAGTCCGGATCAAGCGCCAGAGCGATTCCCACAGCGAGGAAAATCGCAACCGGAACCAGAACAGCCGTGATGATCAGCTTTTCCCCGAGCAGTTTCATGCCATAAAGCCGGTGTCGAAACGCTATAACGTCCTGCGGAGAATCGAATGCGCGAATTGCCGGAAACATGCAAAGATTGAAATCGTACCGGGAAATAAAGTATAATTAGCGCTGTTTGCGATCGCAATAGAACCCTAACGCCTTAGGAGAGCTTATGCATCTTAGAATCCTCCTAATTATTTCGTTGGCTGTAACTACACTCGTGTTAACCTCGTGCGCTTCCACTCCCGCCTCCCCCGCCAGGGAACCCGATGCCGAGCAAGCGAATGAGCAGATCGGGGAAGAAATCGCATCGGAGCCTGACGAATCACCAGATATCGACCGAAGAGCGCTTGAGGCTAAACGCCGAGTCCTCGAGGAAGCAAACAGGCTGCGGCAGGAAGGCTTGCAGCTTGCTAACGAAGGAGACCTCGAACAGGCAAGGGATCTACTCGACCAGGCCCTGAATGCGATCCTCGGTTCCGGGCTTGCTCCGGACGCCTACCCGGCCCTCTTCGATGCCTTCAAGACGATCAGCAAAGAAGCCATCGCAATCGACGAGGAGCTTGCATTAGCTGAGGAGGAGGTGCAGGAGAGCACTCTGGCGGATGAGCTGGAGTCAGTGGATCCGGAAGAGATCGAAAGCAAGACGGAGACCGAGGAAGCCCCGCCCGAGATAAGCTACGACCTGCCGGTCGTGCTCAACGCAAAGGTCGAGCAGTTCATCAAGCGGTTCCAAACCGACAGGCGCAAGGAGTTTGCTGCAGGCATCGCACGCAGCGGGCTCTACATCGACATGTTCCGCAGGATCCTCAAGGAAGAAGGCGTGCCTCAGGATCTGATCTACATGGCGATGATCGAGAGCACATTCAAGGTAAGAGCTTACAGCCGCGCCCGCGCCAAGGGCATCTGGCAGTTCATGAGCTGGACCGGCAAGCGTTACGGCCTCAAGATAAACTCCTGGATCGACGAGCGCAGCGATCCCGAGAAATCGTGCCGCGCGGCTGCCCGCTTCATGCGCGATCTCCACGCTGAACTCGGCGACTGGCAGCTGGCCATGGCCGCCTACAACGGCGGACCCGGCCGCGTCGGCCGCGCGGTCAGGAGCATGAAAACCAACGACTTCTGGAAGATATCCAGCACCAGCCGCTACCTCAGGCGGGAGACACGCAATTTTGTCCCGGCGATTCTCGCGGCAGCAATCATCATGAAGCAGCCGGAGAAATACGGCTTCGGCGACGTGGTGCTCGAGAAACCCATCGAATACGAAAAGGTTAAGATTGAATCCGCAACGGACCTGCGCATTGCCGCCGAGCTCGCCGGCGTGGAGGTTCCGATCCTCCAGGAATTGAATCCCGCCCTGCGGAGCATGATCACCCCCGATGGCTATCCCGACTTCGAGCTGAAAGTTCCGGTTGGCAAAAAAGGGTCGTTCGAGAAGAAATACGCCGCGCTGCCGCCGCACAAGAGGCTCAAGTACACCGAGCACGTCGTCCGCCGGGGAGAAACCCTCTCGGCGATTGCGAAGCGGCACCGCACTTCGGTTACCGCGATCCAGAGGGCGAATAACATCCGCAACCCGCACAAGCTTAAGCTCGGACAGCACCTCATCGTTCCGCTCTCTCCTACGGCGGGATCGTCGGAGGTGGGCACATCGCGTGTCGCTGTCCAAGACGTGCCGAGAGGCACGAAAGTCGTGCATACTGTCCGGCGGGGCGAGAACCTCTATCTAATCGCCAGGGCCTACCGTACTACCATCGGCAGCATCGCCGGCTGGAACAACATCAATCCCAGCGCGACGATCCACCCAGGGAAAAAGCTGACGATAATCTCCGGCACGACAACCGGCGATCGCGTCGCCGCCAGCACATCCGGCAACAGAATCGTCCACAACGTCAAGCAGGGCGACACGCTCTATGACATCGCCAGCCGCTATAAGATATCCGTCTCCCAGCTCAAAACGTGGAACAACCTGCGCAGAAACCTGATTCTCCCTGGCGACCGTCTGACAATATACGTCAAGGGTGGAGGAGACGATAGCAACTAGCCGTAGGAGGCCCTGATGCGCAGGACACATATATTGTTTCTCCTGGCGCTGACAGTACTCCCTCCCTTCGCGTATGCTCAAAACGACACGGCCGAAAACCCGCAGGAAATGGAGGCCACCGACTTCGTGATCGGCCTGCACGCCTTCAACCGGCAAATAATGGATGCGCTGCAGCAGCAGCCGACCCGAAGGGTCATCGTTCTCGCCTTTTCCTGCGAGGAATGTGAGACCGGAAAACTACCTGCTTATATAACCGAGCAGCTGATCACCGCGCTCGCCGCGAGCCGACAGTACGAGATTATTGACGCAGCACCGCTGGAAGCCCTGATAGAATCCGGCGGCATCGACCCGCTGATGCTCGGCTCCAGCCCGGATTTTCAGCAGGCCTCCCTGAGTTACACCAACATCTCCGTAGTGGCGGGCAGGATCACTCCCCTGCGAACGCGCTATGGAGTGATGGCCAGGCTGTTCAACGGCGAGAGCGGCAGGTTGGTTGGCGGGGCCCAGGTCTACCTCGCGGCCGCCGACGAAATCGCCACCCTAACCGGCCGGGAACCGGCTGCCGAGCCCGAGGCGAAGCCACCGCAGCCAGACGAGCAGGAGCAAGCCGAACAACCTGCGGAAACGGAAATACCCGAAGCCGGCGAGGCGGACCAAGCTTCGGGACAGCAGCCGGTGGAAGAACCCAAAGAGGATTACACCGTCGCTCCGGCTGGCCTCGAAGGCCGTGGCGACCAGTCGATTTACGATGAGGCCTACGCCGACTACTCGGCCAAGCGCTTCACCCGAGCTGTTATGCTGTTCGACTATCTGGTTAACAAGTATGCCGAGAGCCCCCTCGCCGACAACGCTTTGTACTGGCTGGCCGAGTGCCACTACGCGCGCAAGAACTGGTCGGAGGCGTTGACGGGATTCCACCGCGTTCTCAATGAATACCCGTTCGGTAACAAGGTTCCGGCCGCCCTGCTGAAAATCGCCTACACCGAGGAAAAACTCGGGCGGCTTACAGAGGCCGCCACCGCTCTGGAGGAGCTGATCTCCCGCTTCGAGACATCCCCCGAAGCGGAGAATGGCAGACGCAAACTCCAGCTTCTGCGTGCCGCTCAGCAATAGAAGCGGAGAAAGCAACGCTGCCGCCCGCTCCGCACACCACGGCCTATTCCAAACAATTTTAAAGGGAGAGTTACTGAACGAGCCCTATGGATTTGATCCGCGGGCCAGCCAGCGGGCGATCATCTCGATCGATGCGGGCTGGCGCATCAGAATCCACACGCCGTGGCCGGCATTGTTCAGCAGGCGGCTTTGCGATCGGCCTTCCAGGCTGCGCTCCAGTTCGCGAATGGAATAGACTGAATATACATCCTCCTGGCTGGCGATCATCAGTAGGCTGAGATTCCCCTTTTCCAATTCCTGAACCGCGTCGCCGACACCGATTCCCCTGTAGTTCAGCCCAGGCGAAATCGCGACTACCTTGTCGACGCCGCCTTCCTCAGCCGCAACCGATATGGCCAGGTTGGCCCCCAGGCCCGCCCCCAGAAGGTGGACCGCTCCACCGGCCCTGCCGCGGGCGAAAGCTAGAGCCAGCGAAACATCCTTCTTCATTTCCGCGATCCGCTCGTCGGAGAAGTAGTAGTAGGCCGTGGAAGCCCCTCC
>Ga0307380_10011273_pt1 | contig 11210 bp, 28 predicted proteins | sample UN3MG_FD_202239 | JGI IMG/M metagenome (GOLD analysis project Ga0307380, IMG submission 202239) | Soil microbial communities from Risofladan, Vaasa, Finland - UN-3 | ecosystem: Environmental > Terrestrial > Soil > Coastal area > Acid sulfate soil | place: Finland: Risofladan, Vaasa | collected... | reverse complement strand
ACGAACTACAAAAGATTCATAGATGTATCGTTGATGATACGACTATGAAATCTCTTCATTTTCTTACTAGAACAAAAATTAAAGGTGTTGAAAAAGGTAAATGGGCAAAGTCTGGAATGAAAATTTGTTCAAAATGTGGTCTTATTATGATATTCAAAAAGAACGTAAAATACAATGTATTTGGAAGTAAAGAGGTATTGAAAATTGAAAATTAACGGTAGAATGGAAGCTATGATTGTATTTGCAGTAATGACAGGATTATTCTTACCTGTAAGATTCTTGTTTGTAACCTATGTGACTGACGATTGGTTTGGTTCATTTGGTGTCGTATCATCACTTGCAGTAATTGTAGTAGTTTTAGCAAAGAGGGATAAACTTGGTGCATTTGGTAGAATGTTCATTAATCAAATGATGAAAGTACATACAGGTAAACGAAGAATATTTGTTTACACTCACTTAGCATTTGGATTAATTGTAATGGGATTGTTAATCACTTCAATTAATCTCGGAAATTCAGTCTATCTAGAAGAGAAAAATTACATTATAGCAGTAGCCGAATCACAAGGACAATCATTAGATAGTGCAGAAGACTTGACACAATTAACCGAAGAACTTGGTGAAACATCAGCAGAAGAGTTTGGTGAAGCATTTTTACAAATAGGAAACTTACTGTTTAACAGATTCCCATACTTTACAGCTTTGTGGGCTATTGAAGATGATATGACAGAGGGATTCTTGTTACACTTTTCAACCGTAGCATTTGTTGAAGTGTTAGAATTTGTTGGAATCCTAATCTACTTTAGAATCACATTGGCAAAAACAATGGGGAAAGCAAAGAAAAAAGAGACTGACGATAAGACGACAACATCAACGATCCCAAGTGTATCGACAGATAGATTTGATGAAAAGGAGACTAAAAATGGCTAAACGATCTAGCATAGATGTTATGGCTACAATGAGTGAGCCTTACATGTTAGAAGACATTAACATTAGAGAAGTTTCATTAGGTGGAAATGAATTTGATAGAACGCTATACATAAAATTACAAGGTGTAAATAACAAATCTGAACTAACAGAACAGATCAAGATTACATTAAGTGTTGCAGATAGTGAGGACTTGGCAACAGGAATCAACGAAGCAATAAAAAAGGGGTTGTTTACCAAACAATGAAATTCTGTATAAAGTGTAAGATGGGTGTGGGATTAAAATGACATTACCGCACAAACAATGGATTGAATTTGAATTATCCACAGTATATTGGAATCTATTTCATGCAAAAGAAGCTCTGAAAAATAAGGAATACATTTCAGGACATGTATTTGCAAACTTAGCTTCTATGGCTTTTACAGTAAAAATGAAAGAATTAGAACACGGAATAAACCCATTAGAGATTGAACAAAGTAACCCGTTGGAGATCGTGGCATGACTGAAATGTTACCAGTAGAGAAATGGTCTGACGAAGCCATTATGCAAGTTGTTGAGAATAATCTCTCGATCATGGTAAAGACTGACGGTAAGGGATTAACACAAGACGAAATAGACCTTGATGGAAAACTAAAAGCAGAATATTGGAGACGAGAGGAACTCGGACTACATGTTGAGATCGATTGCATGATTTGTACTGACAGCAAGGTAAGTTATTATGATATAATGAAAGAGTTTTGTTCCGACATGAATAAAATACAGAAGAACATTTGTAACAAACATGCAAAATCATTCAATGAAAAACTTGCGGAGTTTATAAAATAATGGTGGGTCAACCATATTGTTTTTCAGACAAAGAAATTGCTTGTCTAAACTTTGTTAGTGGATATGTGCAAGGTGCATTTAGTGAAGAAAAGAAATTCAATGATGGAAAACTACCAGATGTAATAGCAGACTTTGTAAAAACTGTTAAGAGTGTAACTGCAAGGAGTAATTCATAATGGGATTCACAATGCCAAAAAAGAAACAGGGTGCAGGAAAGTTCAAACCTAAAATAATTGCTTCGATAATTGGATCAATAATTTTTGCTAGCATTATTGCATATACTGGAAACAATGTTCTTTCAGGAAATGAAAGTGTTATTGAGGGTGTAGCGTATGACATTAAAGGCGACTTTTATTTGATGATCTTTGCAATCGGTTTTCTTGGTGGATTCATGTATTGGGGTATCGCAAATATGTTTGAACGAAAGAAAGTGAGAGCCAAACGTGATGAAAGTAAAAACAAAAAATCAAATCAACACAAGAAAAGGAGTAAAGAGAAATGAGTCGTCTAGTTAGACATATTTATTCTGGAACAATGAAAGAAATTGAAGCCTTATTAGATGACGGTAAGACATTCGTAGGATTTGCAGTACATTACAATCCAAATTTAAATCGTGATGTATATTCAATTATTTTAGTTGAGGAAAGAAAGAAATGACTGTTGATGATAACCGAGAAAGAGCAAGAGAATTAATGCGTGTTGGTAATGACATTGAAGAAAAGGTCGAACAAGTGAGAAAACTGGAACAAGAGATTGAGAAATTACAGATATACCGAAATGAACGTGGTGATCAATTACTTCATGCACTAATGGAAGATAAGAACAAGGAGACACAACCAGAATGAAGTCTAGCGATTTAAGATCAAATCAAGTTAGATCATTAATCTACATCTTTGCTATTGTCTCTGCATTAGGATTCATAATCCCTATAACATCACATTTCACAGATACTACATTTTGGGAAGATAATATCGGAGTTGCCAAAAACGGTTCAATAGGACTTGGTGTGATCATGGTTGCAACTACGGGTGGAATTGGAATGGCATTTGTAATGAGACGCAAAAGTTCCTTTATGATGTATCAGCATTATTACTGTAAAAAAACTGGTGAAAAAATGTATGAAGATGATGAACATGAAAAAATATTCTGCCCAACACACGGAGAACAAAAACAAGAATACTGGGCTAGTGATGAAAGACATTACGAATTTCTAAGTGATGAAGAACTAGTCCAGAAAAAATTAGCACAAAAAATAGGTAAAAAATACCACGAATCACAAGACACCGCAAGACAAAGTGAAAATTCAATTCATTCTAGATTGAATTCATACAAGACACAATCAGTATTAGATCAAATGGAATCGGCAGGACATACTCATGGGTTGAGTGGAAGTAGAAGCGGTGAAATTAAACCGTCAAAAAAAGATTTAGAAATTAAGATTGAAACATTAAGTGAAAAATTAGCCAACTTAGATAAACAACTAAGCAGAAAAAGAACACAAAAAAATGATGATGATGATGATGATAATTTTCTATTGGGAATGGGTTTAGGATTGGGATTATAGAATGGTATCACTAGCTTTGTTAATGGGGTTAATTGGGGCTATAATAGCTACAATTATTGGATTTCTAATTGTTGGGGAATTAACTGACGCAATTAACTGTGATGAAATAGTTTATGAGGCAACAAAACTTGAATGTGAAAAAGCAACATCAACAGCGTGGGTAGTGATTGCAATATTACCAATCGCATTATTCTTTGCATTGTTCCAAATCTTCGGTGGAATCGGTGGCGGTGATGAATTTAAAGTTGAAGATAAACCTACACAGAACCTTTACGGTAGTGCAACAGAAACCAAGAAACAAAGACAGAAAAGAAAACAAGCCAAAGTTGACATACAACTAGAACAGTATGACGACAAGGTTGTTCACTCTTTCCTTACAAACTGGTTTAGGGGAAAGAAAGAACAATGAGTGAATTTCCGCTGTTAAAACCAATTACACAAGTTATGCTTCATGGTGGTTTACTTGTATTGATGTTAGGTATTGGTATTTTTATTACTGGAATGTGGTTAGATAGTTTGATCTTAAAATTGATTGCCAGTATATCATTAATTGGTATTGTAATGATCTTATATGGTTTTATTAGAATAAGAAAAATACCATTAGGAGAAAATGAACATAATTGAGTTTCAATAAAGAAAGTGTAGAAACTAAATACATAGAGTTCGGCACACATAATAATTTCCTTGTAGGATTAAAAAAATACATTGATCATTTGATCAAAGTAGGCTATTCTGATATTGCGATAGAATCACACATAATCCCAATGATTAGGAATACAATCAATATCAGCAGAGAACCTGATACTTGTTTGTACTGTAAATTACCAATTACTGACGGTCAGTTAATGATTTACGAGGGAAAGAAACCTATCGCTCACTACTCTTGTCATGGAAAACACAAACAATGATGTGTCCTAATTGTGGTAGCAAATCACCGAAAGAAAAGAAAATAAAAAAATGTTACATAGAAACTGATAAAGAAGTAATCTATGTTGATGGGTATTCGGTGGCAACAAATAGACTCATCTATCAATGCAAAAACCCATCATGCAAATGTGCGTTCAATCCATTGGTGATAAGAGAATGAGTAGCATTACTGTGACATGCAATAAATGTGGTCAATTAGCATTTTGGGGTTTTTACAAAAGCCATAGAGAAGTGTCCACTTTTGTTACAACACACAGACTAGAATACACAAAAAAGCATAGGCTAACGGTGGAACGAATTGAGTGAGAAAGTAGTATGCCCTAAATGTAGTAAGGTCTTACCGTCAACATACAGATTTTATTCGGAAGACGCAATACACGATATTCATGTAAACCAAGATCGGTTCATCACACAGTTCTAACCGATATGTTTAAAGCTCTCTAATTAACAAGAAATGATATGTCAAAACAGCAAGAACTAAGTCAAAAAGAGGAACATTTGCCTAATTATTATTTTGCAAAAGATTTGTTTGAATTAGATGGCTACAATCACCAAAAGGATCAATTCAATATCATAGCGGACACTTGGCTATGCTCAAGTGCAGAGAAAGATTCAGAGGGAAAAAAGTTTGATGGAGCATATCCAAAAGGATTCCTCAAGAGATTAAAGTCAAGTTTTGCTGAATACTATCCTACTGACCGTAAGCAAATACTTCATGTTTGCTCTGGTAGGATTTCTCCTGACGAGGGAATTCGGTTAGACCATTCACCACAGTACAGTCCAGACTACTTGTGTAGTGCAGAAGATTTTAGATTGTCTGACGGTAAGCTAGTTGAAAGTGAAAAATTCCAATTCGTCTTGTCAGATACTCCATACAATGATGACGCTTCAAAGAAATACTACAAGACACCAATGCTGAATCGATCAAACGTAATGAGACAGATGAACAGGGTTTGTAAAGTTGGCGGATTTATCGGTGTGTTTGATCAAATAATGGTAGTATCACCGCCAAAGAATCTAAAGCGTGTCGCCATGATAGGTGTCACAAGTGTTCCCAACTTGGATATGAGAATTCTTACGGTATTGAAGAAACTATCCGAGTACAAAGGCAAAGAAGAGAAAGAACAACGTCTGGAAGACTTCTAACTAAACATTACAATATCTTTATAACATATTATACGTTATAACTGTCATGGAACACGCATACGCATTAGCACCTGAATTAGATAATTTACTTACTAAAACAATCAATTTCATTAACAAACTAAAGGAGAAACATAATTGATTCCACAACCTGATCTTTTTGTCCATTACGTTCTAGGATTTATGGGAATTGGAATAATTATGTCAGGTGTTATTTTTGGATTAAAATACGACTCGTTAGGATTTACATATATCGGAATGGTGTTGGGATTTATTGCTATTCTATTTGGACTTAGTGGTGCAAGTGGACTTGCAGATTTTACAGAGGGTGAACTTGATTTATGGAGAGAACAAGTTAAGGTAGAATACATCAATACAGAATGTCCATATCTGGAAAATCTATCAAATGAATATGATGATAGCAATATTGACAGATACACCGTAAAACAAATTCAAAACGAGATAGAATCACATTACATTTACAAATGTGTTGAAACTCGTGATTATGTATTCAATGGTGAAAGGAGAGGGCAATCTTGATCGAAGAATTAATAACGCAATTAGCGTCAATGCCTGATCTAAATTGGGTATGGGCAATTCTAGGAATTGGTGGGATTAAAAATGGTTAGTGAACAAAAGAAACTTAATGACGCTAAGAATCTAAATGACACAAAATTGCTCTTGAGGATAGATATTTTTCTACTGATTACATTGGTGGTATCATTTATTGTCTATTATCAAATTATTGGAATGTTTGATATTCAGCAAGAACTAGCTGTGCATGTGTCACTTGCAGTAGGGGGGATCTTTGCAGGGTTGTTATTTTTATCATTTAGAACTCATAATAAAAAGGAGAAAAGACAATGAAACGAAATGATTTGATATTCATTTGTGGTGGGATATTCTCATTCATCATGTCAGCTATGATCACCAATGATCCAATGGAGATTATTTTATTCACTACGATAGGTGTATTTTGTTTTTGTGGATATTGGTTTTATGTAATTGTTGGAAGATATGAAAAATTCATCAATGGAGAGTTAACACAATGAGAAAAAATGATCTTGATAGAGAATATGTGAATACAACAGATCAATTAACAATAGAAACAGATCCTTTGATATGCAGTCTTTGTAAAGTAAAAATTATGGAATCTGAAAGGTTTGACAAGGTTGTATTTCTTGGAAGCACTCACTACTATCACGAGTCTTGCGGTAAGCAACTAGTTTTTGACAAACTTGACAACACCTTGACAATAGAAGAAAAGTATGGATTGGTGGAGAATAAAGATGAATAGTAAGCAAACGAGGTATAAGTAAAAATGGATTACTTGGACTTTGAATTAAAACGTCTGGAAGATAATCAAAGATTTATGAAAAAAGTTGTTTTAGTTATTGCAGTTGTAGGGGCAATACTGATCAATTCTTTTACAATTTATTCAATAATCTATCTGTTAGATGTAATGACACACCACCCAGAACCAATTAAACAATGGATTGGAATTTTTATGTTTAGTGGTGTAACTATGGCAATTAATATTCTAACCCTGCTGTATTATGCGTCAATGAGGGGCGATAATGAATCTGATTAAAAGAATCAAAAAAAGTTTGAAAAGCAGTTACTACTGCGACTGCCACAACAAAAAACATTGGCAACATCAACCTAGTATTGTAAGCCTTGTAGGTGCATACATTGGGTGTGCGATAATGTTGGATATTCATAACAGAGTATTGGGTGACGAAGATTTGGAGAAGAAATATTGTGAGATGTGTCACCCATGAGTGCTAGAAATAGATCAAACAGATTGAACCAACTACTCAAAATGTATCAACGAGGTATCAAGGATTATGACACACTTTATAAAAAATGTTTGACATGGGGTGTTACAAAACAAACAGCTAAGGGATATTTGGAAACATTAGAGGCTTTAATTCAAAGAAAAACAAATGATGGGAGACTGACATATTGACTCACGAGGGAGATGTTAGCGGAAACATAATTCGAGATTCATGGCAGGGAACTTATCATGGTTTCAAATCAATGTTTAATCTGCATGAACAACAGAACATGGAAGATTTCATGTGGGGCATGATGGGGTTGATGGGAATTATTATGATTGGTATGTTGTTAGTTACAATTAGAGAAGAAATTGTAGAAATGAAAAGAGATCGTTCAATATTTCACCAGTTTGAATTTGTCAAAGTTGTGTTTGGTGCATTACTGACGATTGGTGGCGGTCTGATTGGACTATCTGTTATCTTTGTATTTGATATGGGTATGATGGGATATTTTTATGGCAGAGTGTTATCAATACTTTGGATATTGCCTGCAATAGTTTGTTCAGTATGGTTTAGAGATTGGGTGAAAGCAAATCCAAATGATCCAAGTAAAGATCATAACAATGTAGAATTTTACGGTGCAGATGGAAGACCTAGAAAATTAAAGGAGAACAAAGATTGAATGAGATCGATAAACTAAGTTGGGCAGTAAAAGGACTGGAAGTATTTGTAATTGTTTTCATAGTTGCAATCAACATCTGGATCTTCGGGTGGGTTTATCCATCAGTTGAATCTGTCAACTGTGATTTCTGCACGTATGAAAAAGATTTAGCATTAGCCATGATGTTTATTGTGCCATTACCAAGTGCATTTTTAATTTGGGCTTTGGTAAATTCACACTTAGATGAACACATAGAGGATTTGAAAGAAAATGAATTTTAGAAAAAAAGAACCAACTCCAATGGAATATGTTACAAATATGATCCTAACTGCCATGCAGTTAATGATTGGCGTAAGAATACTTGATGTTATTACTAGACCTGATAGATCATTGAAAGGAATGGCAGAAAGATTAGAATTTTTAGAATCAAGATTAATCACATTACATATCTTGGTAAATGACGAGGTAATACGACCTTGATTGATCTAGCCCTAGAGTATTATGCACAGTTCCAAGAGATTGCAAGTAACAGCGTCTTTCAAGAATATGGAATACTTGGATTATTTCTAAACGCCTTACTGTCAGCAACAGCTATCCCATTACCAACTGAAATCTTAACGTCAGCTCTGCTAGCGGGTGGTGAAAGTGTACTGAACGTCAGCATTGTACTAATCATTGGTTCAACGATTGGTGGATTACTCAACTATGTGATTGGTTTCGGTGGTGGAAGATTTGCAAAGTGGTTAAAGAAAACTGTAAAGCATGATGATAGTGTAGAACACAAAGACAACAAGAAAAGCCACAAGATCTTAACAAAGTTAGGGTGGACTGGAATATTCTTTGCACCATTCATTCCAGTTATCGGTGATCTAATTCTAATTAGTGCAGGGGCAAAGAAAATGAATTTTAGAAAGTTTATTTTATTCATGGTAGCAGGCAAAGTATTCAAAACAGTTGTTGTAGTATTAGGTTTGGGTGCATTATTGGTATGAGTGAAGAAAAATTACGTGGAACTAAAATTCCAGATGAACTGGCAGAATACAATCGTGTGTCTTGGGCTAAATACCAGAAAGACAATCGTTGGCTTGACAACAACATTGGTAGTGAAAAGAAATACGGTGGACACAAATGGTCTTACGGTCAGAACTCTGACGACAAGATAATTGTAAAGTGTGTTTTCTGCGGGTTTGCAAGAATGTATCTTCACCTGTTTGATATGACTCATTGTGAGGCTATTGGTGGAAATGGGAACTGATAAAAAATACAAACCAGTTAACAAATGTGGAATCTGCGGAAAGAACGTAGTAAATCTAACCCGTGAAGAACAAGATGAACACGAGGCTAAATGTCTAAAATGGAAGAAAGAACAAAAAACTCTTTTCTAATCTTGATCAAGATAAATAGCTGATTAACTTACCGTCAGTATTGTTGGTTTGAAACGTATGTCTGCCAATGGGGAGAAGTCCTAGTGGCTATGAGAGAGTAAAATCCTTGAGCCATTTTTTAAATCTTTAATTACTTGTTTGATCCTATAATGCTATCATCACTCGTTCTGTCTTTGGACATATCTTTTGAAGATAGAGCAGAGCATGGTCGAAAGTACAAGGCGTGTCCTATGTCTGTGAGGGTAGCGAGATTTGATTCTCGAGAAAAGTTGGGATTTGATTCCCAGATTAGAGTAGAAGCAGACGAAGTAGCCTAAAGGACACATTCTATTATCTTTTATAACAGTAAACAGATGTGTAATTATGAAAAGAGGCAAACTACCATCAGGCAAACCCTTTGGAATTAAAAGAAAGAACAGCTATCCATTTGTTGTTTCTGGAAACAAAGGCAAAAACGCAATCTAGAACTGGGAATAAATAACCGCTTGCGGTAAGACTCTTTGTGCTAGTTCAAGCAAAGAGCAAGAAACACGCAAAACTCTGGGTTGCATTTTTAATTCCTGCCTTTGTAATTAATTTTGCAATATTTCTAAATTCATTCCTTGTAGGTGATAATTTAACAATGGGCTTTACTGCCTTTGTCTGCATGTTGGTAGTTATGGTAATCTATCAACTAAAAACACAGATCTCTACCAACAATTTTAATAAAGATACTGACAAACAATAAACCTGATAGGTAAGTGTAGGTTATACGATCGTAAGGTCTAAACCCTAACGCACTTGAAATCAATCTTTGATTGGTTGCGTGGTGTCATTAGTTGCCTATCATCAATTTATTATATCCTAAATAACCCAGAAATGATAGAAGTTCATTGAAAGTAGAGTTACTTGTAGGATTAATTGCAATAGGAGTAATTGGTGCTGTATTCATTCCCTTAGCGTTTGATACTCAAACTGGTGCTTTCAACAATGCAATTTGTCATATTTTCTTATTTTCTGGTGGTCAGCTAGACTGTGATCAACCTGACGACACATTCAATTTCCTTGCAGGAGCAGGAATTCAACTTACTGCGATTGACAACAAGACATTGTTCATCAACGCAACATCTGTTCCTCTAGGATCATTGAACAGGACAGATGTTATCGCCATATCTCAGTTTGATAACTTTGACTGGGCGGGAGCGTCAGACTATGTTACAAAGTCCTCAAACTCTCCAAGTTCCGCAGTTGAAGCTTTCGACAATTACAGGCTTGCAGTTCTTAGATACAAAGACGCAAATCCATCAGGGGTTGACGCTGCACATTGGACAAATGCAATTCCAGTAGCATTTGACAACAGTTCGGCAACAATCGACCTTGATCTTTACTGGTATCGTGACACGGTAGGAAATGACGCACCTCATTGTTGGGGAGTCTCATTGTTCGGGTGGAGTGAGTTTGACATGTTGAACATAGTTTACCCGCCTGCTAAAATAAAATGTATAATAAATCAAAATGCCACAGACGTTCTATATATTGAAAACTTCCAGTTCAACAACACCGAACATAATGTGTTTGGTCAAGATTTTGTATCTGTCCAAGTGACTAGAGAGATTGACAACCCAACAGACACTTTCAACAGGGAAGTAAACTTCTTGGGAACAAGAATCATCTGGGAGAAATAACTTGAACATGTTTAAAACAATACTGACGGTAAGCCTTGTTCTGCTCTTTACTACCAGTACGTACTTGGTGCAAGAGGCAGAGGCTCATCACACTCCAAACCATTCAGGTAATCCAAACTGCTCTGTTGCAAACATGGTGGATACGTTTTCAGTAGAGCTTGCAAGTTCCAAAGTCGTAAGACTGAACTGGGCTTTGCCTAATTGTGACAATATTTTTTACGTTGAAAGAAACATAGATGGTGCAGGGTGGGTGCTTTACTTTACGGCAGACTTGCAGTTCAGTCACGAGTTCATTGACAAAGATGACCGTCAGTCTCATTGGTTTTACCTAGATGATA
>Ga0307380_10011270_pt1 | contig 11212 bp, 10 predicted proteins | sample UN3MG_FD_202239 | JGI IMG/M metagenome (GOLD analysis project Ga0307380, IMG submission 202239) | Soil microbial communities from Risofladan, Vaasa, Finland - UN-3 | ecosystem: Environmental > Terrestrial > Soil > Coastal area > Acid sulfate soil | place: Finland: Risofladan, Vaasa | collected... | reverse complement strand
AGCCCTTCCCCCCGGCCCGCTCAACGCCATCACTGATGTCGCCGGTGTCAAGGTCGGCCAGGTCACAGTTATCGAGGGATCCAACATCCGGACAGGGGCGACGGCCGTCCTGCCTCACGGAGGAAACATCTTCCAGGATAAAGTTCCCGCCGCCGTCTATGTGGCCAACGGCTTCGGCAAGCTCACCGGCTCGACCCAGGTCGAGGAGCTGGGCACCCTGGAAACTCCGGTCGTCCTGACGAACACCCTCAGCGTGCCCACTGCCGCTGATGCCCTGATCGACTACATTCTCGCCCTCCCCGGGAATGAAAACGTGGGCTCTGTCAATCCCGTCGTCGGCGAGACCAACGACGGCTGGCTCAACGATATCCGCGGACGCCATGTCAACAAAGAACATGTCCTTGAAGCGATCCGGAAAGCCGCCCACGGGCCCGTGGAAGAAGGGAATGTCGGCGCCGGGACGGGCACGATGTGCTTTAACTTCAAAGGAGGGATCGGGACTTCGTCGCGCCGGCTTCCCGAGACGCGCGGCGGCTATACCGTCGGTGTGCTCGTCCAGACCAACTTCGGTGGAATATTCCAGATCAAGGGTGTGCTCGTCCGCGACCTCGTCGGAGCTTCCGCGCCCGGCCAGAAATCGGGGCGGGAGGAGGAAGGCTCCTGCATGATCATCGTGGCCACCGACGCGCCCCTCGACGCCCGCAACCTCAAGCGGCTGGCCAAGCGCGCCCTCCTCGGGATCGCCCGCACCGGAGGGTACTATTCCGGCGGCAGCGGCGACTATGCTATCGCTTTCTCGACGGCCCCTGAGGTCCGGGTTCCTTACCGGCTCTCCAGCCCTACCCAGACGGTGACGTTGCTCCGGAACGAACAGATGTCCCCCCTCTTCCTGGCCGCGGCCGAGGCCGCCGAGGAGGCCATCCTGAATTCCCTGTTCAAGGCGGAGAGGATGGAAGGTAAGGACGGGCACGTCGCCGAGGCGCTGCCGCTCGATAAGCTCAAAGGGCTGATTGCAGAGACAAAAGAATGAAAAAAACGATCGGAATACTCGGAGGCATGGGACCGGAAGCAACGGCCTATTTTTTCAACCTCGTCGTCAAGGACACCGCCGCCGCCCGGGACCAGGACCATATCCCGATCATTATCTATAATTTACCGCAAATTCCAGAGCGCACGGCGGCTCTACTCGGAAAGGGACCGAGCCCCGTTCCGCTGCTCCGGGAGGGGGTCCGCCGGCTGGCCCGGGCCGGCGCTGATTTCATCGTCATTCCCTGTATCACTGCTCATGCTTTTCTGCCCGAGATCGAGGCGGTCAGCCGGGTTCCTATCCTCAGCCTGCTGGACGAAGCCCTGAGCTTTGCCCGGAAGAAAATCCCCGGGCTGAAGCGCGCCGGCATCCTGGCCTCCACGGGGACAGTCCGCTCCGATCTCTTTCACAAGACCTTCGCTGCCGCCGGTATCGAGATCATTACGCCGACGGACCGGGAGCAGGCCAAGGTCATGGAGGCGGTTTTCGGCCAGCGCGGGATCAAGTCCGGGTTCACCAAGGGACGCCCGAGAACGCTCATCCTGGATGTCAGCCGGCGGCTGATCCGGAGGGGAGCGCAGGCGATCATCGCCGGCTGCACCGAGATCCCGCTGGTGCTCAGGGACGAGGACATCCCCGCTCCGTTCATCGAGCCGATGCGCATCGCGGCCCGGGCCGCCATCCTCAAAGCCGGCTATACGCTCAAAGCATAAGGAAACGGACGGCCCCCAGAAGTTGATCGCCAAGCTGGCTGACATCCCCGTGGACATCGCGCCGATCTTCAAGTTCCAGGCTTCCGCAATCCTCAAGGTCTATGAATGAACCGGAGGCAATCCGATTTTGATCGGGTATCGCCTCATCAGATGACGCCCAGGCGTCGAGGCTTGACCGAGCAAGGATGGAGGGATAGAATGAAAATGTATCATGGCTGTGAAGAAATTATCAGGGCGCCTTCTGCTCATCGTCTTCTGTCTGATCAATTTCGGCCTGATAAAGACCGATTCGATCGCCCAGGAAAAAAAACAACAGGCGAAGCTCAAGTACGAGGTCCAGGTCACACTCAAACTGGTCCAGGTTTATGTGACTGATAAAAAAGGGAACCCGGTCACAGACCTGGCCAAGGAAGACTTCACGATCTACGACGAAGGGAACCCGCAGACGATCACGGATTTCGAGAAGCACGTCCTCACGGCCAAAGAGGAAGGCAAGCCGGAGAAGGCCGCTCAGCCGGACCAGGAGCTCCTGCCGCGCAAGTTCTTCCTTCTTTTCGATTTCGCCTTCAATAACGGTATCGGGCTCGAAAAATCCCGGGAGGCGGCCATCCATTTCATCGATGACGAGCTTCAGCCGACCGATGAGGTCAGTCTCCTATCCTACTCCGCCGTTAAAAGCCTGAAGCTGCATGAGTATCTGACGACCGATCACAAGAAGGTCCGCAAGGTCGTCAAACGAATCGGGATGGAGGCGATCTCCGGGACGGCCGAGAGCTTCGAGGCGGAATACTGGCAGGCCAAGTCGTTCGCCAACCCGGCCGATTCCACCCGTTCGGGAACCGTCTTCGATCCCAAAGAGATCTTCGGCGAAGAACGGGAATGGGGCTGGGAGCAGAGCCGGCAAGAGGCCAAGTTGCAGGCCAACAACTTCGCCATCAAATTGACCGAGCTGGCCAAGGCCCTGAGATATATCCCCGGTCAAAAACACATCGTCCTGCTCTCCTCGGGCGTACCCTATTCTCTTGTCTATAGAGTCCAGTCTCCTTTCGGCAAGATCGGAGTCCAGGAGTGGGGGGAGTTCTGGCTCCAGCAAAAGTTCGAGGAAATGTTGAAGGAGTTGAGCGCGGCCAACTGCACGATCTATGCCCTCGACACGCAGGAATTGTCCATGGTCATAGGAAGTGACCTGAGGATGCAGGGCGCCTCTTCCCTCCAGAAGATCACCAGCGCCACGGGCGGGAAATACTTCGGCAACATCAACAACTACGAGGAGCACATCGAAAAGATCCAGAACCTGACCGGCTGCTACTACGTCCTGGGCTATTATGTCGGCGAAGCCTGGGACGGCGCCTACCGGAAGATCAAGGTCGAGGTCAGCCGCCCCGACTGCAATGTCCATGCCCAGAAGGGATATTTCAATCCCAAGCCGTTCACGGAATACGACAACCTCGAAAGGATGCTTCATCTCTTTGACCTAGCGCTGAGCGAAGCCCCCCTCTTTCAAGCGCCGTTTCGTTTTCCCCTTCGGGTCGTACCTTGCCCGCCCGGCGCGGAGGCCAATCTCTGCCTGGCCGCCCGGGTTCGACTCGAAGACATCCGGGAGATCCTGACGGACATAGTCGAGATGGTCACCGTCATTTTCGACGAAAAGGATAATGTCGCCACCCTAAAGAAGAGCCTCATCAAGGTCTCCGACCTCAAAGGAGAGACCGCTTCTTTCGGAGGCTCGTTCTCCCTGCCTTCGGGCACCTACAAATGCCGCCTGGTGATCCGGAACCTCCAGACCGGCCGGGCCGCCATCGCCTCCGCCACCGCCGTCATCCCGGGCGAGTAAACCCTGAGCCTTTTCTTGACTTTGGGGGGGGGTTCGGGTATAAATTCCCTATTCGAGCTGCCAATAAAGGAGGTGAAATTTATTGGCTTTTATCGTTGTTGATAGCGGAGAATCCATAGAAAGCGCTCTCCGGCGGTTCAAGCGACGGGTCCAGCAGGAAGCCATCATCAAAGAGATCAAGAAGCACGCCGTGTACTTCAAGCCCGGAGAGAAAAAGCGGATGAAGGAAGCTCAAGCTCGCAAGCGCATGCGGCGGCGGATGAAGCGGGAACGCGATCTGGAATATTAGACCGTTTCGATCCTCCCGGATCTGATTTCCAAGGCAGTTGTCAAACATCCAAGCATCCAACGGCCACGGCCAGATGTCTATTCCGGCGGAGAGGTCTGGCCGTCTGCCCAAACCTCCGTGGCTGAAGGTCAGGCTCCCCGCCCACGGCAATTTTTTCCAGGTCTCCGATATCCTGAAGAAAAATCACCTCCAGACCATCTGCCAAAGCGCCAGGTGTCCCAATATCGCCGAATGCTGGACGGCCAGGACGGCCACCTTCCTCATCCTCGGTGATACCTGCACCAGGAGTTGTGGCTTTTGCGCCGTCAAGAAGGGAACGCCCCTGGCGCTCAATGATGATGAACCTTCGAAAGTGGCGGAAGCCGTTGAATCCATGGGGCTCGACTACGCGGTCGTCACCTCGGTCACCCGGGACGACTTTCCCGACGGTGGCGCTTCGGTCTTCGCCCGGACTATCCGGGCGATAAAAGACAGGCGGCCCCGGGCAAAAGTGGAGGTCCTCGTCCCCGACTTCGGAGGGAGCGAGGAAGCTCTGGCCGTGGTCATCGCTGCGGGGCCGGAAGTCTTGAACCACAACCTGGAAACGACAGCACCCAACTATCCCCGCATCAACCGTCCCGCAGGGAACTACGGGCGATCGCTCGCCGTCCTCGGAAAAGCCGGTCACCTGGGCGCCCTGACCAAATCCGGGCTCATGGTCGGTCTGGGAGAGACCGAACCCGAGATCGATAGAGCGTTCCAGGACCTGAGGAGTGTCGGCTGCCGCCTCCTGACGATCGGACAATACCTGCAGCCGACCCGGGACAACCCTCCGGTCAGCCGCTATTATTCCCCCGAAGAATTCGAAGCGCTCAAAGCGCGGGCGCTCGGACTCGGGTTCAAAGAAGTGGCCTCCGGCCCGCTGGTCCGGAGCTCATACCAGGCCCACAGATTGTACAATTCGTCTGCGGCGGGAGACGCCTGAGGCCCATGCGCTACCTCGTCTTCGCCGACATCCACGGGAACCTGGAAGCCTTCCTGGCCTTGCTAAAGTTCATCCAGAAGAAAAAGATAGACCATTACCTCTTCCTGGGGGATATGGTCGGCTACGGCGCTTCGCCCAACGAGATCATCCAGAAAATCCAGGCCCTGAAACCCCTCTCCCTAATCCGGGGAAACCACGACAAGGCCGTCTGCGGCCTGGATTCCGTCGAAACATTCAATCCTATCGCCGCCTCGGCCATCTTCTGGACCAAGGAAAAGATCCTGAAGAAGAACTACAATTACCTCTGCCGCCAGAAGCAAGGGCCCCAGTTCGTCCACGACACCATCACCATCTGCCACGGCGCTCCCTTCGACGAAGACTATTACATCTTCGGGGAATTCGACGCCGCCGAGGCCTTCGAGCATATCAAAACACCGCTCTGCTTTTTCGGCCACACCCACTTCCCTTTTGTCTACGCGGAAAAGGACAGTGTCGTCGAGGGGACCTTCATCGAAGGGGAAGCCAACGAGATCAAGCTCGAAAAGGACGTTCGTTACCTCGTCAACCCGGGCTCGGTCGGCCAGCCGCGGGACCGGAATCCCCATGCTTCCTTCATCATCTACGACTCGGAAACGCGCCTCCTCAAGTTCCAGCGCCTCGAGTACAACATCGAGGAAGCCCAGAGGAAGATCCTGGCGGAGCGGCTTCCCCCCGCCCTCGCCGAGAGGCTGTCGCTGGGCATCTGAGACACGGTGACATGATAGCTAATTTCTGAATTAACCTGGATTATTCATGAAATGTAGCGTAAAAAATTCCCTCTCCCTGGACGGGAGAGGGTCGGGGAGAGGGTGATTGTAAAAAGATGCCCCCTCCCCTCTATCCCCTCCCCCCAGGGGAGGGGAGGTATTTTTTACGTTATTTGTGAATAGATCAGGTTAAGCTTCGTGTCACCATATCTCTCACCATATCTCACCATATCTTTATCTTTAAAGCCTGGGGTTGGCATAGCAGTATATGCAGCTGTGGGGACAGGTCTGGGTGTAGCTTCCGATGTCGACCGACTCCGTGCAGCGGCATTCCCGCCTCTGCGTCCTGTCCTTAGTAACAGAAACCGGGGCACCCTGCGGATGGCATTCCTGGAGGAGCCGGCCGTCGATGCAGGCAGAGGGCCGAACCCCCGGGACATCGGTCAGGAAATCCTGGCTGCAACAGTAGAGGTTGAGTCCGTGTCGTCCGGCGATCCCGGCAAGATAAAGGGCGTCCTTCCGTTTGACCTCAAGCGCCGGGTCGATATAGGCAAAGCCGAGCCGTTCCGCCCGGCGCTTTGACTTTCCGTACCACTGAGCAAAGCTGAACCGGATGTCCCGAATTTCCAAGGATGCGGCTCGGTCGGCCAGTTCTTCAAAAAAGGGAAGGTTTGTCCGAGTTTCGTCTCTCTCCGTCCAGTAGATCACCGGGTCGAACCGCAGGGAGAGACGCCCGGGCCGACCAGCCAGCGAGAGGAGCGGCTCGATCTGCCGCAGAGCATCCTCGGGCGGGGGGACTTCCCGCTCGACCGCTGTGCCGCCCAATCCCGTGATCGTGAAATGGAAATAGAGCTGGTCGTATTTGCGGAGGCCGTCCCTCAGCCCGCCCCGGTTTCCGATGAGGTTGCGGAAATTTTTCGACCAGAGGACGAACGTATGGACGTTTCCCGGGCTGAGGTCGACGGTCAAGGTGCGCCCGGACGGCCCCAGGGCCACCGCCCTCTCTTCCCGGACCGCCTCCCCCAGCCAATCCGGGAAAAAAGCGACCAGGTCCGTCCGGCGGGAGGCGCTGATGACCTTTTTCATCGTTCCTTGACAGGCTACGCGATTGACCTTAGTATTTTAGCCGACGAGGATAAAGGCATCAATGGCGGTCCTACGCTCGGAAAACTTGACCAAGAGCTACGGCGGCCGGGAGGTCGTGCGGAACGTCGATATCCGCGTCCAATCGGGCGAGATTATCGGGCTTCTGGGGCGGAACGGCGCCGGCAAGACGACGACTTTCCAGATGGTCGTCGGGCTGGTTAAGCCGGACGGGGGCAGCACTTTCCTGGACGATGATGATATCTCCAGGAGAACGACTCCGGAGCGGGCCCGCCTGGGCATCACCTATCTCCCCCAGGAGAACTCAGTCTTCCTGAAGGCCTCGGTGGAGGATAACCTCCGGCTCATCCTCGAGCTCCTCCCCCTTGAGGCCGAGGAAAGGGAGACGCTCAGGCGCGAACTTCTCGAGGAACTCGGCCTTGTCTCGCTGTCCGGGCAATCCGCCCACAGCCTCAGCGGAGGAGAGCGGCGGAAGCTCGAGATCTGCCGGTCGCTCGTCCTCAAACCCAAGTTCCTGCTCCTGGACGAGCCGTTCACCGGGATTGACCCTTTGACCATCATCGAACTCCAAAAGATCCTCCTCCGCCTGAAGGAGCGGGGGATCGGGATCATCATCTCCGACCACAACGTCCGCGACACCCTCCGGATCACGGACCGGGCCTACATCCTTGATGAGGGCATCGTGCTGGTCGAAGGGAACCCCGGTTCAATCGCCGGGAACGAACTGGCCCGGAAAAAGTTTCTGGGCGACGATTTCGTCCTGCGTTGAGGGGATTACCTAGAAAATCCCCCTCTCCTCTATCCTCCCCCACAGAAGGGGGGAGGAAAAGAGCGGACAATCCACATATCCTCCTCGCCTGGTGGGAGGAGGTCGGGAGGAGGGGGGATTTTCATCTTTCGCGGGTGGCCTGCAAGGCCATGAGAAGCTAATCCTCATCCGAGAAGTAATGGTCCCCCAGCGTCTCCCCCAAGAAATAGAGAAACAAGAAGAAATAAAGCAGGAGAAGGATGAAGTAGAAGGCCAGGACGGGACCGAGCGACCCGGCGATGAGCCGGAAGAACGACACGCCGATCACCTGGGAGGTGAACCAGAGCGAGATTAGCCAGAGGGCGGTGATAAAAACCACGTCGACGAGTTTGGCCTTGAGCTTGAAAGAAAAGCCGGGGCGCTGACGAATTTCCCGACCGGCCTCGCCTTCCTCTTCGGCGTCATCCTCTGCGGCCACTTCTTGCTCCTCTCCTGTCGCCGGCGCCGCGGTGTCGCCGAAAGGCAGCCCCGCCTGGGTCACCTTCTCGGGTATGCCGATCCCGGAATCGGTCGTCCACTCGGGCCGGGTCGGCGGCTTCTCCTCTTCGACCTCTCCCGTCGTCTCCTCTTCCTTTTCCTCCTCAAGCGCGCCCGACGGGGCTCCCCCCTTCATCCCGCTCACCCAGGGAGGAAGCTCCTCCCCGGTATCTGATGTCGGCTTCTTGGTTTCATCTCTTTTTTCCTGAAAAGACTCGAGGAACTCTTCCAGGTTCTCCTTCCCTTCGTCGACCGTCCCGGTCAAGTTGTCCAGGTCTTTTGTCTTGAAGACGAGCTCGTCCTCTTCGATCGAGACCTGATACTTTTTGGCGGCGTCCTCTTCTCTGGGCGGAGCGAGACGTTTCTCCAGGACTTCCTCTTCCTCGGGTTCCTCGGTGACCGCTTCGATTCTTTCCTCTATCTCCTCGTCTTCTTTTTCTTCCTCATCCTCTTCGGTTACCTCTTCGATCGAGGCCTCTCCGGGCGCAGCATTTTCTTCCTCTTTTTCTTCCGCGGGCCTCTCCTTGACCGCTTCTTCCTCGGCAGGCTCTTCTATCTCTTCCGACTCTTCTTCTTCCGGTTCCTCTAGAACCTCGCTTGTTTCTTCCTTTTCTTCTTCTTCTTCGATAACATCCGTCTCTTCCGGCTTCTCTTCTACGAGTTCTTCCTCGTCCTGTTCTTCCTCGTCATCCTCATCATCATCATCGATGATCTTATCGCCGGGGATCTCTTCCTCGACATACTCATCCTCGGGAAAGAGAAGCTGGGTGCCGCAGTTGTTGCAGTACTTATCCTGCTCGTCGATGATGGCTTTGCAATAGGGGCAGCGACGGATGGCCATGCCCTAATTTATAGAAAGAAAACGGGATAATGTCAACCGAAGAACGGAGCCGAAGAGCAGGGTCAGGTCTCAACAATCAACAAATTCCGGAAGAAGGTGAAGAAATTGACTTATCGAGGTAAATCGCTAAAATAGGGCCGTGGGCGATTAACTCAGTGGAAGAGTGCTACCTTCACACGGTAGAAGTCACAGGTTCAAATCCTGTATCGCCCACCGACCTTACCAGAGACGCTGACCTGATTTGTCCCCTCTCACCTTTTAACCTGAATCCGGCGTGAAAAAGCCAACTTTTCAAAAATCTAATCTGGAAAGATATTATTTCCGAATTGATTCTTAACCTAACTAAAAGGTAGGTTAAGAATCCGGCACAAGAAACTTGCATATATCTAATATTTCATGATTTAGCACGATCATCTTCTCATCTTCACGCAGGTCTCAGGATATAATATTCATATAAGCGGATCAAATCTATGGCCATATGCTTTTTGGTATCCTGCAACAACCAGGATTATGGGATATTCAAGAAAGCCTTTATCCCCGGCCAAAAATTGCTAGTTTTTCCATTTCGCCTCCCCTGGGAGAAGCATATTACCGATTCTTTAATGAATTCAACCAACCGCCTCCAAATATGATATAATGAAGATGGCTCTCTTGAGCCGGCTGGGGAGAGCCCCCACCTTTTAAGTTCCCATCATCAACCCCCCTTTTGCTGAAACAGCCGGCACCTCTCGCGCCCTTATAGCGGAAACGACGGCGCTTCATGATAAACATTGGGAATGATTTGGCGATTTAAAGGACGGATGTTCCGGGTTCTTCCCGATTGAAGCTCGAGATAAAACTGTTATAAATGGCTGCGGTTATCGGCTTCTATTTATGGACTTCGCCTTCCCCAGATCCCGGGAAATGGCCGTCTGCCGGTTTCTTGGTCGCTTCGTAGATTCTCTCGACATAATGGACGAACTCGACGTATGCTTTGACGAACTCCCTCCCCTTCTCAACGTCGTTTTTGTCGAATTTCTTTCGCCCCTGGACTTCTTTGAAGTGCTCAAGAATCCCATTCCGAACTGTTTCGGTCAGGAGCTTCATCAGGATTTTTTCTGAGCCGCTTTCGATTGCTTGATCAGCCGCCGGAATCGCCGGCCCTAGGTCCCGGCCAGCCGGCTTTAGCCCGGTGAATGCCGCTCCCTCTCCAGCCCTGTGGATGCGGACGAGGGTCTCGAAGAAATACATGTCCGCGAGCTCCTTCGCCTCGCTATTCAGCTTCCCGACGGTGAGAGTCTTTTCGAATGCTTCTTTTATGGTCTCTTCGTCCGGCTTCTGAACCCAGATCAAAACGAGGTTGACGTTCCCAGTCTCCAGGGCCTTCCTGGCGGCTTTTACGACCGGACCATCCATGCCGTCACAGTGGGCCAGAACACTCGGGGGCGTGAGGAGCAGAATGGAAACAAAGAGAAAAGAAAGCAAAGAGATGACGCCTTTCGTCTTCATTTCATCCCTCCTTTTCCAGGATTCTCAACATCAGCTTTCTGGCTTCGCTCTCTTTTCCTTGCTTCTGAAGCAGCCGGCCGAGGCTTGTGGCCGTGCGCAGCTCAAAGGATTTCGCCTGCTGCAGGCGCGCCACGACCAGGGACCGCCGGAAGCAGGCTTCCGCTTCTTTTTCCCATGATGGCCGATCTTCCCTCTCCGCCTTCCTCAACAGCAAAACACCCTTGAGGCGGTGCAGCTCCGCCTCGTAATAACGCTCGCCTCCCTTCTCGACCTCCGCCAGCGCCTGGGACATGAATTCCAGCCCTTTCTCTATCTGCCCCGCCATTCCGTAGGCTTCAGCGAGGCTGCCCAGCACTTCGGTAAGGGTGAATCGGACGCCGGTTGCCCGATAGATGTCCAAAGCCTGATGGATCTGGGCTAGGCCTTCTTCAAGCCGGCCTTGACGGGCTGACACCCAGCCAATTTTGAAGAGCCCGACGCCGACGAAGAATAGAGAACCTTTTTCTTGGGCGAGCGCGGCAACCTCCCGGCCCCTCTCTTCGAGCGCTCGGGCGTCCCGGCGGAGCAGATGAAACAATGTATCTATGGCGAGAGCCGTGGTTAAACTGAACGGATGATCCACCTGCCGGGCGACGGCCAGCATTTTTCGGCTCTGCTCCGCGGCCAGGTCGGGATATCCCAGGCAACACAAGACACACACCGTTCCGAACCAGCTGAGCAGGCCGGGGTCCAGTCCGTAGACAAAAGCCAAATGCGCATGCTCCTTGGGGTTGTAAAAAGCGTTCGTGTGATCAAGGTGTTCCCTGGCTGCCGACAAATTCCCCAAATTGAAAGAGATAATACCCCGCAGGGCGTGGGTCATGGCCAAACTCAGCGGGTCGGCGGCTCTCTGAGCCAGGTTCATCATTTGTTCGGTGAGTT
>Ga0307380_10011269_pt1 | contig 11212 bp, 10 predicted proteins | sample UN3MG_FD_202239 | JGI IMG/M metagenome (GOLD analysis project Ga0307380, IMG submission 202239) | Soil microbial communities from Risofladan, Vaasa, Finland - UN-3 | ecosystem: Environmental > Terrestrial > Soil > Coastal area > Acid sulfate soil | place: Finland: Risofladan, Vaasa | collected... | reverse complement strand
GTTGAGATCGGCCACCAGAAACGCGGATTGATTCTCGATGTCACTGACGAGGCCGTTCGATTCGACAGAAGCGGTATCGTCATGCGTGAGGCCGTCAAGCTCGGTCAGCGTATGGGCCGAGACCGCGAGAGTCGCATCATGAAGATCATCCAGGATGTGACCGGGTTCAAGGCGTGGTATCCGAGTGGCAGCCAAGAGGGCATGTACCAAAATGCCCTTGGCTCGACGAATCACACGTACGACAACCTCGTCGCTGACGTCCTGGCCGACTACACGGACGTGAGTGCCCTGTTCACGCTCTTGCGGCTGATGAAGGATGAGAACGGCGATCCGATCATGGTAATGCCGAAGATCCTTCTGGTGCCTGTGGCCCTCGAAATCACGGCGGCTCGGATCATCATGAACGACATCCTGGCGGGTGGCACGAACAACGAGCGGAACCCGCTCAGCTTCGTCCTGCCGTCTGGATTCAAGGTTCTCGCCCATCCGGATATCGACGCTCAGAGTTCGACGGCGTGGTACCTGGGAGACTTCCAGAGCCAGTTCGTCGAGAAGGTGGTCATTCCGCCCCAGGTGGTAACGCGCCGGGCTGGTGACAACAACGAGGATTCGTGGCGTAGGGATATCGTGGCGAGCTACAAAGTTCGCTATGACTCCAAGGTCGGAGCCACCGATTATGTCTACGTGGGCAAATCGACGGGTGCTTAACGAGTGAGTAGAACCGTGTGAACGTCGGGTTCGGCGGTTTTTTGCTCTTTCAGGTCAATAGGGCGGCTCTGGACTAGGGCCGCCCTGTTTTCTACGAGGGTTACAGATGGCCACCACCGCAGAACTACTCCAGACCGCGAAAGACAAACTCGCAATCGTCATGGCTGCCGATGCCGCCTCCTACGTCGACTACAAGATTGCCGATAAGAGCGTCAGTAAGAGTCAATACGTAGGTCACCTGCTATCAATCATAAAGCGGCTATCAAGTGTCGATGTAGCCCTTGACGTTGAACTTGAGTTTGTCCAGTTCGATGCTGATATCGATTTGGCTGGCGACGACAATACGCAATACACAACCCTGTTGTAGTCTATCATCACATCTCAATCCGAGGAGAAACGTGAATGAACGTTGATGTCAGTGTTCTTATTGCGGCTAGGAATGAGCAATATCTCGGCAAGACTGTCGAGAGTGTATTGCTCGCTGCACGAGCGAATACAGAGGTGATTGTCATCGCGGATGGATACGAGCCGGAGGGTATCCCCGACGATCCGCGTGTTCGTGTTATCAAGTCGAAGAAGAACATTGGACAACGGGCAGCGGTGAATCTCGCCGCCCGCAAAGCGTTCGGCAGGTACATCATGAAACTGGATGCACACTGTTCTCTCGCCGAGGGCTTCGACGAGACACTTATGAACGATTGCGAATATGACTGGACTGTCATTCCTCGCATGTACCAACTCGACGAAGCGACTTGGGAACCGAAGGCCCGTAAGAAAACCGACTTCATGTTCATTCGCTCTCCGCACGCAGAGAAAGACCCGTTCCAGATTGCGTATTATGACGCGAAGACGGCGAGAGAGTTTCCCGAAGAATATAAAGCCTACAAGCGTGCCGATTGGCGACAGGGCGAACTCTGCGATACCATGACCTGTATCGGTGCCTGTTGGTTCATGCGCAAGGATCGATACTGGGAACTTGGCGGGTTGGACGAGAAGCACGCACACTGGGGTCAGATGGGCGTTGAACTCAGTGGCAAGAGTTGGCTCTCGGGCGGCCGCATGGTGGTCAATAAGAAGACGTGGTTTGCTCATCTCTGGCGTCGCAGCGCACCGTGGAAGCTGACCAACAACGACGTTATGAAGTCTCGGGCATATTCTCAGGACTTGTGGCTGAATAACAAGTGGCCGAAACAAGTATTGTCGTTCGACTGGCTCGCGCGGCGTTTCGCACCGGTCCCGACGTGGAACGGTCACGTTGAGGAGCCACCGAAGAAAACGACAGACCTCACGCTGCTGTACTACACGGCGAATGTCATCGATCCGCAGATTGCCCAGAAGGTAATTGACCAGTTCACTTATGCTTGTCCCGACGCTCCGGTCATTTCCGTATCTCAGAAACCGATGACCTTGGGCCAGAACATTTGCGTTGGTGAGATTGGTCGGTCGTTGCAGAATATCTACGTGCAAGTCCTCGCCGGGGTGCGACAGGTAAAGACTGATTATGTGGCTCTGGTGGAGGACGACTGTCTGTATACGCCATCGCATTTTGAGCATCGATGTTCCGACAAGATTTCGTATAACCTCAATCGTTGGTTGGTGCATTTGGACACCAGACCACACAACTACACGTATCGTCGTAAGCCGATCCTGTCACAGTGTATCGCTCCCACCAAGATGCTGCTGGCGTGCCTGGAAGCCAGAGAGAAGGCTGGAGCTATGGAGACGGAATACGGAGAGCCTGGAATCTACGAAGAGGACAGGAAGCTGCCTGCCGTCCCCTATGAGACTTACGAGAGCGGGCAACCTAACATAGTGATTTGCCACAAGAAGAATACTTCCGGCACGAAACGGCATGGTACAGACGCCGAGCCGTGTATCACACTTGAACCGTGGGGCAACGCCGATATGCTCTTGGATATATTAACGGGTAAACAAACCACTGGAGGGCCTGTGGATACTGTAACGGATCAAATCGCTGAAACGACAATTCTGTATTATACGTCGAACGCTGTTCCGTCTTATTTCGAGCGAGCAGTTACGGCACACGTCAGCAACGCAGCACATGGCAGAGAGATCATTTCAGTGTCACACAAGCCGATGAAGTTCGGCAAGAACATATGCGTCGGGCCGTTGCCTATCGGCAACGAGTCTATCTTCCGGCAGATGCTGACGGCAGCGGAAGCGGCGACAACGCGATATGTCGCTTGTGCGGAAAGCGACTGTCTGTATACGCAGGAGCATTATAACTTCGCACCTCCGAGAGATGATACGTTTTACTATAATGATAATGCGTGGTATGCACATTGGTGTGGGGACCGACATAAACCATATACCTACGTGAAGCGAAAAGCTCTCTCTCAATTGATTTGCAATCGGGAACTACTCATCGCGGCGTTGCGGCAAAACTTGATGCTGTACGACAAAGGATTCACCATTCGTAAGGGCAAAGGCGGAGCATGCGAACCCGGTGCTTGCACTATAGAGGAGGCGTTCGTCGGTACAAAGCAGATGTGGCTGGACGCTGAATACAACAATTACCAGAGTGAATACTTTCATACAGAGCAGCCCAACCTTGATATTCGACACGAGAACAATACTAATCCAGGTCGTCGGCGTTCTGTAAAGACAGCGGATACACTGGAGCCGTGGGGGCCGTTCTTCAAGTATTGGCGGGACAAACTCCTGCGCCGGTGGCCTCGCAGGTACGGGCTGAGACGGCACACGTTTCTCGATCTCAAAGATGCGCATGATAACCCCCTGAAATACTGCCGTCCACACAATGAGAAGAGCGTGACATGGTTCCATAAAGTGTTTCCAGACTTTGTGGCGAAGATACATGAGGGCGTGGTATTTACAAATGCCGACTTCGAGAAACACCCCTATTTCGAGTATCTGGTGAGTAAGCTCAATCCGGCAGACCGGAACCCCATCACCAGGAAGGGTCGGCATCACGTACACAGGAAGATGCGTGAGGTTGTAAATCTCTACCATGACATCAAAGATAACGGGCTGGGTGCCCCGGTGGAGATGTTCCGAGCAGGCAAGAGATGCTGCTTAGACCGAGGCGCACGAAGGGCCGAAATACTTTACGCGTTGGGCCATAAGCGGGTCGTTGCCAGATTGTATGAAGGCGAGACGGCGTACCGAAGACTAGCACAGAACGACCCACGTTTGCCCAAGGGTGAATCTATTCACTCCATAGGCACCAAGCAGTTCAGGCAACTAGGTCATCTGTCAACGGACAAGTACTGGCTCCATCAGTACACGCTGCATTACGATACCCATCTGGGACATCTGCGGAATAAAGCGAAAAGCATCCTGGAGATAGGTATCTATCGTGGCAGTTCTTTGCTGCTGTGGCGAGATGCGTTCCCTGGCGCAACGATCTACGGACTCGACATCGACAAGAAACGTCCGTGGCAGGGGATACTGGATAAGTTTGGTGACGAGCGAATTGAAGTCTTGATCGGCAGTCAAAGCGATCCTCGATTTCTGCAAGAGCATGTCGTGCCGAAGGGGCCGTTTGACATCGTCATCGATGATGGATGTCACAAGTCCCCGGCGATGCGAACCAGCTTTAAGGAGTTGTGGCCTCAAGTGAAACGTCGCGGGTTTTACGTGATTGAAGACTTGTGCGGCAATTATCGACCAGACAGAGTCATGTGGGGTCCGTTTGTGGAAACGTTGAAGCCCATGATAGATGAGATGAATCGAACGGCTGAGATCGCGGCGATTCACTTTCACTACAACATTGCATTCGTAGAAAAGGCGTAACTTGAAAAAACACGGTAGCAACGTGCTTAGCGAAAGGGATATACGATGGCAGTCACATGGACAGTAGACGTCACGGTTGAAGACATCGCAAACGAGATCGTCAGGGTAGTGGCGATGGCGTCTGACGATGCTACCGATCCCCCAAAGACCACTACGGTGGCTCTCAGTGCTGACATTTCAACGCCAGCACTGAAGATTGCAGCGTTGGACCGACTGTGGGCAAAGTATCTCGTCAAGGTCAACAAGGCAACAGCAATCGCAACCGTTATCGGCGATCTTGAAGCGGCGGCGAAGGCAAATCTTGAAGGAAGGAGTGTGTAGCTATGCTCGCGAAATACTATAGGTTCCGTGTGCTAAATAGCACAGACCAGACCATTACCTACAACAGCGATGGCCGCATCGAGTTGGCGTGGATTCCGTGGAAGTATACCAGTGGTGCCGTAGCAATTGCCGCTGAGGTGACACAGAGCATCATCATCGCCGACGGATCGCTGGCCGCAGCCGCTGAGGCTGAAGGGGCCGTCGTTGACAATAGCAGTAACCTGTACGTCGGTCTCAAGGGCACGTTCCGCGTGATCGCTGACGTGACAAGCACTGACGGCACGATGTATCTGTACATGGAGGAATCAACGGATAACACGATTTGGCCCAGTGACCAAGCGGACTTTGCTATCGCCAACGACTTGATCTTTGTTTGCTCATTGGCAATGAGTACAGATGCTACCGACGAAGGGCGGGCGAAGAACTTTAGCCTCTAACTATGAGTGTGATACAGACTCCATCTCAAGGACTATTCTTACCGGGGCCTCCTCCGGATCGGTTCAACTCACTGGCCCAGGGTCTGGTCGGTGCGTGGGCGATGAACGAGGGTTCGGGTTTTGTTGTCCATGATCTGAGTGGGCATGGGTATCATGCTACTGTGCATGATTCGACCTGGGCCGGTACAGCTAAGGGACCAGCACTCTACAGCACTGGTGCTAGTGAATACGTTAGTACGCCGATCAAGTGGAATGGCCTCGGCAGTGCGTTTACACTCACGGGTTGGATCTACGAGGATACCACGGCGGCAGACTATTACTGTGGGGTATTTGGGGATTCTGGGGATCAATACAATTGTGTATTTTTCTCACGGGCAGACGGCACGCCCCTAAGGATCAGGGTGGGTAATGTCACAGCAGACATCGCACTTCCATATAGCATATCAGACCGATGGACATTTGTTGTAGCAGTGGTTATAGGCACCACCGCCACTGCCTATATTGACGGACTTGGATATGGGTCGAACACTGTCGGAACACCAGGGGACCGGTATATTCATTTTGGAGAGACCGGGGGTAGAAACCAGACGTTGAAGGGCAATATGAGTTCGTACGCTATCTACGACCGAGCCCTCTCCCCCTCCGAGATCCAGCAACTGTATGCCGACCCGGACGCATGGCGTAGGCCGGTAGGTCCCGCATTCATTCCAGTCTTAGCGGGAGCGACGTCGCCGTCTGTCTCACCATCCGGCACGCCATCTATCTCATTGACACCTAGTCTGACTCCGTCAACGTCGCCTAGTCCGTCCTCGACGCCGAGCCTAACTCCTAGTCTGACTCCGTCTGCTTCGCCATCGGGAACGCCGAGTCTAACACCATCATTGAGTCCCTCATTGACGCCGAGTGCAAGCCCTTCGGCCTCTCCGAGTCTTTCGCCATCAGGGACACCATCTGCGTCGCTGACTCCTTCGGTCTCGCCTAGCGGCACGCCGTCTCTAACGCCGAGTCTTTCCCCGAGCCTGTCTCCGTCCGGCACACCGTCTATATCCGCAACGCCCAGTGTGTCGCCGAGCCTTAGTCCGAGCCTGAGTCCGAGTTTAACGCCAAGTGTTTCCCCGTCCGGCACACCGTCCGTGTCAGCTACGCCGAGCCTGACGCCATCGTTGACACCCAGTGTCAGTCCGTCTGGAACACCGTCATTGACGCCGTCAGGCACTCCTAGTATATCTCTGACACCTTCGATCTCGCCATCGCTGAGTCCGTCCGGTACGCCTAGCGTTTCTCTTACGCCAAGTGCGAGTCCGTCACTGACACCATCGGGAACGCCGTCGCTAACCCCGAGCGTGAGTCCGTCTGGTACACCATCGTTGACGCCTTCTGGCACGCCATCGATATCATTGACGCCAAGCCTTACTCCGTCTGCCTCGCCTTCTGGCACGCCGAGTATCTCGCTGACTCCGTCACTGAGTCCGTCACTGACGCCTTCTGGCACGCCCAGTATATCTCTAACGCCGAGTCTAACCCCGAGCCTTACTCCTAGCCTTACCCCCTCGTTGACCCCGAGCTTGACACCTTCTGTATCGCCATCACTGAGCCCTTCAGCGTCGCCAAGTGCTGGACCTATTCTCGGAACAATATGTTGGGGACATGAAACGGGCGTGGTTGAAGATGTGACACACACGTTTGTGGATTATTGGACTGGCACAGGAGCAATTTCTGGTGCATCTGATTTGGAGACGATTGATCTGGATGCCGATGAATACATGGAGTCGGAAGTCGTAGAGACTGAAAGTTACACAGTTCGCTTGCGTTCTAATGTATATCGGTCTGGCGATGCTCCAGTCATCAAATATCGGACAGGTGCAACGGAGGGAGCGTGTCTCGCTGCGGGATGGACATCATATACAGTGCCGTTTTCATCCCTTGGTTTCAGCCAAGTGCGGATAGAGAATACATGAGAAAGCCCGGTATATAGGAAAGACGTAATAATGGAATTGCTTAGTGACAAAGTGTTGGCGGTTATACCGACAGACGACCCGTCGCCGGTGGCATTTATGAATCTGTATGAGCCCGGTGATATGTGGGTTAAGGTTCATGGTTGCGAGGGGTGTAACGAGGAGCAGCGACGACGCTGCTGCGGGCAGTGCGTGCTGTATGTCAACAACAAGGGCTGCGAGAGGCATTTGGAACGAGGGACGATGCAGTCAAAACCATTTCATTGTACGGTATTGCCAGTCCCGAACCAGCAGTGGGGGAACTGTCACTTGGTCTATGAATGTATTGCTGGGAAGTGGAAAGGATATCAGCGACAGATTTGGGATGAGGATGACGTGGCAATAGATCCAGATGGAAATATCCGATCCATAAAGGTTTGATATGGGCGTACCCGTTCTAGTTGAAACAGGTTGTAATTTTGCGACCGATCCAGACAACACGACTAATCCAGATCTTGCGACGACGGATTGGGCCGCTACTTTAGCAAACTCATGGACTCGAAGTAATCAACCGATTTCAACAGTCTTCTTCCTTCGCACTCAAGTCAAAAATACAGGCCAGACTGCGTCAGGTGAAAAAAACTGGCAACTATATTTCAACACGACAGATAATCCAGCAACTGCTATTCAGGTCACGTCGGGCACTGATGTCCGTTATGATGATGATGGTGGCAGTAATGATATAGCTAATGGTTCTGCCACTTCAGCCCGTCGTTGCGCTGACCCTACAGGCACATTCCAGAACGGACAATACCTGGATGCGCAAGCAGCCTCCGATAAGCTGGCTCTTGTTGCAGGTCAGTATACCGAGTTCATGTGGTGTCTTTACGGCTTGGCGGGAGCCGCTGGTAATACGTATTATTTCTGGTTGCGATTTAATGCTATCGAATTGGATACTTACGATGCGTCCAATACGGCTACGGTAACATTCTCGGCTGGGGCGTCTTCGACTCCCAGCCTAACGCCCAGCCTAACGCCGAGCCTAACCCCGTCCAGTAGCCCGTCGATCTCGCTGACTCCAAGTCTGACGCCATCACTAACACCATCACTAACACCTTCATTGACGCCGTCCTTGACCCCAAGTCTCACACCGTCTCTATCTCCGAGCCTGACGCCATCGTTAACTCCGTCTCTCAGTCCGTCACTGACGCCGTCATTGACGCCCAGTCTCACACCGTCCCTAACTCCATCCGGTACGCCGAGTATCTCGCTTACGCCATCAGGGACACCAAGTATCTCACTCACTCCGTCCTTGACCCCATCGTTGACACCGAGTATGACACCTTCATTGACGCCGTCCTTGACCCCAAGTCTCACACCATCAATCAGTCCAAGCGGAACGCCGAGCATTTCGTTAACTCCGTCTCTATCTCCCAGCCTGACGCCGTCACTGACGCCTAGCTTGACGCCCTCAGTGTCACCCAGCGGGACGCCAAGTATTTCCCTGACACCGAGTCTGACACCATCTTTGACTCCGAGCATTACCCCGTCACTGACGCCTTCGGTCTCTCCGTCAGGTACGCCGAGCATCTCGTCAACACCAAGCGTTTCTCCGTCGCTAACCCCGTCAGCTTCTCCGAGCCTAAGTCCATCACTGAGTCCGTCTGGCACGCCTAGCGTCTCGGCAACACCGAGCATAACCCCGTCATTGACCCCAAGCCTTACACCGAGTCTGACGCCCAGCGTGTCTCCATCACTTTCGCCCAGTGCGTCACCGAGTGGACTTCCAACTATAACCATTGAAGACATTGTACTAGATTATGAGTTAGGATCAGCAACACCGTCTCTGACACCATCACTGACACCGAGTCTGACACCATCACTGACACCGTCTGTAACACCGTCTTTGACGCCATCGTTAACTCCGTCTCTCAGTCCGTCTGGAACGCCGTCGATATCATTGACACCGAGCCTGAGTCCGAGTCTAACGCCGTCGCTCACGCCGAGTCTTACGCCCTCATTGAGTCCGAGCGGCACTCCGAGTATATCTCTCACTCCGAGTGCCAGCCCATCGGCGACGCCGAGTCTGACACCGTCACTGACGCCCAGCGTATCTCCATCTGGCACGCCATCGATATCTCTGACGCCGTCGTTAACTCCCAGCGGCACCCCGTCACTGACTCCGTCTTTGACTCCGAGCTTAACGCCTTCTGGGACACCGAGTATTTCGCTCACGCCGAGTGTAACTCCTAGTCTGACGCCATCGGAAACACCGAGCCTAACACCATCACTAACGCCGTCGCTCACACCGAGCTTGAGTCCGTCCGGTACACCGTCGATCTCACTAACGCCCAGTGCGACGCCGTCTCTAACACCATCTGGGACGCCATCTGTTTCGCTGACGCCTAGTCTTACTCCGAGCTTGACACCTAGTCTAACCCCGTCCTTGACACCGTCGCTGACTCCCAGTCTGACCCCGAGTCTGACACCTTCCGGCACGCCGTCGATCTCGTTGACGCCATCGCTCACACCTAGTCTGACGCCGAGCATCTCGCCGTCATTGACGCCGTCCGGTACGCCGTCGTTTTCGTTAACACCGTCAGCAAGTCCTTCAGTTGGTCCATCATCGACTCCAAGCCTGACGCCGAGTGCATCGCCGAGCGTGTCACTGACTCCGAGCTTGACACCGTCACTGACGCCATCGGCAAGCCCGTCGATCTCACTGACGCCATCGCTAACGCCATCTCTAACTCCGTCGGGTACGCCTAGTGCCAGTCTGACGCCGTCCGGTACACCGTCTCTGACGCCATCATTGACCCCGTCAGTCTCTCCGTCTGGAACGCCGAGCCTGACACCAAGCGTCAGTCCATCAGGTACGCCGTCAATCTCGCTGACACCATCTGCGAGTCCGAGCGTTTCACTGACGCCGAGTTTGACGCCATCGTTGACCCCGAGCCTGACGCCCAGTCTATCTCCTTCTGTAAGTCCATCCGGCACACCATCGTTGACGCCCTCCGGTACGCCAAGTGTGTCATTGACTCCATCGTTGACTCCCAGTCTGACCCCGAGTGTAACGCCATCGTTGACGCCGTCGGTATCGCCATCTGGAACACCGTCGATCTCTCAGACACCATCGTTGACACCGTCCCTGTCTCCATCGCTATCACCGAGTCTGACACCGAGTCTGAGTCCCTCGGGTACGCCGTCGATCTCATTGACCCCCAGCGTCTCGCCATCAGTGAGCCCGAGTCTGACGCCGTCACTGACGCCATCGCTTACCCCGTCAGGTACGCCATCGATCAGCTTGACACCATCGCTGACCCCGAGTGTGACGCCGTCGATTTCTCCGTCTCTAACGCCTAGCCTAACGCCGAGTATATCGCCATCATTGACTCCGAGCCTTACACCGTCTCTGACGCCTAGCGGAACTCCTTCTGTTTCGTTGACCCCGAGCTTGACGCCGTCGATAAGTCCGAGTCTCTCGCCGTCCGGTACGCCGTCATTCTCATTGACCCCGTCAACGTCTCCATCGGTGGCACCGGCGACGCCGGGTATTGATGTGGCCGGGTTGTGTGCTGATACGCAAGCTATCCTGGCAGACTGGGTTGAAACACTGACGATTCAACGAGCGACGACGACGTATGACGCTATGGGACAAGCGACGCAGACATGGTCTGTCGTTGATACCTTTGAGGGCGATTGGCAAGCGCCGGATGGTAAGTTGATTTACGATGAGGCTGGCCAAGTTGTGACGCACGAAGGCGTGGTGATCGGTCCCTGTAATCTGGGGATTGTTGTGGCCGATAGAATCGTTCAGTCGGATACAAGTTACATGGAGGTCGTATATGTTGCAGTCCACGAAGGCCATACGACGATATACCTCAAGGAGCCGGAGACAGGCAACAACACTACCGTCATACTAAAACCGACTGAAGCTGGATACAAGGCAGAGATAACGAGTGATACCGACGTGATCTTAGCCGATTGGCACGAGACGCTCACCGTGAATCGAAGGGCGAGCGACGACTACGATACCGA
>Ga0307380_10011268_pt1 | contig 11212 bp, 5 predicted proteins | sample UN3MG_FD_202239 | JGI IMG/M metagenome (GOLD analysis project Ga0307380, IMG submission 202239) | Soil microbial communities from Risofladan, Vaasa, Finland - UN-3 | ecosystem: Environmental > Terrestrial > Soil > Coastal area > Acid sulfate soil | place: Finland: Risofladan, Vaasa | collected... | reverse complement strand
ACGATAGAGATGGTAAAATGTCTTTTTCAAGTGATTTGGCTGACAAAGTAATTATATTAGAATATATTACAGATGGTTTAGCTTATGATAGTGATATGAAAATACCTAAGTTAGCTGAAGAAGCTTTGTATGCTCATATAAGTCACGCTATTATAGCTTCAAGAATAAATCAACCAGAATACGTAGTACAACGTTTAAGACGAGAAAGAAGTGCTAAATTAAGAAATGCAAAAATTAGATTATCAAATATAAAACTAAATGAGTTTGTTCAAATAGCAAGAGGTAAATCTAAGTTTATTAAATAGTAAATTAAATGGCAGAAGTTAAAAATGCTTTCATTAAGTCTAAAATGAATAAAGACCTGGATGACAGACTGTTACCTCCAGGTGAATATCGTGATGGACAAAATATACAAGTTAGCAAATCAGAAGGCGAAGACGTTGGTGCTTTAGAAAACGCTGTTGGTAATTCACCAGCCGTTAATTCTACAGATGAAAATGTAGATTTTAGTGTTTTAGCTGGTCTAACCTCTGGAACTTTAAAGTCTATAGGTGTGTATGCTGATACAAACTCTTCAACTATATATGTATTTTTAACTGATTATACAGAGCAATCTATAAATAATATAACTTATTCTCCTACGGCTAATAACTATATTTATTCTTATAATACGCTTACTTTAAAAACTAGTAAATTAGTTGAAGGATCTTTTTTAAATTTTTCAACAACTAATCCGATATACGGTATAAATGTTTTAGAGAATTTATTATTTTGGACTGATAATAGAAATCAACCTAGAAAAATAAATTTAGATTTAGCTAATGATGGTCTTTATTATACTTCAGAAGATTTAATATCTGTAGCAAAATATAATCCTTATCAAACTATAAATTTATATTACAATGCTCCGGAACTAAACGGAGCTCCAGCTAGCTCTTATCAAGATGTGACATCGGAATTTCTTCCAGACGGAACAACCGCAAATCCTTTTTACAATCCCAACTGGCCTGGAGACAAAGATTATTTAGAAGACAAGTTTGTTACTTTTAGTTATAGGTTTAAATTCACAGATGGAGAATATTCTATAATGGCTCCATTTACTCAAGAAGCGTTTATTCCAAAACAAGATGGTTATTTTTTAGGCAATACAGATGAAACTTCTGATGAACTAACTACATATAGAAACACCATTGTATCTTTTATGGAAAATAAAGTTAACAACGTAAAACTTTTTATTCCACTACCTTATCAGGCTAATTTATTAAATAGTAAACTTGGTGTTGAAGCTATAGATATTCTTTACAAAGAATCTGATTCTTTAGCAGTTAAAGTTTTAGATACTGTTCCTAATTCTATTTTTTCATTTACAGATGATGAACAAACGCCAAACAATAGTTTACAATATAACTACGATTACCAATCAAGAAAACCATATAAAACACTTCCAGAAAGTGAAATAATAAGGGTATATGATAAAGTGCCTGTTAGGGCTTTTGGTCAAGAGGTAATAAGTAATAGAATAGTATATAGTAATTTTCAAGATAAACATACTCCACCAGAAACGATAAACTATGATGTTGCTGTAACCGCTAAAGATGAATTTAATTTAAATGGAAACAAAGCAACTCATACAACTAGCGCTGTTGAGTACCCAATGCATACTGTAAAACAACATCGTAACTATCAAGTTGGTTTTGTTTTATCAGATAGATACGGTAGACAATCTACAACTATTCTTTCTCCGGTTAGCGCAGAAACAAAACAAGATGAAAACATAACATTTGGTGGATCTACTTTTTTCCATCCATACACTGCTAATCCAGGCGCTGGAAACAACAACGTAAATAGCTGGGCTGGTGATTCTTTAAAAGTTTTGGTAAATCAAGGCATACCTTCTGATACGCCAAACCTAAGCACTGGTTGGCCTGGTTTATATAATGGAGACATAAATAGTCAAGATTACAATCCATTGGGTTGGTATTCTTATAAAATAGTTGTAAAGCAAACAGAGCAAGAGTACTATAATGTGTATTTACCAGGTATACTAAATGGTTACCCAGATTATGGAAGTGGTAGTAACGATATACCAGATCCCCAAAATACGATAGCTTTTGCTACTCTAATTGGTGATAATATAAATAAAGTTCCTAGAAATCTAACAGAAGTAGGTCCAGAGCAAAGACAATATGGTAGTTCTATACAGCTTCACGGTAGAGTAACTCCAGATGCTACAAACGCGCCAACTTTCACTAAACCATATTATCCTGGAGCCGAAGCGATGACCGTTGTTACTATAGCAGAACAAGACTTTATGTTTTCAGATAACGCCACAGGTCCTTTTGCAAGTGTTTATCAAACAGATTCAAACCCGTACTTAGCTAGAATATCTCAAGGTAACACCACTGTAAGCGGTGCTATTGGATCTTTGCAAGCTACTAATGTTTCAAGCGCTTACAATTTACTTTTAGGCGTATTTGAAACAGAGCCAACAGTTTCTTTATTGGATATATTTTGGGAAACTTCATCAACTGGTCTTATTTCAGATTTTAATGCATCGGCTGGTTTAACTGGTAATTCTGATGGTTGGTATAACTTTGAATTTAACCAAACAGAAGCGACTGAACAAGGCCAAAACGCTACAACTGGTGCGTTTTCTCCTAAAATCGAAGACGATTTTAACGGCACACCAATGCTTAGTAGTCAAGTAACTTTAGTTAGTGTTATAGACGGAGTTGGAGAAAACATAACTGCAAATTGGAGTTTGTTAAAAATAGAAACAGCTGGTCAAGCGGATTCCTATAATTTGGTTGTTCAAAACCCAATGTATTTTAGTCCAGACGCATTAAAAAATACATTTACGTTTAATTTTAGAGTTAAAGATTTAACTACTGGCAATATATTCAACATGCCAATTACTAATAATAGACTAACAAATGTAGATCCAACAATAAATTCTATTGAAGATCAAGTATTTCAAGGCGATAGAGACTTAAATCAAGGTTTATTTACTCTTTCTGGTGTAAATGGATGTGTACAGCCTAATAGTACTAATACGCCAACTAACGCTGGATTAACTTATCAAAAGATTAGCCAATTTCCAGAAAACCCTCCGCTTCAATTTTTATCAAATGCTGTTGTTTATGAACCAACTGGAGATGCCAGTGGAAAATATACAGCTACTTTTCAAGTAACTGACTCCGGCGGTGGAACCGATCAAACAAGTGTTAATTTACTTTTTGGAGAAGAGCAGATTAATGAAGACTTTGGTACAGCTAAAAACGTTGCTTTTTTAGAGGGGCTTGAATCAGGCGGAATATATTGGGCATCTAATTATCAAACATGTATAAGCGAAGGTCCTATTCCAAATGCTGTAAATAATACAAATAGTGGAAGAGTAGCTTATAATACAGAAAATCTAAACTTATCATTAGATCCAAACGCTTTAACAACGCAAAGCTTTCAAACTAAACAAGTTGAAAATTTATACGATAGAAGTGGTGATCGTTTTGAATCTCAACAATATGTTTGGAAAAATACAAATGTTAGACCAGAATATTTTACTGGTCAATCTTTAAAAAGTGATGTTAGTTTAACTTCTGGTACTGCTTATGTTAAAGTTGATTTTAGTTTTAAGTCTTGGCCTAATTTAGATGTTAGCCCAGCTCCTCCATATGCTGGGGATGAAATAACTATGAATCCTATTATTGGAGAGCAATACGGAATAGGTTGGGTTGCTTACTTACAATACAAGCCTCAAGGTCAAAATAGTCAATGGCAGACGGCTGTAGATATAGAAGGAAAAGATATTAGGTTTGGAGGCACTCAAGCTAATGGCAAAAATAATAATAATTTTTCTTTATCTGGCGCACTAACAAATAGCACTGAAGCTACTGGTTATCAACCTCCTGTAGCATCACATCCTTTCCCGTCAGGGCAAGATACGAGTGTTTCTGTTAACGACATAGCACAAGCAACGGTAGCATATCCAAGTGATAGAAGACCAAACACATCTGTTTTTTCAAAAGTATTTGCTTTTGGTAAAGATCAAAAATATGAACAAACTCCAGATAAGTTTGGAGAGTATAGACTTTTAATTAAGTTTCCTCAATCATTAGCAGGCGGAACAAGAGATGCTGCTAATACAAATGTAATAGTTCCTTGGAAAACTCAAACTGATTTAGATTATCAGTTTTTTGCAGCAGCAGGAAGTGAATTTGTTCAAAAAAATATTAGAGTAAACTTATCATTTGGTGATTTTTATTATGCTAATAGTGATAATAGCTTTTCGTACTTTGTTTCTACAAGTGGTAAGCCAGATAGTTCGTCTGCTGCTATAGACACGCCGTTTAAAGAAGTTTTTGCTAGAGAATGGTCTCATAAATATATAACTGAACTATATGAAGATGCTGCTTTAACTATACCTTGGATTCCTAATTTAACTAATGGTAACTGGTTTAGTTATTCTGGAACTGCGGATAATGACGGACAAGGCGAAGTTCCTTTTAATGTAGCTAATGGTTCTGAAAATTCTTTTATTAATGGTATTAATTCAGGATTTACATCTATTGGAAGTTCAACGCTTATTTCAAACAGAAGATGGGTTGCTCAATTTGATGAAAACGGTAAAAAACTAAAAGGAACTGCTATACCTTCGACAGGTAATGTAGGTAATTTATAAGTGATAATATTAATATGGGAGTAATTGAAGTTAAATATTTCAACAGTTTTATACTGAGAAAAACATTAAACTCGTCCGGCGAACTTACGTGGAATGGATCTAGGGGTGATGGAACATATCCTCAAATACCAAACTATGAAAGTGTACCAGCAGAAACAAGAGATAAAAACTGGTTTGTTGAAGAATCTAGAATTAGAGGTGGATATAACAATACTTCTATAGAGTTCGGTGTTAAAGCTTATTTAGTTGAAAACGAGCCAAATGCACAACGTAGATTAAATTCTATGATATATTCTGGTATATTTAACTCAAGAACTGGTGTTAATGATACTAATGTTTTTTCTATTGGAGAAGATATTACAAAAAGTGTAAACCCAGCAAACGGCTCAATACAAAGAATATACGCTGAAAACACAAACTTAACTATATTTCAAGAATCTAAAATAAGTAGAGCACTTATAGATAAAGATGCTATATACTCAGCTGAAGGTGGTGGAACAGTAACTTCATCTAATTTAGTTATTGGAGCTATTCAGCCTTATGCAGGTAATTTTGGTATAAGTAAAAACCCAGAAAGCTTTGCTGTTTATGGTTATAGAAAATACTTTACAGACAAGGACAGAAATGCTGTTTTAAGGCTTTCTAACGATGGTTTAACTGAAATATCTAATTATGGTATGTCAGACTTTTTTAGAGATCAGTTAAGCGCGTTAAATCAAACAAATCCTATTAAAGCTGGTAAAGCAGTAGGTGGTTGGGATATACACAATAAGCAATATACTTTATCGCTACAACCAGCATCTGGAGGTTACTCAACGGTTTCTTTTGATGATGATATAAAAGGATTCCCAAGCTTTTTTAGTTACAAACCGGATCAATCTATTAGCTTAAAAAACAAATATTACACTATGAAAGATGGTGTTTTATATGTACACTATGGTTCAAATGCAAAAAGAGCTAATTTTTATGGACAACAGTATTCATCTAAAATAACATTCTTGTTGAATCCTAAAGTTAGCATGTCTAAAGTATTTAAGACTGTTAACTATGAAGGTGGAAACGGATGGCAAGTTGATAGTTTTAAATCTGATATTACAGGAATAAATAGTATTGGAACTCCTGAAAGAATAGAAACAAATCCAGCTACAGATAATGCCGCTTGGCAAAACGGAACAAGAGATTCTTCTGCAGTTGTGTATAGTTATAACCAAGGATCTTACGATAATTACGGGAATGAATATCCAGCAAGGTTGATTCCACCTATAAACCACGCTGGATTTACCCGTAAAGAAAATAAATATATGGCAAACCTTATAAACAATAGTCCTGCAGCAGCTGGCGAGGTTGTTTGGGGAGCTTCAATGACTGGTATAAAAGGTCATTACGCAACGGTAACTATGTCTACTGACAATGTAACTGATGTAGGTGGTATGAAAGAATTATTTGCGGTCTCTTCTGATTATATAGAGTCGTCATATTAAATTAAATTAAATGGAATTAAGTTTAGAATTAAAAAATGACATAGAGCTGCTTCAAAATACGTTAATAAATAGTAAAAGTAATGAAGTATTTATAGACAAAGAATCTTTAACTGTAGCGCCAATAGAACATAGTTTTTGCGATGGTATTTATGTTAGAGAAATGAAAGCTAAAGCTGGAACTTTTTTAATAGGAAAAATACATAAACAAGACCACGTTTGGATGCTTATGAGTGGTAGTTTAATTACTATAACTGAAGACGGATTAAAAGAGATTAAAGGTCCTGCTCATGGAGTGGCTGATAAAGGAACCAAAAGAGTTGCTTACGTAAAAGAAGATTGTGTATTTATAAATGTAATGCCAAATAAAGATAACACTAAAGATTTAGATCTAATAGAATCTAGAGCAGCTGTAAATACGTTTGAAGAATATAATAATTTTTTAATAAAAAATAAAAATAAATAAATATGAGTTTTATAGCAGTCGCGGTAGTTGGTACCGCCGTATCAGTAGGCGGTTCTGTCGTGGGTGCAGTTTCAGCCGGTAAAGCAGAAAAACGTGCTCGATCAAATAAAAATAGATTGATGGGTGAGCTAGAGGCTTTAGAAAATAAAAGACAAGAAATTATTAATCCTTATTCAGATGTAACTAGTTTATCTGATATGATTTCAGATGTTAGTGGATTAGCTTCTGACGTGAGTTCTATAGCTAGCAATCCCTACGCTAATTTAGCAGTGTCAACAGCTTCTGCTGAAATGCAGATAGAGCAAGCAGATATAGCTTTAGCCAATACTTTAGATACACTTAGAGCAACAGGTGCAAGCGCAGGTGGAGCAACTGCTTTAGCTAGAATGGCTTTAGAAAGTAAAAAAGGTGTTGCGGCTAGTATTGAACGGCAAGAAGCTGATAATCAAAAACTAATGGCGCAAGGTGAAGAAAGAAGACAAGGTGTTCAAATAGCTGAAGCACAAAGAATTCAAGGATTAAAAATAGGAGAAGCTCAAAGAGTTCAAGGTCAAGAACTTGCCGAAGCCAGAAGAATTCAACAGGCCGAAGTTCAAGGTGATATATATGAGTTTGAAACAAGAGAAGGAAGACAACAACAGCAGTTAGATAGAAAACAAGCTCAAATAACAGGAGCAGCGCAGCAGCAGGCGGTGGCTACTCAAGCAAAATCGCAAGCTATTTCTAGTGGGGTTAATGCTGTTGGAAATATTACCGGAAGTTTGATCGGTTAAAACTATTACAAAATACAACATGGAAAACAATAATTTCGCTAAAATAAATAAAGAAGCAAATAAGATTTGGCAAAACGCTTTGTTGGGTTTAGAAAAGAACACTTCTGAGTCTATTAACAAAGCTTATGCTTCTATGTCTTCTTCCCAAAAAGAAGCTGCTAAAGTACAAAAAAACGTTGCTGCTAGACTTTTTGACGATCAAGAATCTGCTTTAAATAATATTAAAAAAGGTGGTATAAGAAATCCTTCTTTAGCTGAATTAGGCAATAGTTTAATATGGGGTATATATCACACTACAGGAAAAATACAATCTGCTAAAACTAGAAAAGAATCTAACGAAGCCAGTGTAGCTCTTACTTCTTTACAAAAGTCGTTAGAAGAACTTTATAATATTATAGAAATAGGTAAAGATACAGACTCTATGTTTATGAATGAGTATTTTGGATTAAACGGAAGTAAAAATCCAGGACAACCAGGCGGAATGGCTTTAGTTGGAAGAGATACCTTAGAATGGTGTAAGACAATGAGTATCAGAAGCGGTTTAGCTGGAGATGACGCTAAAGAAGAATACTACGTTGGGAAAGATGGAGATATTAGATTAAAATACAGCGGAAGTATTTTAGATGGAAAAATTATAGATAAACCAGCAGCCGTTTGGTTAAGTTATGATCCTGGTCTTGTATATGACTTAAAAGGTGAAAACATTAAAATGTTACAAACGCCCAGTTCAACTGACATAGATGGCGAACCTGTTTCTATATTAGATAATAGTTTACAATATAACGATGCTTATCTTTTATTAGATCAAAAATATATTGAGGTTTCTAAAGACGGTAAAACTCAAACTGAGTTTATTCCAGCTAATATGCCTAAAATAATAAATGATACAAGATTTAGATCATCAGCAAAAGTAACAGCTTTATTAGCTGATTATGATGAAGCTAATAGAGTTTGGAGAAACAATTTTGGTATGCCAGAAGATCTTAAATTTAGTGTTGCTCCTAACGGAAATAACGTAGATAAAGATCAACAAGTTGAATTTCAAAGACTTATGTTTGAAAGTTTAAAAGAATTATTACCAACTGTAGCTATTGGAATTACAACAGAAGTTGTACAAGAGCAACCTAAGCAAGAAGAAGTAATAGAAGAAAAAATAACAGTAGATCAATTTAATTAATATGTATATATTTAAAGATAACGAACTAACTGAAGAGCAAATCGCTAAGTTTGCTGAAGAAAAAGGTGTAGATGTAGCAACTTTTTTAGCTAATAACCCTGAAATAAAGGGAAAGAAACAACCCACAACTCAAGAGGATGCGGAGATTGTGGATGTAACAAACGCATCCCAAAAAGATACGGAATTACCATCGGCAGATGGTTCTTTGGAATTAGAAGAGACTAAATATAAAACTCCTTTAACTTTAGAAGAAAAAAAATCTTTACAGAATAACCAATTTGCTAAGCAAATGGCTAAAGAAAATAACTTTACTAAAGAAAGACTTATAGAACTAAAAGATTTAGACACATACGTTTCTGAAGATGATTCCGATTGGGAAAAATATAACTGGGCTAGTGACACTAAAAATCAACTAAGACTTACATTAAAAAGAATTGAATCTGGATTAGAAAGAGTTCCAACTTTTGTAAACGAAATGATTTTTTCTGCCGGAAGATCTTTAATGAGTGAACAAGAAAAAAAAGATTTTGATGAGTTGCCTGCAGATATTCAACAACAAACTATAAATAGTGTATTAGATAGAAGTGGAGCAGCTCAAGATTTTTTAAATAAATCTAACAAAGCAAAGCAGGAGGCTGATTTAATTGAAAAAAACTTAACGCAATTTGACAATACTATAGCTCAAGCTGCTTTTAAAGAAGGTAACATTGGCGAAGCAGCTGCTAGAACAGCGGCTGCTGCAATAGGTTCTATACCTTTTATGCTAGAAGCTATGATACCTTTCGTAGGTATACCCGCTATAGTAGCTCAAGAAGCTGCCTTAGCGTCAAGCGAAGCACAAAAAAAAGGTGAAAAAATAACACCCAGAACTATGGCTTATTCTACAGTTGTTGGAGCTTCTGAAGGTTTGCTAGAAGTGGTTACCAAGAGAATAGGAACTACTATGTTTAAGAATTTAATTGGAAAACCTGCTGATTTAATAAAAAAGAATGTTAAAGAAATGGCACTTCAATTTGCTAAACAAAGTGGTGCTGAAGGACTTTCTGAATCTGGAACTCTTACAATAAATAATGCAGCTGAAGCTTTAATATTAAAAGATAAAAAAGCTTTTGATGGTTATATGCTTGAGTTGGCTGATACTTTTATAATAGGTGCAGCGTCAGGTGGTGGTATGTCTGGTACTGGTATAGGTGCTAATGTTTTGAGAACTGAAATAGCTAATAAAGGTATAAAAAAAGAATTAAAAAAATCAAAATATAACTCTATAGATCAGGCTTTTAATCCAAGTGAACAAATAACACAGACTCAAGTAGAATTAAGTCAACAACAAAACGCTATAAACGCTTTAAATAGAGAATTAAAAAGTAAATTAGCCGCGGGAGAAATAAACAAAGAAACTTCTGACGCTATTGAACTAAACTTTAGAGAAACTCAAGGTGCTGTAAATCAAATAAAACCTTTAAAACTTTCTACAAAAGATCAAGCTACTGCTGTTCAATTAATGAAAGAAAAAAAGCAACTTAGTGATGAAATAAAACAAGTTGGTGAACCTAATTTAACCATTGAACAGTCTGATAGAATAAAACAAATAGATGAAGATTTAAAAGGTATTGGTTCTAAAGCAGTTACTCAAGAAGTTGAAAAAGTTAAAAAAGCCGCTGAAAGTATTAAAGACTTAGATGTTCAAGAATTTGCTAGTACAGAAGAAACAGAAGCTTTTTTAAACGAACAAGGACAAGACCCTAAAGCCTCTGGTCAACAAGGTTTTATAATTCAAGATCCTAAAACAGGCAAACAAACCATTGTAATTAATAGAGAAATAGCTGACAAAGAAATAGCTGTAGCCGCACCATCTCATGAGTTTTTACATGCGTTATTATTTCAAACCGTCAAAGATAGTCCTGAAACACAATTAGCGTTAGGTAATTCTTTAAAAGAATATATAAATAAAATAGATGCTAATAAAGTAAAAGATAGTAATTTTGCTAAAAGACTAGAGCAGTATAAATCAGATCCTGAAGCTATACAAGCTGAAGAGGTTTTAACTTTATTTTCTGACGCTATTAGAACTGAAGATATAAAGTTTAATGAAACTGTTTTTACTAAAATAGGTGATGTTGTACGTAAAGCTTTACAGGCTTTAGGTGTTAAAGTTAAATTCAATAACGGCAAAGATGTTTATAACTTTATAAAAGATTATAACAAAAGCTTAGAATCTACAGGTTTAACTAAAGCGCAGGTCAAAGCTGCAGAAGGAGTTACAGGTAAATTAGTTGCTGACAAAGTTCAAACAGATGAACAGATTATAAAAGAATCAAGATCTGAAGAAGCATCCGCAAGAGTTCAAGAATTGTATGACACACAAGGTGAAGCTGCTGCGTTTGACATTATAGAGCAGTTCAAACCTATAACTAGTAAGATAGTAGAAAAAAGATCTGAAGCCCCAGGCTTTGACCGTCAGCTACTTACAGATGAAATAGAAACTGGTAAACGAGGTATATTAGATCTAGTTAGAGAATATGACCCTGAATCTGGAGTTCCGTTAGCAGCTTATATAAATAAGTTTCTACCAGCTAGAGCTATAGAGGCATCGAGAAGAATACTAGGTGAAGAATTTACAGAAGATGTAACAGAAGCAAA
>Ga0307380_10011264_pt1 | contig 11214 bp, 3 predicted proteins | sample UN3MG_FD_202239 | JGI IMG/M metagenome (GOLD analysis project Ga0307380, IMG submission 202239) | Soil microbial communities from Risofladan, Vaasa, Finland - UN-3 | ecosystem: Environmental > Terrestrial > Soil > Coastal area > Acid sulfate soil | place: Finland: Risofladan, Vaasa | collected... | reverse complement strand
AAAGCACGGCGACGGCTTCCACTCACCCCAATATCCCTCTACGGATGTGGCATTAAAGATACTGGTGGCATTGATCTTGCTGTCCGCACCGCCGTCCACTGCCGGGCAACAGGGCAGAGGCTGATAGTAGGTCTCAAAGGTGGTGCAGTTGCTGGCCTCAAGTATGCTTTCCTGGTAAGCGGCCCTGACGCTTACGACATTCGTATAGTATTCGCGCTCCCCATCCACTTTGGCCATCATCTTTATGGTCAGCATTCTGCCGATATCAAGAGTGGGGATGGTCCAGTTAATTATCTGGCCGTTCGCTTTCGCTCTGATGCTGGAGTTGATGAAGAGGAGCCCTTCCGGAAGATAATCGGTTACATCCAGGGGCCTCAGCATTTTATTGCCGTCGTTGCTAACATTGATCAGAAAGAGGACCGTTTCCTCATCCTGCATGATTGCCTTTTTACTGATATTCACATGAGGATATAGATGCCGGGGCGTGGTGTAGACGCTTATCGCCGTATCTATCTGATAGCTTCCCACAAATGTCTCGTCGAGATCGAGGCTTTGCCCTCTTGCCAATCGCATATTGAGGCTTCCATTGAACTTACCCAGAAGTGAAAGAGAGGATTTCTCCATCAGGGCCTCCTTATCAACGGTCGTGGCATAGAGTATCTTTTCGCTAATAACAAGATCCTTCTCTGCATCTTTGGTCCAAAGCCCCTCATTCCATAAATTCGCATAGCTGAGGTTTTGCGAGCCCGCCCTGAGAAGAACAGGCGCATAAAGCATTCTTGTGTATTTGTCGACTGAACCAAGCTGGGATGATTCCTCCGAAGAGTAGTAACCGCTGCCCGACTCATAGGACCTCTGCAGCCCATTGACCCTTTTATCGGATGAGACAAATCCTTTGCCAATGCCTGATTTGGAGAATTTGACGCTCTCCCCGTAAGAGTCCAGCACCTCATGCACCCGGAAGCTGCCGTGATAGTTCTCATCTATCTCCTGGACGACAGCTGAGCTGTTAGATGCATGCTTTTTATAGCTTATCTGAGCCATGCCGGAGCTGAAATCTGCCTCCGATTTATAAACAGTCTGGTTCATATCTACCAAAAAGGAGCTGTTCTTGTTCAGGGTATCTGTGTATAGATATTTTTCACTGACGCAGTCGCCTAAGATCCTATTATCAAGGCTGGTCCTATCCGACCACAACGAATCGTAATTAAGGTCCCTATTTCCCGGCAGGAGAAAGGCTGTCCTCCGATATTTGGCAAACAGCTCCTTTTCCAGGCTAATGCTCTTATTCTCTTGATGCAGGCTGCTCTTTGCCTCCTCTTTGTAGTAACCGCTTCCATGCTCCAGACTGGAAATAATGGTGCCGGTGGTGCCAAGAATAGTGACGGTTGAATAAGAGGTGACAGGATATGAATATATATCATATGTTCCATTTATTTCCGCCCGATTTATGAGAGAGTCTTTCTTTTCTTCTGTGGAAAATCCTTTCCGGACATAAGCATAGCCATCGCCTTGCACCAGAGAGGTCTCATAAAAATTCGCCTTCGCTTTCTTAGGGATCTGTACTATTATTTTGATGGTCCTCGATTCATTTTCTCCTAGAGTTCCAACGATCCAGGTCAGTTTATTGCCGCTCTTATCACTGTAAGGAGGAGACGCACTGATGAAATCCACCTCAGGAAGAAAGTCGGTGACATTCACATCATAGGCGGGTGATGATTGAGAATTTCCGTAATTAATAGTGTAAGTTATATTATCTTCCCGGTTGTAAGCGCTCTTATCTGCCGTCTTTAGGATCCAAAGGGAGTGAATCACAGTCGTCTCTAATGTCGCTTCCTTCCCTTCGAACTGAGTGGAGTTTATTCTATACGTATTGATAATTTTAGAAGCATTCTTGGGGATAGCATCCTTTACCTTCACCGTTATGGTTATTGTGCCCCAGTCTCCCGGATCAAGGTCTCCCCGGCGCCACCAGCAATAGTGTCCAAAGCTGCCGTTGATCAAAGATGGACTGGCCTTTGAATCAACCAGATCAACGTATTGGTCCATCCAATCATGAATCGTCACATTGGTCTGCTTTATCGAACCCTCATTTCGATACATTATGGTATAGGTCAGGTACTCGCCAGGCGGCACGAGATCTGCAGAAGCGCTCTTGGTAATATTCAATACGTTACCAGCCACAGTGGTATTGATAACACTAATTGCCATGGAGTCTTCCCGGCTCGTGAGCTCCACCTGATTGGTTATTTCCGATCCGGGGACGGCAAGAGCACTGACCTTAGCCTGAATCTGTATCCTGCCGGACTCCCCCCTCTTGAGGTCTCCCAGGGACCATTGATCTACTGTACCATCGTCTGGAGCAGGATCAGACCACAAGAATGTGATACTGCGGTTGTAAGTCTCCTTGAGCACAACATCATGGGCATCTGCACCATCAATATTCTGATAAACGATGGAATAGTTCAGGAGGCCGCCTGGACTGGCCGGTTCCGGCTGTGCGATCTTGGTCACATGTAAGTTGGGCTTGGGCAAGAAGACCTCTAAAGTGAAGGAATCCGAATCGTATACCTCATTTCCCTCGAGGGTTTTGGCAGCTACCGTGACAATATTCTTAAGGAAATATCGCTCCTCAAAGGTCCGGTATCCTGGAGTAATTTTATACTCCTTGCCTATGATATTTCCAAATCGATCAAAAACCAGGACGAGTGTATCTCCCGACTTATAATCAATGATAGTAAATGTCTTAAAATCCTTATAAGGCATGTTATATTCTATTTTGAGATATTCTTTCGACGATGGCGGAGGATAGTAGATCTCTTCGCTCAGTAAAATGCCGAGAAAATCATATTGCATAGTGAAAACGGTACCAGTGAGCGGATCTACGAGAATTATTTTATTTAATCTCCCGTTTGCGTCAACCACCTTGCTCAAGACTTCTCCGGTAACCATATTGCTGTAGTTGTAATAGGTATAATTCCCACCCCCTAAAACCCCATGAGTTATGTCCAAGCGGGCAGCTCTCTCATCAAATAGAGCTACGGAAAGCCGTAGATTGGCCATCATGATCTCCAGCCGGTCCTTTATCTCCAGGGGCCCTCTCATCAGCTTTGCTATCTGCGAGGAGCTGCTCTCACTGGCCATGGTGTGAAGCTTTGCATAGTCTGAAGGATCGGTTACGATATAACTGCACTCATACCACCAGGATTCATTCGGATCCAGCAGGCCGTTGCCGTTATCCCCCTTCACGTAAACCGGCAGACAATCCGGCCCCCAGTTTGGCTTATCCGTGATATTCAATTCCTTTAATGGCAGAAGACCCTCATTGGTCACATTATAGGTGTATGTTACGGTATCTCCTATGAAAACAGGTGCCGTGAATTTGCAGTCCTTTTTAATAGCAATTTTAGCCAACACCGCCGGAATGACCAGAAGCTGAATGCTATCATTATAACATTTTTTGCAGCCATAATTATTAGTAAGCGTTAGAGAAATAACTTCATTCTTAGGCGAGTCTACAATGGGTGCAGTCCAGCGAAAAGATCGGCTGCTACTGCTGGCAGGGCTGCCGTCAGACGCGTTCCAATGCAAGGCGGCATCTTCCTGAGACAGGTTCCGAGCAGAAACCGTGTACGTGTGCCCAGAGAGCACCTCTTTTTCCAGAGCGGATGCAACTAGAACAGAATTGGCCGAGGCTAAGAACAGGGCAAATGCTATAAAAAGGATGGAGCATATCCTTTTAAGAGTGCATGAGGTGGCTAAATTATCATGCCAATTAGAATCTCTTCTCAATAAATCCCCCCACAGCTCGCATTTCAGCATCTCGGCGTCTCAACACATCGTTCAACATAATCATATACTTATAATAATAATTCCGATAATATAATATAATATTGCACTTCATAACACCAAACTTATGGTGGCCTCCGGCTCAGGAAGAACATTAATAGTCTTATTGCATCGATTCAGCTCTCTTGAGCCGTCCCTGTCTACCACAATAACCTGCAAATCATGCCGGCCCGGGCCAAAATCATGCCAGTTGATGTCCAGGCCATCGACACCCTGCGACCCATCCCCCTGCGAGGCTGCTGAATTGATCTCTGCCCCGTCAATGCTCCAGTGAACGGCCCCAAAAATCAAGCCCTCCATGACGGCTCTGTAGGTCTCAACCTTTCCCAGACATGCGAGATCCTTGCCGGCAATTGTGCAGGAACAGCTCTGCAAAGTCAGCTCCCGGCTGGCAATGACGCCATTGCTCGATTTGTCTCTTACCAGAAGCTTTACCGTGTAGTTTCCTGGATTTTCATAAATGTGAATTGGATTCTTCTCCGCGCTATGAAATCCATCACCAAAGTCCCAGTCGTAAACATAAGATCCAAGTCCTCCCTCGGTCCGGCCAAAAAAGCTGACCTTCTTCGATGAGCAGTCTGCATCATAGGCAAAGGAGACTGAAAGAGGCGCCTGTACCAGATACTCTGTTTCCAGGCCCCCATAGCACTTTGTATTGCGATTGCTGCACTTGCGATTGGCCTGGCTGCAGTCTGTACCTTTGGCGGTCTCCCAGCTCAGCACAAATCTGCTCAGCTTCACCTCCTGGCTGCCGGTCCAGATAAGAGGACAGATAGGATAAGCTCTTGTGGATTTTGCTTCTATGCTTTCCAGTGCGCACAGGCCCTGGTCGTAAAATGTACGGGAAAAAGTGCCGTTGAGATAGAGATCAGCCAGGACAATGACCGCATAGCGAGGCGAAGCGGCGTTATTTTTTATCTCGGCCCATATATAGCAGGACTTCTCTTCCCCACTTTCCACAGGAAGGATTGCGTCTCCCAAAGCGTCACCAAGCCATAAACTGGATACAGTAACATCATTTGCCCGGCACTGGAATTTGCAGGCCGGCCAGTCTTCAGAAAAGGCTGTCTGGAAGAGCAGGGCTAAAACGATTAGAGCGAGAGCTGCGGCCTTAAGTGAAGTCGTGATACCTCTGTGGAAGGGAATGATCTGATCCTCCTTAGTCCCCCAAGTATTGCAAATCTTTATATATATATCTATTGAGTTAATTTTTAAATATTGGGGTTTTATTTTTATCTTCGATAATATAAAACAATTGTTGAGATTTTTCACGCTTTTTAAAAAAACATACGCCCGGGCCGAATGGCCCAGGCTTTAGACCGTCCCATTCTCTTTCTAGCTCTCCTCCATGAATATGTCCGCGGACGGCTCCGGTATCACTTTCAAGTCCATGCTGCATTCTTTGACAGACCAGATTTTATCATCGTAATATCTGGTAACCTTCACGATGAGCTTGTGCTCACCCAGTTCATAGCCGCTTCCGGAAATATCTATGCTCTTATCAGAGCCTAATGTTTCCCCATCCATAGACCATTCGTAGCTCTGCTTGAACCTGACATCCTCTTTGCCGACGTAGCTGTAGGTCTCCACTTTGTTCCTGCAGAGGGCAGAAGGACCGTCCAGGTTGCATTCCGCCTGGCTGCATCTTCTGGAGTTCTTGTTAGCTTCAGCGATCTTGCCATCCAGATGCCATACCAGAGCGTTTCCCTTAGAGACTACAGCAAAGACCGCAGTCTGCTGTCCTGGTTCAAAGGTGCTGGGCTGTCCTCGGTTATCTGGGGGAGGACTGAACCAGTTATCCATTCCAAGGTCAATTTTGACTGGATAGCTGTTGGGGTTGCTGTAGCCAAAGAATGCCGTGTAGGTGCCGTCAACGTTCTCCGAGACGCATGTTAACTCCGGAGTGATAGCATCTCTGGTTATGGTTACGGATGCAGAGGCTCTGGCGCTGATGCTGCGGCCCATCGGATCTTTCCCCTCCAAGAGGGCGTTATTAACTACCGGCCCAGGTACGTCTTCTTCGGCGATGGTGTACGTCGCTTTTCCAGTGACGAAGTCACCTGGTGCCACGGATTTCTGGTCCAGAGAGATGGCACCGAGCTTGTCATCCGTTAGAGTCAAAGCATTGACTGTGACTTTTCCGCCATTCTTTATGGTATAGGTGTAAGTTACCGTCTCACCAACTTTTGCGGAACTTGGCGACACAACCTTGGTCATTTCTAAAGTGGCGGTGTAGACCAACTCCACCGAGGCTTTGGCAGTGGCAGTAACCGGCTGTCCCTGGCTGTCCGTGGCCGCAGCGGTAACCACGTTGGTTAGCGGGCTGGGCAAATCGGATTCGACCACGACATGTTCAATTGAAGCTACAGCGGTCTCACCCGGTGCTAATGTGTTCTTTTCCAGATTGACAGCGCCGAGCTTGTCGTCATTCAGGGTCAGGCCATTGATGGTTACGCTTCCTGTGTTCTTCACAGTTAACTTGTAGGTTACTTTGTCACCTATGCCTGCAGACTTGACCGAGGGCTCCTTGGTAACGATCAGGGTGGCAGTGTAAGTTAACTCCACAAAGGCCGTGGCAGTGGCAGTAATGGTCTGTCCCTGGCTGTCTCTAGCTGTGCCTGTGACAATATTGGTCAACGGTCCAGGCAGATCCCCCTCAACGACAAGGTACGTGGCCGATCCAGTGGCAGTTTCGCCTACAGTCAGCTTTTTTTTGTTTATCTTAATCTCTCCCAGCTTATCGTCCACGATAGCTAGATCATTGATGGTTACCGCTCCCGTATTCCTCACCGTATAGGCGTAGGTTACCGTTTCACCCACTTTGGCAGAGGTGGTGGAGGGGGTCTTAATTATCTCCATGCTTGCAGAATAGCTCAATTGCACAGTAGCCTTGGCCTCGGCCATAATTGCTTTGCCAGTGCTGTCCTTGGCCGTTGCAGTGACGACATTGGTCAAGGGGCCAGGCAGATCTGCCTCTACTACAAGGTGAGTTGCAGAACCGGTTGCCGTATCGCCAGGCGCCAGCGTATCTTTGTCCACTTTGATATCTTTGAGCTTGTCGTCAACCAGTTTCAGTCCTTTGATGGTAACAGTTCCCGTATTTCTCACTGTATAGGTGTAAGTTACACTATCTCCTACCCCGGACGTAGTGGCTGATGCTAACTTGGCAACTTCCATCGCAGCGGTGTAGGTAAGCTCTACCGAGGCCTTAGCCTGGGCGGTAACTGCTTTGCCCTGGCTGTCCGTGCCCGAGGCAGTGGCGACGTTGCTCAGTGGTCCGGGCAGGTCCGTCTCGATGATGGTATGCATGGCCGATCCAGTGGCAGTCTCGCCAGGTGCCAGCAGGGCTGTATTCAGTGTGATGTCCCCTAGCTTATCATCAGTGAGAGTAAGAGCCTTGATGGTCACAGCACCTGTGTTCTTCACAGAGAACTGGTAGGTAACGGTTTCACCCACGGCAGCCGTGCTCGCTGACGGTGTCTTGGTCACTTCCAGAGCGGCGACGTAGGTAAGCTCTACCGAGGCCTTAGCCTGGGCGGTAACTGCTTTGCCCTGGCTGTCCGTGCCCGAGGCAGTAGCGACGTTGCTCAGTGGTCCGGGCAGGTCCGTCTCGATGATGGTATGCGTGGCCGATCCAGTGGCAGTCTCGCCAGGTGCCAGCAGGGCTGTATTCAGTGTGATGTCCCCTAGCTTGTCATCAGTGAGAGTAAGAGCCTTGATGGTCACAGCACCTGTGTTCTTCACAGAGAACTGGTAGGTAACGGTTTCACCCACGGCAGCCGTGCTCGCTGACGGTGTCTTGGTCACTTGCAGAGCGGCGACGTAGGTAAGCTCTACCGAGGCCTTAGCCTGGGCGGTGACTGCTTTGCCCTGGCTGTCCGTGCCCGAGGCAGTGGCGACGTTGCTCAGTGGTCCTGGCAGATCCGTCTCGACGATGGTGTACGTGGCGAATCCCGTTGTTTCCTCCCCTGGGGTCAGGGAATTTTTGTCCAGAGTGATTGTGCCGAGATGGTCGTCATTCAGGGCCAGGCCGTTTACTGTGACCAAGCCGTTGTTCTTCACGCTGAACCTGTAGGTTACAGTATCGCCTACCTTGGCGGTATCAGACGAAACCGTCTTGGTTACGGCGAGACCTGAGGTATAGGTCAGAGCAATAGATGCGGTAGCGGTTGCCGTAACTGGCTTGTTCTGGCTATCCGTGCCCTGGATGGTGGCCACGTTGGTCAGAGGGCCAGGCAGATCGCCCTCCAATATGACATGGGTCGCAGAAGCTGATGCAACATCTCCCGGAGCCAAATCCTTATTGTCGATCGTTATAGTTCCGAGCTTGTCATCAATAAGTTTTAGGCCCTTTATTGTGACTTTGCCGGTGTTGCTCACAGTGAACTTGTAGGTTACCTTTTCTCCCACCTCGGCAGTGGTAGAAGAGGGCTCTTTGCTCAGACTTAAGGCGGCATTATAGGTCAGAGCCACGGTTGCATTGGCTGAGGTGCTGACCGGTTTTTTGGTTCTATCCTCGACACCGGAAACGGTTACGGTATTATTGAGGGGGCCAGGCAGATCGCTCTCTTTTATGGTGTAAGTGCTCCCACCCGTAGCAGAAGTTCCCGGCATGAGCGTGTTGGTATCAAGCATAATTACCCCGAGCTTGTCATCCTTCAAGGACAGGGAGTTTATGCCTATTGTTCCTGTATTTCGGACAGTGTAGGTATAGGTAACTGCCTCGCCTACAGATGCCGTTGTTGCCGAGGCCGTCTTGGCTACCACCAGTCCCGTGGTATAGGTAACGTTTGTTTTATGGCTGCAGCTTATACTGCGAAATGGGCTGGTTGAACCGGGGGCTACATCAGAGTAATCTCGGGTTAGTGTCATTCCTATGGTGTGATTGATTAAATCGTATTGGGCCCAATTGATGTCGACACTCGAGCCAGCGGCTCCATCTATCTTCTTGCCGTCAACATTCCACTCAAATGTCAGTTTGCCGGCTGTGCCGCCCGTGTAGCTGTAGGTGGCGGTATCATAGGGTCCGACCTGTTCCGGTCCGCTTATGCCGCAAACGGGCAGGGAATATACGCTTATGTCTGTGCTGGTTTGATTGACACAACCCCCTTCCTTGGTCCTTATGTACAGAGAGATCGTGACCGTCTTTGATCCCTCAACCTGTGAGACGAGAGGTGAACTAAATGAGAACTTTTGCGCCGTTCCCGCACCGATGGTAGAACCGCCGGTCACGGCGGTCCATTGATAGAGATAGTCTCCAGAAGGAGCTTGAAGGGTCACAGTCTGTCCAGAGGTTATGAGCTGGTTTAAGGCAAGGCTCGAAGGCGCGGCGATTGCGCCTAGCGAGGGGACTACCAGCAGATAAACTAATGTTAAAATCACTACGAAAGCTTTAGCCTTGGCGCAAAGTAACAAGATTTTACCCCCTATATTCTAGATTATCGATATCAAGCAATCCGAATCTGAGTTGTTTTTTTAGCTGCTACCACTCTGTTTTTCGGCAGGTGGGATGGCATAGTTGCAACCATGGCCTTGATGAGGATGATTATGATAAGTCGGGAAATTATTCCTGATCATTCCCACTTTTTGTGCATTATTGTCAGCATTTGGCTCCAGATACATCCTGTCAAAGATCCGATTCAGATAACCTTATTATCAATCCGTAACTGTGTCTATTTGAATATTTCTATCTAGTTATCAGGAGAAGCGCTTGTAAGACATGGATATTCAATCATACTCCATTTATTATTAGTATTTGTATTCGATTCCATAGAAACAGTCCTCCTGGTAATTCAGCAGGTATTTTCAAAAAATAATCCTAATTTCTATTAAGTAATAAAATTTTTAATATGTTGTTTTTAAGATATGAACTTAGTTATTAAAGGTTATGCGCGACGATTATAATATAGGCTACCAAAAGTATTATTAATAAAGCAAAACGCAGACAGTTAGAAAATATTTAAACTATATGCAATTGACGGAATATACATAATCCAATAAACAAGAAAGGTGGCTTGAAAATGGCTTTGAACAGAATGCTGCTATTTGTAGGACTGGCCTGTTTAGTAGCGCAGCTTCTTTTTGCAGGTGTCGCTGCAAAGGAAGAGGCAGGCGTTATAAATTTGATTGTCGATATGGAAGAGTCCGCCCTAGCTGAAGGAGAGAGCCCAGCGGAAAAGGAGAATTTAGAGATGAACTCCACCATAAATCTGCTCAATGAGGTGGACAGCCGAGATCTGAAGGCGACGATCTCTGTAACAGGAGATATTGCCAATGAAAGATATCCACTTTATATTACTATGCTAGGCACAAAAGAGAATCACGAACTGATCATGGGAGGTATGAGCAGTGGCGAAAAATTGGTCTCCTTTGAGGATCAGGACGCCAGGCTGCGCAAGACCAGGAGATACGTTGAGGACGACTATGTCTGCGGAGGAAAGCAATTCAAGGTGGCCGGCTACCTGCCCCAGCCCAATTCCTTTAACCAGAGCAGCTACAAGATCCTGGATGATCTGGAGATATTATATCTGATAGACGACACGGGGCTGCCAGAGAGTCAGAACAGGGCAATGCCCTATCTCATGGACGGATTTGACTTTTATGTGGTTCCTGTGAGCGAAGACAAGGGATTTCTCATGAGAGACGCATCGGCAAAAGCGGCAGGCATGAACGGCACGGACTGGTATAATCTTCTCGCCAGCAAATTCGATGAGTCCGCTGGCAAGGGTGAGACAATGGTCGTAGTCTTCACCAATACCATCTCCGGATCGGATGAATACCTGGATGCCTATAAGAAGTTCGTGGAATACGCCACCGACAAAGGCGCCAGCTTTGTCACCACCAGGGAATTGGTGGAAAGCGCCAAGAATGCTTAACGATCCCGGAATTAATACAATGCAGATCTGGGAGCTTTTTACTTTTTCCATCTCGTGAAAAACATGACAAACTTTAGCATTTTTTTATTTTTTCCATCTGTTCTCCCTCAGCTTAGAATAGGACATGAATTCAAGACGTTCATTTTCAGTCATATTTCCCGTAGCAAGTTCGCATCGAGGTGATTTCTCCCAGTCAACTGCACCGATCAGTGCCCAATAGATGAGTGGATCCCCTGCAATGCTTGCGGGGCTGCCAGAGCCCCAGACCCGGTTGTAGCTTGCTCTTTCTGCGTCTCATCTGCAGAAGGCAACTCAGAAATACCTCTTGATAATTGGGGATTTACGTACTAAATTATTTAAGCGTTACTGTACTTTCCAAGTTTCTCCTTAATTTTTATTATTTCTATTATTTTAACCCTCATATTTTCAATCCCAAACTTTTAAGTATATAAAGCAATCCTCCGTCTGGTACGGGCAGATTAAAATATGT
>Ga0307380_10011263_pt1 | contig 11215 bp, 6 predicted proteins | sample UN3MG_FD_202239 | JGI IMG/M metagenome (GOLD analysis project Ga0307380, IMG submission 202239) | Soil microbial communities from Risofladan, Vaasa, Finland - UN-3 | ecosystem: Environmental > Terrestrial > Soil > Coastal area > Acid sulfate soil | place: Finland: Risofladan, Vaasa | collected... | reverse complement strand
GTGGCCAAGCCGGGAACAAGCAGGCTGCTGACCAGAACCAGTAAGGTCTTTCGTGTCATTGGAGACCTCGTTCCTAGCGCGGTAATCGATGGCTGTCCAGCTTGGGGCTGGCTGGCGTCCGCAGGCAATGCCAATGCCTGGCATTCGCATGATCAGCATCAGCCGGAGCCTCGCAGATGGCCGTGAGCCCATGGCCGTACCTGGCTTACCGATTGTATCACGTCCCGGGGGGTGAGTAAGCAGTCTGCTGGCTTGGCGGAAGGGCCATCGGGGCGCTGCCAAACGGCGGCGTGGACGTAGCGGCCGACGTGCGGGCGTCCATCGCCGGTCGGGGCAGGCCGCCCCCGCAAGGTCTCAGCGACTGGCCGTTGTCCGTACCGAAAACTCCGTCAGGCTTGCGCTGCAAGGACTTACAGTCATGGCTATGGCTCGCCGCTGGTGGTAGCATGCCGGCCTCCAGGCGATCGACGGAGGCGCAAGGATGCGCATCGTTCGGACGGCCTTGGCTTTCCTCAGGGCCCTCACCCCGACCACACGCCCACCAGCCTTGTCGCACCGGTGGTCAAGCTGGTGGCTGCTTGAGACGGCTGGGGGCTCCGTCATCTGTCCGCTCTGTTCGTCTGCGCTCGTGCTGCTCAAGCTGGCCCACTTGTCCCTCTCCGGTCGCTTGGAACATGGCGCCAAGGACCCCCATGGCTCATCGGCGACGGGAGCCGAGGCGCCCAAACCACCTCCTACCGGCCCAACTCCCACCCGGAAGATCGCTCGTCCGCTTTACAAGCCCCCGAGACATTAGAGTGCTCCAGTTCACGCTGCGCGTCCTCGACACCGGGCGCGAGCACGCGGGTGCCGTCGCGCCTGCGAACCTTCCGCTCGACGCGCTTCTGGGCGACCGCCCCCTCGGCGTTTACGGCCCAATCTTGACGTCGAATGGCGCTGCGGGCAGGCCGGCCTTGTTCCAGAGGCAGTACCTCGGCACATCCACGTAGTCGTAGCGCAGGAACTTGGGCTCCTTGACTTGCGGCGAGGATGCCAGCACGTCATTGCCGTCGACCTTCGCGTCGGCCCACACCCACTTCCCGTCGGTCCCCGCGATGGCGAAGCCTTCAAGCTTGTCGCCCTTGACGACCAGTCCGCCGCCGAGGTGGTCATACCGCACGCGCACGGTATCGCCCTCGAGCGACGCCGTCCTGAGGACCGGCCCGGAATACTCCACCGACTTGCCGAATATCCGCGCCTGTGCGATCAACGCCAGCCGCTTGCCCACGTCCTGCTTGTTCTTGGGGTGAATGTCGTGGGGGTCGCCCAGGTCGGTTATTACGGCGGTGTCGGCGTTGGCGACCGAGTGGCCGACGTCCCACTGAACGGCCCGGATATCGGCAGCGCCCGTAGCCTTGGGGTTCATGGTGGGCGTGCCGCCCAGCACCGGCAACTGCACGATGAGGAACCAGGAATCCGGGGACCTGAACCGCGTGCGCCAGTCGGCGATCATGTCCGTCAGTATCCGTCGATGCACCGCGTTTCCGCCAGGGCAGGGCGTTTCGCCCTGGTACCACAGAGCGCCTTTGATCGCATACGGGGTGAGGGGTGCGATCATGCCGTTGTACAGCACGGTGGGGAGTTGGAAGTCATTGTCCAGACGATGGGGGAACGGCGGCAGCTTTGCCGCGGGCGTCGATTCCCGCAGCACCCTCTCGCCGCCGAGGGAGATCGCCGTCCCCGGCTTGCCGCCCCGCAACTCGAGCTTGGACGCCTCCGACGGTCCCCGGAAGCCCTTTCCCCGCTGGGCCAGGACACGCACGGCGATGACGCTGCGCCCCGCCTTGACCAGTGCGGCCGGGACTTTCGACGTCCGGTTGATCCAGCCCTGGCCGAACGTTCCCACTTCGATCCCGTTGAACCACGTCGTGTCGGGCTCCCAGATGCCCGTGATATAGAGGCTCAGGTCCTTGCCGGCCCAGTCCTGTGGGGTTTCCACTTCCTTGCGGAACCAGACGATGCCGTGGAAGCCCGGTACATCGGCCTTGCCTCCGCCCGCGGGGAGGCTGACCTTCCGCCAGCCACTGGTGTTGCATTCGGCTTTGAACCAGCCATCTCGCGTGCCGGTGTCGTTGTCCTCCCACCATTGCTTCACTACCCCCTTGAAGTGCTCCTCACCGATCTTGCCTTCTTTGATCAAGGCCCTCAACGTGTCCACCGACTCCAGGGCCGTCTTCAGTGCCGACACGTCCTGGAGCATGTCCGGGGCGCACCAGGACGTGATCGCCGAACCACCCACCGCGGCTCGGATCAGGCCGATCGGGACGTCCACCCCTCTCTGCAGGTTGCGGGCGAAGTAGTACCCGACGGCCGAGAAACCGCCCACCGTCTTTGGCGAGCAGACCTCCCACCTGGCAGCGACCGTCTCCTGCGGCTCGGTGTGCATCACTCGGGGCTGGCCCGGGCGAAGTCCGGCCCAGGGAACGCTGAAGAACCGTATCCGGGGATGCGTGGCGGAAGCGATCTCTTCCTTGGCGTTCATGGAACCGCCCACCGACATCTGCATGTTCGACTGGCCCGAGCAGATCCAGACGTCGCCCACCAGCACGTCCTTGACCTGCACGGTCGCCGCCCCGGCGACGGTCATGGTGTACGGCCCCCCGGCGGGCAGCGCGCCCAGCTTGACCACCCACTTGCCCCGGGCGTCCGCGACGCCCTTCGCCGTCTTGCCGGCCAGGGCCACCGTCACTTGCCTACCAGGCAGCGACCAGCCCCAGACGGACGTGGCCATATCCCGTTGGAGGACCATGTGGTCCGAAAACAGCGGATGCAGGAACGGCTTGTCGGTTGCGGGCTGCCCGGCGTGCAGGCTCGAACCCCCCAGCGCCGCCAGGAGCAGGACCGGCGCGATGAGTCTTGGAACGAGACCGGCGACAGACGGAATGTTCATTGCGGGCCTCCCTTTGGGCCGCGCCGGGCCGCTTGGCTCTCGGCGTAAACCTGCATGACCGCCACGGTACCGCGGCGGCGCCGCCGATGCCAGCGCCGGCCCCGGGGGCTCAACCGAAGCCGCCTTCACAGAACTGGCCAACCTGTCCCTCCCGAAAACTCCGTCAAGGCTGTGTCACAAAGACTTGCGTTCCTCGCCATGGCTCGCCGCTGGTGATAGGACGCCGCCTTCCAGGAGATCGACGGGGGCGCAACGATGGGCATCATCCAGACAGTCTTGGCTTTCCTCAGGGTCCTTCTCGTCGGCAGGGCAGCACTGGCCGCTGAGAACCTGGCACTGCAGCACCAACTTGCGGTGCTCCAGCGATCCGCCAAGGGGCCCAAGCCCTCGGCGTCGGCTGAACGGCCCGAGTTCGCTGGTGGCCGAGATCCATGGCGACGGCCTGGCGGAGCCGGGCAAGGACGGCCAGAGCGTGGACGTCCGCGTGCCGATGGAGCTCAAGCGCCGCGGCGGGCGGAAGGAGATCGTCCTCCCGCCAGACGCCCACAGGATGCCCGACGTTGGCCCACGTCGGCCGATCGTCGTCGCTTTGGCGTTCCCCCCCCCGTACAAGTGGCAGAAGATGCTCGATGAGGGCGCGGTTGGGTCAAGACGCTCTACCGATAGCAGATCTCCAAGAGGTGTTTCTGCCAAGCCTCCTCAAGGGCCGAAGCCACGTCGTCAGCGATGGCAATGCCCGACATCTGTGTGTTCCAATAGACGCCTGCCATGTCGTTCGCGTCGAGCCTTGATCTTGGCAGAACGCGTGATTCCTCCGGGATCAGGACAACATCCCACTCAATCTCAACGAAAGGTCGTGTGTCGCCCTTGGCTGCACGTTCCGGATCAAAATGCGGGCCGATCCTGACCTCGGAGAGCGCTGTGGCTGTTGCCGTGATTCCTCTCGGCTCAACTCCTTGGCGAAGGAGAAACAGCCTATCGCCTGGCCTGATCTTCCTCGACGCGGCGGTCCACGTATCGCGGACGCGCTCCCCTCGCCAGACCTTCTCAGCAGTGGCTGGCAGGTCTTCCCACTGCCAGTTGTTCGGGTTCCAGGTGATCAGGTACGTCGCCAACGCGTTACTCCGTTACGCCGATGAGACCGCCCCGGGCGCCGCTGCCTTCTCCGCATGACCGAGGACAATCTGTCGGAGTTCCCCAGAAAAGGCCCGCCGATCGCGCTGCAGATCACGGTTTAGATCCACGAACGCTACCCGCAGCTTCCTGTCGCCTTCGCCCTCCAGGTAGTAGGTCTTGGGCGAAACGCCCTCGACCCGCGGGTAGAGCAGGACGTTGTCGGCTGAGTCGTATCGGTGGGCATAGGCGTAGAGTTGGTACAGGTCTGCCTGGGATACGCCGTTCCTGCTGTCTTCCGCGTCTGTTCGCAGCCGCTTCCATTTCGTGTCCAGGACCAATCGGACCTGGCCAGAATCGTCGTCGATCACGATGTCCGGCTTCAGCCGGAACCGGGGGGCACCCTCCGGCGTCCGCAGCAACCACCGCCGTCTTCGAGCTGCCTGAGCGTGGATTTGGCCGCGTTGCAGGCCGAACTCACGGGCATAGCGACACAGGAAGCCAGCGATGAACTCCTCGAAGAGCGTCTCCATCGGGAAGAGCAGGCTGAACGTGCCCAGCTTGCCCGGGCTAGGCGCCGGCGCCGCGTCGGTCAGTACCAGCCGGGCGAAGTCCAGCAAGGAGGAGAACCGCTCCGTGTTGCGGTGTAGGTGTACCCGCTGGAAGTGGTCTGGCCGGATGACATGCTTCTCTACGTCCACGAAACAGAGCAGCGCCTCGCGTAGAAGCTGCTGGGTGGACGTGGCGGTGGCCGACCCCGTCAGCTTCCAGCATGCTGCCTTCAGGATGCGGTTCAACCATGTGTCCGGGACGAATTCGTCGAAGGCGGTGAAGAATCTCTCCCTGTGCGCGGCATTGTGCCGGACCTGCTGAGACACCAGCAGCTTGCCCCGCAGGTACGCGCCGTTCTCCTCGAAGTGGACGTAGCCATGGTCCACTCCCTTGCGGAGCTCCGCCACCAGTCGCCCCGCGAAGATCGCGATCATCGCCTCGAGCAACGGAAGGCGCTGGAGGCGAAGCTGCGCCAGATCCCTTGGGCGAGCGGGCAGCTTCCGAGCGAAGGAGAGCATGTACAGGAGATTCGCTTGCGCCTTGACTTGCCTGGCGTCGCCGGGCTCGAAGGGTCGACCGGTATCTTCTGTGGCAGTATCGATCTTCGGCAGGATCTCCACGGTGAGGCCAGGGACCTGCACCACGCCCACGTAGTTGGTGGCGGCCACGTAGTGGACGTGGTCCCAGTCGAAGACGGGGCCTCCAGACTCCGAGCTCAGCCGCTCGTCGGCGGACTGCAATCGTCGCAGCAATCGACCATCGATGGCCGAGCGGGGAATCCGCCCGTGCTCTGGTACCGTTATCCGCTTCACTCCTGGTCCTCGCGCGCATTGGTCTGCGAAGGCGCCCCGGGGCTGACAATCGCCTCGAAGAAGAGGCGAAGGCCATCCTCTTGGGCGCCCAGGAAGGCTGGGTTGATCCGGTACGACAACCGGTCCTCCAGGTCGTCGTGATCGTGTCCGGGCAGCATCGCCGCATTCATCATCACAGCCTGGATGAGCGGGTGACCGTTGCCGGTCGTAGGCTTGCCTGTGTCCGGGTCGTAAGGACAGCCGAGGACGATGCACAGCTTCGCCCAGTCGCTGTAGAAGTACTCCTGCAGGAGCGGGATGGCGCGGGTTCGGAACACCTCGCGAAGATCGGCAAGACTCATCACATTCATGAAATACGAGTGGCCTATCTGATGATCCCGGTCGTAGAGGAACTCGATGCGGCCGTTGATCGCCTCCAGAAGTCCCGCCACGTCCACGCCCTGGATCACGCCGTTCTGGCCAACGTGCTGCCGCACGACGGCCAGGTCTGGCATCATCTCCCGGAACTCAAACCGGCGCCGAAGGGCCACGTCCATGAAGGCGATGGACCGGTCTGCCGTATTCATTGTGCCGATGACGTACAGGTTGGATGGCACTCCGAAGCTGTCTGTCGAATACGGCAGGGAGACCACTAGCTCGTTCTCGGCGCCCAGCCGTTTGTCCGGTTCAAGCAGCGTGATCAGCTCGCCGAGGACCTTCGAGATGTTCCCCCGGTTGATCTCGTCAATGATCACCAAGTGGTTCTGCTGCCTGGGGGCCTCCTGGCCCGAGAGGAGCTCCTGCAAGGCCTCCATCTTCAGGTCCTTCCGGCGCAAGCGATTCCACGGGGCGCATCTGGCCGTACTCCTCTGAGCGACGTGGCTCGTAGTCCCCGGTTACGCGAGCAACGGCCCGGAACTTGCTGTTGCCTTCGGTGATGATCACGAGGTCGCCCGGGCGCATCTCGTTCTTGAACATGTTGACAGATGTGACGTGGTAGTTGTCGCTGCGGATCTCCGCGTCCTGTTCCTGCAGCTTCTTCTTTACCGCTGCCCGGTCGCCGCATCCGCTGAAGTCCAGCCCGTGCCCGTAGCCCAGGAGAATGAAGTTCTGCTCGATGCATTCGTCGTAGACATATGCCTGCCTGGGATCACGGTAATGGCCGAGGGACATCTTCCAGACGGTGGCGTCCTCTGGTACCTCGTAGCCCTTTCCCTTCTTCGAGTACGCGGCCTTGGCGAGCGAGCAGATCCGTTTGAAGACGCCGTCGTGGCATTCGTACCGCACGATGGCTGTTTCTGCCTCTCCCTCGGCTTCTCCTTCGTCCGCCAGGATTGGGCGGATGCCCTCGACGAAGTCCTCATAGCCGTACGACTGGTGGAAGGTGACAAAGGCCACCCGCTGCTCCGCCACCAGGGCCCGGAACCGCTTCGCAATGCTCGGCCTGTCCTTCGGACCATTCGCGCCATCGCAGATCTCCACGGCGATTTGCGCCGTCACGTACGTCTTGCCCGTGCCCGGGGGGCCGTAGAGGATGAGGTTCTTCGGGTAGGACGATGGCCTCTCGGGCTGCGGGGGGCGTGGCGCCTGCAGACCGGCGCGTTCACCGATGATGGCCGCTGCACGCTCGTTCAAAGCGAAGAGGTATCCCTGGATCACGCCGCCAGCGCTGTTGATCGGGCCTTGCGGAAGGTCTAGAGCTCTCAGCGACTGGGACACTGCCTCGAGGGGGATGGGCGTCTGCAGGTCTTCATATGCGAGGTCGACGCGCCAGCCATCCTCCTCCCATGCCTCCGTCGGCAAGTGGTCCGGACGCTTGCTTGCATAGCCATCCCGTTGGGCCGCAGATGTTGCCCGTAGGGCGCCCTTGGCGTAATGGAAGATCACGTCACCCGTCTTGACCTTCGACACGTTCGTCCAGTGATGGAGGGCGTTTCCGGCCTTGTTCTTCTGCGGGGCCCAGATGAACCCGCCCTGGCGCTCACTTTCGTAAGTCCGGCCCTGGTTCACCCACCAGTAGGATCGATTCCCTGCCACGTGGTCACCTCCCAGGTGCTGGAGAACGGCAGTCGGGATCACCTCGTTCCATAACGGCCTAGCGGCACGGAAGGCACGCATGATCTCGGACGCGACGTCCTCGCCTAGGCCAATCGCCTGATCGGCCCTCAGCACACGGTGGATGGTAATGTCATAGCCTGACTCGGGCGGAACGCCTTCGATGAAACTCCGAAGCTGGCTGCTATCCGCAAGCGAAGCCTTGTGATCTGTCTGCCACACGGTGCCGACCATCTGCCACCCCGGCAGCTCAAGCAGCCCATCGAGAAGCTGGGTGAACTGCGATGGATTGGCCGCCAAGGCCTCCATCCTGGCGCCGTCAAGATCGGGGTCATGGCGAAGACGCTGAACATCGGCCTCCCTTGGCCTCTCGACCATGAGGCCAAACTCAAGCTCCTTCTGTTCCACGCTTCGCCCAAGGTAGAACTGCGCCTGATTCGACCAGTAGAGGCGGGGCGTGTTAGTTGGGTGGAACCAAAGCAGCTTGAGGTTGTCTCCTCGCTGCTCGTAAGCAGCCCGGGCGAAGTCCGCATGGAACGCGGCTGAAAGCAGTTCCAGCAGCTCGTCCCATACATGCCGCCCCCCGTGCTCTTCCTTCTTGACGTACCCGTCGAAATCCGCTTGCGTGAACGAGAAAGCCATCGGCCAGCACCCCTTGTCGACGTACCCAAATCCTCGTTAACTTGGCACTTCGCTTGTCCAATGCTACCAGCGCCGGAGGGCCGTGGCAAGATTGCATCGCGGCAGAGGGCCCTGTATCCTTGTCCGTAGTGGCGCGCAAAGCCGGCCTCACCCAAAAGAGGCGAAGGCTCGGGTCGTTTGCCGGGAGCAAGCTGAGGGCCGGGACGGTGTTGCCCTGGTCGCCGTCCGGATGTCCGGGCTTGAGACGGCACGGACCTTCCTCGATGACTTGAACCGTCAGCTTGCCGGGCAGGACACGCTGGAATCCCTGTGCATAAGCGACGTACGGGGCCCGGCCCATAGGGCAAGGGCGCCAGATCCGCAGAGGGGCCCGTGAATGAAGCGCTTCCTGCTGTTCCTGTTGCTGATGCTCGTGCTTGCCGGACTGCTTGCGGTCTGCTGCTACCAGCCCAGCCCACCGGCAACGCAATCGGCCAAGTTCCCGGCAACCACCGGCCCCGCCCAGCAGTACTGTCAGCACATCTACGCCGGGCTACCCAGACCCACCCGGCCGATGGTCGTCAAGGTGCTCCGGAACATCGGCTACGTGGTCGGCGGCCTATCGCCTCTTCAGGACCGCCGACCCGCAGACGCACCCACGGCCGTCGCGATTCCGGATCGACGACAGGACCGAGGCTCGGGTTCGGCACGAGGACTTCGTCGGCTCCGGCTACGACCGCGGGCACATGGCGCCGAACTACGGCATCGACGTCTGCTACGGCCGGGGCGCCCAGCTGGAGACGTTCCTGATGAGCAACGTCTGTCCACAGCTGGCGAAGCTGAACCAGGGGCTCTGGCAAGAACTTGAGATGACCGTGGCGAGGGACTACGCCAACCGGTTCGAGGAGGTCTGGGTTGTCACCGGCCCCATCTTCGAAGACCAGCCGAACAAGCTGACGTGTGGCGTGCACGTGCCGGGGGCCTTCTACAAGATCGTGGTCGACGAAAAGGACGGCGGGCCCAGAATGCTGGCCTTCATTCTGCCCCAAAGCCCGGAGCCGGGCGAGACGCTCAAAGCGCTCCTGGTCAGCGTGGACGCCGTGGAGCGGCAGACGGGGCTGGATTTCTTCCACGAGCTGGAGGATGAGCTGGAGCAGAAGCTGGAGACGGAGACGCCCTCGGCGCTCTGGAATTGAGAAGACCCCATCGCCAACGGGCGAGCAAGTGTCGGCCTCTCCGGCACAAGCCCTATCTTGCCAGCTCATGACCTCCGGATCGCAGGTCCGAATCCCGCCCCCGATAGCGGGCCGAAACGTCACGGTTCGGATCGCAGGGGCGGGGCGAAAAGTACCCCTCTTTCGATTTGATCAGTGGAGGGGTGACAGGTCTGGTCACGCCTCCGACTGAAGAAACGACCCAGGCCCGAAAGGAACAACAGCCCGGCTGGCTTTGCCAGAATGCCCGCCGTATTCAATCCGAAAGCTCTCTGCTACAATCGCGTCCCGCGATGCCCAATCCGCGACCACAACCAGCAGCCACAGGCCAGCACCCTCAACCGGAGCAGATCGCCGGCCTCGTGGAGCGCGTCACATTCCACAGCGACGAGTCCGGCTTTTGTGTGCTGCGCATCAAGGCCCGCGGGCACCGCGAGCTGGTGACCGTGGTCGGCACGTTGCCGGAAGTCCGCGCAGGCGAATGGTTGGAGGCCCAGGGCCGCTGGACGGTCAACAAGGAGTACGGCCAGCAGTTCCAGGCCGAGATCCTCCGCACCATGCCTCCGACCACCGTCGAGGGCATCGAGAAGTACCTGGCCAGCGGCATGATCAAGGGCATTGGCCCGGTCTTGGCAGGCCGGATCGTCAAGGCGTACAAGGAGCGGACCTTCGAGATCATCGACCGCGACCCGCACAACCTCACCTACGTTGACGGGATTGGCCCGACCCGCAAGAAGAAAATCGCGGAGGCCTGGCAGGAGCAGAAGGCCATCCGGGAGATCATGGTCTTCCTTCACGGCCATAAGGTGAGCACCGGCCGGGCCTTCCGCATCTTCAAGGCCTACGGCAACGAGGCCATCGAGAAGGTCCGGCAGGACCCGTACCGCCTGGCCCGCGACATCCAGGGGATCGGCTTCAAGACCGCCGACACGATCGCGGAGAGCGTGGGAATCAGCAAGGAGTCCGACCTTCGGGCCCGGGCGGGCGTGGAATACGTCCTGCTGCAGCTGACCGAGGAGGGCCACTGCGGCTACGGTCGGGAGCAGCTTGTCGCCATGGCCGTCAAGATGCTGGAGATCCCCGACGAGATCATCCAGACGGCCGTGGAGTACCTGCTCCAGGACCAGCGAATCGTCGCACGCTCGGTGGATACTGACGCCGGGCCGCATCCGGAGGTCTTCCTGGCGGGCCTGGACCTCGCCGAGAGGAACCTGGCCGATAGCTTGATCGCCCGACAGGCGGGCAAGCACCCCTGCCCGGAGATCAATACCGAAAAGGCCACCGCCTGGGTCGAGGGCAAGACCGGCCTGCAGCTGGCCGCCCAGCAGCGCCAGGCAATCCAGCTTGCCTGTCGGTCCAAGGTGCTGGTCATCACGGGCGGGCCCGGCGTGGGCAAGACGACCATCATCAACTCCATCGTCAAGATCATGCGAGCCAAGAAGCTCAAGGTCGTGATGGCAGCGCCCACTGGCAGGGCCGCCAAGCGTATGGCTGAGGCGACGGGATGCGAGGCGAAGACCATCCACCGGCTCCTGGTCTTTCAGCCCAGGACCTACCAGTTCAAACACAACGCCCAGCATCCCCTGGAAGGCGACGTGTTCATCATCGACGAGACCAGTATGCTGGACATCACGCTGGCCTGGCAACTGGTGCGGGCCATTCCGCACCGCTCCGCCGTGATTCTCGTCGGCGACGTGGACCAGCTTCCCTCCGTGGGCCCGGGCTGTGTGCTCCGGGACATCATCGATTCGGGCAAGGTGCCGGTCTGCCGGCTGACGGAGGTATTCCGCCAGGCGGCCCGCAGCGCGATCGTTACCAATGCCCATCGGGTCAACCAGGGCCAGATGCCCACCTTCCCACGTGAGAAAGTCGAATCGCCTGACAAGACGGACTTCTACTTCGTCGAGGTGGCCGACCCCGACAAGGCCGTGGACATGGTC